>Ga0116179_1003265_pt1 | contig 11281 bp, 10 predicted proteins | sample AD_UKC071_MetaG_FD_89751 | JGI IMG/M metagenome (GOLD analysis project Ga0116179, IMG submission 89751) | Active sludge microbial communities of municipal wastewater-treating anaerobic digesters from USA - AD_UKC071_MetaG | ecosystem: Engineered > Bioreactor > Anaerobic > Digestate | place: USA...
ACCATCCCGGGCACCCAATCGCAGCAGGCCATGGACGCGCTCACCGCGCGGTTCCCGGAGTTTGCCGGCGCCAGCGGTCAGGTCGTCGTCAGCGCACCCGCGGCATCCAGCAGGCGCTCGCGGGTGGCCGACCGGCTGCGCTTGAGGGTTGAGGCCGCTACTGCCGCGTCCTTCATCACTCCTCCTTAACCCTGATACATCAGTGTATCCAGGACGGATTGAGGTTGGATACACTCACGTATCGGATACGTCCGTGTATCCCGTTATGCGGCATTCACCCCACGCGCTTCTGGAGCTCCATGTCATCCGCTCTCTACGCCCTCGGCACGTGGGCGGTCGCTCGGCGCAAGCTCGTCGTCGCCCTCTGGGCCGGGCTGTTGGTCGCCTTCGGGGTGCTCGCCGGCGCCCTGCACCAGCCGATCAACGACGTCTTCACCATCCCGGGCACCCAATCGCAGCAGGCCATGGACGCGCTCACCGCGCGGTTCCCGGAGTTTGCCGGCGCCAGCGGTCAGGTCGTCGTCAGCGCACCCGCGGGCTCGAAGGTCACCGACGCCAGCGTCAAGGCTCGCATTGAAGACCTCACCGCCCGGTATGCCGCCCACCCGCACGTCCGCACGGCCGCGAGCCCGTTCAACGAGAACATCGTCGGCGCCGTGTCACCGGACGAGAGCACCGCGATCATCTCGGTGCAACTGGACACCGATGCGGCGAAGGTCACCGAGGCGATGCGACACCCCCTCGTAACGACCGCCGACGAGGCGACCCGCGCTGGCTTGCCCACCTCCATCGGTGGGGCGATGTTCATGCCGTCTGCCCCGGAGATCAGCATCGCCGAAGGGCTCGGCGTCGTCATCGCCCTCATCGTCCTCGTCGTGACCTTCGGGTCGGCGCTGGCGGCCGGCATCCCCCTGCTCACGGCAGTCGTCGGCGTCGGGGCCTCGATGACCCTCATCCTCATCGCCACCCGGTTCACTGCGATCACCTCGACGGCGCCGTTCCTCGCGCTGATGATCGGCTTGGCCGTCGGCATCGACTACGCCCTTTTCGTCCTGTCCCGCCATCGCGACCTCATCGCCGAGGGCCAGACCCACGAGGAAGCCGCCGCCCAGGCGACCGGCACGGCGGGGTCGGCTGTCGTCTTCGCCGGCGCCACCGTCGCCATCGCCCTGGCCGCGCTCGGGGTCGCCGATGTGCCCTTCCTGTCGGTCATGGGCGTCGCCGCGGCCGTGGCAGTCGCCGTCGCCGTCCTGGTGGCCCTCACCCTGCTACCGGCCATCCTCGGGTTCGCCGGGACCCGGCTGACACCGAAGCACACCGCCGACGCGCACCATGCCAAACGGCATACCAGCTTTGCTGCCACCTGGGTGCGGTTGGTGACCCGCCTGCCCTGGCTGACCGCGGTCCTCGTCATCGCGGGCCTGGCCACGATGGCCGTGCCCGCGCGCGACCTCGCCCTCGCGTTGCCCAACAACGGCACGTCCGGGCCGCAGACCACCCAGCGGCAGGCCTTCGACACCATTGCGAAGGCCTTTGGGCCGGGCGCCAACGCACCGCTGGTCATCACCCTCGACATCGTCACGACGACCGATCCGCTGGGCGTCGTTGCCGACGTCAAGCAACTCGTCGCCACCACCCCGGGGATTGCCTCGATCAGCGTCGCCACCCCCAACCGCGGCGCCGACACCGGCGTCGTCATCGCCGTGCCGACCACCGCCCCCGACGCGCAGGAGACCCGCGACACGCTCGCGCGGGTGCGCGCACTCGGGCCCGAGATCGAGCGACGCCACCCTGGGGTGACCCTGGCAGTCACCGGGCACACCGCGGCTCAGGTCGACATCTCAGAGCGGCTCGGCGGGGCGCTGTTGCCGTTCGGCATTCTCGTCGTCGGGCTCTCGCTCGTGCTGCTCATGCTGGTCTTCCGGTCGGTGCTCGTGCCGATCACCGCAGCGCTGGGCTATGTGCTGTCGGTGAGCGCGGCATTCGGCGCCGTGGCGGCGGTCTTCCGCTGGGGCTGGCTGCTCGCGCCTTTCGGCCTGCACGAACCCGGGCCGGTCATCGCGTTCATGCCGATCATCCTCATGGGGGTGCTCTTCGGGCTGGCCATGGACTACCAGGTCTTCCTGGTCTCCTCGATGCGCGCGCGCTATGTGCACGAGGGCGACGCGCGGGCCGCGGTGCGGTCGGGCTTCCTCGACTCGTCGCGGGTCGTCGTCGCCGCCGCGATCATCATGGTCGCGGTCTTTGCCGCCTTCGTGCCCAAGGGCGCGGTCTACATCAAGCCGATCGCCCTCGGCCTCGCCGTCGGCGTGTTCGTCGATGCCTTCGTCGTGCGGATGACCCTCATCCCCGCCCTCATGCAGATCATGGGCGAGAAGGCCTGGTGGCTGCCGCGCTGGCTGGACCGCCGGCTGCCCGTCCTCGACGTCGAGGGCGAGGGTCTGCACCGTCGGATCGCCGCCGACCAGGCACGCGCGGCCCGGGCTCGGGCCCACCTTGAACACGGTGGGATGCCGGCGCTTGCCATCGCTGCCCACGGGTTGGCGCTGCGCGACAGCGCCGGCGCGGTCTACGCCGACGTCGACCTCGAGGTGCCGGTCGGCTCACTCGTCGTCGTGGCCGGACCACCCGGATCGGGCAAGACCTCGCTGCTGCTCACCCTCGCCGGCCGCATGCTCGCCACCTCCGGATCGCTGGAGGTGGCTGGGCGCCTGCTGCCCGACCAACTCGGTCAGGTGCGCCGGGTCACAGCCCTGGCGGAGATTCCCGGCGTCAACGACCTCGACCCGCTGCTCACCATCGGTGACCACGTCGCCGAGCGCCTCGCGCCCACGTCGTTGCACCCCTGGGTCAGCGCCCAGCCGACCTCGCGGTTCGAGGCCCGGTTGGACGAACTACTCGGGTATGCCGTGTCCGCAGCCCCCGCTGCGCACTGGGCGTCGTCGCTGGACTTTGGTCGGCGGGTGCGCGAGCTGCAGCCGCTGGAGCGGTGGGTCCTCGGCCTGGCCCTCGCCCTCGCCGAGAACCCTGAGGTCGTCGTGGTCGACGATGTCGACAGCCTGCACGGGGACGAGGACCGGGTGGCGGCCTGGGGTGTGCTGCAGGCCCTCGTCGGGGCCTGGCGCGAGTCCGACGTCCGCGCCGACTCTCACGGGCCGACGCTCACCGTGCTGGCCAGTTGCCGCGATCTGGCCTTACCCCGGCAGCTGCTGAACGGCATACCGGTCGTGCAGTTGTCCCTGCCCGCTCGCTCGGCCGAACCCGAGGTGCTGCGCCGCTCCGGCCGCGGCGCGACCCCCTTCACTGAGGACCCCATCCTCGACCCCGAACCCGACTCCGGGTCGCTCGTCGAACACGAGGTGCGCTGATGTCCCGCCGTCCTATGCTCCCGGCCGTCGAGCTGCGGCGCTTCACCGGCAGCCCCCGGGCGCTGCTCGCGCTCTTCGCCGTGGTGCTCGTGCCGCTCATCTATGGCGGGCTCTACACCTGGGCCAACGAGAGCCCGCAGACCAAGCTCGACCAGCGCACCGCGGCGGTCGTCAACCTCGACCAGCCGGTCACGCTGACCCTGCCCGACGGCAAGCAACAGCTCGTGCCGATGGGCCGGCAGGTCGTCGGCAAGCTCACCGGCTCGACATCGCCGTCGAACTACTCGTGGGTGCTCACCGACGCGGCCGAGGCCAGCGCGGGGCTCGACGAGGGCCGGTATGCCGCGGTGCTCACCATCCCCGCGGACTTCTCCGCCGCGGCGACGTCGGTCAACGGGCCGGTAGCCGACGCCCGCTCGGCGCAGTTGCAGCTGCGGACCAATGACGCGGTGAACTACCTCGACGGCACGCTCGGGCGAGCGATCGCGTCGGGCACGAGCACCGAGGTGTCGCGCACCATCACCGAGAGCTACCTCGGGGCGATGTATGCCGGTTACACCACCTTGCACGACCAGCTCGGGTCCGCTGCTGACGGGGCAGGGAAGGTGGCCTCGGGCGCTGGGGATCTCGCCAACGGGGCCTCGCAGGCTGCCGCGGGGGCCGGAAAGCTGGCCAGCGGGTCGGCTCAGTTGGCCGATGGTGCCGATGCGCTGCGCGATGGCGCGGCGGCGTTGGCGACGGGCGCCGGGCAGGCCGCTTCGGGGGCTGCGCAGTTGGCTTCGGGGATGTCGACCCTGGACGCGAAGGCTGCTGGATTGCCCGCGGGGACACGGCAATTGGCCGACGGTGCGGCGGCGTTGGCTGCTGGCGCGGGCCAATTGAGTGGTGCGGCGGCGCCGTTCGGTGCTGGCGTGACGCAGTTCCAGGCAGGGGTTGCCCAGTTTGCCTCGGGGGCACCGCAATTGGTGTCTGGGGCACAGTCCTTGAAGACGGGGGCCGAGCAGTTGTCGGCGAGCGCGGGCCAACTCGCGGGCGGGATCGCTCCGCTGGCGGCTGGGGCGTCGCAGGCCGCGCAAGGTGCCGCTGCCTTGGATGCCGGGGTCACGGCATACACGACGGGTGTTGACGGACTGAGCCAGGCGTGCGCCGGAAGTGGCGCGGCGCCGGCCTTCTGTCAGCAACTGGCCGGATTGGCTTCGCAGAGTGCCGGCCTGCGGACTGGGGCGGACGGGGTCAAGGCCGGGACGACGTCAGTGTCCGGCGGGTTGGCGGGCGTCAAGTCCGGCCTGACCACGTGGGCGCAAGGTGCGGTGAACTGGTCGGCTGGCGCGGTGACCTGGGCCGACGGCGCTGCCGCGGCCGCCGGCGGGGCGTCGCAGTTGGCCGGTGCGGCGGGGCAATTGGCCTCGGGAGCGCAGGGAATCGCTTCGGGAGCAGCGCAATTGGCGCCCGGAGCGGCTCAGTTGTCGTCGGGAGTGACGACGCTGGCCGACTCGATGCCCGCGCTCAGTGGCGGCATCCACGATCTCGCGACCGGCACCTCGACACTGGCCGGCAAGCTGCCAGCCTTGGCATCGGGGGCCTCGCAACTGGCCGACGGCGCGCGGAAGCTCGCCGACGGCGCGTCCTTGTCTGCCGAGGGCACGGCATCGCTGCGCGACGGCGTCGACAAGCTGGCCACTGGTTCGACCCAATTGGGTTCGGGAGCCACGGATTTGCGCGATGGCCTGCAGGCCGGCGTGTCGAAGATCCCGACCTATACCGAGGCCGAGCGGGCTGCTCTGGCGGCCGCCGCGGCGACCCCCGTGACCGCCGACACCACCCGGATAAATGCGGTGAAGAACAACGGCAGTGGCCTGGCGCCCTACTTCATGGCCATCGCGCTGTGGGTCGGCGCACTGGCGCTCTACCTGCTGCTGCGGCCGCTGTCCTCTCGTGCGCTGGCCTCGTCCGCGCCCTCACCGCTGGTCGCGCTGGCCGGCTATCTGCCGGCGGCCCTGCTGGCGGCTGTGCAGGGCGTCGCGCTCGCGCTGGTGATGCAGTACGTCGTCGGGGTGCAGGCGGCCTCGTTGCCGCGCCTGGTCGGGGTTGCGGTGCTCGCTGCGCTGACCTTCACGGCGATGAACCAGGCGCTGGTGGCGATGTTCGGCACGGCCGGACGGTTCATCGCGGTGGTGCTCGCGGGGTTGCAGATGACCTCGGCAGGCGGCACCTACAGCGTGCAGACCGCGCCGGTGCTGTTCCAGTGGCTCCACGACGTGCTACCCCTCACCTATGCCGTCGATGCCATGCGCAAGGCCATCGCGGGGTCGTCGGTGGGGGTCTCGCACGACATCACGGTGTTGGTGCTCACCCTCATCGGTGCACTGCTGCTGTCGATGTATGCCGCCCGCCGCCAGCGCACCTGGACGATCACCCGCCTGCACCCGGTGGTCGCCGCCTGAGGTGCCCGCACGCCGACTTGTCGACCCTTGAAGTCAGTTGTCGCCCTGGGTAGGGCGCGACAAGTGCCATCTGGGCGCCTCAAGTCACGCGGAGTCACCCCCAACTGACGCGTTTGGCTGCTTCCAGCGATGGGAAGCAACCAAACGCGTCAGTTGGCTCTGCGCCGATCGCGCGGCCCGGTAATGATCAGCCGGCCCGGCGCTGATCAGGCGGGATCCACCTCGAGCAGGTCGCCGACGGTGCAGCCGAGCACATCGCAGATCGCCGTGAGGGTGCTGAACCGGATCGCCTTGGCGCGATTGTTCTTGAGCACCGAGAGGTTGACGACGGTCACCCCGACCGCGTCGGCGAGGGCGGCCAGCGTCATCCCGCGTTGCTCGAGGAGGAGGTCGAGACGGCATACCACCCGATGTGGTTCGTCGACCGGCATCTAGACCAACCCGTCCACGTCGTCGCGCAGCGCCGCGCCCGCGACGAAAGCCTGCGCGATGAGGGCGACGACCATCCCGGCGACGATCGGCAACCACGGGATCGAGATGCTGGCCGTAGGCGGCAGGCCACCCAGCTCGGCGCCCGTCACCAGAGCTCCGCGAGCGAAGAGGTCCACGACGTAAGCCACCGGCACGGCGCCGATCAGCAAGGCGGCCAGCCAGCGCAATCGGCCGACGTTGGCCCGATCGAACGCGTTGCCCTCGGCGATGCTGCGCATGAGGCGGGCGACGATGAGGCTGCCTGCGATCAGCACGGCGGCCCACAGCAGGCCGGCGACCAGGCCGAAGATCCGCTGACCCGCGGTCGGGCTGGCCACCCGGATGTCGTAGGTCGCGGCCGAGTAGGGGACGCCCGCGGCGTCGAGCGCCGGCACGGTGACCTTGCTGATGAACGGCGTCCAGAGCGGATCACCCTTCAGCCAGCTGAGGATAGGCCCGACCACCCATCCGACGATGGCGGACCCGTTGACCAGGAAGAGCAGCGCGGTCAATCCGATGCGATCGCTCTTCGTGAAGGCCAAGCGGTCCTTGCTGCCGGTGCGTTGCTCACCCATGAGACTCCCCTGCTTCCATATCGACTTTCGATACCATGAGGAACGATATGCATATCGTTTATCGATGTCAAGAGTCAGAGTGACGAGCCTGGGAGGCGAGCGGCACGGTATACAAGACAGCGGCGATGCTCTCGGTCGGAACCGGAGAACATCGCCGCTGGTCACTGGCGGTGGCGCAGGGATTCGAACCCTGGGTGGACTTCCGCCCACACACGCTTTCGAGGCGTGCTCCTTAGGCCGCTCGGACACGCCACCGCGGACGAGGGTACCCGCTCCCCGGCCCGCGCGCACAATCGCCAGTGGCTCTCTGGCCGCGCAAGCCGTCAGCTCACCCGCAGCGAAGCCAGCATCGCGTCCAGCCGCTCGTCGGGGATGCCCCACGACTGAATCCAGAGCGACCCCGCCGCAGGATCCACGAAATCGACGACCGTCACCGTGTAAGTCCGGCGGTAGCACTCGTTGGTGCACTGCGTGTAGGCCACCGGGAACCGCACCGCCTTCTGGATCGGCGCAGCGGCAGCCACCGCCCGAGCGTCAGCTGGGGCCTCGGCGGTCGAGCCCCACCCAGGGAAGCGCCCGTTGACCGCACCCTCCTTGGGACATCCCGGAGCCGGCCCGCCGCCCGCTGCCACGCCGGTCGTCGCCACGACGAGCAGCGGCCGGGCGTCGCGCGACCCTTGCGGGATCGCCTGCCAGATCACCCGGTCGCGCACGCAGGTCGCGGAATACGGCAAGGTCTGAGCCTGGGGCGTCCCCGCCGAGTCGGGCACCGACAGGCTGACGGTCTTGCCCGCCAAGGCGAAGGTCTGCACTGTCGAGGTCTCGGACAGCGCCACGTCTTTCCCCGACGGATCGGGCGAAAAGGTCACCCAGCGCACCACCAGCACCGCTCCGAGCAGCAGCACAAGGGCCAGCGCCCCCGCGATCCCGACCACCCAGCGCCGCCTTCGCGACCATCCCCGGCCCGATTCCCCTGCCACGACCATGGCAGGAGGCTACCGACGCGCCCGGAAGAACTCCCGCAGCACCCCGCCGCACCCCGCCTCGTCCAGCCCGCCGACGACCTCCACCCAGTGGTTGGCCCGCCGGTCGCGCACGAGGTCCCACACCGACCCGCAGGCCCCCGCCTTCGGGTCCCACGCCCCGAACACCACGGTCCGCACCCGCGCGGCCACCAGCGCTCCCGCGCACATGACGCACGGCTCCAAGGTCACCACGAGCGTGCAGTCCGGCAACCGCCACGACCCGGTATGCCGTGCCGCCTCCCGCAGCGCGAGCACCTCCGCGTGCGCGCTGGGGTCGGACGTGGCCTCGCGCGCGTTGGCGCCCCGACCGATCACCTCGCCAGCCGCGTCGACCACCAAAGCGCCCACCGGCACCTCCCCGGCCGCACCCGCCGCGCGGGCGAGATCGAGAGCGGCAGCCAGCCACCCGGCATACCTCGGGTCGTGCTCTTCAAGCACTGGTATGCCGTGCGGCACGCTCCCGCCCGGCACTCCCCCAGACGGCGTGGCGAACTCGGTCACGCGGTAAGTTTCGCCCATGCGCGTGCACATCGCCGACCACCAGCTCATCTCTCACAAACTCACCTACCTGCGCGACAAGCGCACCGACTCGCCGACCTTCCGTCGGCTGGCCGAGGAACTGGTGACTCTGCTGGCTTATGAGGCCACGCGTGACGTGCGCGTCGAGCCGTTCGCCATCGAGACGCCGGTGGCGCCGACGACCGGCATCAAGCTGGCCAACCCCAAGCCGCTGGTCGTGCCGATTCTGCGCGCCGGGCTCGGGATGCTCGAAGGGATGATGCGGCTGCTGCCCTCGGCCGAGGTGGGCTTCCTCGGGATGATGCGCAACGAGGAGACGCTGGAGGCGATCACCTACGCCAACCGGCTGCCCGAAGACCTGTCCGGGCGGCAGTGCTACATCCTCGACCCGATGCTCGCCACTGGCGGCACCCTGGTCGACGCGATCCGTTACCTCGCCGACCGCGGCGCCGACGACATCACGGCGATCACCCTGCTGGCCGCCCCCGAGGGCATCCTGCATGTCACCGACGCGCTCAAGGACCTCCAGGTGCCGCTGCAGCTCGTCACGGGCGCGGTCGACGAGCGGCTCAACGAGCACGGCTACATCGTGCCGGGCCTCGGCGATGCCGGCGACCGCCTCTACGGCGTCGTCTAGCGGCAACGCGAGTTTTGGTGTGGCGAACTTGGCGCTATAGCGCAGCATCTGCCACACCAAAACTCGCGTTGCCGAGACGTGGGCAGAGACGCGCGTATGCCGCCGAGACTCGCGTTGTCGAGACACGTCATGGAGACACGGGTATGCCGTGTGGTCACCATCGCGCGGCGTGCCGGCTTGGTCACTCGCGCACCATCCGTCACACTGAACTCTGATCTCCCCTGCCGTCAGCGCGCCCCCCATCAGGAGTTGACCACCCGTGAAGAAGTTCTGGCACGTCTTCCGGTGGTTCCTGCTTGCCTACTTCATCTACGCGGTCGTCAAGTCACCTGACCAGGCCGCGAGCATCGTGCGCACCCTGTTCAACCTGCTGGCCGAGGCGTTCCGCGGGATCATCGGCGTCTTCGACGCGATCCTGCGCCGGAGCTGAGACGGGGCGGCCGATGAGCGCCGTGGACGTCAGGTGACCCGAGTGGGCACCGCTGAGAGGGACCTGCTCCGCGCGAGCCAGAACGCCGAACTCCGCCTGCACCTCGCCGACGGAGAGAAGATCCGCCTCGCGGCGCGCGACCACTGGATCGTCCTCGCGCGCCCGTTCCTCAGCTCGCTGGCCATCACGGTGTTCTCCGGGTGGCTGCTGCTCACCGCCACCCCGAGGGTCAACTCGACCCTCCCCCGCGATCTTGGCATCGTCGTGGTCATCGCGTGGCTCTACTTCGGCTGGCGCTGGCTGGTGCGGCGTCATGACGTGCTCGTCGTCACCGACAAACGCATCCTGCGGTTCCGCGGGATCATCTCGACCGATGTGCCGATGATGCGGATCAGCAAGATCACCGACATGCATTACCACCGCTCCTGGTTCGGCGAAATCGCCGGCTACGGCGAGGTCACCATCGAGAGTGCCGGCCAAGAACAGGCGCTCCGCGACCTCAAATGGCTCCCAGACCCGCTGGAGAACTACCACCGACTGTGCGAGGTCGTCTTCGGCGAGAAGCACAGCTCGGCGCGCCCCCCTCACAAGTGGCGCCTGCCCCGGGTCTCGCGTCGCGGCAAGCGCAAAGCAGACCCGAACGAGGCGTTCGACGAGGGTCCGATCATCGACTACGCCGACGATGGGTCGGCACCGTCCGGACCGATCCACGCGCCGTCCCTCGACCCGCACGCCGGGCCGTCAGCCGACGGCGAGCACCCGGCATACTCGCGGGCCATTCCGGTCACCCGGCGCACCGACACCCCGCGCTATATCCCGCGGCACCGGCCGCTGGACTCGGACGAGGCCCCGCCCGGCGCCCCCGCAAAACCCGAGACGCTCTACAAGAGTCCCGACCTTCGTGAGGACCCGGCCCGCACCCAGAGCATCTGGATGGACCCCGACCACCGCTAGGTATGCCGTCCTGCACCAGCCAGTGCTTTACGGATCGCGATCCTGTCACTTGGGTCGCGCTATAGAGGTACCCAAGTCAACTGATCGCGATCCGCGAAGCAGGGCCCGGGGACACGGCGCCAGGTGACGCAGTTGGCCCCTTCGCGGATCCGCGAAGGGGCCAACTGCGTGATACGGCCAGAGGGTCAGAGGGCCTTGACGATGTCTTCGACTCGTTCCTTGGCGTCGCCGAAGAGCATCGCTGAGTTGTCCTTGAAGAACAGCGGGTTCTGCACGCCGGCATACCCGGTGTTCATCGAGCGCTTGAAGACGACGACCTCGGCGGCCTTCCACACCTCGAGCACCGGCATACCAGCGATCGGGGAGGTGGGGTCGTCCTGGGCGGCGGGGTTGACCGTGTCGTTGGCGCCGATGACCAGGACCACGTCGGTGGACGGGAAGTCCTCGTTGATCTCGTCCATCTCCAGGACGATGTCGTAGGGCACCTTGGCCTCGGCCAGCAGGACGTTCATGTGGCCGGGGAGGCGACCGGCGACCGGGTGGATGCCGAAGCGCACGTTGACCCCGCGGGCCCGCAGCTTGGAGGTGAGGTCGGCGACGGCATACTGCGCCTGCGCCGTGGCCATGCCGTAGCCAGGGGTGATAATGACGTCGTGGGCGTTCTTGAGCGCCTCAGCGACCTCGATGGCCGAGGTCTCGCGGTGCTCGCCGTAGTCCTTGGCTTCCCCGACCACGGCCCCATCGGAGCCGAAGCCTCCGGCGATGACCGAGATGAACGACCGGTTCATCGCCTTGCACATGATGTAGGACAGGTAGGCACCGGAGGAGCCAACGAGCGCGCCGGTGATGATGAGCAGG
>Ga0116179_1003271_pt1 | contig 11267 bp, 12 predicted proteins | sample AD_UKC071_MetaG_FD_89751 | JGI IMG/M metagenome (GOLD analysis project Ga0116179, IMG submission 89751) | Active sludge microbial communities of municipal wastewater-treating anaerobic digesters from USA - AD_UKC071_MetaG | ecosystem: Engineered > Bioreactor > Anaerobic > Digestate | place: USA...
AGACGATGCTGGAATGGAGACTGCACGTTATGACGGAAGGAAGATGATGGTTCTCGCAGAGCACTACACCCTGTCCAACGGCGTCGAGATTCCCAAGCTCGGGCTCGGTACCTGGATGATCGAGGACGACAAGGTCGCCGAGGCTGTTCGCTCCGCTGTGGCGATCGGCTACCGCCACATCGACACTGCAGCCATCTACAAGAACGAGGCCGAGGTCGGTGCGGCCATCGCCAAGTCGGGCATCCCTCGCGACGAGCTGTACATCACGACGAAGCTCTGGAACGCGCGCCAGACTGATGCCCACACCGCGATGCGAGAGTCGCTCGACAAGCTCCAGCTCGACCGCGTGGATCTCTACCTGATCCACTGGCCGACCCCGGAGAAGGACACCTACGTCGGCGCGTGGCTCGACCTCGAGGAGATCCAGGCCCAGGGGCTGGCCACCTCGATCGGCGTGTCGAACTTCATGCCGGAGCACCTCGACAAGCTCGTCGCGCAAAGCTCGGTCGTGCCAGCCATCAACCAGATCGAGATCCACCCGACCCTGCAGCAGCGCGACGCGGTCGCAGCCAACGAGAAGTTCGGCATCGTCACCGAGTCGTGGTCACCGCTCGGCCGTGGCAAGGCTGATGACCTGACTTCGCCCGCGGTGACCGAGATCGCGGCGGCCGTGGGCAAGACGCCGGCCCAGGTCGTGCTGCGTTGGCATGTGCAGAAGGGCTACGTGGTCTTCCCGAAGTCGTCGCGTCGCGAGCGGCTCGAGGAGAACATGCGCATCTTCGACTTCAGCCTCACCGACGACCAGCTGGCCGCCATCGACGGGCTCGAGGCGGGCACCCGGGTCGGGCCGGACCCGCGCACGTTCAACTGAGCGAGGTTTGCCGAGCGGATCCGTCAGAATCCGCTTCTCGACGTCTCAGAGATGGTAGGGCAACCGATTGCTCTCGCGTTGAGAAGCGGATTCTGACATGTTCGCCCGGGCCCCGCCGACCTGGTACGGATCTGGCGGCACTGGTTGGCCAGCCTGGCCAGCACGTTGGCCGTGTCCGCCGGACTCGTGCGGTGGTTCGGAGACGGGATCCCCCAGGCTGCTCGGATCCCCATCTTCCTCGGCATGTGGCTCGTGCTCTTCCTGGTGCTCGCCGTCGTCCTGGTGATCATGGTGATGACCGGCTCCAGACGAGCCCTCTTGGACTCAGGCACCTACGTCACCGGCAGCTACCGGACCGACGACGTCTGACGCCGACCTCAGCTCGCCCAACCGCCCCGGAAGAACGTCTGCGCCCACCACATCATCAGCAACGCTGAAGCAGCCAGGCCGACCCACGCGATCACCGTACGGACCCGTCGAGACCGCGCTCGTCGACCGCCGGTCGCCACCTCCCCGAGCAGCACCCACAGCGGGAACCACAGCAACACCGCCCGGTTCACCGACATCAGCCAGTACGACGTCGAGAACGCCAGCACCTGCACGCCGACCCACGCCGCCTCGGCCCACCGCCGCCTGACCAGGCAGACCAGCGTCACCAGCACGCCGACGGCCAGCGACACGACCTCGAACCGGAAGATCGTCGCCCAGCCGGGATGGTCGGGGTAGGCGCCCGGCACGATCGCCGGGATGGTGTGGCGGATCGAGTCCCACGGCCAGGTCAGGGTGCGCTGCCAGCCGGCGGCCTGGGCCGAGTACCACGCCGTCCAGGAGCCCTGGGTGATGCGGAGGTAGACGACGTAGGCGCCCAGTACGGCCGTCGGCACCAGCAGCCAGGGCAACCGCCAAAGCCGTGCTGTCCGGTCGCGGGCGCCCTTCAGTCCGGTCGCTTGGGTCAGCGCCAAGACTCCAAGCGCCCCGACCAGGAACAGCCCCGACACCCGAAACGCGCACGCGCCGCCCGCCAGCAGCGCAGCCCAGGCCCAGCGGTCGTCGCGGGCCTTCACCCACGCCCAGAACGCGAACGCGCAGAACAGCGACTCGGTGTATGGAACGACGGTGAACACCGCGGTCGGCGCCACCAGCCAGGCAGCCGCGGCGACCACCCCGGCCCGTGGACCGCCGAGCCGGTACAGCCCCCACGCGGCGAACGCCGACCCGACCGCCGACAGCAGCACCCCGGCCAGCTCCATCGGCAGGCCCACCCCGGCGAACCCGCGCAGCAGCAACGGCAGCCCCGGGAAGAACGCGACCTCCTGCGGCTTCACGTAGCCCTCGCGGGCGATCAGGAAGAAGTGCTGCACGTCCCAACCCGAGACGAGCTCAGCCGCCGTACGGCCAGAGGTCCACGCGGCATAGAGCCCAGCGATCAGGAGCAGCAACCTGCTGCCAACCCAGGCCTGGACGACGACGCGCGGTCCATCGGGGAAGGGGATCTCGCGGGTACGGCGCCTGCGGCGGGCGCCGGTGGCCGTCACTCAGCCGCCTGCGGGGGCGGATCTGCGCCGGGCCGAGGGTCGGGGCCAGCCATGGCCGCCAGGCGAGCGAAGAACGGCGTGTCGGGCGCCGCGTCGAGGACGCCGCCGACCTCGTCATCGCGGACGGACTCACCCGGGGCCGGAACCCCACGGAGGGGATCCTCGGCAGGGCTCAGGATGTCGATCGACACGAGAACGCACAGCCACAGCGAGACGCCGACCCGGATCAGGACGGCGAGCCAGTAGATCCGGTCGGGTCCGCCCCCGCCGGGGGTCAACGTGCCCGCCAGATGGCCCCAGATGGCGGCGAAGTAGGCCAGCTCGGCCACGGTGTAGACGACCACGTCGCGCACGACCGGCCGGGCCAGCAGGAGCAGGGGCAGCAGCCACAGGGCGTACTGCGGTGAGTAGACCTTGTTCACCATCAGGAAAGCCGCGACCACCAGGAACGCCACCTGCCCGAGGCGCGGCCGCTGCGGGGCGACCACGCACAGCATCGCGACGGTCGCGCACATGGCGGCGAACAGTCCGAACGACAGCGCGCCCACCATTCCGACCGACAGGTCGACGCCGCCGAGCTTGAGCACGTACCAGACCGATCCCAGGTCGGCGCCCCGGTCAGAGTTGAAGGTCCAGAAGTAGGTCCAGCCCGAGGGAGTCGCCAGGTAGAGGGGGAGGTTGACGGCGAGCCAGGAGCCGGCCGCACCCACGAGCACCTTCCCGTACGCCTCCAGCTTCCCTGCGCGGAGGCAGAGCAGCAGCAGCGGCCCGAGCAGGAACAGCGGGTACAGCTTCGCCGCGATGGCCAGCCCCAGCACGACCCCTGCCCAGCCTGGCCGGCGGCGCGCCCACTGGTAGATCGCCAGGGAGGTGAGCATCACCGCGAGCAGGTCCCAGTTGATCAGGCCCTCGGCGATCACGATCGGGGAGGCCGCGAGCATCAGGCCGGTGCGCCAGCCGTGGCTGCCGGCCAGGCGGCGGTGCACCTCGACCAGGGCGACGAAGCAGCCGTACAGCAGCACGGCCGTCACGGCGAAGTAGACGTTGGCGTGGTCGAGCGCTGCCTGCCCCTGGACGCCCGGTCCGGAGCGGTAGCCGAGGAGGTCGGTGAGGAACCGCGCCACCTCGACCAAGGCGCCCGACAGGACTGGGTACTCCCATGGGGTCTGCAGGTAGACCAGCTGGCCCTGTGCCTGGCCGCGCACCTGGTAGAGCACCGGGATGTCGGAGTAGCACATGGCGCCGAAGGTGTCGACGGTCTTGCCGACCACCGTCTGCCGGCAGGGCAGCTGCCGCATCATCAGGACGATCCAGGTCATCGCGCTGATCAGGATCAGCCACAGGGCCCCGTCCTGCCACGACCCACCGGGGGCCGCATGACGACCGAGCGGTCCACCCAGCCGGCGGGTCAGGACGTCGGTCCAGGGGTCGAGCTCGCCGCCCCGCCCCGTCCGGGCGTTGGCCGTCGGGGTGCTCCAGCTCGTCACCGCGCCAGCCTAACGGCCGTCGCTACGACGGGGTCGTCGTGGGGCTCGCGGAGGGAGGCTGGCTGGGCCCCTGCGTCTGGGTCGGCCGCGTGGTCGTCGGTCCTGTCGAGGGCACCTGGGGCGTGGCTGGCGGGGCGGAGGTGGTGATCGGCGCCGACGGTGCCACGGAGCTCGGTGGCGCGCTCGAGGAGGGCGGTGCACTGGACGGTGTCTCCGACGGCGCTACGGGCGTCGCCGTCTTCGCTCCGTTGATGTAGGCCGGCGGGTCGAACTTCTGGGCGGGCCGGCCCTCCATCGCCACCTTCATATAGTCGAGCCAGGTCAGCGCCGGGTAGGTGCCGCCGAAGAAGGTCGCGTCACCAGGCCGAGCGTACGGGTCGAGGTCGGCCGTGCCAGCATCACCCGCCACGTACATCACCGCCGTGGAGACCTGCTTGGTGTAGGCGACGAACCAGCTGGACAGCACGTCGTCGTTGACACCGGCGGTTCCGGTCTTGCCAGCGATGTCGCGACCAAGCGAGGAGACGCGCGCGCCCGTACCCTCGTTGACGACGTTCTGCAGCGCGAAGGTGACGTCACGAGCCAGGTCGGCGTCGAAGGCCTGCCTCTTCTCCGGGGTGGCCTTGTACAGCACCTCACCCTTCGAGTTCTGTACCTCCTTGACCACATGGCTGGCGACATAGACGCCGTTGTTGGCGATCGTCGCGTAGCCGGTGGCCTGGTCGAGCGGGCTGACCTCGGCGCTTCCCAGTGAGATGCGGTTGTTCGGGTCCCAGCCAGCACCCGTGGGAACCCCGGAGTCGTTGGCCGCCTTGATGATCTCCTGCGGCCCGTTCTTGATCTGCTGGGTGAGGTCGACGAACGCGGTGTTGATCGAGTCGGCGGTCGCCTTCACCAGCGACACCTGGCCGTACTGGTAGTTGAACTCATTCCGTACGGTCGAGGTGTCGCCCTTCGGGGTGAACGTGTTGCCGTTGAGCTGGGTGCGCAGGTTGAACCCGTTTCGCAGGCCCGCGATCACCGCATAGGTCTTGAACGTCGAGGCGGCCATCCGGTCGGTTGTCGCCCAGTTGCGGTTGTTCTTGAGGTAGTCCGGACCGCCGTACAGGGCGAGCACCTCACCCGTACCGACTTCGACCGACGCCAGCGCGGCGTGCAGTTGGGCGGCATCCGGCTTGGCTCGCGCCGCTGACGCGGCCTGCGCGGTGTACTTCTGGGCAGAGGCCACAGCGGCCTCCTGTGCCTTCTGGTCGAACGTCGTGATCACCTTCAGGCCACCACCGGAGACCATGTCCGACGGGATGCCGACGGCGCCGAGCTCGGCCTCGACCATCTTCAGCAGGTAGCCGTTCGGCCCCCCGTACCGCTGCGACTTCGGCACCTCCGGGAAGGGGGGCAGGTTCTGGGCCGCCGCGCGCTGCTCGGGGGTGATCTTGCCCATCTCCGCCATGCCGTCCAGCACGTAGCGGTAGCGGTTCGTCAGCCGGTCGATGTTGCTGGCCTTCACCGACGGGTCGAAGATGCTCGGGTTGTTCAGCACGCTCGCCAGAACGGCCGACTCGGCGTAGGTCAGGTCCTTGGCGTCCTTGTTGTAGAACGCCTTGGCGGCGGCCTGGATCCCGTACGCCCCACGCCCGAAGTAGATGGTGTTCAGGTAGCCCTCGAGCACCTGCTCCTTGGGCATCGAGCGGCCCATCTTGACCGCGAGCAGCAGCTCCGTGATCTTGCGGGTCGGGGTCTGGTCTGACGTCAGGTAGAAGATCTTGATGTACTGCTGGGTGATCGTCGAGCCGCCCTGGAGGGGCTTGCCGCGCAGGATCTGCCACGCTGCCCGCATGATGCCGCTGGGGGAGATGCCCTTGTCGGTCCAGAAGTCACGGTTCTCCGCGGCGATCACGGCATCCTTGATGCTGGCTGGCATCTGGTCGTACGGGATCGAGGTGCGGTTCTGCTCGGCGAACGAGCCGAGCTGGGTGGTGCCGTCGCGGTAGTAGACCGTGGTCTTCTCGGTCTGGAACGCCGAGTTCGGGTCGGGGAAGTCGGTGCGCTGGTAGGCGTAGACGAGGCCCCCCATGCCGAGCAGGGCGAGCACGAGGGCCAGGATCGTGCCGACCTTGAGACCGGACATCAGTCGTCGCTTCCAGGATGGTTGCCTGGCTCGGGAGGCGGTCCCGGACCGCTTGGCTCCGCCGGACGGCTTCGTACGGGACCCCTTCGCCGCGCGAGCAGGGCCCTTGGTGGGTTCAGCCATAGATGTCCTCGACGGTTCGTTGCCGGCGCGGGGGGCGTCTGGTGACGCCGTCGCCCAGCAGGTAGGAGCTGATCATGTGGTTCCAGCCGCAGTCGGTGCAGACCTCGACGACGCAGACCTTGAACTCGCCGAACTCGTTCTGCATCTCGTCGAGCTCCTCGGGCGACTTGATCCGGCCCGAGTACTGGCCGAGCTGCTCCCCGAAGACGTAGCTCAGCGTGACGAGCCGGCCGCAGTCGCCGACCGGGCAGCGCACCTCCGACAGCGAGCCGTGGTTGAGGGCTGCGCGGATCAGCATCGGGTCGGCGTCGCAGGCATCCGCCTTCGACAGTGCCCGGACGCGACTGCCCAGCGCTCGCAGCGTGTGCCGGCGCTGGAGCGTATAGTCGACGCTCTCTCGCTTGGACCACATGCAAACCAGCGTAGGTGGTGCTCACCAGAGTGACGAGTGACGAGCGGTACGGGGACGCTGCCCGCTACCCGGATGTGTCACCTCCGTGGCTGGCTTCCTGCTTGGAGCCAGCCTCGTAGCTGCGGTTGGTCAGGTAGCTGTGCAGGTAGTCATCGGCGAGCAGTCGCGGGATCTTGTGGCGGTGCTGCGGGGACGTCTCAAACGACAGCCGGTGCTCGCCGCCGGCCTCGACCGTGGCGATCTCGTACTCAGGGTGGTCGGTAACGAAGGTGACGAGCTTCTCAGTGGTCAGGAAGGCCGCGTAGCTCGGGTCGGCAGAGATCCGTCGCGCCACGTGGGCCATCTTCGCGCGCATCGTCGGATCGTCCATCACAGCGGCTTCCAGCTCGTCGTACCCCTCGATCCTGACCTGCTTCGTCACCTTCTTGAGCGTCTGCCGGGCCTGCTCGCGGGCCTTTTCGGGCGCCTGAAGCTTGGTCTGGATCAGGGTGACGGCGGTGAAGAACGCGAAGCCGCCGGCGGTGATGACGTCGAAGGAAGGCTCGTAGTAGAGGATCTCGCCCTCCACCCGCTGGTAGATGCCGTCGCTGGGCACCAGCGGGAAGCCGCCCCGCCTGGTGGCGATGCCTGCACCCTTCATACGGATCGCGACGATCTGGTCTGTGCCCACGCCGACGGAGTGCGACATCGCCACCACCGGGTCGTTCGCTTGGTCGTCGGGCACATCGTCGAGCCGGATCAGCGTGTCGACGCGGGCGAGCTCAGGGATCTCGGCCAGCGCTTCGACCATGACCTGCGAGCTGCTGGTCTGGTAGCTCGGGTCATAGGTGAGTAGCTGCTTGTCGTGCATCGACTCCGCGGCGCGGCGCACGTCAGCGACCGCCTCGGCAGATAGGTCAGCGGTCAGCGTGAAGCGGGTGACGAGGGCATCCTTCAGGGACGTTCCTCGCAGCACGTGGTTGGTCAGCGGGAGCGACTCAGCCTCGCGGGCAACCTCCAGCGCCTGCTCGAGTGTCTGGCGCGCGTCGTCGGTGGTCATGGGGCGTTCCTCCGCAGCGAGATCAGCACGAGCCTGCCGAGCGCGTGACCCGTCACGTCACCGTCCTGGGGGAGATGTCGATCGCGGGTCAGCAGCATGAAGGTGCCGTTGCTGGCCGTCACCTCGTACAGATGGAAGCCCAGCACCGCGAGGGTCGGGTTGAGATGGAACAGCCCGGCGCGCACGTAGATCACCACGATGATCGCGAGCAGAGCGAGGGTGGCGATGAAGGACGACACCTGCGGCGGAGCGATGGTCGCGACCACGATCGGCAGCACCTGGCTGGAGCTGAAGGCGATCACCCGCTCGTCGGCCTGCTTGACCGACGTCGACGTCACCGTGCGTTCCTGCAGCTTCCCGACACTGCGCAGCACCATGCCCAGGAACAGCAACGAGAGGGCGCAGCCAGCCAGGATCACCCAGGCGACCCAGCCAAGCTCAGCCATCCGCACCAGGGCAAGGACGGCAACGAGCGGCGCGAAGGCTGACATCAGCAGCCCGACTCCCGCAACCGTCCTCATGCCGATGACGATAACCGGCAGGTCAGACAGATTTCTGCGAGGAGAGCGGGGGAGTGAGCCAGCCTCGAGGACTTCACCCGCGAGACCCCGCTGACCGTCGGATCGCCGCAGCAGGTGATCGAGCGCACCCTGGGCTTCCGCGACTACGTCGGCGACTACCAGCGCCAGATGTTCCTGATCGACCACGCCGGCCAGCCTCGAGGCTCTCGAGTCGAGGGGAGGTCGAGCCGCCCTGGGCGTGATCGACCTGCGTCGCCGGCGAGCAGTTGGTGCCGTTCGAGGAGATGCTCGCGCGGGTGACCCGCCCAGCGGGGTGATCTGGCAACCCCTTAGGGTGCTTCGAGTGCCGATTAAAGCAAGGGGGTTCCTGATGCGGGAGCAGCGGTTCGAGTACCGCCTACCGAAGACCACCGCCTTGCTGGGGGTGGTGCTCGGTCTGGCGTTGGCCATCGGCGGGGTGCTCGCGATCGTCAAGGACTGGGGGTTGTCGGTGTTCGGCGCTGTCCCCCTCGACTCCGAGTACGTGTGGGTGGTCTTCGCCGCGCTGGTGGCCATCGGCGTTCCGCTGGCGATCGCCTCCTTCCGAATGCTGGGCATGGGCCGGCGCGAGGTGGTGGTCACTGAGGCGATGATCAGCGTCCCCAAGGGCGAGACCAGCCGTGCGATCGTCGAGATCCCGACCCAGAGCATCCGGCAACTGGGCCTGCAGCAGGCTCAGGGGGTCACCACCTTGCTGGTGAAGCACGACCGTGGCAACCTCAAGCTTCGCTCGCCCCACTTCGGGGAGCACTTCGGTGCCTTGGTGGCCTCGATCATCGAGGTCACGGGACTCGAGCTGCGCCACTGACGCTGGCCCGCCGGGGCGGGCCCCCAGAGGGCAGACCAGCGCAGGCTCAGAAGATCGCCTTGCCGCCGGTCACCCCCAGCACGGTGCCGGAGACGTAGCTGGCCTCGTCCGAGGCGAGGAAGACGAACGCGGCAGCCACCTCGACCGGGTGCCCGGCGCGCCCCAGTGGGGTGTCGGCGCCGAAGCCCTTGACCTTGCTCTCCGACATCGTGGCCGGGATCAGCGGCGTCCAGATCGGCCCGGGAGCGACCGCGTTCACCCGGATTCCGCGGGGGCCGAGGTCGGCGGCGAGGTTGACCACGAGGTTGTTGAGCGCGGCCTTCGTGGCGGCGTAGTCGAGCAGGTGCTCCGACGGCTGGTAGGCCTGCACCGAGGTGGTGACCAGGGCCACTCCCCCGCCCTCGAGCTCGTCGGCCAGGTGCTGCACCAGCCAGAACGGCGAGAACACGTTGGTGGCGAAGGTGCGCTCGATCTGGTGCTCGGGGAACTTCTCCACCTCGTCGAAGGTCATCTGGTAGGCGGCGTTGCAGACCAGCACGTCGATGCCGCCCAGGGCCTTGACGGCAGCGACGCCCAGCTTCGTGTTCTCCTCCAGGGTCTGCAGGTCGCCGGCGACCAGCTCGCAGCGCCGACCGGCCTGCTCGACCAGGCGCTTGGTCTCGTCGGCGTCGTCCTGCTCCTCGGGAAGGTGGGCGACCACGACGTCCGCGCCCTCCAGCGCGAAGGTGACCGCGACGGCTCGTCCGATACCGGAGTCGCCACCGGTGATCAGGGCCCGCTTGCCCTCCAGCCGTCCGCGCGGCGTCCAGACCTGCTCGCCGTGGTCGGGGTGCGGATCGAGGTCACTGACCTTGCCCGGCCATGGCTGCTTCTGCGCCGGGATGGACGACAGGTCGGCGCGGTCGGCGCCCGAGGGGGAGGTGGAAGACTTCTGGGTGGGTGACATGCGGGGCCTCTCACGGTGGGGTACCCGCACGACGCTACGCAGGCCGGATCGCTGGTGGGCCTCGCGGCGGCCCAGCGCACCCCTTCGGGCGGACGGGGCACCGATCAGCCCTTGACCATGCGTTCATCCGGCGTTCATCGAGGCGTCAACCGCCCCCACAGGGTCCGATGGGGCCACATTCTTTGTGACACCCGGAGGAGTGGACGCAATGGAGCGCTGCGGGAACAGGCAACCACGGGTCGAGCGGCTTGTTTCCGCGTGGAATCCGAACGTTCGCGGGGATGTCGAGCCCGACGATGAGAGTGACGACCCGCTGATCGGGGTGGCGAAGGAGCCAAGGAGACGCGCTCGAACCCGCCTCACCGATGAGGAAGTGGACGCTATGCGAACAGCCCGCGAGCAGGGCGTCAGTGTGTCCGTGCTCGCTCGCCGGTTCGGCGTCCATCGCGGCACCGTTTGGGCGAAGACCCACTCAGCGTGAGCGACTGCTACTCGTGGGCCGTGTGGTCGTACGTATCGCGCACGGCGTGGAAGTCGGTGTCGTTCAGGTGGTGGCACCAAGGCTGCTGTGTGCCGGGGAAGCGGACGCGATGCGCGCCCGACCACGAGGCGACCTCGACATGACACTGCGGCATGCCCCAGAGCACCTCGACGGCGGGCATGAGGTCGTTGTCCGACGAGAACAAGATCGCGGTGTTCATGTAGCCGGACATGGCGAGGCGGATCATGTCCACGGCGATAGCGACATCGATGCCCTTCTCCGAGGCTCGCGCTGCCGGGTAGTCAGAGGGGTACTGAAGGTTGCGCCTGACCACAGTGACCCGGTCGGAGCGCTCCCACATGGCGGTCTGTCGGTCGTTCGCGGCAGCGGCACCGGGCTGGCGTTCGGGGTTCGGACGGCCCCGGTAGACGCGAACCTCCATCAGCTCGCTCTCACGACGTCGCCGTCCTGTGAGCAGTTCGCCGATCTTGAGCGGGAACACGTGCCCGTCGCTGGGGTCGGCACCGAAGGGGAGGAACTGGCGGCGCGCCCAGCCGTGGACGTTCTGGTAGTCCATGAAGACCACCACGCGATCCACGTCGTCGCTCATCGGTCCCTCCGTTGGGTAAGAAAATCCCCGCCAATCCCTGAGGACGGCGGGGCGTAATACGACCAGCATACCTCATCCCGCCGCCCGCACCTATGAGGCCAGTCAATCGACCTCAACCGGTTCTAGAGGCACTTGCGCCGCAACGACCGTTTTGGCGCCAACGAGCCCTTCGAGCTTCGCCTTGAGGAAGGCGCGACGCTTCTCAATGAAGTCCTTGTAGTCCACGAAGTCCAGGCTGGTGTCGGCAGGGATGAGTGGGTCGAGTAC
>Ga0116179_1003277_pt1 | contig 11249 bp, 14 predicted proteins | sample AD_UKC071_MetaG_FD_89751 | JGI IMG/M metagenome (GOLD analysis project Ga0116179, IMG submission 89751) | Active sludge microbial communities of municipal wastewater-treating anaerobic digesters from USA - AD_UKC071_MetaG | ecosystem: Engineered > Bioreactor > Anaerobic > Digestate | place: USA...
CGGGTGGGGAGGATCCGGGCGTTCCATATCAAGACCTGGGCTCGTCCTGCGCGTCTCGATGGAACAGAGACGTTTGTGTGGGCGAAGGGAACCGAGTACGAGAAGCCCCTTGTCGAAGGGGAGTTCGTCGTCGGGTTCTCGGTCTCGTATATGGGGGAGTTGATTGAGTCGGTCGAGTTCGGATGGGCGCCGAACTCCGATGTCATGCGGATCTTGAAGGAACGGACGGAACCTCTCGACGACCTCTTGCTCTTATCAGCGGAGATGTGCGCTCTGAACATCATCATCGGCCACTTTGCCGGATATGGGGGGCGATACTATCACGCTCGAGACATTGCGAGCGGGCTGGTCATCGAGACCAGTGGGAACCGAACGATGAACTCCATCGTGGACGATTTCCTCCGCGGTGGGTTCAAGGAGAAATATTACTCGGTGTATCCTCGGTTCGTCTACGTCACGAAGCGGGATATTCTCGAGTTAAAGCGCGCCAGGGGCTACACGATTGCCCGGGCTCATTGAGAAGGAGTTGTGTGTATGTTTAGTAAACTGGGTAGTGATGAATGGACATTGTATCTGAACAGAGACCGGATTGATTTCATCGGGGTAAAGCCAATCAACGCAGATGGTGAAGATGACACCTGGTGTGCCTACATCGTGTTCTCGTCTGGATCTGAGCGTGCTGGCAAGACGATCTACGAGGGAACCCGTGCCGAGTGTGAAGAGTTCGTGGAGCGGCTGCTGGCATCCGAGATGGGGATGCAGTTCACACCGAGGGTGGGTGCTGCGTTCAACGCCACATTGGGGATATGATACCCATGGAAGTCGGATACTTAGATTCGCTCTCTCCCGATAAGAGCGACGTTCGTGGGTTCATCTTCGGAGAACCTGTATTTGCTCATGTGGATGAGGTGCTCGCAGTTATCGGTGATGAGATGTCGGATGCAGAGCGCGCCGAACATCCGAAGGCCGTTCTTTACGACCTTATCTCTCTTGCTCCAGTTGGATACCTCTCCTACGAACCCGAAATGGGAGAGGTTGTGATTCGGCTCCAGGATTTCTGCGGCGGATGGGGGTTCCCATATATTGTCTCGTCCGGAGACCTACATGACCTCGTCATTCACGGGAGAGGAAAGGCGTTGATCCGGGAGGACGTCGGATGCTGAAATCTCCACTCCCTCCCGACGAATTCGGGAAATTGATGCTCTCGATCCGGAAGGATGGGATCTCTGCCCGGGGCCGGACTGAACTGATCAAGTTCCATACCGGGCGCCGGCTCACGCCTATGCAGTCAATTCGTGCCAAATGCTATGATTGTATGGGATATTATGCCGATGGTAAGCGAGATTGTGGCCAGGTAGATTGTCCGCTACATCGATTCATGCCCTATGCGCTGGGTGTCGTGGATGAAGAACCCGATGATGAAGACCTCGATGTGGTCGCGGGCGAAGAACCCGACGATGCCTTGTGACTGCTCCCCCGACTGAAGTCGGGGGCATCTTGGGATGTTATCCCTGAGATTGCAGTCCCAATCTCCTCATAATATAGGTATTAATGGCCTGTGACAAAATATAAGTTATATATGGTATCCATGCCATTAAGTGTATTAGACGCATCGTAATCGTTAACCGGTCGTTGAGACCGGTCATCCATGAACCGGATGTGTCATAAAAGGTGGAATTAAATGAAGAAAGTTTCAATCTTTGGAAGGAGCGTCCCGCTCTTTGCGGTGCTCATCGTTGGCCTTCTGGTCACGGGAGTGAGCGCTGCTGTAGTTAACTATCTGAGTAACACTGTGACCGCTGACGGGAATGTTGAATCTCCGTATGATCTCAAAATCCGCATGCCCATTACTGGGTTGGAGGGGAGCGTCGAATACTGGGACGAAACTGGGTGGAGTGACACCGTCGAGTTCGGCACCCTGTATGGTGGCGAGACGCTTACCATCGAATATAAGCTGGTGAACCGTGCGAATGTCGGAGTTATTGGCGATGTTCAGATGGAAGTCATGTGTAGCAATGGTATTGACGCGGATAACCCCGACTTCGAGAATGTGCTGCTCCGCTGCATGGCTCCCCCCGAGTACGTTGATTCCCCGATTGCATTCAGAGTAGAACAGGGGTCTGACGATTGTCACGTGCTGTACACTACCGATTCCGACCACATCTTCAACGACGCGGGCGATACGACTTACGGGAAAATTGAGTTTGTTGTGAAGGAGAACGCGGTCGGCACTTACACGATCTCGGGGAAACTGATCCCGGTCGCTGATGCTGTGACTCTGTAACCATCCAAAAACGAGGATACCCTCGTTTTTGGTTTTAAGGTGTGAACATGGAATCGACACAAAACCATAACTTACGACCTATTCTTCTCAGCCTACTTCTGGTCACTGTCATTCTCTCGGGAAGTATGGCGATTGCCATGTTGGCACCGACACTCAGTAACACGGTCACCGCTATCGGGGTTGTGTTGCCGCCAACGAGTCAGGAGATCAGCCTTATTCATGATGATGCATGGGGAGGTTCGGTCACATTCACGTATGGAAATGAAGAACACAATGATTTCGCCGGGGGCGATACCGCAACGGTTTATCTGAAATCGCTAAACCATCTCAATCGTCCATTGACCATGACATCGATTATTATGGTTGAGAAATTAAGCGGGACGAATGCGCCACTCAAACCAGGCCATATTACGTTTACGTATAATGGAAATGTGGGGTATTCCGGCGTAGAAACCGGTTCCGGCATACAGTACACCATCACTCAAATGTATGGACCAGGGGAGACCGTTTGCGATATCGGCATGACGTTTAACAACGCACATTGGAAACACAACCCTGATCCCGGCAATGGAAACAGTAATGAATCACCGGAACGGTCGTCCGAGTTCATGGTAACTCTCGTCAGCACGGCGGTGGTTGCATGACCGTCTCTCAATTACCCATGATAGCGGTAATATTCCTGGGACTTTCGTGTAGTCTAACCGGGATTGCAACAGCATCGTCAGCGTATGAACTGCCGTTGACTGATGTTCAGACAATTGTAGATTTCCCATCTACGACGTATGGCGGTTCTACGAACACGGCACAATATTGTGTAACATTCGCTGATAAGACGTCGCTCCTCCTCCGGGTCAGGGTAGAACACCCGTTCATCGAAGAATGTAAGGAATGGCAAGCTCTGTGTAGTATCGACGGTACACCGGTGGCGATAACAGAAGTTTCACCAGGGTTATTTGAATCTGAACCAAAAATTGTCGAGAAAGGCGCACATTCGGTTCAGGTAATGCTGACCTCGGTGCCAAACGTCTATCCGGATAACTACGGGTTCTCCGTTGAATTTAACTATACAACTGAAAAGAAAGATGTGCCGGATCACACGGGTGCGTATGCATCGGCCCGGAGACATGTATCATATACGCCTCCGTTGACGACAGCCCCATCTGAACCGACGATGACAACTCCGACACCAACCTCAACTCCGACACCAACGCCTCCCATCGAAGATGAGGGTGTGGATAACAGTGGCGACTTCCCATGGATGTTTATCATCATCATTGGTAGTGTACTGGTTATACTGGTAATTATGGTCGGGTATTGGTATACTCGACCCTAAGGTTCTGGTGATAGCGAAAACCGATGCCGCTGGGGATTATAGTGGGTGTAGAGGTAGTGGCGCATCTGTCGCCACACAACAATTCCTGGTAATAGCGAAAATCGATGATTTGGGTGCGGGGTCTAGCGTTTCCTCAATCTAGATCCCATATATGCGGTTGCACCCACTATCGCGGCTCCAGCAAGTAGTATCGCGGTCTTGTTGTAGACGATAATTGCCATCGACGCGGTGCTCTCTCCTGCATGATTTGATGCGCAAAGCGTAGCGATGTATACCCCATAGTTCTCGTAGATGTGGGTCGGGTTCTGCTCATCAGACTCGGTTCCATCGCCGAAGTCCCAGTGCCAGGCGACCGGCTCCCGGGTGCTCATGTCAGTGAACTGGACTTCGAGTGGGGCATCCCCACTGGTTACAGATGTGGTGAAAGCGGCTATGGGCGGAGGATATCCACAGGATGGTGAATCCGGCTCGATTACTTCCCACTCTCCGTCATTGCAGATCACGTTGTCGTAATCGATGCACGTCTCATCGCCATGTACGCCATCCGGGTCGGAGCAGTTGCGCCACACGGTGATGGTCGCTGATGCAGAACTCGATCCGATGTGGTTCGATGCCGTCAGGGTCACAGTATAGGTTCCACTCTTCTCGTAGATGTGCCTGGGGTGCCTCTCGTTCGATTCGGTGCCGTCACCGAAATCCCAGTGCCATTCGGACGGATATTGGATGCTTGTGTCCTTGAATGTGACTTCGAGTGGTGCGATCCCTTCTGCAACCGATGTGGTGAACGAGGCAATCGGTGCCGGGTAACCGCACGATTCGGCGTTCTCTTCGATTACGTCCCAGATTCCGTTGTTGCAAACCGCTTTGTTGAACCCCACACACCCTTCGCTCGAATGCGCTCCGTCCGGTTCCGTGCAGGGGTAGAGCACGTAGATGGCTGTCTGTGCCGTTGTGCTGCCTATCTCGTTCGAGACTTCGAGGAATGCTGTGTATGTCCCCGGGGTGGTGTAGATGTGAGTCGGGTTTTTCTCCGATGACCCCGTTCCGTCTCCGAAACTCCATACTCTCGCCTTTACAATACCGGTGCTCTGATCCGTGAACTGAACCTCGACCGGGGGCGATCCCACATTATAATTCGCAGAGAACGCGGCAGTTGGTTTTGTGTATCCACACGCTTCTGCATTTGTTTTATACGTCTCCCAGGTTCCCGCATTACATCGCATGCGGTCGTAGCCGATACAGACAAAGTCTCCGTGCTTGCCAACGGGGTCAGCACAGTCACTGTATCCGAGCGTTGGTGATAAAAACTCTGCCTGGAGAGCGTTGGGGTTGTCTGTCTCTCGGGGCGTCCAGTCGAGATTGACCGGTTTTATATAGTCCTTGAGTTTTGGTGATGTCGGGTAGATGGTGATGGTATGGGTCTTCGTGCCCGAATATGGCACCTGTGGGGTAAATGTGCACGGGGTGATGCCGATATATGACGAATCGGTATCAACGGTGACTATGGCGTTAGCAACCGAGCGCGTGATGGGATCGATTGGGTATAGATACACGGATGGTCCGATGTCAGTGTAGATGATTAATCGCTTGACGCAGTCCCACCACCATTCCCACGCCCCGTTAGGCCATACCTGCCATTTGCGTAGCCACACCGACAGAACGAGTCCGTTGTCTGCAGGATCGCCATCGATTGCCCACCCAATGTCGGGAACGTCGATGGTATACTGACTATTGGGATTCTGTCCTTCGTAGGTGAAGAGTTCCCATCCCATGCCTTCTTCGTTGTATTCTTTCTCCCACCGAAGGCTCCCGATCCAGACATGGAATCCGTCAACGTACCGGTGACTGCCGCCCTTCCTACGATCGTCTATATTATAAAACCATTCGTGAATGTTCACGATGTGGAGGAAGGCGCCCGAGTAGAACGATTTTCGGTGGACATAGATGGGATTCTCTGCTGAGTCACCGCGCCCAGATCGCGGCCGTATTTCCTCCTTTTTCGCGGTGCTCCTGAGCCAGTTGCCGATGTAACCAAATGCGTCGAATGATACTGCCACAATTATCCCCTCGTGACAGGTGCAGTCGGACGGGATGCCCAGTTGATGAGTCTTGGGATGGTGTATCCGATAACACTCGACGTACCGAGTCCGAACAGGAACGCGGCGAGTTTTCTGCTCATTTGCTGATCTGGGTTGCTATCGGTATTCAATCCGGTGTAGGCCATCATGATTGCGGGCGCCGCGATGATCGCCGTGCTCATGACGGATGGATATTGGCGCGTTCCGTCTGGGAGGACGGCGGTCTTCCTGAGCCCCCAGGAAAGGAACGCCTCTGTTGCGCCCCCAATCGCAGTCCAGAATGCATCGTCGTCGGTTATCTCGAATCCCATGGGTGATTGTGTTGCGAAACTTGTATATCAATGTGACGCATAACGCGGAAGTGATATCATGGGAAAGAACTGGATTTCCGACTGGAAGATCATCCCTGTGGGGAGCGTGTCGATCACAGGGTATCGGTTATATCGGATCATGAGTGCGGCATCACCGCCACCGAGCATCACCTGGTCTATCGACCCTGATGGCGAGTATGAACGTAAGCGCATCGTGATTGGCGGTTCCGATTATGGGGAGTGGCCGGTGCCCACAACCCCCGGGCATGTCTGTGTCTTTGACCCGAGGAGCGGGTCGTTCGGTGATGTGCGGGCAAGTGGACTCGGATGGCTCTACGATGATGTGGCGTCGTGTGTCTATCGACCCGGTAGTGAGAGCGACCTTTCGATCGGGTTACGGATATGGCACGAGGTGCTGCACTGCATGATCGGCACAGGTGAGCCAGATGAGATGACACGATCGCCCGGGTTCATCACCTACCTCAAGGAGAATTTTGGGACGGAGGATGCATGGGTGCTGCAATTTGAGGCGGATCCGTCACGATACGAGCATGATTCCGGGTATCAGAAAGTGTTCTATAAGTATCTGGTAGAGAAGCACTTTAGGGACGAGGCTTGTGCGCCCGGGAAACGGCCACCGCTGCAGTATCTGGTGCTCGACATGTTCCATGCACTCGGTGCATGGCTTGCTGCAAATCTGAAAAAGTTGGCCATGGTTGGCGGAGGTCACTGACCACCACATTGATATTTCGCGGGTGCGGCACGTATACCCTACGTAGTGGTGAATGTCGGTGGAAGATGCGCGTACGCGGTTACGGTGCGCGCGCATCACTGTCCGAGGCACTGTCGATTCTGAAAATTGAAATGGGTGTCTCAGCGACGCCGGAATAGCCGTAGGATGGCTTTAATCAACCGGACGAGGAGATCGAGGATCTGGTCGTCTTCGCTTCCAGTGTCTATGGGAGGTTCCTCCACAGGCGGGTTCTCCACAGGCGGTTTCTCCACAGGCGGTTCAACGTTCGGAGGGGCGATCGGGCGGTTTGGCGCGAGTGGGTTTCCATCGGCGTCGTAGAGGGCAAACGGGACGATCACGGTGTTCCCGTCCTTGATCGTCACCCCGGTTCCGCGCTGACCTCCGCCGTAGTAGTCGTCCAGGTCTATGATGGTGACCTGATACTCACCATCCTTGTCAACTGGTATAGATGTGGTGCCTTCGAAGAGCGGCGCGTGGTACTCGATATAATGTGTCTCTCCGTTTTCTCTGAACGACAGATTGTAGTAGAGTCCGGAGAGGTTCGTATCGATGACGATAGTTCCTGCCATGTGGAACTGTAGGTTAACCGAATATATTAAGTGACTGCTCCCACGACTTAAGTCGTGGACTTCCTGCCTGTTTGATCGTAGTCGTTTGCGTATTTTTCCTGCCATTCCTCAAACGAGATGACGCGATCTGCGTATTCGGGGGCGACGAGCGATATGTCCTCTTTCGTCTTCTCGAAGTCAACACCACACTGCGTTTCGACAACGAGGTGTAGAATGTCGTCCGGCTCGAAATTGACCCGCCCACTATTGCATTGTGTGATGATGATTTCGTTCTCGGATTTCCACGATGCAGACTGTCCGTGATTCTTGACGTACGCTTCGTCGATGCAATCACACGCCGGGCATGCCTCTTCGATGTGCTTCCGCACCGCGATGGGATAAAGCGCACCTTCGTCAGTGGCGTAGAGGTCTTCGCTACGATCTGCATACTTCATCCTGAGTGGGCATGCTGTTTTTGGGATGCGCATGACCATCGTTACTTCCTGCCGCTCCGGGGGGGTAAACAGTTCGCATGAATCGAGGTATCTCTCGGAGAATGACAACTGTGGGGGGTTCCGTGGGTCTTCTTCGACATGCTTTCCATATCGCTCATAGTGGCTCCATGAGTTCACACCGGATGAGTTAACACATCCCCCGTTGACAAGGCAGTCGAGGAGATACCGGGTGTTGACCTTTCGGTAGACAACATCGGGCATATCGTCGACATTGTGCCGAGCCTCCTCTTCAATCCTGTCCTGAACCTTTGTTTCGAGACGACTCCGTATTTCGTCCTCGATGAAATATTTGCGGGAGTAATCGATGCGATTTTGGTTACGGACGTCTTGGTTGGCGAGTTGGATCAAGCGATGTCTATGATGTAGCGGTTCGCTGCTATCAACATTGAGGTCGTGATAGAGATTCCGGAACCCTTGCTCCTCTGCATCAAGACCGAGGCCGTTAAACATCCCCCGGTATCCCCGCATACCGGTCATCAGGTCTTCGAGGTCGATTTCCTTTGTATCGGGGGTGCAACTCACCAGCGTCTTCCTATTGTCATATTGAGTGTTTGGACGCGAGATCGCACAGGTCATCGGGGCGTGTCGGCTATTGACAGTAAGTTTGGGGAAACCGGACTCGTCGACGGTGCTATCAATCTCCTGGAGTGTGTGCGTCTGCGGGACAATTCTTACATCCACCCCGTCGACATTTGAAACGTGCGTGGTGCGGGCATCGTAGATATCGTCTTCCAATCGGTCGAGGTGGGCAAGCCTTACGCCGTTCCGGTATGTGGAAATCTCGACGACATTGTCGACAATCTCCGCTTCGGAGTATGTCTTAACCATTGTCCTGATATATTCTCTCCATTGATATAAACGTGACTGCTCCCCCGACTGAAGTCGGGGGAGCAGTCACGCAATCATCGTTCATTTTTCTGTGTGCATATCGGGTGCAGCATTGAGGCATAGAGAGATGCCTGTTTGATATCGGCGTTGATCTGGTTGATCTGGTACACGAACGCCTGAATCTCGCCTATTGTTGGTTTGGTGTCTTCATCTGTATCACTGACACTATATGCGATGCTGAAGATGTGCCACGCGAGATTATCGAGTCCCTGGTCAATCTGACGTATTTGCAGTTGCACTGCGTCAATCTGGCGGAGCAGCGAGAGTGCCATGGTATAAGCGAGTGCTGCGGGGTCGCTTGACGTCGATGGGGGCATCTCATTTGTAAAAATGTTCCATGCCTTAATAAAGGTGTGTCAAACGAATCTGCCGGGCGGCGGGAATGTTTAATTCTTCCCACGTGCAACACATGGTTCAAGAGGTATGTCTAGATGGACGAGGTCATCAACTGGGGATATATCATCTATCCCGATTCGGATGGGGTCTATTCAGTCGTGGCAGTTCGGGAGTGGGTTCGTCCCGATCGGAAGAACACGCTGTCGCGGCAGGTCGTCGAGCAGGTAGCAATGGATCCCGATGTGGCGCTCGATGCGGCGATTGACTTATGGGATGAGTCTGGTCTTCCGGTCTGTCTCTATCTCAAAAACTTCGGAAAGGTCGTATTTGATGACTTCTCTGAGACAGTTTTGGGATACGACGAGGACGGGGTCGTTGCCGTAGGGAAGTGCCTCGGGTATGCCGAGGGAGAACTCCATCCGTATCGGGTCGATGTCAACCTCGCAGCAGACGAGGCGATCGAGATTGCATTCGGTCTGGATCCGAACCTCCCAAAATCCCCGGGCCCGCGGTTCATCTATTTCCTCGTCCCGGACGCAGCCATCGATGTTTGGCGGGAGCAGTCGCGGGACAATCCGGATGCACAGGGCCTGAACTATGTCATAAACCATCCGATGGTGAAGGGATCAATCCGGGCATATTTCGACCTGTATTCCCCGACAACGGTTGAGTTAGCGTTCGATGTGGCTGATATGGAACGGGCAACCCATGTTGGTTGGTATGACCATAATACCGGCGTTGCGCGTCTGAACTACGGCGCATTTGCCATAGAATACATCCTAGCGACGCTCGGGATTTCGTTCCTGTCACCGGTAGATGTGCTCGATTCATTCGCGGCGACGCTCGTCCACGAGTTGGCACATCACGCAGAACGGGTTACCGGGTTTCCTTATAAAGGCACGTGGTCAGAGAATGCTGTCGTCGATGGTCGGCGATATGCCGCTGAGGGGAGTGAGAAGTTAGCGGAGGGAGCGGCGTATACCGCGTTATACGCCATGCGGCACCACGATTCCGATTTCATCCGGGAACAGATGGGGAACGCGTTTGGGATAACCGAAGCAATCTCGGATATAGCGGATTGTGCTATACTCTCTAAATTCGGTGCTGCAATTGCTGACGTGAAGAACATCAGTGGGAGGCACGTCCAGGTCTACGGGAGGTATGTCCCGTGGCTCTATGAGCCCAGAATTGAGTTTGTGGTCACATTTTCTGCACCAGAAGAAGTATTCGATCTGTGTATCGAGGCGTTGCAGATACCCAATGTCACCCTCACCGGGATCGCGAAGACCACCCAGGCACAACCTACCCCTGACCCAATCCGCGAGGTCACGGTGGTCACGGCAACCTATGAGGTGTGGGTGCCGGTTCCCGAACTGACCTGGATTCAGCAGGCGTTCCTGAAATACGCTGACCGTGACGGTTACAAGAATGAGATGATCAGCTGAGTTGTCCATTCCACACACGAACCTTTTTATATTCACACGTTCATTTGCTCATTTGATGGCATCAGGTGCTCAAAAGGTATCAGACAAGGACGCACTTGACATGCTTCGCTTGCATCGGCATGTTCCCATGGCAGAACGTAAGTCGCAAAAGGAGTTGGCTAAGATGTATAATGTGCATCCACAGACGGTCTCCCGTGCGATTAAGCGCGCAGAAGGGATATATGCTGAATTCGAGCGGGGTGTCAAGAACGGGTCCATTCGCAAGCCGTCGACCACTGTCCAGATTACATCTCAACCACAGAAATCTGATGGTGGTGGCGGGGCTCTCATGCTCCCACAGCAGTTTGTCGATATCCTATCGGATATGGATCAGATGCAGTCGGCATGTCGGGCGACCGGGACATTCGTGGCGACCGCGGCACACGCGGCGTATGAAGGGTTCGTAAACGAGGATCTTCCCCACGAACAGCGGTTTAAGATGGTTGTGACCGGAACAAGCGCGGTTGTGGGAACGCTCTTTGAGATGTACGACGGCATACGACAGATTAACCGGATGATGCAGAGCAACGCGAAACCCGCGATGCGCAATGTCAGTGTTGAGGAGGGGGAGGAACGGATCGATGAGTGAAATCGAGAAGATGGTGATCCGGTGTATCCGGGGGCATGAAACGGTGGTTACAGCGGAGACGCTGAAACCGATGTTAGATGTGAACAAGAAAGGCACCACGTTCGTGATACGGTGCCCACACGTAGAAGA
>Ga0116179_1003286_pt1 | contig 11231 bp, 7 predicted proteins | sample AD_UKC071_MetaG_FD_89751 | JGI IMG/M metagenome (GOLD analysis project Ga0116179, IMG submission 89751) | Active sludge microbial communities of municipal wastewater-treating anaerobic digesters from USA - AD_UKC071_MetaG | ecosystem: Engineered > Bioreactor > Anaerobic > Digestate | place: USA...
CTCGACGGCCTGCTCCGGGTTCGGCGTCTCCGGTGACAGACCGGCACCGTAGTCGGCGATCTGACGTAGCGCCCGGGTCGGCGCGAAGTCGAACACGAAGCACACCGGCTTGAGGACGGCCTCGGCGCTCGGGTTGTCTCCGTCGGGATTCTTGATCGACCACGGGGATTGCACGCGGAACGCTGCCTGGAAATAGGTCTCGTGCGAGTTGAGGTTGCGCAGCATCAGGATCGAGGACCACTGTTTGAAATGCGCGAGTAGCCCGTCTTGCCTGTGCCGTTCTCGCCGTAGAGGATCGTGAGCCCCTGGTGTGGCTCGATCACCGCGCCAGGGACCAGGGCGTTGACGCCATGTACTTCAGAGAGGCGAGTCAGGGTTAGCGGAGGCGCCGACTCGTCCTGGCGGGCTGCGATTTCGAGCTTCGGGACGACCGGTAGCTCTCGCTTGTCGAGCGCCTTCTCCTGCCGGAAGAGTTGGTAGGCCGTTTCAATCGTCGTAGCGCCGACAGGTCGTCCTGTTGCGATCACCTCCGATACGAGCAGACGTGTCCACTCGTCATTGGCGTTCGCCCAGTCAGCGAGCAGTGCTCGAGGATCGAGGGACTCGGTCTCCTCTACCTCGGTTGAACCGGAGTCCTACGCCGACTCAGCCTCGGATAGCGTCGCGTCGCCGCTCATGCTGTACCCTCCGGTTCTGGCTCCTCATTGGCCTGCGGAACATCACTCAGTACTGCGCGCACTAACTTGAGGGAGATGACCTCATCGACCAGTTTGCCGAGCTTGCGGACGTTGCCGGACTTGTCAGCCAGCGGGTGCAGCATGGCCTTGAGTTCGCTGGGCTCCAGCCGTTCCTGTTCGTCCGACACCAGTTTGCGGAATCGGTCGTCCACGAGTCGGTCGATAACCTGTCGAATCTCGTCCTTGGACAGCGGCTTGAAGTGAACCAAGGAGTCGAATCGTGAGTAGAGAGCGTCCCCGAGCGCCCTACGAATCTCGTCTTCGGTGCCGTAGTTCGAGGTGCAGATGATCAGCGACGGGCCGAGGTGGACCCTGTAGTTCTTGTCCTCGAAGACACCGCCATCGAAGAGTTGGTAGAAGGCGCTATGGAAGACCGAATTCGCCTTGTCGAACTCGTCGATCAGGATGACACCAGACTCGCGGTCAAGTAGATCGCGTGCGAAGGAGGCTTCCGAGTGCGTCCCGCCGAACAAGTACGAGGCGAACTTGTCGTTGTGGAACATCGAGAACTGCTTGCGCAGCAGGGTGCCACCGAGCAGGCCGTTGACGAAGTGAGCGGTCTCCGTCTTGCCGACCCCGGACGGGCCATAGAACATCAGGACAACGGGCTTGGTGCGTCGCGTGGTCGTCAACGGATACAGGGCAGCGAGCAATGACTCCTTCACGGCGGCTTGCCCAACCAAATGACCGGCGAAGCCATCTCGGAAGCGGACGAGCGTGTCCCGCGTGACCACGGGGTACTCGTACCGCTTTACGTCGGTGGCGAAGGCGCGCTCCAGCTGCTCGTGTACATGCGAGGGCGGATTGTGCAGATGAAGGTGCTCGGGGCTGATCGATCGGACGAGGCCCGCGAAGTTCGTAATGACGTGCTCGTTCAGGCTGGCGTAGTCGCTGGACTCTGCCACCACGCGCTTCGGTCGCGACGCGGGCTCGTCAGGAATCGACGCCTCCTGTCCTTCAACGACATGGGTGTGGCGGCGGTTGGCTTCATCGCGCTCATAGACGATGTCCAGAAGACTCGCAGGCCTCTTCTTCCCGAGCTGTTCTTTGAACCACGACAAGGGTCCGTAGTAGATCGAGACTGTCGTGTTATCCGACATGCTCGACTCCTGCGAGGATCACGTCGAAGACGTCCAGGAGTTCCTCGGTCTGCGCAGCCTTCCCGTCGACGAGCTCAGCTGCCGTCACTGGCGCTTCGCCCGTGCCGCCCGACATCTCGGCCTCCATGCCGAGCGCATGTTCCGACGTCCGCCCGACGAGAACACCGTGGAACACGAGATGCATGCGGCCGAGATCAGTGAGACCGTAGTTGTTCCGAAACGCCTTGAGATTGAAGCGCAGCACTCGCTTGGAGCCGTCCGCGCCTTCACCGAGTAGCTCGTAATAGCCCTTTGCGCCAGCGAGAGTCTCGTCCATCCGTGCCAGATCGAGAGGGAGATCCTCCATCTTGAGCATCACCATGTACGGGGTGAACATCTTCACGTACGCCATCGAGTCCTTAGGCGCTGTCACTCGAAGCTCTCGCAGCTGGCTCACCCGAGGATCCCCATCGGCCTTCGCCAAGTAATCGGTCAGGATGGTGTTCGACAAGGTCTTGCTGAAGATGCTCCTGCCAACCGCAGAGACGCCAGCTCCTGCGCTGAGTTCGCCGGACGCACCGAGGAAGGGCAGCCAGCTCAGCTTCGCGATCAGGCCCGCCTCTACTTTGCTGTGCGTCTCCTTCGATCGCTCCCTGACGGCCTCACTGGTGCTGGCTTCTTTCCCGCCAGCAGAGATGTCTAGGTAGTCCGATGCCGACTCCTCGTCGAAGTAGACGATCTTGACCATCGAGTTCTGGGGCGCGTCGCTCTTCGTCATAGTTTCCAGCTCCCAGGTACGGACCTTGCGTAGTCGTCGATGCCAATCGCCGCGAAGTGGCGTTTGGCGGACTTGATCTTGGCCAGCTCCGTGGGGCGGAGCTTCGAGTCGTCGAGGGTGCTCTTCGTCTCGCGGATCATGTAGATCCGGTCTTCGCCGTCCTCCTGCTTGATGATCGCCCAGTCGGGGTTGTAGGGGCCGACTGGAGTGTCGATCTTGAACTTGCCGGGGAGCTTCATGAACAGCTTGATGTCCTCGCGCGAGTCAAGCAGTTCCGCGAACTGGCGCTCGACATCAGAGTCGAACACGACGTAGTCAAAGTCGGTCTTCTGCGTGTGTTGCACCTGGTACATCTGGTCGAGGAAGCGTTCCTTCTCTTCCTCACCGTCCTTCTGCAGCTCGCGTAGCTCGTAAACCGACCCAGCGATCTTCTCGTACTGGATGCCCTCGACCACGATCTTGGCCAGCTCTCCTTGGAGCGCCCGCTTGGCCATTGCGATGAAGTCGTTGGGGTTGCCGATAAACTCGCTCAGCCGCCCGCTGCCGAGCAGGATGTCGACGATGGTCTTGCGAGTGAGGGAAGTCGCCTCCTGAAGTTCTGTGATGATGTCGGGGAGGTCATAGCTGCCCTTGAGGTCTGCCGACCGAGTGCCGAGTTCCTCGCCCTTGGCTCCACCGCGAAGCACCTTCACTCCAGCGCGAGTGACCTGGATGCGCAGGGCCTCGATATCGGGAGCGCCCTTGACGGCGGCGATCGCGTTCTTGATGATCTCGTCGCGGCTGACGCGCACGCGGTAGGTCGTCTTGCGGCTGATCGTCTCCCAGAACTCCTCGAACTCCGGTGTCGAGTAGAGCTGCTTGTTGAGTTTGCGCGGCTGGCGTTTGCTCACGGGCTTGACGTACTTGCCGATGTTTGCCCGCGCGACCAGCGCGCTGATCTCCGTCTCGTACGCCTCGTACTGCCCGGGCAGCTCGAGGCTGAAGCCGAGTGTGTTCGGCTGGAACTTCGGCGTGACGACACCATCAGCGATGAATCCGTGAGCTTCGAGGTGGTTCCACACTTCAACCGAGCGCTGGTAGCCGAGCAGGTCATCGGTGAGGACGCCATCGGCATCCTGGAGTGCGATCTTGGAGAACTCGCTCAGACGCACACGCCCGATCTCAACTCCGGCGTCCTTGTACTCCCGCTGCAGGCTCTTCGCGAACGCCTGATACGACTCGTTCGCGATCACGGTGAGAGTCGCAACACCACTCTCAGCGACCCGCGTGTACCCCTCGTCGGTCTTCGCGACAGGGAGGCGGAGACCACGGCCCAGTGTCTGGCGTCGCTCGACTTCCGCGCCCATCTCGCGCAGGGTGCAGATCTGGAACACGTTCGGGTTGTCCCAGCCCTCGCGCAGCGCCGAGTGGCTGAAGATGAACCGCACCGGCTCGCTCTCATCGAGCAGCCGTTCCTTGGCCTGCATGATCAGTTTGTAAGCGTCGTCGTCGGCCTTGGTGGCACCGGATGAGTCCTGGAACGTCGTGGTCTTGCCACGCTTGATCTGCGAGAAGTACGCAAGGCGAAGCTCGCTCGGCGCCTGCGGAAGCAGCACCTGGTACCGCGCGGATTTGGCACGTTCTTCGATGAACACCTCGTCGAACCACTGCACGAAGTCGCCGTTCGCGTCATCGTTGCCCGTGCCGTCGCCCAGGTAGCTGGCGACCTTGTCGACGAAGAAGAGGCTGAGCACCTTGATGCCCTTCGCGCGCAGCATCGACTCATTGCGCAGGTGCTCACGGATGGTCTCGCGGATCATCTCCTTGTAGATGGCGCCGGCGGAGGCGCCGATGCTCTCACCCTCATAGAGGAAGCCGTGCGTGGTGAGGTCGACATAGGCAGGCTCGATGCTCATCTCGTTGATGCGCCAGCCCTCATAGATCGGGTTGTTGGTGATGCGCGCATCCGAGAGTTCCTGATGCTGCTTCACGCTGACGAAGCGCCGCTCCAGCGATCCGTCTGCCTTGCGGCACGACAGTTCCAGCCGTGCCGACCAGGACGGCTCGCGCCGAACCTCAACGAGCTTGATGTACGGAGTTGCGTCCGCGCCCTGCTGCTGCACCTCGGCGACGACGATCCGCTTCACCAGTCCGAGATCGTGGGCGTCGACCGGGTCGAGCCGGTAGACCACATTGCGCTGCTTCTTGTAGGTTGCGCTATAGCGCAAGGTGAAGACGGGGTCGAGCTCGCCCACCGCCGACTGTGAGAGCTGCGATTCCATGTTCTGCGGCTCGTCCATGATGACGACCGGATGGGTCGCCTTCAGGTAGTCGATGGGCCGAAGACCGTTCAGCTTGTCGCGCGTCTGGTGGATGATGCGGGTGTTGGCATTGCCACGGATCGAGTCGATCGTCATGATCAGGATCTGTACGTTCGTCGACGTCGCGAACGACTGCACTTCCTCGGCGCTCTTGCCACTGTAGATCGAGGAATCAAAAGTGATGCCCTGCTGCTTATAGAGGTTCTCGAAGTGCTCCCGCATCAGCCGGATGCTCGTGCTGACACCCTCCCGGATCGCAACGCTCGGCACGAGGATCACGAACTTGGTGAAGTTGTACTTGACCGCCAGCTCGAAGATGGTGCGCAGGTAGACGTAGGTCTTGCCGGTTCCGGTCTCCATCTCGATGTCAAAGTCGAGTGCGTCGTCATAGAGCTTCGGCGCGACCTCGAGACCGTTCCGATCCTGCACCCGCTGCAAGTTCGCGAGGATTAAGTCACGATCGAGTACCAGGCTGTTGCCGACCGCGCCGACCTCCTGCGTGAGGTCCATGTCGAGTGCTGCCTGATCCGAGTCAAGTAGCGCCGCAGCGCCACGGAGCGTCGTGACCAGCTTCTCCGCATCCTTCGGTTGCCCATCGAACAGGTCGACCACGGACGCGATCGCATCCAGCTGGTACTGCTGGCTGGCGTCGAACTGAAATCCTGATCCGCTCATCACGCCGTCCAGAGCTCAATGCCCTTGCTCTTTGCGAGCTGGGCCAGATTTGTCTTGAGTTCGTCGTCGCCCTGGAACGCGTCCTCCAGCACGATGATCCGCGTCGGGGACTCGTCGACGAGGGCGCGGAGCTGCTCGAGCTTCGGCTTCGCGTGCTCGTTCAGGTACGCAAGCACGGCGACATCGCCATCACGGTCACGAACAAGCCGAACATCGAGGCCGCCCACCTCAGCCACTGAGACGGCCTCAGTCAAGGAGTAGCCCTGCTTGAGCAGGATCTCGGTCAGCAGTTCGTCGGCGGTGGCGTCGTCGGTCGCGCTGTCTCGGAGGCTCAGAAGGTGCTGCTGGAGTACATCTTCCTCCACGTCGCTGGAAAGCCTCCACTTGGAGAAGTTTGTGTCGGCAAGCTTGTACGAACGGAAGCCAACATCGAGTGCTCGGCGGCTCTCGTCACCGAGTCGCGATTCGTAGTCCTTCTCAATCAGATCGCTCGCCAGCTTGATCCGCTCGCGTGAGATGTCCGCAATCGTCGCCAGGCCGGCCGCACGTGCAGCCGATGACTCGTCGGTGGGTTCTGGCAGTTGTACCTGGATGTGTCGTCGCCGTCCGCCGTCCTCGGCGTTGAGCTGCATGACAGCTTCTGCGGTGGTACCAGAACCCGAAAAGAAGTCCAGGACGGTGAAGCTGTCATAGTCCTCGTCTTGGGAGAAGAGGCGAACGATCCCCGCGATGAGCTGAGTGGGCTTCGGCGTATCGAAGTAGACCTGACCATCAAAGAGTTCCTTGAGGGCAGCGTTCGCAGAGCGAGTCGTACCGAAGGCCTCTCCCGGCCAGATCGACTCGGCAATACGGCCTGCTTGGTCAGCGAGATAGATTTTCCGAATAATCCGGGTTTCATCAGCGCTGAAGACAATCTCGCCGGACTCGATCTTGTTCAGAACCTGGTCTTGAGACCAACGCCAGCCGTTATCAGGCGGTTGGATCGTCTTCCCTCTCGGAGTAGTAATCTCGTAGCGGAGCGTTGCGCGATAGCTCGGACTCCGCACGTCCCCAGAGCGCCACTGACCACGTGGGTCGTTGTCGGGATTTGAATAGTTCCGGTTGTTTTCCTCCGTACGCGGCACACGAAGCAGTGCGCGAGCCGCTGAACGCCTCCACATGACGACGTAGTTGTGGTTGCTGGCGAGGAACGGCTCATCATTCTTCGTCTGCTTCGAGTGGTTCCAGACGATGGTGCCGAGGAAGTTCGCCTCCCCGAATACCTCGTTGCCAAGCTTCACGAGGTTGTCGACTTCGTTATCGTCAATCGAGATGAAGATGACGCCGTCGTCCGTGAGTAGGTTCCGCGCGAGCTTGAGTCGCGGATACATCATGTTGAGCCAGTTGGAGTGGTAGCGCCCCTCGGTCTCGGCATTCGTCGAAACCTTCTTGCCCTCCTCGTTAACCTGTCGAGTCCACTCGAGATAGGTGTCGAGCCCCTCCTTGTAGTTGTCCGGGTAGACGAAGTCCTTGCCGGTGTTGTACGGAGGATCGATGTAGATCAGCTTGATCTTGGCGTGGTAGTGCTTCTGGAGGATCTTCAGCACTTCGAGGTTGTCGCCCTCGATGAAGACGTTCTGCGTTGTGCCCCAGTCCTTCGAGTTCTTGAAGTCAGGCTTCAGTGTCGCCGTCGTCGGCTCCTGCGCGGCGCGGAGGGCACGCTTCTTGCCGGGCCAGAACAGTCCGAACCGCTCGCTGGCGTCAGCGGTATCCGAACCGAGCAGCTCCTTGAGCTTCTCGACATCCACCTTGCCGTCGGCGATGGCCTCGGGGATCAGATCGGCAAGCTGCGCTGCCAGCTCGGTCTGGAAGTTCGGGGTGGTGGATGGTGTTTCGCAGATTTTGTCAGTCATTCAGTGAATCTCTTTCATAATCTTAACAGGCTCTTCACAGTTGAGGGTGTAGCGGCAGGGTGAGTTGGTCCGGCGCGTCGATGGCGGGGTGTGGGTCGAGGTCCCCCGAGGATGGAAGTTCTCACACACCCATCCGGAAGACCTCGACGTGTCCCACGCTACCTTCACGTGCCCTGACTTGACCACGTTCACCCGCCTGGACGAGCTGGGACTGGAGGTCGTCGGCCAACGGGTCGAGCCGAAGCGGGCGGTGTTGGCGTGCCGGGTCGTCGAGCCCGATCAGTGCTGCCGGCGGTGCGGCTGTGAAGGCACCCCGCGTGACAGCCTGATCCGTCGGCTGGCGCACGAGCCGTTCGGCTGGCGGCCCACCGTGTTGGAGGTCACGGTCCGCCGCTACCGCTGCACCGGCTGTTGGCATGTGTGGCGCCAAGACACCTCCAAAGCGGCCGAGCCGCGGGCGAAGCTGTCGCGTCGCGGGCTGCGGTGGGCGCTGGAAGGGATCGTGGTGCAACACCTGACCGTCGCCCGGGTCGCGGAAGGCTTGGCGGTGTCGTGGAACACCGCCAACAGCGCCGTCCTCGCCGAGGGCAAGCGTGTGCTGATCGACGACCCCCATCGCTTCGACGGCGTCCGCGTGCTCGGCGTGGTCGAGCACGTCTGGCGGCACACCCGTCGCGGCGACAAGTACGTCACGGTCATCATCGACCTGACTCCCATCAGGGCGAACACCGGCCCGGCGAGGCTGTTGGACATGGTCGAGGGCCGCTCCAAGCAGGCGTTCAAGACCTGGCTCGCCGAACGAGACGAGGCCTGGCGTAACCAGGTAGAGGTGGTGGCGATGGACGGTTTCACCGGCTTCAAGACCGCCACAGCCGAGGAGCTTCCCGCAGCGACCGCTGTGATGGATCCCTTTTATGCCGAGGTCCTGGTTATGCCGATGTGGTCGGTATCGGTGCTGGTGGGGGCGGTGATCGGGCTGCTGGGGTCGGCATAACCCGGCGGTGTGGAGGGACGCTGTTGCTCTCGTTCTGACGAAGGGAGCATGTTCATGGACAGCGTTTCGGGCCCGTCGCGGGTTCGCTTTTCTGGGCCGCTGAGGCCGTTGGCTGCGGGATTGGCCGCGGAACTGGCGGCGTTGGGGTACGCGCCGTCAACGGCGGAGGGTCATCTACGCCTGGCGGCGCATCTGTCTGGGTGGCTGCAAGCGCGTGGTCTGGGCCTGTCCGGCCTGACTGGGCCGGTGCTCACCGAGTTCCTTGTGGACCGTCGCCGGGAGTACCGCAACCTCTACTCGACGCAGGCGCTGGGCCCGACCCTGGGGTACTTGCGCCGGAACGGGTTGGCTCCCGCCGCTGAGGCGACGATCCAGAGTGGTGCGGTGGAGGAGCTCTTGGCAGGGTTCAAGCGCTACCTGCTCGGCGAACGCTCGGTCACCGTCGAGGTCGCCGATGCCTACCTACGGTGCGTGCGTTCCTTTGTGGAAACGGTCGCTGCCGATGACCCGGCGCTGAGTTTCGACCGGCTGGACGCAGCGCTGGTTACCGGCTTCCTTGTCGGGCACTTGCCCCGGCTGGGACGCAAGACCGCGCAGCTGACGGCCTCGGCGCTGCGCTCGTTCCTACGATTCCTGCACACCGAGGGCACCCTTCCCGTGGACCTGGCGACGGTGGTGCCGGCCTTCGCGTATCGCAGGCAATCCGGGCTGCCGCAGCCGTTGACCGCGACGCAGGTGGAGGCCTTGGTCGGCGCCTGCGACCCCTCCGGGCCGGTCGGCCGGCGGGATCTTGCCGTCATCGGGTGCCTGCTGCGTCTGGGCCTGCGCTGCGGCGAGGTCGCCGCGCTACGGCTGGAGGACATCGACTGGGTTGATGGGACCGTCAGGGTCCACGGCAAAGGAAACCGGATCGATCTGCTGCCGCTGCCGACCGACGTCGGGCAGGCACTGGTCGCCTACCTACGCCATGGCCGCCCGCCGGCCACCAGCCGGGTGGTGTTCCTCACCGCGGTGGCGCCGTTCACCGCGCTGAACCGGACCAGCGTCAGTTGCATCGTCGCCCGCGCTGCCCGCCGGGCCGGCCTGGGAACGATCCACGCGCACCGACTACGGCACACCGCCGCCTCCGCGACGCTCAACGCCGGGGCCACTTTGGAACAGGTCGCCCACCTGCTCCGACACGCCAGCCCTGCCACCACGGCGGTGTACGCCAAGACCGACCTGACCCGCCTGGGCACGCTGGCTCGGCCTTGGCCCACGACCGGGAACCGGTCATGACCGCCACGATGACCGAACTGCTCGGCGGCTACCTGCGGGTGCGCCGCGCGCTGGGGTACAAGTTGGAATACACCGGGGTGTTGCTACAGCAGTTCGTGGCCTATCTGGACGAGCACGATGCCCACACCATCACCATCGAGCACGCCCTCGGCTTCGCGACGGCCCCGAACGGAGCGTCGCCGCGCTGGCAGGCGTTACGGCTTTCGGCCATCCGCTGTTTCGCCCGGTGGGCCGCCGCCAGCGACCCCAGGATGCAGGTTCCCCCGGCCCGCCTCCTGCCAGCCCGACCCACCCGCGCAGCTCCGTACATCTACAGTCCTGACCAGATCCGAAGGTTGCTGGCCGCGGCCCAGGAGCTGCGGCCAGCGATCCGGGCAGCCACCTTCACCACCCTGATCGCGCTGATGGCCGCCACCGGGATCCGCACCGGCGAAGCCATCGGACTGGACGTGGCCAGTCTGGACCGGGCCGCGGCCACGCTGCGGGTCACCGGCAAGTACGGCAAGACGCGCCTGCTGCCGCTGCACCCCAGCGTGCTGGACGGGCTCACCGCCTACCTCGACACCCGCAGCCGGCTGCTGCCCGCCGCAGCCTGCCCGGCCCTGCTCATTTCCAGCACCGGGCGGCGACTGCCACCCTCCACCGTGCACCCGACCTTCCGCGCGGTCGTCACAACTGCAGGGCTCGAACCAGCGAGCAGCGTGTGCCGGCCCCGGCTACATGACCTGCGTCACACCTTCGCTGTCAACACCATGCTCGACGCGTACCGAACCGGCGCCGACCCCGCGGCCGTCCTGCCGATCCTGTCGACTTGGCTCGGGCACACCGAACCGCGCGACACCTACTGGTACCTCACCGGCACCAGTGAGCTGCTCGCCGCCGCCGCTGACCGGCTCGCCCGACACCGGACGGAGTCGCGATGACGCTGCTGGCCCCCACCCTGGAGGCGTTCTTCACCACCCGCCTGTCCGGCCACTTCGGCGCCAGCGCGCACACCATCGCCGCTTACCGCGACACTTGGCGACTGCTGCTGCGCTACACGGCCGACACCACCGGCACGCCCGCCCACGCGATCGACCTGGCCCAACTCGACGCCGACTTGATCAGCGGCTTCCTGACCCACCTGGAAGTCGGGCGTGGCAACAGCATCGCCACCCGCAACGCCCGCCTGGCCGCGGTCCACTCCCTGTTCGCCTACGCCGCCGTACAACACCCCGAGCACGCGGGGACCATCAGCCGGGTGATGGCCATCCCCGCGAAGCAACGCCAACGACGCACCGACATCACCTACATGACCGAACCCGAAGTCACCGAGCTCCTGCACGCCCCCGACCCAGACACTCCAGCCGGGCGTCGTGACTACGCCCTCATCCAGGTCGCCGTCACCACCGGCCTGCGGGTCAGCGAGCTGACCGGCCTACGGTGGTCCGACATCCACCTCGGAACCGGCGCCCACGTCCTGGCCCACGGCAAGGGCCGCAAGGACCGGGTCACCCCC
>Ga0116179_1003287_pt1 | contig 11230 bp, 12 predicted proteins | sample AD_UKC071_MetaG_FD_89751 | JGI IMG/M metagenome (GOLD analysis project Ga0116179, IMG submission 89751) | Active sludge microbial communities of municipal wastewater-treating anaerobic digesters from USA - AD_UKC071_MetaG | ecosystem: Engineered > Bioreactor > Anaerobic > Digestate | place: USA...
GATTCTTTCTTCTACTGACATCAATATTCTTTTATTCCATGTCAGTTCATCATCTTTCCATTTAGCATTATATGCTTGGTCAGCTCCATCAGCATTTCTTTTACCAGCTGCATAATGTAAATGTTCAAATGTAGTTGTGTCGTTTAATCTATCATCATATAATAGATTTAGATCTTTTAGGTTATCATATAACTCACCATCAGAAAACATATGATTGTAGGCTGGATGATAAATAACCATATTTAATTTCTTCAAACAACCATAAGTCATTATAGGAATTGTAATTACTGGGTGTAACATATTAGATGAATCAGGTAATTGATATCCATCTCTAACCATTAATCCAACATCTCCTTTGTTTTTTAATTTATCTAAAAGATATGTGTCCCAACCTTGTGGCGCCATAAAGTCATCAGATGCAAATATAACAATATCATCATCCTTAGCAGTTCCCATTTTGATTCCTAAATTAGATGACAATTGATAGCTTGGATAACAGACACCAATCTTTTGAGTATTCAAGGTAATAAGAAAATTACTCTTTAAGTAATCTCTCAAAACATCAGCATGTTCTTTCCAATTTACAGCAACATATGTTTGTATATTATCTGGATTATCTGCTCTTTTTATCCACTCCTTGTGCATCTCTTGAAACTGAGCAGGTCTCAAAGTACACCATAAAATATGTATCATTTATATAAATTACTTTTTACTTATACTAAATATTAGTTTATTTGTTTAAAACAGAAAGAGAGAGTTTTCACTCTCTCTTTTCTTATTACTCTTCGCCTTTTTTTCTGGCTTTCTTTTTCTTAGTAATGTTTACTAACATCTTATCATCTTCCTTGTTATAATCGAGGATAAGTTTAGAACCCTTCTCAGGATTATTTTGTATAATCTCCTCTGTCAAAACATCTTCAACATATTTTTGAATTGCTCTCTTCAAAGGTCTTGCTCCATACTCTGGGTCAAATCCTTGTGTCGCAATATACTCAGAAGCACCAGTAGTAATTTCCAAGTCAAATTCCATTTGACCAACTCGTTTGATAAGTCCTTCTAACTCGATATCAATAATTTTATTAATATCTTCTTTATTAAGAGAATTAAACATAACAACATCATCAACACGATTTAAGAACTCAGGTGCGAATTTCTTCTTCAATTCTTTTTCAATAACTGAATTAGACTCATCAGTCTTTTTAGACTCTTTATTCTTTGTTGAGAATCCAACACCAGTACCAAACTCTTTTAACTGACGTGAACCAGTATTAGAAGTCATGATAATGATAGTGTTCTTAAAGTTAACTTTTCTACCAAGAGAATCTGTTAACTGACCATCATCAAGAACTTGAAGTAACAAGTTGAAAACTTCTGGGTGAGCTTTTTCAATCTCATCTAAAAGAACCACGGAATATGGTTTACGTCTAACTTTTTCAGTTAATTGACCACCTTCATCGTGACCAACATATCCTGGAGGTGCCCCAATTAATCGAGATACAGCAAATTTCTCCATATACTCAGACATATCAATTCTAATTAAAGAATCTTCTGAATCAAATAAATACTTAGCAAGTATCTTAGCCAATTGTGTTTTACCAACACCAGTTGGACCAAGGAACATAAATGTACCAATTGGTTTATTAGGATCTTTAAGACCAACACGACCTCTTTGGATTGCTTTCACAATCTTTCTAACCGCATCATCTTGACCAACTACCTTACCAATAATACTATCTTGCATTTTTGCTAACTTAGAAGTCTCATTAAGATTAACCTTTTGTAAAGGAATACCAGTCATCATTGATACAACTTCAGCAACATTATCTTCTGTTACAGTTTGTTTATGATTTTTAGCTTCTTCTTCCCAACGCTTTCTAGCTTCTTCTAGTGAAGAGTTTAATTGTCTCTCAACATCTCTTAGCTTAGCAGCCTCTTCATACTTTTGAGAACGAATAACTTCGTTTTTCTTTTCTTTTATCTCAACAATCTTATGTTCAATATCTGTTATTTCTTTAGGAACAACAATATTAGAAATATGTACACGAGATCCTGCCTCATCTAAGGCATCAATAGCTTTATCTGGAAGAAATCTATCTGTCATATATCGACTTGTTAAATCAACACAAGCCTTAATAGCTTCATTAGTATATTTCACATTATGATGTGATTCATACTTGTCTTTAATATTTGTGATAATTTGAAGTGTCTCTTCTGGTGAAGCTGGTTCAACAACTACCTTTTGGAATCGTCTTTCGAGTGCACCATCTTTTTCAATATGCTTACGATATTCATCCAATGTCGTTGCTCCAATGATTTGAATCTCACCACGAGCAAGAGCTGGCTTGAACATATTAGATGCGTCAAGTGATCCTGATGCACCACCTGCTCCAATTATAGTATGAATTTCATCTATAAATAGAATAACATCTGGTTCTTTTTCAAGTTCAGACATTAATGCTTTAATTCTCTCCTCGAATTGACCACGATACTTAGTACCAGCAACCATAGCTGCCAAGTCAAGCATTACAACTCTCTTATTAAATAAGATACGACTTACCTTTCTTTGTACAATTCTAAGTGCTAGACCCTCTGCGATAGAGGACTTACCCACACCTGGTTCACCAATAAGAATTGGATTATTTTTCTTTCTACGTGAAAGGATTTGAGAAACCCTTTCAATTTCTTTCTCACGACCTACAATTGCGTCGAGTTTTCCATCTTCCGCCATTTTTGTTAAATCACGGCTATAGGTATCTAAAATCGGAGTTTTAGATTTTGAGTCTGGTTTCTTTTGACTAAAAGAACCACTTTCTTCATCATCATCGTCAATCGATGCTTTGATGTCTGGAACATTATCTAAATATTCGTCTCCTGTTAAGTTTTTATCCATCATAAGTGTATTATTTTTGATTTATATTATTTTATATTATTTTTATTTACTAAAGTTTCATCTTCGAGTAAATCACTAAGTAAGTCATTTCTTCTACCTTGTACATCTGCTAAGTTTAACATATCACATCTAATCGATAGGTTCATTCTACTACTAAAGTCAGTATCTAATGACTTTATTAATGATCCAAGTCCAGTAAACTTAGCACTAATTATTGTAAATTTTTCTACTGGCAGTTTATGCTGTTGACTTTCATATAGTTTTATAAAAAAGTCCTGATATGTTTTATGTGTTGAAATATCCAATGTTAAATAAATGGTAGCATGAGACCCTATTGAAAATTGAACGGATCCATCCTCTACATTAAAAATCTCATTGTCTATCTTTACCCACTTCATTAAGCAAGTCTAAAGTTTTTTAAGAATAGTCTAAGAAATAGATTTTTTCTACCACCAATTGACTCAACCCATTTATCCCACTCCGGCTTAACATGTGTATTTCCTATTAAAGAATATTTGTTTGGAAATTTCGGATTCATTGGATCTAAATATATCTCACTTAGTTTAAGTCTTTCTTCACCATAAAATGGTTTTAGGTCAAAGTCTGGATACTTTTCCTTATTGAAAACTCTTTCATCAACAATAAAAACGATTGCGGATAACATATCATTTAAGTCTGGTTCATAAAAAGTAGCTATCTCTATTTCATTTGCAATAAGGTCAGCACCATTTTTCTCCATTGATCCAGTAAAATCACCTTCACTGTGATATCTATTCTGTGAGTGATTTGAAGTACCCCCATTCAAAATGATAAATGTTTTCCAGTTATCAGCCCAATCATCATATTGTTTATTTAAAGATTGATTATGTTCTCCCAATCTTTTCATATTCTGACCATACTCAACAACCGCATGTCCGAATTGAATAGCTTGTTGAATTGGACTTATATTATAAGGCACAAGTCCCATCATCCTCAACTCAAGTTTATTTTCTTTTTCCATATTTTTTTAATTTTCTACCCAAAGACCAACCAATATCAATATAATCATTAATTTCCTCTTTAGACACTCTTTTATTTATACTATCTTTTGTAATCCAAGTTTTATCACAATGTGATGAATTTGTTGTTTTATTTTTTTGCAAAGTACCCAATATCCATCCATCACTAATATGTAAATCCAATTCATCTATTGAGACAAGTTTTTGCACACCATCCTTGTTTATTTGTTTTTTTCCAAAATTTAAATGTTCTTTCCCACTCTTCATTCTACCCTTATTGTGATTCACCAAAGTACCATCCTTATATCTAACATCATCAACATCAACATAGAATTGATTGTTGTTAACATCACGAACAAAAACCTTTCCTTTAGTCACACCAAAAAACTCCACACCAAAAAGTGGATCGTTCTTTGATACGGATATAACTTTACCATTCTTATCTCTAGCAGATATCAATTCACTTCTATTAAATCTACTATAAGGAACTGAGTAGTTTCTATTTAAACTATTACCTATATTATCAATTATTAACTCCCTCTCAAATGAGATAGCCTCCTCCATTGTAACAAAACCATCCTTTATAATTCTTTTTATCAAATTTTTAATATTAGGCTTCCAAGTATATGGAGAACCAAGATAATCATCATCAAGTGGATTAGATAAACACCCACGAGAACCTATATAATATTCTTTAGTTATTATATCTTCAACAATATAGACGTAGAAATTTTTCATTGTATGGATTGATTTTAATGTATATATTAAAAATTAATCCATACAAATTACTAAACCTTATTAGATAGGTTGCGATTACTAAATTCTTTTATACCAGTTACTTCAATTAAAAATTTCTCTCTAATAAAATCTGGCATTTTAATCTTAAATGATTTTTTAGGAATTTCAATTTCAGCAACAATCAAATGGTGACCACTATCGAATCTATCAACCTCCCAGTATAATTCACCATCAGGGTATATCCATCTTTCCTTTGAAATAAATCTCGATTCTTCTCCGTAGAGTTTACATCTTTCAACAAATTGTTCGAACTCTTCTTTACTCATATCTCTTTCATCTTCGATATTAACACCCTTTGATATGGTCTTCTTAATAGTGTGTATCCATTTCAATCCCTTAGTATTAGATTCCCAAGAACGAGCTCGTTCCCAAATTCCTTTTTTGTTTTTCCAATACCATTGGTCAATTTTAACTATTTCCGATGGTGTCTTATCAGGCATTGCCTTTAAGAGGAATTTGCGTTCGATTTCAAGATGTGCTGCCATTTAGTTTTCTTTTTTTTCGTTATTTTTTTCCTTAATATACTTTTCTACTTTTTCAAAAAACTTTGATGTTATTATAAGTCCAATTGTTAGTAGTATAGGTGTTGCGGTAGCTCCCATTCCACATAGAATTCCGATAGCACTGACTACCCAAATAAAAGCGGCAGTTGTCATTCCAACAATTTTATCTTCTGTTTTCATAATAACTCCACCACCAAGGAAACCTATACCAGTTACTATTGTAGATAAAATACGAGTTGGATCTGAATTACTATAATGTGCTAATAAAAGTGATGTGATTGTAAATATAGATGCTCCTACACAGATTAGGATGTTGGTTCTAAGACCTGCTACTTTGTTTTTCTTTTCGCGGTCGTAACCAACTATAGCTCCACAAATTGTGGCTATTAAAACCTTTGGTAAACAATACCACAATATTTCTAGTTCTGAACTAAATGAGATTATATCTGTCATTTCTACTTTAATAATAGAACAAATATAAGTAAAAGTTTTAATTATTTAAAATAAAAAAAGACCAGATATCTGGTCTTATTATTTAATCAATTAATGTTGGACATTATAAACAACTAAAGAAGCTTACCTATTTCTTTAATCAAACTGATTTTTGTAGCCCGTATAGGATTCGAACCTATATCTTTCAACCGAAAAGTTGACCATCCTAAACCGATAAATCGATTTCTCTTGCGAGTCCAGTAGACGAACGGGCCATTTAGTGTGGAGTTAGGTACCCACCCTGTAAGAACAGACCCCCTAATTAAAGGGTAAGTTAACCACTACGAAAACTTGTAGTCGGTATTGGAATCGAACCAATGTTTGATATCTGAATAGATACCCGTCCTAACCCCTAGACGAACCGACCATAAAAAAAAGACTGAGATTACATCTTTCAGTGACGAGTCTTTGTTTGGATTATGTATTCCCAAATCTATCCACCATCTTTTGGATGGTATCTCGTCAGTGACGGTTAGTTAGACTAACCACTTCTTGAGTTACTGAATATTCTCCACTTATTACATTTACCCAATCTTGCGAACTGGTTCGAGGTTCGACCCTCTATAAATCTTTCGGTGAAATCACGTCCGCCTTTCGAGCTTAACGTGACCGTGAACAACTCACGGCTATGTAGTCACCTTTCATCAATAACTAGGAAACACTTTTGATTTATTTATAGTTTTTACATCATAAGTAAATTTTTTGTGCTTGTAGATTATGTCGAAGTAGTGGTTTCCTCTCAGCTTCATCCGTTTTTGACAGACAATATACTGAACTACTCCGTGTGATGCCTCCATCACAATTCTTTAAGATATATTCATCACGAATCCTGTCTCGCGACAGTACCCTACTATCTTGGTAGATAGATTAATGTCCAACAACAGCACCACCTGTACGAAGGATTGTCTTTCAACTTTAAGACACCTCTTGAATTGAAACTCGCAATGATAATGACCGGTTAAGCCACCACTTCTCACAAAATTCCTACGAGTTATTCCTATTCTCCTTCCGGAGTCAATCAGACGATCCACGGTCGCCTAATCAAGATGTCATTTCATTGATAGTGTTACCCCCAACTACTGAGACATCTTGGTATCTCGTTTGCTTACTCGAGCTCGTTTCTTTCGATTCAAGCCGCAAATGTCATTTAGCAATGACACTCACTTTATCCCCCTTTCGAGGTTTATTTGAGGACTATAAGCCGCCCAATACTCTCACACGAGTCCGAAGACAAGTGATTAAGTAATGTTTTCAAAATGTTAAAGAACGTTTAATTTCGTTTTACAAAATTAAGTAAATTTTTTCAATCTACCAAATTTTATTTTTTTTTCTTGTAGCGGGAGGAAGATTCGAACTTCCGACCTTTAGGTTATGAGCCTAACGAGCTACCCCTGCTCTATCCCGCAATATGTTTTTCTTATATTATCTTTTCAAAATTTGTTTCACAAAGATAACAATAATTTTTTAATTGCCAAAATTTATTTGAAATAATTTAGATTATTATGTTTTACCTTCTCAGGCTGCGCCAACGCTAGTTCATTATTTCAATACTCAAAGAACAATAATCATTTCTGATTGTCTTATAAAGATAAGGAGGTTTTTTCATTCCACCAAATTTATTTGTAATATTTTTTTCTCAACTCGAACAGAGAGTTTCACCCCCTGTATAGGATATTCTCCTGGATGCTCAAGGTCAGCCTTGACTATTCTAATCTTACGACTTTACGGTCTTTCGACCAAGGGAGCCACCCCTCTATTCGAGAGAAATATTATAATATGTAAATATACGGAAGTTTTATGAATCTACAAAATTATTTTTTCAAAATAACATTTAATTTTGAATCCCGTATTCTATCTTTAATTGTACTATATGATATATTAGCTTTCTTAGTATTCCATTTTCTCACATATACATCTTTAACTGATATGTATTCTACACTATAATCAACCGTATATAATGTATCATTTATAATACCACTATCTCTAGTAGTAATATTATGAACCTTTATATCTTTGTTGATATCATAGGATAGATTATTATTACTAACCTCTGTATCATAAATATAACTTATGATAGAATCATATATGTAATCACTAATTAATTGACTCACCTACAAATGCTATGTTTTTTTCTCTAAACAAACGTTCAAGTTCCAAAGGGTCTTTAGAATAGATAAAGAATTTACCATATTCCGGATCATATTTTTCTATAAAGAAGAACTCTTCTCCATCAAACTCAACAACACATAGTCTTTCATTCTCTTCCTTCTTCATGAACTGGACTTCTCTTCCAAACTAAAATTGTTGATTTCTCTTCGTTTGTAAGGGTATTAACGTAATTGAATGTGTACATATCACTTAGGTTTTTAACAACCCAAGATCCGTAAAACTCTTTGTCAAAATAGACTTTTTCCATTATATGGTTTTTTTAATTAATTCTTCAAGGATATCAGTAATCTCCTTAGTTAACTCTACATCATATTCATCAATTGTAAGGTCAACTATATCAATTTCTATATCTTCAATATCACAATCACTAGATGGTGGTGTCCAATAATCACCAGGATCACTAGAATATCTACCACTTACTGACATTTCAAATCCAACAGATACTTCTATACCAAGATAGTCAAAAGTCATATACTGACAATCTTTCTTAATATAACCATCGTTCTCAATAATAAGTTCACTCATATCATCAGACTTAATATAGTCTCCATGTAAGAACTTCATATCATTAAAATTTATAGTGTAGGTTGAATTCATACTTCAAATATAGGCATATTATTTTAAAATGCAAAATATCAGGCACTAATTTGCCTAATAAATTACATTTATTTTAATAATATTAACCTGCTATTTTAGTGATCTCAGAGAAGATAGACTTTCTTGGTTCTCTCTTCTTAACTTCATTGTGAGCATCACTTGAATAGTTTACCACTGGTGTTTTTTCCCCAACAAAATCTTTATAAGATTGACTTTCATTACTTTGATTTTTACTTTTCTTAGGTTGGTACTCTTTTTTTAATTCTTCATGAATAGACTCCCATTGATTTTGGGGAACTCCTTCTCTCTTTAAGAAACCATAAATGGCATCTTTGGAGATTTCTGAGAATTTCTTACCCGACCCAGTGATGGCATCGATTAATGAATTTACTGCTTCTTGTTTGTTCATAGTATTTGGTTTTTTTAAAATTCTTTCTGATAGTATATGTTTAGCTTTTGGCATAGATATATTTGAATAAAGTGGTAGAGGCATTATAATGAAATAATTTTATTAAATCCTTCTTCTTCTCTTACCGCCTGATATGATGAAATCATATTCTTAACAATGTGCATTGGTAAGTTTTTATTTTCCTCTTCTATACGTTTGTTATTACGTCTAGTATATTCTTCTTCTGAAAGAATAGGAAAGATAACTCCTAATTTATAATAGTCGTCTGAGAAATAATCAAGATTTTGTCTTCTACGTTTAGAAGCCATATGAGTCATATCAATTATAACATTCTTCTTAGCCTTGTTAGCCTCTGTTAATCTCTCATGAAGAACTCTATCAACTTGTTTTTGATTGACATTTTTAAAAGCATCATCATAGTTTCTTGAACCATATACTTCCATAACAATTTCATCACGACTGATCACATCAGTTGTTGGAAAGTTATTTCTAATCCAAGTAGACTTACCAGATAATGGTGGTCCAATTAGTATAATAGCGAAAGGTTCTTTTAAGTGTTTAAGGTTCATATTTTTAGTATTAATATTTATATTCTTCTACTGTTGTTTTAATTATATCAAGATGGTCAAATGCCATATCAACTTTCATATCACCATCCAAACTAACTTCATTCCAGGCACATTCAACTGCATCATCACCTGGTGTTACATTTACCATTTGGTCTTCATCTAAAAAAGCTTGAAACGCATATGTAACACAGTTTTTATTTCTTGGATCTCTCCAAGGTTCATCAAATTTACCAATAAATCTAAAATCTGTTGGTTTTAATTTTAATCCAGTCTCTTCTTCTAATTCTCTAATTGCGGCATCGATTGGTTTCTCACCTTCATCAATATTACCACCTGGATTAGCCCACATCCCAGCAAATGGGTCGTGTCCTCTTTTTATAGATAAAACTTTAAATTTGTATTTAGGATTTATATCACCATTTGACATTAGATTATCAGTAAGAATAATCAAGTCAACACAACTCATTCCAGTTTCTATGATAGTGTTATCCGACAATTTTAATATGTAAGAATATCCCTTTGTTAATTTAGATCCTGATTTATTAATCAATTCTCCATAATTAGTATTTATGATGTCACCATCAACATCTATAATTTCTAAGGGACCGAACCAGTCTTTTGATCCGAAAACTTCTTTTCCTTGAAAGAATGTTTTGTTGTTTATGAATTGTCTGAATTTTTGAATTTTAGCCATGTAATCAAATTATTTTTTGGAATAACAAATATACTATTATTTATCCAAATTAAAAAATGGATAGGTTAAAATAATATATACCTTATATGATATCTAGATATAATAGTTTCTTGGAGGATAAATTATTGGAAAGCGTTGTTAACGAATCCATTGTTTACTTTTCTCCAAATCTTAGAAAGATTATTCAGAAAGTTTCTAAAAATAATGAAGTAGGTGAAGAACTTACTAAAGTTGAAGGACAAGATATTAAACCAGACATAACATTCATAGATTTAGATAAAGAAGGATATCTATCATTTATAACAATGAGAAATGCGGTAAACTTAGCAAAGGTTAAATATCCTCATATAGTAGATGGTGGTAGTAGTTCAATAGATATTAATCCAAGTACTTTAACAGCTGATAGTATTTGGAGACACGATATTGAACAAGATTATAATGATTTAGGTATTTATAAGAAATCTAGAAATCAAATTAAGATAGGTAAGTTAATAAACAGATTATTACCTAATAAGTTTACAGATAAACAGATAGAAGAATTTGTAAACATATTCAAAGCTACAATAGATAATCAAGGTGAGAAATTTAAAGTTGTTGAAGGAGATGATATATCATTTTGGTATAATTCTGATAACTATAAAGAGAAAAGTGGAACACTTGGGAACTCTTGTATGGCATCAAAGACTAATATATTCCAACTATATACTAATAATCCAGAGGTTTGTAAAATGGTTATACTAGTTGAGGATGAAAAACTTCTTGGTAGAGCTTTAGTATGGAAACTAAACTATATTAATAAAGAATTTGAAAAGACAGAAGAAGGAGCTACACAATCAACTAAATTGAAACCAGAATATTTTATGGATAGACAATATACTATAAATGATTCTGATGTAATAAAATTCAGAGATTATGCTAAGAATAATGGATGGGCTTATAAATCAAATAATAATCATCACAGTCTTCAAGGAGTTTCATTCTTAGGTAATAGTAAGAATGTTAGTATGACTGTCACTGTTAAACCATATAAAGGAGATTCTAACTATGAATATAGTAGATACCCATATTTAGATACATTTAGAAGATATGACCCTGATACAGGATATCTTTA
>Ga0116179_1003290_pt1 | contig 11226 bp, 13 predicted proteins | sample AD_UKC071_MetaG_FD_89751 | JGI IMG/M metagenome (GOLD analysis project Ga0116179, IMG submission 89751) | Active sludge microbial communities of municipal wastewater-treating anaerobic digesters from USA - AD_UKC071_MetaG | ecosystem: Engineered > Bioreactor > Anaerobic > Digestate | place: USA...
GCCCTGCTCAACGGCGCAGGGACGAGGTTCGTTCACAAGTTCTGAGCCGGCCGAGGTGCTGGCCACGTACAGCTCGGGCGAGCCGTCGCCGTCCAGGTCGGCCAGCTCGGCGCCGGTGATGGTGCCGTCGATGGCCAGCTGCTGCGGCCGGTTGTCGATCTGCAGGCCCGCAGGCGTCACCCGCAGGGTGTTGCTGCTGCCGGTGTTGGCGCTTTGCAGCCGGAAGCGGATGCCTTGCAGCGCCAGCGTGCTGTCCAGCGGCGCGGCGCCCCACAGCACGCGCAGCAGGCGGCCATCGGCCAGGCGGAACTGCGCGCCGCCCTTGATGCTGGCCAGGCGCCGCACGGGCCGGCCCTGGGCATCGGTGTAGGCGCCGGGGTCGCGTCCTTCCACGGGAACGAAGTCATGGCGCCGGTCGGCATCGACCTGCACGCCGACGACACCCTGGCGCTGCGAGAACACGCAGGCATGCACCGCGACGGGCAGGCGCTGGCGGGCGGGCACCAGCTCGCAGCGGGCGGCGGCGCTGTCGGCGCGGGCCGCGCCGGCCGCCAGCAGGCTGGCCAGCGCCAGCCGGATCGGCAGGGCGCGCATGCGGTGCTTGCTTCAGGGCCGGCCGAAGCCGCCGTCGGCCCAGGCAGTGGCACTCGACCGGTTCAGCTTGAAGCCGGCCGACACCTTCACCCGCGCCAGCTCGGTGCCGCCCTCGTCGGCGGCGCTGAGCAGGGCATGCGGGTCGTCGTCGTCGGGCACGATGTCCAGCGCCACGGTGACGCGGCCGGCATTGCAGTTCACGGTGATGCGCTTGTGCAGCGTGGCCTGCAGATGCTGCTCGGCGCGGCGGATCACCTCGCTGGCGGTCTTCACCAGGGTGTTGAAGGCGTCGCCGTCCAGCGGCTTGGGGTTCTTCTTGTCGCGGCCCATGGTCCAGGGGCCGACCAGGGCGGGCTCGGGCTCGCCGTCACGCAGCATGGCCACGGCCCAGCCGTCGTCGTCCTCGTTCTTGATCACCCGGGCCGTCCAGCCGTTGTCGCGCCACAGGCGGGGCTCATGGATGCTGGCCGGATTGGTGTCGTCGTTCATGGGACAAGTCTAGCCAGCCGGCCGGCCGACAATCCCGGCATGACCGACATCCGCCCCCTGCGCGACTTCGTGCGCGCCGCCACCGACGCCGTGGCCCGCGCGCCGGCCGAGGCCGACCTGCTGCCCGTGCTGCGCGGCCACCTGGCTGCGCTGGTCGCCACCGACACCTGGCTGCCCGACGACCTGGCCCAGCCGCATCCGCAGTTCTACCGCCAGTACCTGCTGCACTGCGACCCGCTGGAGCGCTTCAGCGTGGTCAGCTTCGTCTGGGGACCGGGCCAGCAGACGCCGGTGCACGACCACACGGTCTGGGGCCTGATCGGCATGCTGCGCGGGCAGGAACGCTCGCAGCCGTTCGGCCCGGACGCCAGCGGCGCGATGGTGGCGCAAGGCGAGGCCACGCTGCTGCGGCCCGGCCAGGTGGAGGCGGTGTCGCCCACGCTGGGCGACATCCACCAGGTCAGCAATGCGCTGGACGGCCAGGTGTCGATCAGCATCCATGTCTACGGCGCCAACATCGGCGCGGTGCACCGCTGGGTGTACGCGGCCGACGGCACGCGCAAGCCCTTTGTCTCGGGCTACAGCAACACCACCTTGCCCAACCTGTGGGACCGCTCGAAGGAGGGCGCATGAGCACGCCGATGGATTTGCCGCGCATGACGGTTGCTGAAGTTCGCCAGCGCCTGCTGGCGCGCAGCGAGCTCGCCCTGGTCGATGTGCGCGAGGAAGACCCGTATGCCCAGGCCCACCCGCTGTGGTCGGTGCAGCTGGGCGCCGGCCGCATCGCGCTGGACGCGCCCTGGCATCTACCGCGGCGCGATGTGCCCATCGCCGTGTTCGACAACGGCGAGGGCCTGGCCGAGCCTGCCGCGCGTGAGCTGCAGGCGCTGGGCTACACGGCCGTGCACCTGCTGGCCCACGACGGTCAAGGCGGCCTGGCCGCCTGGCGTGATGCCGGTGGCGAGCTGTTCCGCGACGTCAACGTGCCCAGCAAGAGCTTCGGTGAGCTGGTCGAGCATGAACGCCACACGCCCAGCCTGGCGGCCGAGGAGGTGAAGGCGCTGATCGATTCGAAGGCCGACGTGGTGGTGCTGGACGCCCGGCGCTACGACGAGTTCAACACCATGAGCATCCCGACCGGCACCAGCGTGCCGGGCGCCGAACTGGCGCTGCGGGTGCGCGAGCTGGCGCCCGACCCCAAGACCCGTGTGATCGTCAACTGCGCCGGCCGCACGCGCAGCATCATCGGCACGCAGAGCCTGGTGAACGCCGGCATTCCCAACCCGGTGGCGGCGCTGCGCAACGGCACCATCGGCTGGCTGCTGGCCGGCCAGGTGCTGGACCATGGCGCACAGCGCCGCTTTGCCGACCACGGCCCGGTCAAGCCCGGGAACCTGGCCGCCGCCCGCGCCGCCGCGCATGCCCTGGCCGACCGTGCCGGCGCGGTGCGCCTGACCACGGCCACGCTGGCCGCCTGGGAGGCCGACACCACCCGCACGCTGTACCGCTGGGACGTGCGCACGCCGGAGGAGTACGCCGCCGGCCACCTGTCGGGCTTCGGCAGCGCACCGGGCGGGCAACTGGTGCAGGAGACGGATGTCTGCTGCGCGGTGCGCGGCGCTCGCGTGGCCCTGGCCGATGGCGGGCCCGAATCGGACGGCGTGCGTGCCGCGATGACTGCCCACTGGCTGGCGCAGATGGGCTGGGAGGTCGGCTGGCTGACCGACAACACGCCCGCCCTGCACACCGCCACCGGCCCCTGGAAGCCGGCCCATGCGCCGTTGCCCGAGGTGCCCCTGGTCGATGCGGCGACCCTGTCTGCCTGGCGCGATGCCGGCCGCACCCTGGTGCTGGACGTCGGCACCAGCGCGGCCCACGTCAAGGGCCATGTGCCCGGCGCGCACTGGCTGCTGCGCACCGACCTGCGCACCATCGCGCCCGAGCTGCCGCCGGTCGACCAGGTGGTGTTCACCTGCGGCGACGGCCGCCTGGCGCGGCTGGCGGCGGCTGACTTCACGCGCCTGACCGGCCCGAACGGCAGGACGGCGCATGCGCTGGACGGCGGCACGGCGGCCTGGGTCGCGGCGTCGCTGCCGCTGGAACCCGGTGAGGCCAACCTGCTGAGCCTGCGCATCGACCGCTACCGCCGGCCCTACGAGGGCACGGACGCGCCGCGCGAAGCCATGCAGGGCTACCTGGACTGGGAGTTCGGCCTGGTCGCGCAGCTGGGGCGTGACGGCACGCACCACTTCCGGGTGCTGCCGGCGGCCTGAGGCTCAGGCCGTCCAGCGTCCCAGCACCTGGGGCGCGCCATCGGCACCGGCGCGCAGCAGCAGGCCTTCGCCCGAGTTCGTGTTCTGGCCGACCAGGTCGGCCAGCACGAACATGTGCGTCACCCAGACCTCGAAGCGCCCGCGCTGCGCCGTGGCGGCACGGACCGCCTGGCGCAGCGCGTCCAGGCTCTGCGCATTGGTGGTTTCGGTGCCGGCGCGCGGCGAGCCCAGCGCGGCCCAGGGCTCGGCGCTGCCGAAGGCCAGCTGGGCCGTTTCAACGCAGCGGCACCAGGGGCTGCTGCGCACCCGCACCGGCTTCAGCTGGCGCGCGATGAACCAGTCGCCGACGCGCCGGGCCTGCGCCCGGCCTTCGTCGTTGAGGTTGCGCTGGGTGCTGCAGTCGCCCAGGCGGAATTCGAGCGGGTCGAAGGTGCCGGGCGCCAGCGCATGGCGCAGGGCCAGCACCACGCCGCCCTCGCGGAGCAGGTCGGAGGCGGCGGCGTCGGCAGAGCGGACGCCGAGCGGGAGCGCAAGCCCGGTCAGCAGCAGGGTGCGGCGTTGCAACATGGCGCCACTGTAGAAAGCCCCGCACGCCCTTGCCGGCGCGGGGCTTCCGGCGCGTTCAATGCACCGCGCGGCCCTGTCCCTGCCAGAACTGGGCGCGGATCGCCTTCTTGTCGAGCTTGCCCAGGCCGGTGACGGGCAGGGCGGCGACGAAGTCGATGGCCTTGGGCGTGTAGACCGCGCCCTTCTTCTCGCGCACGAAGGCTTTCAGCTCGGCGGCCAGTTGGTCCGTCGCCGCGGCGGCACCGGGGCGCAGTACCACCAGGGCGCGCACCGCCTCGCCCCACTTCTCGTCGGGCACGCCCACCACCGCGGCCGAGGCCACGGCCGGGTGCTGGCTCAGCGCGTCTTCCACCTCGCGCGGGTAGACGTTGAAGCCGCCGCTGATGATCATGTCCTTGCTGCGGTCGACGATGTAGAGATAGCCGTCGGCGTCGCGCCGGGCCATGTCGCCGGTGTAGAGCCAGCCATGGCGCAGGGCCTTGGCGGTTTCTTCCGGCTTGTTCCAGTAGCCCTGCATCACCAGCGGGCCGCGCACGCAGATTTCGCCCACCTCGCCCTGCGGCACCTCCTGGCCGTCGTCGTCGAGCAGGCGCACCTGCACGCCGGCGCAGGGCGTGCCGCAGCTGGCCAGGCGCTCGGGGTGGTTCACCGGGTCGTGCTCGTGCTGGTGTAGCACGGTCACGGTGTTGGGTGCCTCGCTCTGGGCGTAGAGCTGCATGAACACCGGGCCGAATTCGCGGATGCCCTCGGTCAGGCGGGCCGGCGACATCGGCGAGGCGCCGTAGATGATCAGCTGCAGGCTCGACAGGTCGGCCCCGGGGCGGGCCGGGCTGTCGAGCAGCACGTAGACCATGGTCGGCACCAGGAAGGTGGCGGTGATCCTGTGCTGCTCGACCAGGCGGATGAACTTCTCGGGCGTGAAGCCCTGGGTCATCGCGTAGGTGCCGCTCTTCATCAGCACCGGCATGATCATCGCGCCCGAGGCATGGGTGATCGGCGTCAGCGCCAGGAAGCGGATCTCGCGCGGCCAGTCCCAGTCGGCCATCTCGGTCAGGATCATCGTGACGTGCACCCGGTGGGTGTGGGCCACGCCCTTGGGCTTGCCGGTGGTGCCGCCGGTGTAGACCAGCACGCACACGTCCTCGGGCTCGGCCTGCGGCTGCAGCGGGCCCGGTGTGTGCGTGGCAGCGGCGGCCAGCAGGTCTTCGCCCAGCCCTGCGCTGTCGCCGAAGCCCATCAGCCGTTGCACGCCGGGCACACGCTGCTGCAGCACGCGGGTGCGGTCGCCGAAGCTCAACGGGTCAAAGAACAGCGTGGTGACGCCCGAGTCTTCCAGGATGTAGGCGTGGTCGTCCTCCGACGAGGTGGGGTTCATCCAGGTCAGGCGCAGGCCCATCACGTAGGCCGCGGCGGTGATCAGGAAGGCCTCTGGCCGGTTGGCCGACAGCGTGGCCACCGCGTCGCCGCGCTTCAGGCCGCGCGCCGCCAGCGCCTGGATCACCTGGCTGACCTTGGCGCCCAGCGCGCGGTAGGTCCACTGCGTGGCGTCGCCGCCGTTGTCGCTGACGAAGGCGGTGCGGTCGCCACCGCGGGCGATGGCGCTGACCACCAGGTCGCCAACGGTGGCGCCCTGGTACAGCGGTTGGTTCAGATCAGCCATCACGGGCGCACCTCGGTCGCGAACACCTTCTGCGCCACCTTCCACTGCCCGCCGGTCTTGATCAGGTTCAGGTAGTCGGTGAAGTAGCGCGGCGGGATCTGGCACTTCACCTTCACCAGGGCGGTGATGGCGCTGCTCTGGTCCACCAGCAGGATCGCGTCGTCGCGCGCCAGCCCCTGCGCCTGGGGCGAGGGCCGCTCGCGCACGGCCTTCAGCCAGTCGGCCAGCGGCCAGGCCACCACTGCGCCCTTGTGCTCGTAGGTCAGCGCGCTGCCGGGGTGGAAGACGCTGGCCAGCTTGTCGGCGTCGCCCTCGTACAGGCCGTCGAAGTAGGTCTGGATCGTCTGCGCGATGGCGGCGCGGTCGTCGGTGGACATGGCGGTCTCCTGGAGGTCGGGGGAAGGGCCATGCTAGCCACAAGCCCGCGCCGCGCTGTCACCCAGGCGAGGCCGCGCCGCGGTCGTCAGGGCTTGCCCAGCGTCACCCAGCTCAGGTCCAGCACGTTGTCGGCGCGGTGCACCACGTCCACGTTCTGCCGCACCGCCCAGGGAATGACCTGGCGGTGCAGCGGAATGGTGTGGACCTGCGTCTTCCACTCGGCCAGCGCCGCCTTGATCAGCGCCTCGCGCTTCTTCGGGTCGGCCTCGGTGCTGCTCTGCACGGCCAGGGCTTCGAAGCTGTCGTTGCGCGAGCGCCCGCTGTTGAACACGCCCACGCCCTGGCCGCCGGGGTGGCGCATCACCGGGGTGAAGGTGGTCTCGGCATCGGTGATGGCGCCGCCCCAGCCCAGCAGGTACAGGCTGGTGTCGAACTTCTCCAGCTTGGGGAAGTACAGCGAGCGCGGCATCGCGTTGACGCGCACCTTCACCTTCAGCTGCGCCCACATGCCGGCCAGCGCGACGCAGAGCTCCTCGTCGTTGATGTAGCGGTTGTTGGGGCAGTCCAGCGTCACCTCGAAGCCGTCGGCGTAGCCGGCGTCGGCCATCAGCTTGCGCGCGGCCGCCAGGTCCAGCGGCAGGCGGCGTTCCAGCTCGGGGTCGTTGAAGGCGCCCAGCGGCGAGGGCGTCATGCCGCCGGTGGGTGCCGACAGGCCGTTCATCAGCTTGCTGCGCAGCGTCTGCACGTCCACCGCCTGGTACAGCGCCTGGCGCACACGCCGGTCCTTGAAGGGGTTGCGGTCCTTCAGCCCGCCGTGCAGCAGCTCGTCGCGCAGCTGGTCCATGCCGATGAAGACGTCGGCGCGGTCTGCTGCCACTCAGTGGCCAGCCCCGGCACGATGGCCAGCTGCCGGTCGCGGCGCGTCAGGCGCTCGTAGACCTGGGCATTGAGGTTGTTGGCCAGGTCCTCGTTCTGCGAGTGCGGGTCCATCGTCAGCGCATCGCCCTGGCTGGCCCAGCGCAGCACCTGGGCGCTGGCGGCGGGGCCGAGCAGCAGCGCCGCGACGACGATCAGGAGGGCCGCCAGTGGCCGGGCGGTGACGGTGACAGGGGTGGTGAAGGGGGCTGAAATGGACCGCATGCGCACACCTTCTGGCCGGATCGAGGCCTGCAGTGTCAACCGCAGCGTCGGCCTGACGGACCTCGGGATTGCCCGCGGTTCACCGCCAGGCGCGCCCGCGCCGCAGATGCGCCACCAGGGCGTCAGGCCGCCAGCGGCGCGCCCAGCTTGAAGCGCCCCACCAGCTCGGCCAGCCGGCCGGCCTGGTGGCGCAGGCTGTCGGCGGCGGCGGCGCCTTCTTCCACCAGGGCGGCGTTCTGCTGCGTCACCTGGTCGAGCTGCTGCACCGCCTGGTCGAACTGGGCGATGCCCTGCGTCTGCTCGCTGCTGGCGCTGCTGATGCCGGCGATCAGCCGCGTCACCTGCTGCACCTGGCTGACGATGCCCTGCATCGCCTGGCCGGCGTCGTCGGCCAGGCGGCCGCCCGCTTGCACCTTGCCGGTGCTGTCGTTGATCAGGGCCTTGACCTCGCGGGCGGCCTGGGCGCTGCGCTGGGCCAGGCTGCGCACCTCGCCGGCCACCACGGCGAAGCCGCGGCCCTGTTCGCCTGCACGCGCCGCCTCGACGGCCGCGTTCAGCGCCAGGATGTTGGTCTGGAAGGCGATGCCGTCGATGGTGCCGATGATGTCGCCGATGCGCCGGCTGGCGTCGGCGATGCCGTGCATGGTCTGCACCACCTGCTGCACCAACTGGCCGCCGCGGTCGGCGGCGTCGCTGGCGGCGGCGGCCAGCTCGCTGGCTTCGCGGGCGGCGTCGGCATTGGTGCGCACGGTGGCGGTCAGTTGCTCCATGGCCGCGGCAGTCTGCTGCAGGTTGGCGGCCTGTTCCTCGGTGCGCTGGCTCAGGTCGAGGTTGCCGCTGGCGATCTGGGTGGCGCCGGTGGCGATGCCGTCGCTGCCGCCGCGCACCTCGCCGACGATGGCGGCCAGGCTGGTGTTCATCGCCAGCAGGGCGCGCAGCAGGTCGCCGGCCTCGTCGCGGCGCTGCACCTGCGCCCGCGTGCGCAGGTCGCCGCCGGCCACGGTCTGCGCCAGCTGCACCGCCTGGGCGATGGGCGCGGTGACCGAGCGGGTGATCGCCCAGGCCAGGCCCGTGCCCAGCAGCAGGGCCAGCGCACCACCAGCCAGCAGCCAGGCGCGCTGGGCCCTCTGCTCGACATGCAGCGCGTCGCGCAGGGCGTCGGCCGTGGCCTGCTGGCCGGCGTTCAGGCGCTCGATGGTCTGCTGCATGGCGGCGATGCGCAGGTTGGTGAAGAAACTCATGGCGAGGGTCCGGTCGCGGTTGTCGGGCCCTCCCGCACATCCGGGCCCTGCCTGCCCTATCGGCCATGCCGGCCCGCGGGCGCAGCGGCATTGCTGCACCACCTTTGCTTTGGATCAACGGCCGGGCGAGAAGCCCGCCAGCGGCGACGGCTTCGGCGCCGTGCTTACATTGCCGCTTCCTCCCAGCGCAGACGAGCACGCACCACCATGACCGATCCCACCGCCTACACCCCGCCCAAGGTCTGGACCTGGAACCAGGCCAACGGCGGGCGCTTCGCCAACATCAACCGCCCGGTGGCCGGGCCCACGCACGACAAGGACCTGCCGGTCGGCCAGCACCCGTTGCAGCTGTATTCGCTGGCCACGCCCAACGGCGTGAAGGTGACGGTGCTGCTGGAGGAACTGCTGGCCGCGGGCCACAGCGGTGCCGAGTACGACGCCTGGCTGATCCGCATCAACGAGGGCCAGCAATTCAGCAGCGGCTTCGTGGCGGCGAATCCGAACAGCAAGATCCCGGTGCTGGTCGACCGCAGCGGGGCGCAGCCCATCCGTGTGTTCGAGTCGGGCGCCATCCTGCTGCACCTGGCCGAGAAGTTCGGCGCCTTCCTGTCCACCACCCAGCCGCAGCGTGCCGAGTGCCTGGCCTGGCTGTTCTGGCAGATGGGCAGCGCGCCCTACCTGGGCGGTGGCTTCGGCCACTTCTACGCCTACGCACCGACCAAGATCGAATACGCCATCGACCGCTTCGCGATGGAGACCAAGCGCCAGCTCGACGTGCTGGACCGCCGCCTGGCCGAGGTGCCGTACCTCGCCGGCGACGACTACACGATCGCCGACATCGCCGTCTGGCCCTGGTACGGCCAGCTGGTGCTGGGCAAGCTCTACGACGCGGCCGAATTCCTCAGCGTGCAGGACTACACCCATGTGCAGCGCTGGGCCCAGGACATCGCCCAGCGGCCGGCGGTGCGGCGCGGGCGGCGCGTGAACCGTGTGATGGGCGACCCGGCCGAGCAGCTGCCCGAGCGCCACGCCGCCAGCGACCTGGACACGCCGCCGGCGGGCTGAGCGTCAGGCGCCGCCCGCCTTCACGGCGGGTGGCTGCATCGTGATCGCGTCGAACGGGCAGCGCAGCGCGCACAGGCGGCAGCCGGTGCAGTGCGCGGGGCCGTGCAGCACGGCGCGCTTGCGCCAGTGCGCCAACTCCAGGCTGAGCAATTGCGGCGCACAGGCGCCCACGCAGCGGCCGCAGCCGGTGCAGCGGGTGGCATCGATCACCGGCAGACACCCGCGTGACCGCGCCGGCCGGGCAGGGCGTGTAGCCTGCGCCGGCTGATCGATCTCTTCCGAACCTCCGTCCATGCCCCTGTCGCCCCCTGCCAGCCCCCGCGTGCCCGGCCACTGCCGCACCCTGTCCATCCAAGCCTACCGCCGCGCCGACGGCCTGTGGGACATCGAGGGCCACCTCACCGACATCTGGCCCACGCCGGTGCCCAAGGCCGGCGGCCTGCTGCCGCCCGGCGAACCCATGCACGCGATGTGGCTGCGCCTGACCATCGATGCCACGGCCACCATCGTCGATGCCGAGGCCAGCACCGACGCCGGCCCCTACGGCCACGCCTGCGGCGCCATCAACGCCGATTACCGCAAGCTCATCGGCGTGCAGGTGGCCCGCGGTTACCGCGACGCCATCCGCAAGCTGTTCGGCCGCACGGCCGGCTGCACCCACATCAACGAGCTGGCCGGCGCGATGGGCAGCGCGGCGATGCAGGCGATGTGGGAGGACATGAACGCCGACCCGGCGGCGCGCCCCGCCGCGCTGGACGGCTGCCACGCGCTGAAGTCCGACGGCCCGCAGGTGGCGGCGTTCTTCCCGCGCTGGTATGCGCCCGCGCCACGGACGGCAGGCTGATCGGTCGGCTGTTCAGTCGGCTGTTCAGTCGGCTGATCACTCGGCCAGTTCGGCGTGGTGGCCGCTGGCGCCGCGCTTCCAGTAGGCCGCCACCCGCATTGCTTCCTTCGGCAGGCCCTTGGCCGCCAGCACCTCGCGCAGGCCGGCCGCGGTGGCGGCCTCGGCGGCGCACCAGGCGAAGCCCTCGCCAGCCGGCAACGGCATCGAGCGCAGCGCTTGGGCCAGGTCGGCCTCGCTGTCCAGCCAGTGCAGGTCCAGCCCGGCTGGGGCGTTCGACCTGCAGCACGGTGACGCGGCGGCGATGGATCTGGTGGCGCACGCGCTGCACGCGGCGGATGGCGGTGGGAAGCGAGGTCATCGGCCCTGCCTGATTGGTTGATAATGTCATCCATCATGTCGAAATCAGTTGATGATGTCAACCAATTGGCTGGCCGGCACCCCTGCGCCGTGTCGCCGGCCGACGCCGGGGGCGAGGGCGACGCCGTGCTCGAGGCCATCCACGCGGTGATGCACCTGTACCGCACGCCGCGCCACCGCGCCGCGCTGGCCGGCGCCGCAGGGCTGACGCACATGGAGCACAAGGTGCTGGGCTTCTTCAGCCGCCAGCCCGGCGCCACCCAGCGCGACCTGGCCGCCCACGCCGGCCGCGACAAGGGTCAGCTGGCGCGCCTGGTCGCCGGCCTGCGCGAGCGCGGCCTGCTCGATGCCCGGCCCGACCCGGCCGACCGCCGCAACCTGTGCCTGCACCCCACGCCGGCCGCCCAGGCGGCGCAGCAGGCGGCGCAAGCCCAGGCCAGCGCCATCGCCGCCACGGCAGTGGCCGGCTTCAGCGCCGTCGATCGGGCGCAACTGCTGGCGCTGCTGGGGCGCATCCAGGCCAACCTGGAGGCGGCTCGGTGAGCCACGACCTCAGCCCCTGGCGCCTGTCCGTCGCGCCGATGATGGACTGGACGGACCGGCATTGCCGCTACTTCC
>Ga0116179_1003301_pt1 | contig 11197 bp, 8 predicted proteins | sample AD_UKC071_MetaG_FD_89751 | JGI IMG/M metagenome (GOLD analysis project Ga0116179, IMG submission 89751) | Active sludge microbial communities of municipal wastewater-treating anaerobic digesters from USA - AD_UKC071_MetaG | ecosystem: Engineered > Bioreactor > Anaerobic > Digestate | place: USA...
GCCCCCGTTTTCGGATCTGTGAAAGGATAACCGGGTAGAGTCTGGGTCACAATCCCCGCCGCATCAAATTCCCGGGCTACCTGCACCATAAACAGCATATCAGACACCGGAATATTGGTATTTATGTTTTCGCTTATTTCCGGGATAAGCTCCGGCAACTTGGTAATAGTGCTGGGCTTAAATACTTCCTTGGCTAAAGCCTTAACAAATTTCTGCTGTCTTACCGTACGGCCTATATCGGCAGTTGGCCCGCCCCGGTACCTTACATAACTGAGGGCTTGGGCCCCGCTTAAGCGCTGCTTGCCCGGGGACAGGTTTATACTCAGTTTAGGATTAGGGTCATAATGTTTCATAGCGGATTCCACTTCAATATCTACCCCGCCCAGGATATCTATAATCTTTTCAAATCCTGAAAAATTGGTTACGACATAATAGTCAATCCGGGTATCCAAAAGCTTTCCCGCCACCTGGCAAGCTTCTTCTGGTCCTTTTAGCGCATTCACACTGTTGATTTTGTCATAGCGATTGGGGGAAACTTCCACCCGGGTGTCTCGAGGTATCCATACCATGACCACCTTTTTAGTCTTCCGGTCTATGCTGGCCACAACCATAGTATCACTGCGGGAGTTCAGTTCGGCATTGCGGGCATCCACCCCCATTATCAGAATATTTACCGGCTTTCCCTTTTCAACCTTTTGGGCTACTGATGACTCAGTAAAATGGCCGGCCAGCAGTTTGCCTATTAAAAAACATCCTACAAATACCAGTATGTAGACTATGTAACGACGGAATTTATTCGTTGGCCTCGCCATACCTTTAATACTCCTTAATTCTTTATGAATTCAACTCATTGCCCCTTGCCCACCAGCTATCTACAGCTTGGGACACTATTTTACATCATTTCATCAATACGGTGTAATAATTTTTCCACACCCCATCCGGTACCGGCCGACACTCCAAGCATACCACTATCTATAACTGTATCCGAGCCTAAAAGATCTATTTTGTTAAAGACCACCAAAACGGGCTTGGATCCTACTTGCAAGTCATCCAGCAGTTCTTCTACGACAGCCATTTTATCCAAGTATAAAGAGTCAGCCCGATCCACCACATGCAAGAGGAGATCTGCTTCCACAGTTTCCTTCAGAGTAGAGCGAAAAGCTGCCACCAGGTGAGGGGGGAGTTGGTTGATAAACCCTACTGTATCGGTCAGCAAAAACTCTCGCCCGGAGGGTAGTTTTACATTGCGAGTGGTAGTATCCAGAGTCTGAAACAAGCGTTGATCAGCAGACACCTGATCCTGCCCACTGCTGTGAGCCACCCGGCAGATGGCATTAAATAACGAGGACTTTCCGGCATTGGTATAGCCTACCAAAGAAACGGTCTTAAAACCTTGGCGCTGGCGGCGCTGGCTGTGCAGCTGTCTGGTTTTCTCCACTTTGCTCAGTTGATTCTTAATATCTTTAATACGCTTGCGAATATGGCGCCGATCCAACTCCAGCTGCTGTTCACCGGCTCCTCTTAACTTGCCGCCTCCCAGACGGCTCATAGCCCAACCGCGTCCCGTGAGGCGGGGCAGTTGATACTGTAAGGCGGCTAGTTCCACCTGGAGTTTGCCCTCATGGGAGCGGGCTCTTTGCTTAAATATGTCTAGAATCAGCATAGTACGATCCATAATGGGTACTTCTACGGCCTGCTCCAGATTTCTAATCTGCAGGGGGCTTAAATCTACATTGAAAATCACCCGGTCAGCTTCCAGCTCGTCCACCAAATGCTTGATCTCGTTCAGTTTGCCTTTGCCAATATAGGTAGCCCGGTCCGGTTGATGCCGTGGCTGGAGCATTACCATAACCAAATCCAGACCGGCAGCTTCTATCAGGCCTTTCATTTCCTGTAATTCCGGATCGTGCTCTTGTTTTTCAGCTCCTGGACCTACTCCAGTCAGTATAACTTTTGACAATATGTTCCCCTTTCTAAACTTCCCTTTCCTGGTCAACATTGGCTCTCGTTAAAGGTGAAAATGAGTAAGTGCTATTTTCTATACTTTTCCAAGCCCACCGGCGCAATTTTACTTTAATAATATGCAGCAACAGGATTAACCCCATCAACAGTATAATCCAAACCCAGACCGGTATCATATCTGCCAAGAGTATCCCTCCCCTGATAGTCTATGATACTAATCAAAAGAGAGACTCACTGTTTACTCGCTCTCCTGGGTCGCCTCTTCCCAGCGCTGGTTCAACTGTTCCCAGTGGTAGAAAACCTGTTCATACTTTTCCATCAGTTCCTGGTGTTCCTTTCCTAAACTGGCTACCGCCTCTGCATCGGCGAATACTTTAGGATCAGCCAACTCCTTTTCCACTTTTTCCAAACGTTTTTCCAATTCCTCTAAATTGGCCTCGGCTTCTGCCTTTTCCCGGTTAAGCCGGTTTAGGTTGCGCTGCAGTTCTTTCTGGCGCTGGCGGTAAGCCTGCTGTTCAGTGATGGATTTAGGTTTATTTTCTGTATCCTTCACTTCATGTTGTCGTAGTTTTGCTTCCTTATAATCAGAATAATTACCGGTGTAGCTAACCAGAGCATGCTCTTCAAATACCAACACCCGGGTAGCCAGAGAGTCGATCAAAGCGCGGTCATGGGATACTATAAGCATGGTTCCTTCAAATTGGCTGAGCATATCTTCCACCACCAGGCGGCTTTCCATGTCCATATGATTAGTTGGTTCGTCCAACACCAGGAAGTTGGCCTCGGTTAACAGCATTTTCAGGAGAGCCAGCCTGGCTCTTTCACCACCGCTTAAATCTTTGACCTTTTTGAAAACGTCATCTCCCCTAAACAGCATACGCCCCAGCATAGTACGCGCTTCCTCTATAGTACAATCACTGTTATAGACCAATTCATCCAGAACACTTGACTCTGGATCTAATCCTTCATGTTCCTGAGCAAAGTACCCCAGGCAAACCTTGCTGCCCAATCGGCATTGACCTTCATCAGCCTCTTCTTCACCAACTATAATTTTCAGCAGGGTGCTTTTGCCGCAGCCATTGGGTCCTATCAGCGCAGCCCGTTCCCCTTTACGCAACAAAAGGTTTATTCCCGAGAACAGATGGTTAGCCGGGTAACTTTTGGACAAGCCGCTGATGGTTAAAACGTCCTGTCCACTTGCCACCTTAACCTCCATATTCCAGTTGCTTATGGTGGCTTCCTGGCCGGGATGCTCTATTCTATGCAAACGCTGCAGGCGAGTTTGTCTTCCCCGAGCCTGCCTGGCTTTTACCCCGGCTTTATAACGGCGGATGAACTCTTCCGCCGCTTTAATCTCTTCCTGCTGTTTTCGATAAGCCTTTTCTAAAGCTTCCCAGCGAACCCTTTTCTGCCTCCTAAAATCGGTATAATTACCCGGATAAGAGTATAGTTTTCCCTGATGCAAATCCAGGATGCGGGTGACCACTTTATCCAAAAAACGCCGATCATGGGAAACCAGAAGAACACTGCCTCTATAGTTGCTCAGAAACTCTTCCAGCCATTCCAGTGCCGCCAAGTCAAGGTGGTTCGTAGGCTCATCCAGCAGTAAAATATCAGGTTCTTCCGCCAGCAACCGGGCCAGCGCAATACGGGTTTTTTGCCCGCCGCTGAACTCATCTGCTCTGCGGTTAAATTCCCTTTCATCAAATCCCAAGCCTATGAGAATTCGCCGGGCTATACTTTCGCAAGCAAAGCCATTAACCCGCTCATAGTCTTCGGTCACTTGAGCATAACGGTTCATCACTCTATCTAAATTTTCACCGGCTTGTGCCATCGATTGCTCCAGATTCCGCATTTCCTCACGCATTTCCAGTAGACTGCGGTAAGCTCCCATTACTATCTCCCAGAGTGTCGACTCAGAAGTATAGCGGGGAATTTGCTCTAAATAGGCTAAACTGTGTCCAGCAGCGATAGAAACCTCTCCGCTATCTGGGGCAACCTCCCCGGTAATGCATTTCAACAAGGTGCTTTTCCCGCACCCGTTTACTCCTACCAGCCCTACTCTTTCGCCTTTATGAAGAGCAAAGCTAACCTCTTGTAAAATATGACGGTCGCCATACGTTTTATTCAATTTGTGCGCCTGTAAAACCAGCATGGAATTCAGCTCCGATATAGGTGTATATAATCCCCCATTATTATAGTGCAGTCACCCTTTAACGTAAACGCCCAGGCCTATGGCCTGCTCTTCGGTGATAATTGCGAGCATTATAAGTAATGAATCTTATTTCCCAGTGCATACTAACAACCAATAGGCGAGAAAATACACGGAAGACAGTTTCAGCGAAAGGAAGTATGCACATTGGATTGCTGGCGTGGTTTTATACCTGGGCAATGGAAGGATGAAATAGATGTACGGGATTTCATACAGAAAAACTATCAACCCTATGAGGGGGACGCTTCCTTTTTAGCTCTTCCCACTGACCGCACCTTAAAACTGTGGGGGAAATGCAGGTCCCTGTTAGCAGAAGAACGTAAACGGCAAGGGGTTTATGCAGTTGATGCGGACATTCCCTTAAATATCACCAGCCACCCACCTGGTTATGTTGACCGTGATTTAGAACTGATAGTAGGTTTGCAGACTGACCAGCCTCTTAAACGAGCTATTCAAGTTTATGGAGGACTGCGCCATGCAGCTAATGCCTGCCAAGCTTACGGCTACCAAATAAATCCCCAGGTAGAGGAGTTCTTTTCCAAACATCGCCGCACTCATAATGAAGGAGTTTTTACCGTCTATACTCCGGAAATGCGCCTGGCACGTCGTTCCGGCATCATCACCGGCCTGCCTGACTCCTACGGACGGGGACGCATCATCGGTGATTACCGGCGTGTTGCTCTTTATGGAGTTGACCGATTAATTGATGCCAAAGAACTGGATCGAAAGTTAACCGGTGAAGAAATGACCGACCAGGTTATTCGCCAGCGGGAGGAACTATACGATCAAATCCAAGCCTTGCAAGACCTAAAAGAAATGGCCTTAAGCTATGGTTATGATATCTCCGGACCAGCCCAAAACGCTGTCCAGGCCGTTCAATGGCTTTACTTCGGCTTTTTGGCAGCCATTAAAGAACAAAACGGTGCCGCCATGAGTTTGGGACGGGTTTCCACTTTCCTGGACATATATATCCAAAGAGATCTGCAAGAAGGAGTTTTAACCGAAGCCCAAGCTCAGGAACTAATAGATCAACTAGTCATAAAATTACGTCTGGTCCGCCACCTGCGCACTCCCGGCTACAGTGACCTGTTTGCCGGCGACCCCAATTGGGTTACTGAGGCCATCGGCGGCATGGGGGTTGACGGTCGCACCCTAGTCACTAAAACCAGCTATCGTGTCCTGCACACCCTGGAGACCTTAGGGCCATCTCCTGAACCTAATCTAACCGTTTTATGGTCCAAAAACTTGCCGCGTCCTTTTATGGAGTACTGCGCCCATCTTTCTATTACCACCAGTGCCATTCAATATGAAAACGATGATGTTATGCGCCCTTTTTATGGAGATGATTACGGCATTGCCTGCTGTGTATCCGCCATGCGTATGGGCAAGGAAAGCCAGTACTTTGGGGCTCGCTGCAATCTGGCCAAACTACTGCTTTATGCTCTAAACGGAGGCCGGGATGAGATATCCGGCGAGCAGGTAGGATTGGAGATGCCCATATACCCCGGTGAAATCCTGGATTATGACCAAGTCATGCATCGTCTGGACAAACAGATGGACTGGCTGGCCAAGCTGTATGTCAATACCATGCATGTAATTCATTACATGCATGACCGCTATTCCTATGAACGCATAGAAATGGCTTTGCATGATACCAATCTAACTCATTTTATCGCCTTTGGTATTGCCGGGCTTTCCGTAGTAGCCGATTCCTTAAGTGCCATCCGCTATGCCCGCGTAAGACCTTGCCGCGACGAGAGTGGGCTGATAACCGATTTTGAAATCGAAGGAGACTTTCCTAAATTCGGTAATGATGATGACCGGGTAGATATGATCGCCGTTGATCTGATCAAAACTTTTATGCGCAAGCTGCGCCGCTATCCCAGCTATAAGAATTCCGTGCATACCCTGTCTATTTTGACCATCACCTCCAATGTAATGTACGGCAAATTCACCGGTACTACACCTGACGGACGCAAACGCGGGGAACCCCTGGCTCCCGGGGCCAACCCTATGCATGGCCGGGAAGAGCACGGCGCCATTGCGGCTGCCAATTCCGTGGCCAAATTGCCCTATGGATATGCCCGGGACGGAGTTTCCTATACTTTTTCCATTGTCCCCAGTGCTCTGGGTACCAATGAATCAGAAAGAATTAACAATCTGGTCGGCTTTTTGTACGGGTACTTCGCCCAGGACGCTCACCATATAAATGTAAATGTCCTCAATCTGGAAACCCTGCGGGAAGCCATGGAGCATCCTGAGCAGTATCCGGATCTGACTATTCGGGTATCCGGTTATGCAGTACATTTTACCAAGTTAAACCGGGAACAGCAGGAAGAAATCATCACCCGTACCTTCTATAAAAGGATGTAGCCCATGGGACTGGTTCATTCCATAGAAACCTTCAGCACTCTGGATGGCCCAGGGATTCGCACGGTAGTATTTTTACAGGGCTGTCCCTTGCGCTGCCAGTATTGTCAAAACCCCGATACCTGGTCAATGGCCAACTCTTCGGCTAAGGAATACACAGCCGCTGAATTAATGAAGATAATTCGCCGGGGTATTCCCTATTTCCGTGCTTCCGGCGGAGGGGTAACCGTTTCCGGCGGCGAGCCCTTGCTGCAGGCGGATTTTGTGCAAGAACTGTTCACCACCTGTCAGTCAGAACACGTGTCTACCGCCATAGATTCTTCTCTATACATAGCCACCTCCCAGCTACAAAAAGTTCTGCCGGTAACCGATCTTTTTCTGGCGGACATAAAACATATTGATCCGGAAAAAAGCCGGGAACTCACCGGAGTCACTAACCAGATGAACATGAACAATCTTCGTTTGATAAGTGATCATCACATCAGTATATGGATTCGCTATGTTATAGTACCTGGCCTGACCGATAATCCTCAGGATGTAACCTCCATGGCGCAACTGGTAAAGACCTTAAATACTGTAGAAAGAATCGACCTGTTACCCTATCATGCTCTGGGTGCCCACAAATGGGATCTGTTGGGACTGGATTATAAACTGCACGAAACCCAGCCCCCTTCCTCCCAGCAAATGACAGAATTAGCTCAGTTGGTTCATTCCATCACAAATAAACCAGTTTACTGGCAGTAATAAAGAAGACAAGGGGACGTTTAATCTGTCTTCCCCGGGAAAAGCTCGGAAAACAGGAGGAAAGAAAAAGAAGACAAGGGGAAGACGAATTAAACGTCCCCTTGTCTTCTATTTACCACCATATTACTTTATCAACTCTATGATTTCAGCATCTATATAACTCCGTTCCTGCAGGAAATCAAACACATTTTGGTTATAAGGGCTGAGGTTGAAAGAGTAATTTCTCGCCCGAAAACGGTTATAAGAAGGCAGATGCGGGTATTCCACCTGCATATCAACACTGGCGCAAGACTGGTATTGTGCATCAAACATCTGGTAATCTGACATATCCTGGTAGTCAGCCTGGGCGGCTTGTAAAAAGGCGGCCTGGTCTTCTGGCTTTATTTCCATGGTTTCTTGTTCGATGGTCATTGGCTGGGTAAATGCTCCCTCCTCTGTTGCTATCATTATTTCTAATTTCTCCTTATAGCGATGCAGATGGAAGTTAATATCCAGGTACCTGATATTTTCAGCCTCTACATCCAGAACTGCTGCCCTTTTACTGCGCTCTTCCTGGCAGCCAGCTATAGCTGCCAACTGGCTCATTACCTGTTGTCCAAGCTGGTCCTCTGGATACAGCGGCAATATTACCGGAAAATTATAATACTGTATTTTGCCGTTATCCAGGCGATACATAATACTAAGCGTATAACTCCTCAGCTCCAGATCATTCCAAACGCTCGCATGCTCCCGGCGATACTGGCGATAACTGTCACGAATTTCTTCTATATTATCAACCATGAAGCCATGCAGGCTGTAAACCGTGTCTATACTGTCATCTCTAACGTATATACCTGGATTTATAGCCCACAGGCTTTTCATATCCTGGGAACTGAGATTCTCCATGACTGGATATTGGTAGGATTCAGAGGCAGATTTCCTTTCTAGGTTCAAAGGCGTTCCATAGGCCAGAGCCATGGAATCAGGCATATTAATTATCTGGTGCGTGTAGACCCGGCGGCGATCGGCTTCCAGCAGGCGGGCATGAATATCCATACCGCTATGGGAAAAAGCCACTGCTTCTACCTTGTCAGCATCCGGCATACGGCAGGCGTAACCATACCAGTCGTTGTAAACCGATACACTTATCAATACCAATAAAACTGCATATACTACCAAACCCTTGTAAGTGTGCCAGACCCGAAAGGTTTTTTGCATCAGCATTTCGGCTGCAAAATAGCCCACCATCCCCATTAGTATGAAAAAGCCTGTAGCAGCAGCAAAGTTGTAATCTAAAGAAAATATTTCTATTAAAATACTGCCAAAAGCCAGGCTGCTGCAAATAGTAACTCCATACTTAAACACCGGGTTTAACTGGTGAATGGCTATAACATCACCGGCATTCTCCATCTTGCGCTTTCTATACAAATAGAAAGCCAGCCAGGTCAGCAGTAATGCAGCCAGCAGGTAGGCAGCCCAAACTTCCCACTGCAAGCTGTTATGGGAACTGGACAGGCTTAAGGCATAAGCGATGGGAGTAGCTTTTATAAATAAATAATCTGAGTAAAAGCGGCTAAAGCCATATAAGAAAAGCCCCAGATAGCCCTCTACCAGAACTTCCAGGCCAATCAGCAAGAAGTTGGCGATACCATAAAAGGCCAGGTGAGCAATAATATTACCGGTTATCAGGCCTATAAAGACTGCCAGGGAATACAGCAGCAGAGTAAGGATAGTAAAAACAAGCAACCATGCCAATAAAGGCAGTATCTGCAGTACACCATAACCCAACCCGATACCCAGCAAGCAGAGGAATAAAACCAGCAAAGGTACCATAACCATCAAAAAACCGGCCAGGTAATTGCTCATAAACACTGTTTTCCGGTCAAAGGGCAGAGCATTGATCATAGCCGTGGCCTTAGCATTATGCGTATAGGAAAAAACCGCGGCCGCTGCCACAATGCTGAAGAAGGCGATGAGTAAAACCAGCATTTCAGTTCCCCGGTAGATTAGGTTGCTGAAAAAGTCGGGTTCAAAAACTGCGTTTTCCGGGATGGAAGTAAGTATCCCGTAGCCAAACAGTAAAACACTGATTATGTAGAGCGCCAATATGGGCCAAAATCGCAGTAAATTTTTATAAATGAGGGCTTTACTAAATAATGGCTGTGCTGATTTCATAATCTAACCCTCCTAACTCGTAAATGAAGATTTCTTCCAATGACAGGGGTAGGATATCCAGCATTAATGGCTCTAAGGCAGACGCCTGCTGTAAAACCTGTTCTCTTTCACCGCGCACTACCAGCTGTACCACACTGCCTATCCGGTGAGCAGCTAAGACATTAAGAAAGCCGAAATCAGGAGGATCACCGTGAAAACCCATCTGCAGCTTAAAAATATTGTTCTGCAGTTCATCCAGACCCCGCTGAAGAACCACCTGGCCTTTGTGAAGAATGCCTACATGGTCGCAGACATCTTCCAATTCCCTTAAGTTATGAGAGGATACAAAAACAGTAGCCTGACGTTCCGCCACATCCTGAAAAATCAAGTTCCACACCTTACGTCGAGCTACTGGATCCAGACCGTCCATGGGTTCATCCAATATCAGTACATCTGGCATCATGCTCAGACTGAGCATGAAAGCGGCATGTTTTTTCATACCCCGGGAAAAACGGCGCAAAGGTCTTTTTTCATCCAAAGCAAATACCGGCTTAATTTTCTCCCAGCGTTCTATATTAAACTCGGGATAAACCCGGCGATAGAAATTGAACATATCCTTAAGGTTGTCCTGAGGAAAAAAGTATATATCATCAGGAATATAGGCAATACGCTTCTTAACCTCAGGATTATCGAATACTTCTTTTTCCTCAAATTTGACGGTGCCTCGATCAGGTATCAGGATCCCCACCATATGTTTTATCAAGGTAGTTTTCCCTGAGCCGTTGGGCCCCACAATTCCGTAAATCGACCCTTTGGGCACATCGATATTGACTTCATTTAATGCCCTAAAACCATCAAAGGTTTTGCACAAACCTTGAACTTCAATCATAAATTGGTTCAACCTCCCCTTCCTAAAAGATCACAACTTATCCAGATGAGATTTTATTTGCTCTTTGGTTATACCCAGATAAATAAGTTCCCGGGACATTTTAAGAACCTCGTTCAGCAAGGCTTCAATCTTCTCTTGATTCTGACCCATAGGAGGTTCGGCCACAAAAGTCCCTTTACCGGTAACCTGATAGACATAGCCCTCTCCTTCCAACTCCCGGTAGGCTCTTTGAATAGTGTTGGGGTTGATAGCCAGTATCTGAGCCATCTCCCGTACTGAGGGGACTTTTTCGTCTGGTTGTAATACGCCGCGAATGATTAAATTCTTAATTCCTTCTTTTACTTGCTCAAATATGGGCTGTGGTTTCTTCGGGTCAATATTGATAATATTCATCACCCCCTTATCGCCATGTGTATTAAGTGTACTATGTGTCTTAGTACACGTCAAGCATAAAAATACCGGAGTGGAGTTATATTTCTCCATCTACGGTGATGTTTCTTCGTCTCCTATTATGTTACGATAGACTAAAATGCACTTTGTGAGGGAGGAAGAAAATGGCGGATTTAAGTCCATTTAATATCGAAAACACGGTTATGAAAACCTTGGGAATTGAAATAGTGGAGTATACTCCTGAACGAGTGGTAGCGACTATGCCCGTTACGCCTAAAACTCATCAGCCTTTTGGAATAATGCATGGGGGAGTATCCGTAGTGATTGCGGAAACGGTGGCTTCAGCAGGCAGTTATCAATTTATTGATCCCAGTACCCATTATGCTGTAGGTCTAGAGATTAATGCCAATCATATCCGCAGTCAAAGAGATGGTATAGTAAAAGCCATAGGCACACCGGTTCATGTGGGGCGTACCACCCTGGTATGGGATATACGC
>Ga0116179_1003309_pt1 | contig 11179 bp, 5 predicted proteins | sample AD_UKC071_MetaG_FD_89751 | JGI IMG/M metagenome (GOLD analysis project Ga0116179, IMG submission 89751) | Active sludge microbial communities of municipal wastewater-treating anaerobic digesters from USA - AD_UKC071_MetaG | ecosystem: Engineered > Bioreactor > Anaerobic > Digestate | place: USA...
GAAGCCGTATCGGGCATCGAGAGCCTGCAGGGTGTGCCCAACTCCCGAGCCTTCTGGTTTGCCGCCACTGCCTTCTTCGACGCCCTGGGGCAGCTCGACGCCCCCGCCGACCCCGCCACCAAGCGCCTGTGCGGACGCATCGACGCCCAGATGCGCCGGGTCATGGAAGGCTCCAGCATGGTCGCCGAGCGCCTGATGCGCGACGTGCTCTACCACGTGGCGAGCACCTCGGCCCAGTCCCCGACCATCGCCGCGGTGCGCGAGGCCTATGCCCTCGAACGGCTCATCCCGGCCGGCAAGCGCCAGATCAGCGACACCCCCCAGGCACCGCTGCTGCGCAAGCTCCGCGAGGGCTTTGCCGACGCCCGTGACGCCTGGACCCAGTTCTCCAAAGGCGGTGCCATCGGTCTGCCGCGCTTCCAGGAAACCGTGGCCCCGCTGGCCCCCCAGGCCCGCGAGCTCAACCACCCCGAGATCGCCGAACTCGTCGAGTCCCTGATGGATCTCGCCCTGTGGCTGCGCCAGGACCCCCTGCAGTTCAACGACACCATGTCCATGGACGTGGCGACGCTGATGCTGCTGGTAGATGCCCAGCTCGACACCCACGGCCAGGGCACGCCGGACAACAGCCCGCAGATCCAGGCCCTGATCCAGCGCCTGCAAGCCCATCAGCGGGGCGAGCACCTGCCGCCACTGGACATCACCAAGCCCGAATCCGACGACTGGCAGATCAATCGCCAGCTCGCCCACGAGATCCTCGCCAGCCTCGGCGAGGTCGAACAGAGCCTCGACAGCTTCTTCCGGGCCCCGACCCAGACCGACATCCTGAATGCCGTGCGCGCCCCCCTCAAGCAGATCGAGGGCGCCCTGTCGGTCATGAACGAAGACGGCGCCGTGCGCCTGCTCCAGGACGCAGCCGGTCGCATCGCCGCCCTGACCACCGCCGGCAGCGAAGCCGACACCCCTGCCTTCGAAGAAATCGCCCACCGCCTGTCAGCCCTCGGTGTTTACATTGAGGCCCTGCAGCACGGTCCGGCCGACCTCGACCGCATCCTGCGCCCGGACCAGCCCGCTCAGGCCCCTGCCGGCGCCAGCATCGAAGCCGAGCTCAACCAGCAGAAGCGCGACGCCGCCGCCCTGGCCGCCGCCCTCAAGGACAACCCCGACGACTTCGGCCTGCGCACCGAGCTCCAGCTCAACCTCGAGAACCTGCGCCAGGACGCCTCCCTCACCGCCAACACCGAGCTCGAAAAGCAGGCCCGCCAGGCCCTCACCATGCTCGACGCCGGCGAACTCTTCGCCGAAGCCGTCCCCCTGGCCAGCCCCCCGGAAGCGCCGGCCCTGTCCGCCGAAGCCACGCGCCTGCTCGATGCCAGTGCCGCCGAGATCGACGCCGAGCTGCTGGACATCTTCATCGAAGAAGCCGTCGACGTACGGGCCACCATTGCCCGCAAGCTCGTGCTCCTCGACGAGACCCCGGACGACACCGATGTCCTCACCACCATCCGGCGCAGCTTCCACACCCTCAAGGGCAGCGGCCGCATGGTCGGCCTCAAGGACTTCGGCGAAGCCGCCTGGAGCATCGAACAGACCCTGAATCACTGGCTCCGCGTCGAAGAGGCGGTCACCCCTGAGCTCGTCAGCCTGATCGGTCAGGCCCTGGCCGAGTTTTCCGGCTGGATCGAGCAGCTCCAGTCCGGTGCCGGCACCCAGCGCGACGTCAGTGCCCTGCTCGCCGAGTCCGCCCGCCTGCGTGGCGACGGCGAAGCCGGACTCGCGGCTGCGGCCCCCGCACCGGACGCCGTGCCCGATGCCCCTCCGGCACCCGAGGCGCCCGCTCCGTTCGACACCGCCCTGACCATCGACGCCCCCGAGTTCGACGACTATCAACCCACCGAGAGCAGCCTCGTCTCCGTGTCGCTGACCGACGAGCCCCAGGAGCTCGACCTCGAGGCAACGCTGCTGCTCAACGAATACGACCTCGCCGCCACCACCCTGAACCTGCCCAGGGCCATGGTCGAGGACGCACCGGACGAAGCCTTCGACCTGAACTTCCCCGAGCTGTCCTTCGTCGACCCGGCAGGCACCGACACGCCCCCCGCCCCCCAAGATGCCGGGGCCGGATCGGCTGGCACCAGCGTCGACGAACTCCTCCTGCAGGAAGACCTGTCGAGCCCCCCCTTCGATCTGAGCTTCGAGCTCCCCAGCGAAGCCGTCGAGGCCCCGGTCGCCACCACGCCGCCGGCTGCGGACGACGAAGACCGCCTCCAGCCCATCGAAGCCCTGGAGATCATCGAGGAAGAAGCCCCCCTCATCGAATACAGCCCGGCCGACACGCCGGACGAGATCCTTGAAGCAGAGGACCTCTCCGAAGACGCCGGGACACCAGCTGACACAGGGACGCCCGAAGCCGCAGCGCCCACCGGAAGCATCGACACCCCCGAGGCCTTTGAAGCCCTCGAAGCGTTCGAGGCCCTGGAGTCAATCGATTTTGCCGAGCCGATCGAGCAGGCGGAGCCCGCCGACGTGCTGGCACTGCAGGACGAGCCCCTTGCGCCTGGAGCCTTCCCGGAGATCAGCGCGCTCAGCACCGACGCGGCGCCCGAAGCCTGGGAAAGCCCGGCCGATGACGAAACACCGGCTGAAGCCCCCGATGTGCTCGATCTCGCCGACCTGCCGGACGACGAAGACGCTGAGCCGGAAGCCGACACCGACCCGGACGAGATCCGTCTTGGCCACGTCACCCTGTCCCGCCCGCTTTTCGACCTCTACCTTGCCGAAGCCCGGCAGCATGTGGCCACCCTGCGACACGAGCTGGCCCGGCTTTCGGTCAATCCCAGCCTGATCCCCACCGGCGGAGCCATCCGCGCCGCCCATACCCTGGCCGGCATTTCAGGCACCGCCCGCTTCACCGCCCCCCAGCAGCTCGCCAAGGCCCTCGAACTGGCCCAGCAGCGCCTCACCGACCACGACCGCCCCCCCACCGCTCCCCAGGCCGCCACGCTCAACGCCGCTGCCACGGCCCTGGAGAGCATGCTCATCCAGCTGGCCAGCCGCCAGCTGCCCGAGCCCATGCCGGAGCTCGCCGGAGAACTCGACGACATCCTCGTCTCCCACCTGGCCGAGGTCATCGCCCTGCATCCGGCCGCTGCGCCCGAAGTCCTCGTCACCCCGGCCAGCAGCCGCGAGGCTGCGCCGCGTCCGCCCGAAACACCCGCGGCGCCCAGCGCCCCCCTCCGCGACGAGCTCGACCCCGAACTCCTGCCGATCTTCCTCGACGAAGGCAGCGAGCTCCTCGACAACCTCGACACCGCCCTGCGCAGCTGGCGCGACGACCCGGCCGACCCCGGCCACGCCAGCAGTGTCGCCCGCCTCCTCCACACCCTGAAGGGCAGCGCCCGGATGGTGGGTGCCATGAGCCTCGGGCAGAGCCTGCACGAGCTCGAAACCCGCCTCGAACGGGCGCGCAGCCAGGAGCCCGGTGGCCAGGGCATCATCGACGAGCTCGAAGCCTCCCTCGACCAGGCCCGTCAGGCCCTGGAGAGCCTGCAACAGCCGGCACCGGCCACCGCCCCCGGTGGAGAGGCCCCGGCCGCCTCCGACGACAGCACGCCGGCCCAGCCGGGCGATACGACCGCCCCGGGTACCCGGGTGCAATTGCGCGTGGAAGCCAGCCGGATCGACCAGTTCGTCAACGAGGCCGGCGAAATCAGCATCGCCCGCACCCGTATCGAAGGCGAGCTACGCACCCTGCGCCGCTCCCTCCTCGACCTCACCGAAAACGTCATCCGCCTGCGCAACCAGCTCCGTGAAGTGGAAATCCAGGCCGACACGCAGATGCAGTCGCGACTCTCCCAGGTCGAGACCCAGCACACCGAGTTCGACCCCCTGGAAATGGACCGCTACACCCGCCTCCAGGAACTCACCCGGATGATGGCGGAGAGCGTGGGCGACGTGACCACCGTGCAGCAGAACCTGCTGCGCAACCTCGACGGCGCCGAAGTCGCCCTGCACGCCCAGTCGCGCATGGCGCGGGAGCTCCAGCAGTCGCTGATGCACGTGCGCATGGTGCCCTTCGACAGCCTCGCCGAACGCCTCTACCGCCTGGTCCGCCAGACCGCCAAGGAGCTGGGCCGCCGCGCCAACCTGGACATCATCGGCGGTCAGATCGAAATCGACCGCAGCGTGCTCGATGCCATGACCGGCCCCCTCGGTCACCTGGTGCGCAACGCAGTGGCCCACGGCATCGAATCGCCCGAGAAACGCCGGGAAGCCGGCAAACCCGAGATCGGCCAGATCAACCTGCGGGTGTCCCACGAGGGCAACGAAGTCGTCATGGAATTCCGCGACGACGGCGCCGGCCTGGACTTCCAGCGCATCCGTGCCCAGGCCATCGAGACCGGCCTGCTGGCCCCCGACGAGGACGCCGACGACAAGCGCCTCACCAACCTGATCTTCGTTCCCGGCTTCACCACCGCCAGCCTGTCCAGCCTGGCCGGCCGGGGTGTCGGCATGGACGTGGTGAAGAGCGAAACGGCCGCCGTGGGCGGACGCATCAGCGTCGACACCACCCCCGGCCAGGGCACCTGCTTCCGCATCCACCTGCCCCTCACCCTCGCCGTCACCCAGGCCCTGCTGGTGCGCGCCGGCAACCGCACCTTCGCCATTCCCTCGTCGATGGTGGCCCAGGTGCTCGAGCTCAAGGCCAGCGCCCTCGAAAAGCTGCGGGACGAACAAGGCACCGACTGGCTCGGCGAGCACTTCGGCTACCGCTACCTGCCGCGCCTGCTCGGCGATTTCGAGTCCCGGCCGCAGATCGAACGCTTCAACTGGGTGCTGCTGCTGCGCGCCGGCAGCGAAACCGTTGCCCTCCACGTGGATGCCCTGCGCGGCAACCAGGAAGTGGTGGTCAAGAACGCCGGGCCCCAGTACGCCCGGATGGTCGGCTACTCTGGCGCCACGGTGCTCGGCGACGGCGAGATCGTGCTGATCCTCAACCCGGTCGCCCTGGCCGCCCGCAGCCCGGCGGGTAGCGACGATGGCGCCATTCTGCAGGCGGCAGTCACGGCCCCCAGCCAGCCCACGGTGATGGTGGTGGATGACTCGCTCACCGTCCGCAAGATCACCGGCCGCCTGCTCGAACGGGAAGGCTACCGGGTGATCACCGCCAAGGACGGCGTGGATGCCCTCGAGCAGCTGCTCACCGTACGCCCCGACGTGATCATCGCCGACATCGAAATGCCGCGCATGGACGGTTTCGACCTGACCCGCAACATCCGCGCCGACGTGAAGCTGAAGGTCGTGCCGATCATCATGATCACCTCGCGCACCGCCGAAAAGCACAAGCGTTACGCCGAGGAGATCGGGGTCAATCACTACCTGGGCAAGCCCTACGACGAGGATGTGCTGCTGGGTCTGATCCGGGGTTTTGCCCCCTTGACCGAATCCTGAGCGGCAGGAAAACCGCGCTTTCGTCCGGGGCCGGGGCCGGCTTGGCTATAATCGGGTGTTTTCCAGCCCGACCGTCCCATGAATCTGCTCTTCGAAGAGGATGGTGCCTTCAAGACCGGCACCATCCTGACCGACAACGACGCCTCCCTGCAGGTGGAAACACCCTACGGCAAGCGCCTCAAACTGAAGAGCAAGGACGTGCTGATGCGCTTCGCCCAGCCGTCTGCGGGCGAGCTGCTGGAGCGTGCCGACGCCGAGGCTGAAGGCTTCGATACCGAATTCCTGTGGGAAGTCTGCGGTGACGACGAGTTCGTGTTCACCGACTTCGCCAAGGAATACTTCGGTCACGTTCCGACCCCGGTCGAGTCCACGGCCATCCTGCTGCGTCTCCATGCTGCCCCCATCTACTTCCACCGCAAGGGCCGCGGCCGTTTCCGCAAGGCGCCCGCCGAGATCCTCCAGGCTGCGCTGGCCGGCCTCGAGAAAAAGCGCCTCCAGGCCGCCGCCGTGGAGCGCATGCGCGACGAGCTCCTCGCCGGACGTCTGCCCGAAGAGCTCAAGCCCCTGGTCCGACAACTGCTCTACAAACCCGACCGCAATCGCCTGGAAACCAAGGCCCTGGAAGCCGCCTGCGCCGAAAACGGCCAGTCGCCGGCCCGCCTGCTGCTCGACTGTGGCGCCCTGGCCTCGTCCCACGAGCTGCACTTCGATCGCTTCCTGTTCGAGTACTTCCCCGCCGGCACCGACTTCCCCGCGGTGGACGACCCGGTCGAACCCGGCGAGCTGCCCGTGGCGGCCGTGCGCGCCTTTTCCATCGACGACGCCGCCACCACCGAAATCGACGACGCCTTCTCGGTGACCCCCACCGACGCCGGCTGGTGCATCGGCATCCACATCGCAGCGCCGGGCCTCGGCTTCGGCCGGGAGTCCGGCCTCGATGGCATCGCCCGCCAGCGTCTGTCCACGGTGTACATGCCGGGCAACAAGATCACCATGCTGCCGGAGAGCATCGTCGGGCGCTTCACCCTCGGCGAGGGCCGTGACTGCCCGGCCCTGTCCCTGTACCTGGACGTCAGCCGCGACCTCATCGTCACCGGCAACCATTCCTGCATCGAACGCGTGCCGGTGGTGGCCAACCTGCGCCACCACGACATCGAGCCGTTGTTCAACGACACCTCCCTCACCGAGGGCGGGCCGGACTTCCCCTGGAAGGCCGAGCTGACCCTGCTGTGGGAGCTGGCCACCGTCCTGGAGGCCGGCCGGGGCAAGCCCGCCGCCAACCAGAACCTGGTGGATTACAACTTCAGCGTGGACTGGAACGACACCACCGCCGATGGTCCCGGCCGCATCGAGATCGGCCGGCGCCCCCGCGGCTCGCCCCTCGACAAGCTGGTCGCCGAGCTGATGATTGCCGCCAACAGCACCTGGGGCAAGGCCCTGGCCGAGGCCGGCATCCCGGCCCTGTACCGGGCCCAGACCGGTGGCAAGGTGCGCATGACCACGGCCGCAGCCCCCCATGAAGGGCTCGGTGTCGACTGCTATGCCTGGTCCAGCTCGCCCCTGCGCCGCTATGTCGATCTGGTGAACCAGTGGCAGCTCATCGCCTGGCTGCAGGGCAGTACGCCCGTGTTCCCGCCCAAGTCCCCCGATCTGATCGCGGCGATGCGCGACTTCGAGCTCACCTATGCCGCCTACGCCGAATTCCAGCGTGGCATGGAGCGCTACTGGTGCCTGCGCTGGCTGCGCCAGGCCGGCCATCCGGCCATGAACGCCCGCGTGCTGAGGGAAAGCCTGGTGCGCCTGGAGGAGATCCCGCTGGTCTTCAAGGTGCCGTCCATGCCCACGCTCCCACCCGGAACCCGGGTCCGCCTGGCCATCGACAGCACCGACCTGATCGACGTGGACGTGCGCGCCACCTATCTCGAAACTCTGGCGGCATCCAGCGGCGAGCCCATCGAGGTGGATGAGGAAGAGATTCCCGAAGCCCTGGTCGCCGCAGCAGATGAAGCGGCAGCCCCCCCGCCGGCCCCCACCACGGACACCCCTCCGGCCCATCCCGCCTGACCCCTGATGCTGCAGGCTCTCCGCCGCCTCCCCACCCGGCGCAACACCCCCGCCGGTACCGCCACCGCGCAGCCCGGCCCCATGCCGGTCTTCGCGGGCACCACCGCACGCTACGCCCTGGAGTGGGGGGTAGGCCTGTCCCTGACCCTCCACGCCATCCTCCTGTCCATCCATTTCGTAATGCCGGACCCTGACAAGTTCAAGCGCCAGGACAAGGGGCTCGAGGTGGTGCTGGTCAACTCCCGCCATGCCCAGCGCCCGGACAAGGTGGACGTACTGGCCCAGAGCAGCCTGGACGCCGGCGGGACCGGCGACAAATCCGGCCGCATGGCCACGCCCCTGCCCCCCCAGGAAAGCTCCCGAGTGGGCGACGGACTGGTCGAAGCGCAACGCCGCAGCGAGCAGCAGCAGGCCCCGCAGATGCAGGTGATGACCGGCACGAAGGGCAAGCCGACGCAGGTGGATGCCCAGCAGGTCAGCCCCACGGAAAGCCCCAGCCCGGTCTCCGGCTACGACCTCCTCGACAGCTCGGCCGCGGTGGCGCGCATCGAAGCCCAGATCGACAAGGATCTGGTGGACTACGCCGCCCGGCCCCGCAAGAAGTTCATCGGCGCCCGCGCCGGTGAGTACCGGTTTGCCCAGTACGTGGAAGACTGGCGCCAGAAGATCGAGCGCGTCGGCACCCTCAATTACCCGCCCGCGGCCCGCGGCAAGATGTACGGCAGCCTGCTGCTGTCCATCAGCATCGGAGCCAACGGCACGGTCCGCCACGTGGAGATCCAGCGCTCCTCCGGCAACAAGGTCCTCGATGATGCCGCCGTCCGCATCGTCCAGCTGGCCTCCCCCTTCCCGGCCTTCCCGGAGAACATCCGCAAGGACACGGACGAGATCGTGATCACCCGGACGTGGAAGTTCACCAACGCCGACATGGTCAAGACGGAAAATTCCGAGTAACCCTCCAGCGAGCACACCATGGACCGCTACGCCGTGATCGGCAATCCGATCGCCCACAGCAAATCGCCCCGCATCCACAGCCTGTTCGCCGCCCAGACCGGCCAGGGCCTGGTCTACGAGGCCCTGCTCGGCCCCATCGACGCCTTTGCCGCCACCGTGGCGGCCTTCCGGGCTGAAGGTGGCCGCGGGCTCAACGTGACCGTGCCCTTCAAGCTCGAGGCCTTCGAGCTGGCCGATCGCCACACCCCGCGGGCCCAGGCCGCCGGCGCGGTGAACACCCTGGCCTTCGGTGCCGACGGCATCCTCGGCGACAACACCGACGGCGCCGGCATCCTGCGCGACATCACCGTCAACCAGGGCTGCCCCGTCGCTGGCCGGCGGGTGCTCCTCCTTGGCGCCGGCGGCGCGGCCCGGGGCACCGTGCTGCCCATCCTCGATGCCGCCCCGGCCAGCCTGGTGATCGCCAACCGCACGGCCAGCAAAGCCGCCGAGCTGGCCGACGAGTTTGCCCGCTCCGGCCCCCTCAAACCCCTGGGCTGCGGCTTTTCCGAGCTCGCCGGGCAGCACTTCGACGTGGTCATCAACGCCACCAGCGCCAGCCTCTCCGACGTCGCCCCCAACCTGCCCGAGGGCCTCTATGCCCCGGGCAGCCTGGCCTACGACATGATGTACGGCAAGGGCGACACCCCCTTCATGCGCGCCGCCCGGGACCAAGGTGCGGCCCGCCTCTGCGACGGCCTCGGCATGCTTGTGGAGCAGGCCGCCGAGAGCTTCCTGCTGTGGCGCGGGGTGCGCCCCGACACCACCTCCGTGCTGGCGCAGCTGCGCGCCGGCCTCTGACCCGAGCGGCGATGAAGACCGTCTGGCACTGGACCCGGCGGGTGCTGCTGGCCCTGGCCCTGCTCTTCATCGCCTGGCACCTGTGGCTGTTCGGGCTCGTCGTCTGGTGGAAGTGGGTCCCGCCCTCCGAAACCAGCTTCATGAGCCTGCGCCTCGACGAGCTCAATCAGAAGAAGCCCGACGCCGAACTGCGCTACCGCTGGGTGCCCTACGAGCAGATCTCCCTGCACCTGAAACGCGCGGTCATCGCCGCCGAGGACGACAAGTTCGTCGACCACGAGGGCTTCGACTGGGAAGGCATCCAGAAGGCCATCGAGAAGAACCAGAAGAAGGGCAAGGCGGTGGCCGGTGGCTCCACCATCAGCCAGCAACTGGCCAAGAACCTCTTCCTGTCCCCCTCCCGCAGCTACTTCCGCAAGGCCGAGGAGGCCATCATCACGGTGATGATAGAGGCCGTCTGGGACAAGCGCCGCATCCTCGAGGTGTATCTCAACGTGGTCGAATGGGGCAACGGCATCTTCGGCTGCGAAGCCGCCGCCCAGCGCTACTACAAGACCTCCGCCGCCCGCCTGAACCCTGCCCAGGCCGCCCGGATGGCGGTGATGCTGCCCAATCCCCGCAAGTACGAAACCAGCTTCGGCCCGCGTCTGGCGGCCCATGCGGCACGCATCCAGGGGCGCATGCATTACTCCGAAGTCCCCTGAGGCTTCACCCTCAAAACGGTATTCCTGCACACCCACGGGGTACGTCGGCCCCTGCCCGACCGAGGGCCCTTGGGGTAGAATGCGCTGCTTTTCCCCAGCCGTGCCTCCCCCGATGCAATTCGCCGGATTCACCTTGCGAAACAATCTGTTCGTCGCGCCCATGGCCGGCGTCACGGACCGTCCTTTCCGCCAGCTTTGCAAGAAGATGGGTGCGGGTGTCGCCGTCTCCGAGATGGTCACCTCCAACTCCCTGCTCTACGGCAGCGCCAAGACCCAGCGGCGCGCCAACCACGATGGCGAAGTGGACCCCATCTCCGTGCAGATCGCCGGTGCCGATCCGGCCATGATGGCCGAAGCCGCCCGTCACAACATCGACCGGGGCGCCCAGATCATCGACATCAACATGGGCTGCCCGGCCAAGAAGGTCTGCAACGTCATGGCCGGCTCCGCGCTGATGCAGGACGAGCCCCTGGTGGCGCGCATCCTCGAAGCCGTGGTCGGCGCCGCGGGCAACACCCCGGTCACGCTCAAGTTCCGCACCGGCTGGAACAAGGCCAACAAGAATGCCCCGATGATCGCCCGCATTGCCGAAGAATCCGGCATCCAGCTGATCGCCATCCATGGCCGCACCCGCGCCTGCCAGTACACCGGCGAAGCCGAGTACGACACCATCGCCGACGTGAAGACCCGGGTGCGCATTCCGGTCATCGCCAACGGCGACATCACCACGCCCCAGAAGGCGAAGTTCGTGCTCGACTACACCGGCGCCGACGGCATCATGGTGGGCCGTGCCGCCCAGGGTCGCCCGTGGATCTTCCGCGAGATCGAACACTTCCTGAAGACCGGCGAAGAGCTGCCCCCGCCCCTGGTCTCCGAGATCCTGCAGGTGTGCAAGGAACACCTGGCCGACCTTTACACCTTCTACGGCGAGGACACCGGCGTAAAGATCGCTCGCAAGCACATCAGCTGGTACACCAAGGGTCTGGTCGGCTCGGCCCAGTTCCGCAAGACCATGAACACCCTGCCGACCGTACAAGAACAAATTGCCGCCATTGACGAGTTCTTCGGTCGGCTCGCTGACAGAGACAGCCGACTGGTCTACGCAGACCCCGAAGAATTTCCTCAGGAGCTTGCCGCATGAGCAGCACCAGCAATGACATCGCCGA
>Ga0116179_1003312_pt1 | contig 11173 bp, 11 predicted proteins | sample AD_UKC071_MetaG_FD_89751 | JGI IMG/M metagenome (GOLD analysis project Ga0116179, IMG submission 89751) | Active sludge microbial communities of municipal wastewater-treating anaerobic digesters from USA - AD_UKC071_MetaG | ecosystem: Engineered > Bioreactor > Anaerobic > Digestate | place: USA...
TTAACTAAACCTGTTGTTGATACTTCAACCCCGTTTACAATTAAAGGTTCTGTGCCACCACTTAATATTACAACCATATGAGTATCAATGCTTGTGTAGCCTGTTGTGCTATTATAAGCTGTTACATATTGGTCTGCTAATTCATAATGCCTTTCAACAAGATTTATGCTTGCTAACTTTGAATTATCTTGGCTATGTGTTTCTTCCGAACTATCATCACTTCTTTTATGTATATATGCTTTATCTTCTGTTACAAACAAAGCGTTATGAACTTTTACATACTGATACTTTTCGTTGCTAATATCTATTTCAAAAGTCAATGTGCTTTCATCATTTTGTCTTTCTGCAACTTCGACATTAAGTATATCAGTATCAAGTAAACTTGCTTTTATCTCATTGCCATTATATACTTTAATAGATTTTGCCACTTTCATCACAAATTCTTACGCAAGGAAGCCACTGGCTTTAGCCATGTGGAGGAATTGCGTATTTTAAACACGCTACGTAAGAATTGCTACCTCCTTTCTATAGCTATACCCATCAAAGTGTTGTATAACTGAAAAATATTTATGATTTACACCTTGTATAACTCTTTGACCTTTTTAATGTTGTACGACAGGGTTTAGGACTGAAGAAGCATCCTAAAGTGTCATAACATAGATAACGTAGGCTCTATTTCAAACCTTAGCCTGGTTAACATGGGGCTATCAAGCCCACGGCTTTAGCCGTTGGGTAGTTGACCTATAATCTAATATATTTGTCTTTCCAATATGTTGTTAATGTTCCTTGTGCTATGCTTATTGTATTGCTGCCAACATTTAAGGTAGGAAAATCATCTTCTATCCATTTACCTCTTATATTAGTTGTTCCGTTTAATGTTACTGTTTCTTTTTCGCAATCTACAATAGCAATATCTGTAGCTAATAATGTTTGTCCAATGTAAAAGCTTTTACCATTAACCGTAATCGTTGTAGTTCCTGAACAATCAGCTATTTTAAATATAGGATATGTTTCAATATTTCCATTTACTGTTATTGTACCGTTGCCAACGAATGTTTTTTGCTCTGAATATCCATAGGGATTGTTTGCTTTAAAAGATATGTTTGTTGTAATGCCAGTTGCATATAGCGTATTGTCAGGTGACATTGTGCAAGTTATTCTATATAGCTTATTTTTATATCTTAATAATCTTTCTTTTTGCTTAATACAATGCAACACGTCGCCCATTTTTTCTTCTAATTCGTTTCTTTCTATTAATGTTATTGTCCTTGTATTAGCTACTATGTCAAATAATCTAGGCTCATATTTTCTTGATAATGAAATTTCACCGTCAACTTCTGCAAGCTTTTCTGTTGTTTCAGCTACATTAGGAATAGTTTGAAGTTTAGATTGCTTAAAATCAACTATCATATTAAAAGGTTTTAATATTCCTTTACTGTCAATTTCAATATAAACTATTTCTACAATATCACTTTCCGTATATTCACTATCACCGTCATTATTAGTTGCTTTAATACGATATTGACAGCTATCCCAACCTAAAAAAACTGTATCGGTAAATGATAAGTTATTACCTGAATATATTTCTACATAATTATCATTATCGTGTTTTCTCTCTAAAACATATCCTGTTGCTTCCTCAACTTCTTCCCAACTTATTACTATTTCATCATATATATTTGCTGTTTTAGGATAATTAAAAACGCTTATTTTACTAGGTATAGCCATTATTTCAACTCCTTTCATATAGACATAACAAAGGCTACAAAGATTTCTCCTTATAGCCTTAATATATCTACATTTTGTTATTGAGCGTTTGCATAATTTTTCTTGTAAGTCTGTTGCTTATCAAATCGACGTCTGTTCTATCTGCTATTTCTTGTTTTTCGACTTTGTATAAAGGTGCGTTAAAATGGTTTATAATCGACTTGCTATTGCTTATATTACCGTCATTTTTAGCTTGCTTATTAAGCCATTGAGTTAATTCAGGATTTACTACAAATTCGTTTTTATGTAGATACGTCAAGCCGTCAGCAAGTGTATAACCACCAGTTCTAGCTTGTACTAAGTCTGATAGTTTAACCCAAGAATATAACTCTTTAATAAGTGCTTGCGTTCCATTATAACCTATGCTCTGCACTGTATAAGCTTTATTTTTATATTGATTAGGAATAGCAACATTTGTGCTTTGTCCACCATAATTAGTTGCACTAGATAATATTTTTACCTTGCTACCTTTTTTGATTGGTGAAGCTGTGCTAGTTGTGCTAGTCGCTGATGATGTTCCAGAAGATGTGCTCGTTGTAGGATTGCCAATACTTGAAGTAACAGCAGTTTTAACGTTGCCTAGATTATTAATCATATTTTTAAGCTTATTTAAATCTTGCTCAAATGGATTGGTAAAGTAATCATAAAACTGTTTATAAAGTTGTGGCGCAAACTCTCCAGCAGTTGCTATAAGTTCAATATTAGCAGAGGTAAATAGTTCTTTTATTTCCTCGTACTTTTTATTTAGTGCTTCGATTTCATTATCACGTTGTTTTTCAAGGCTTTCAATTTGCTTGTCAAGTTTATCATCCTCAAGTTTACGTTGCCATTCTTTTTCAAGGTCGGCAATTTCTTCAAGAGTTTTCTTTTCATTTTCCCTTGCTTCTGCACCTGTACGTTGACGCCAGTAAAATAAAGTTTCTTCAAGCTTTGCACGTCTTTGCTCATAATCTTCTTCTTCTCTACTATCGTCTAATGCTTCTTTAAGTGCTTTAATCTTTTCAATTTCAGCATTGTAAACAGAATTGATATTATTTATTCTTTTTTCTTTTTCTTTGTCAAGTAATGACATACGTTCTGTAAACTGTTGTTTATATAGTCCTTGTAATGTTTGTTCAACACTTGCAAGGTTATCGGTAGTCAATTTTACTGTACGTTTTAAATTCTCATAATAATTGATTTGTTCTTGAATAGAATAAATCCCTAAATTATTAAGCCTTGTAAATGTCTTTGTTAGCTCGGCAAGTGATTGTTCTGTCGATTTTGCAGATGATGAGACAGTATCACTCCATTTTGAAACGGTGCCAACATTAGAATAAAGAGTATTTGCACTTTTCTCTAATTCCTCATATATACCAATTATAGTATTAATGTAAGATTTAATTTGATTTGGTGCAGATACTTTAGTTTGATAATCATAAGCACTATTTACACTATTATATCCTAATTTTTGTGCTTGTTGTCTATCAATATCAGCTAATGCTTGTTTTGCTGTTGCAAGGTCTTTAATACTTCTTAATTCAGTAGCATACATTCCTATTCTGTTTGCAATTGCTTGTGCTATGTCAATATTAGCTTGAATTTGAGCGTTTCTACCTTCCATTGCTTCTTTAACTTTAGCAACTCTTAATTCGTCAAGTGCTTTAGCTTCAAGTGTATATCCGTCAGCAACTTTTTTTACAGCACTATCAGCTAAACCGTATTTCTTAACTAATTCTGTGATTTCACTCGCTGTGAAGGCGTGTCCTGATTGTACTTTTTCTATTATACTATTAAGCTCTACAAGACTTTGGTCGGTATTTTTAATTTTTTCTGTTAAATCGTTGTACTGTTTACTTGTTTTCAAACTTATATCATTTAATTGATTTTGCTTTTCAATGTTTTCTGTTACTTGAATATTTAATATTTTATTAATCTCTGTAAGTAGTTTTTCATTTTCTGCTACTTCTTTTTTTCTATTTCCTAATTCTTTATCAGTTTTTATTAAAGCTTCTAATGCTTCTTTAAGTTCAGTTGTTTCTTCATAATAATGCTGTTGAAGTTTTTGAAGTTTATTAAAAGTTTCTGTATTGTCTTTTCCAGCTTCTTTTAATCTTTCTAAAGCTTCGGATAAAGCTAAGTATCTTTCAGCGGAGTTACCTTCTACAAATATTGAACCACCCAAAGAATAACCAACGGCACTTTTTATATTTCTTACAGTTAAATTATCAATATCTTCTAATATTTTTTTGTATTCTCCAGCTTTACCTTCCCAATTACCAAAAATTTTTGCAGCACCATAAGTTTGTATTGCAGTATTTTTATTATCATTGAATTTTTCCATTGAAACGTTTAAAGCAGCAATCTGTGCGTTTTGTAATTTATCTAATTGTCGATTTTCAATTTGTTTAAGTTTGTCTATCTGTTCATCATAACTGCCATTAACAAGGTCAATATTTTTCTTTTCAACATCATATAACTCATTAAGCTGTTTCTGTATTTCAACAAGTTTTGATTTTTCATCTTCCGTTTTAGATGTCTTGCTACCTAAAGTTTCATATTGTTGTATTAATTCTTTAAAACGGTCATATTCTTCTTTTTGTGCCTGTGCATTTTCAATAGCCTTTTGTCTTGCTTCTTCTTGCTTTCTATTGTTTTCTGCAATAGCACCTGAAATCATACTAATTCCTGTTGCTACTAAGCCAATAACTCCTAAAGCAGCATTAAGTGTTAAGCCTGTTGCTTTAATAGTTGAACCTAAAGCCTTTACATTAGATATAGTAAATTTCAATCCTGTTTGCAATTCAGCTAACTTTGCATATGTTTTATATGTTTTAATTATTTGTAGTGTTGTTATAATACCTAGTATAGCTGTTCTTAACCCGCCGATTTTACCAGTAACGCTTACTATATTTGTTGCAAGGTCTATCATCTTCTTTGCAAAGTCCATAGCACCAGCGTCAGCAAATTGCATAGCCAACTCTTTAAGGCTTGTTACAATCTGATTTATTTTTGCTTGTAAAGTTTGCATATGTCTTTCGTTTTCTTGTGCTGAATAACCTGTTGCATTATCAAGTTGATTAGACACTTCAATAGCTTTTTCCATATTTTCCATTAAAGCTATGTAATAGTTACGTCTAAATACTCCTGCTGCTGCTTGTGCTTGAATACGCTTATCTTGTGTATTTAATGCTTCGTTTTCTTGCTCTAAAGCTTGATTATATTCATCTTGCAAACCTAGTGATATTGCCAAATCCTCATTGAAAAGTTCTGCCATATCTGCACTTTGAACAAATGCAGTTTTCATATCTTCTGACATACCATTCCATTTGTTTGACATTTGTTTTAATATGTCCATCATTGGCAACAATGCACCTGTTGCTTTATCCGCATACACATCAATACCCATATTTTCAAAAGCTTTCAAGGAACCTTCTCTTTGGATATATGATAGTATTGCTTTAAATGCGTTACCGACTTCCTTACCACTACGTCCACTTGCTTCTTTCATAGCTGTTAGAATGCCAACCGTATCATTAAATGACATATTAGCAATCTTAGCAACTGATGATGCTTGTAATAGTCCGTCAACAAGGTCTTGCGTTGTAATAGCGTTTGTGTCAGCCGTATAGTTCAACTTATCCATTACAACAGCTAATTCATCTGCTGTGTAACCCCATTGTTGTAAAATTCCTATCATTGAGTTTGTAGAGTTCTCAACGTCTAATTCTGCTGTATTTAAAGCAAGTAATGATGTTCTTGTCAATTTAATCACATCATTCATACCATATCCAGCTTGTGCATATCTTAACGCTACTTCTTCAACATCTTCAAAAGCTCTACCATATTCTTTTGATAAACTAAATAATGTGTTTCTAAAGTTTTTTGTTTGTTCGTCAGATAGTTGCATTACTCTTGATATTTCCATCATAGAATATTCAATATCTTTAATAACTGATAAACTTTCTCTAGCACCTTGTTCAGCTAAACCAATGAAACGGTAAGCAGCATAGTTTTTTATTCTATCTAAAGTTGAAACGCCTTTGCCTTTACCTACTGATATTTTAGATATTTTATTTTGACTTTCTTGTAATTGCTGTTGTAAAGTTGTAAGTTGTTGCTTTTGCTCGTCAGTTAATTCACCTGATAATTTAATTTGCTTTACTAATTGGTCTGTTTGGTCTTTCATTGTTTCAAGCTTAGTACGTTCTGTCTTTGCTTCGTCAGTTTTAGACTTAGAAAGTTTCTTAATAAGATTAATTTCATCTTTTTGTAGTTTGTATGTTTCCTCTCTAATACGTTTCTTTTCTAATTCTTCGCTTGAAAGTTTCTTGACTAATTCCTCATATTTTTTAAGTTGAGCTGTTAGTTTTTCAATATCTTTATTTGCATTACCTGTGCTTAATACATCTTTAAGTTTCCAGTTACTATTTACTATATCTTGTAACTTTTTACCCTCTGAAGCAAGAATATTTTCTATTTCTTGCATTTGTTCATAAATTTTACTTATATCAAAATCTAGTTCGGTAATGTGTTGTGCTTGACTTATATTATCTGCCATATTTCCACTCCTTATAAATAAAAGTCCTATGTATCAAACACACTAAAATTAATGTACTTGATACACAAGACTTCGCTTGTGTTAATTTTAAAAGAAAGAATTTATTGCGTTTGCAAAATCTTCAGCATTATTACAATTAATCGGTTCTTCAATTTTTGCAGGCTCACTACTTAAACCACCTAAACCACCAAAACCACCAAATGAGCCACAATTGATTAATTCCATAAATTCAGGTGCTAATTTATTTAAACGGGGAATAGAACTGTTTAATATCTCTTCTCTTGTCATTCCGCCATATTGACAAATCCCATATAATTTATTAATATTCTTGTTTTCCTCTTCCACATCTACGCTGTTTATTTTTTTATTTTCTATGCTTACAAGTCCTGATATTTCAAAAATTATATCAAATAAATCAATAAAATCTTGTTGCTCCCAATTCTCTTTTTTAGCTTCTTTTATTTTAAATGGCTTTCCGTCTAATTTAACTAATTTTTTAAGCCACTTATCTAGTTTTTTTCTTCTTTTTTTAATTGCAATATTTGAATATAATAATAAGTTTTTTCTATCTCCTTGACAATAAATATCGTCTCTGGCAAATTCGCCACTTCTTATTTCATAAAATGTCAAAGGTCTTATTGTATAAACTTTACCTTTAAAAACCGTTCTACATTCTTCTAATAATATATCGTAAATATACTCTCTCATTAAATCACCCTAAAATTATAAGGGGCTACTAATTCAATAAATGAATATTGTCAATTAGTAACCCCTTTCTTAATTAATTATTAGCTTCCTACTGGTGTAAATGCTGTAAGTTTTGTTGCTTCAACATATTTAGTTTCAACTGCTTTATTGCCAAAAGGCTCAACAATTTTAAAGGATACACTCCAATCACCAGCCTGATTTTTCTTTTCAGGTGGAGTAATGTCACCGTCAAATTTAACACTATCAATAATGGTTAATTGTAATTGTGTACCTATTTCACCGTTAAGTTTAGATACTTCTGTATATGTTTTTAGTTCGTATGTATAGTCAACAGGAGTTGCTAACAATACGTCTGATGATGTTTCGGAAGCACTTGCAGTATATGAAACAACTACCTTTCTGCCTGCCATATCAGTGTGGAACTCAATATCATTTGTTGCTTCTGTAAATTTGTACTTTCCTGATTCAACACTATCTGCTGTTGATGATAACTGTTCACCATTATCATAATCAGCAATAGAAATAATCTTCTTTGCTACATAAGGTAATACAATCTTATGTGGTGCTGTTGAAGGTACAACATACTCAATACCAATTATGTCAAATGTTGCGTTTGAAGTAACTTCTTCAAGAACTGCGCCCGTTGCAAATCTATATAATTGTCTATCGTATGCGTTAAGTGTAAGGTTAAATTTACCTTCTGTTTTTTCGGTCCTTGTATCTGCTGGATATACAGAATTACCACTTTCAATGTCGTATGTTGTCTTTGAAATTGAGCCATTAATTGACTTTACAATCTTCTTATTTGTTACATAAATATCAGCAGGGTTTGTACTTAATACACCTGACGCTGTTCGTCTTGTGAGCATTAGTGTACCTGCTCTTTCAAAAATAAGGTTAATAGGCTGTTTTACTACCATAAAATTATCATTTCCTTTCTATTCTAGTGTTGTTCGTACTTGATTGTACTTGCTTACAAAATATGAAAATCTTATACCAACACAATAAAAACCACTTTGACAAGCTAACGCACAAGGGCTTTGTGTATCGGTTTCAAGAAAACTACCTTGCCCCATATCATAATCTTGCAATAAAGCGATTATCTGTTCAGCACACAAATCAGCTTTTGAGTTTTCTTCTTCAGGAACGCTTATATCCACGCAAATTACCATTTCAAGACTTTTATCATTTGCATAATTTTTTCTTGAGGGTGCGTTGTAAATAAATATTTGTTTTTGTCCTGCTTTCAAAGCTTCATCTGTTGTGTTTCTGTTATATGTAAAATCACTTTTAAACCCAAGACTTTGTATATATGGGTCATTTACAATAACGCTTCTTAATTTCTTTTTGTCGCTTTGTGGTGTAATTGGCATAAAAGATTATCACTTCCTTTCGGGCATAAAAATAACCATATTCGCGACTTCACGAAAATGGCTATTAAGTGACACATTCACTTTATGAGATATTTGGGAACACCTCCTTTCAAGCACAATCATCTTCAAGTTTGCTACAAGGTTTCCATTTCAATCTCATTAAGTTATCACCTACCTATAAAATAAATTATTCAACTATATACCAATCGCTTGCTATTAAATCTTCATCAAACAAAGCTACACCATAGTCGTTACAATCATAATGTACTGTTTTAGGTTTAATAACTGGCTTATATGGTGTTTTTGATACCAAATATGTATCTTTACCGTTTGCTGTTTCCATTAACGCTAATACTGTATCCGCTGATTTAATAGAAAATATAGCTTCTTTATTTACTCCTATCTAAATTCAAAATATTTATATATACCTTTTATAAATTCTCTAATAACAATGTTTAAGACTTTATTAATACGTTCTCTTGTAAACCATAATTGAGCGTGTTGAAACGCATAAGAAGGGGAACGTGGCTTAATTCTATTTTCAATGTTCTTGCCTGCCATACTACCAGTAGAATAGCGTATAGAACCATATATATTCTTATATCTACCTTTACTTCTACCGACAATTGCATTACCCGTTCTTAAATCATTCCAAATATCACTATTCTTATATTCACTTAAAAACGGATTGCTTGTGTCCATTTGTGAGCCTGTACCATAACTGTCCATAATTGCATTTGCATATCCGATAACTTTTCTTTTTAAATACATTTCTTGATTTTCTGCAAGTTTTTCTAAATCTCTTTTGCCTTGAATAGTATTAAGCTTGTTATATATTTCAGCATAATATTCATTAAGTAAGTCATCGGCTGTTTGCATTATTTTTGTTTTTAAATCCGAAAAGCACCTTTCAGCATTGAAACGTAATGTTTTTCTCTGTGCCATTATAATAATGCCACCTTTGCATTATTAGCTTTAAAATAAAAGTCAACATACTTTTTATAAATTTCAACATCATTAGTTTTAAAAAACAAAGCGTGACATATTGAGCCACAAAGATAATTAATTGCAATATCTCTTACTTGTTCTTTGTTATCAGGATATGTTTTTCTATTAAGGAAAACCTCTACTTGCTTTCGTGCTGTGCCTAAATGCAACTTAGCAGTAATAATTTCATCTGTTAAGATGTGATTACTTACGCCAATTCTTGTTCTTACTTCATTAATAAAGTTTTCACCCAATATAAACTCGTTAGTGTATTTAACTGTCTTTTCTTTAGGCTGTGTCTTGTCAACTTCTTTGTTTATGTCTTTAACTACTTTCTTGACTTCTTTAATAGCACGTTCTTGACTTGTTCTTGCTTTCACTTTATCACCTCAAATCTAGCACTAATTGTACCTTATCTATTCCTTGTATGCTATTGTCAATGCTATCAACCTTGTAATTCTCATTAGCTTCAACACCATTTATATTGGTTTTCATAACCACTCTATCGTCTTGTGATATTAAATATTGGTGGGGAAGTATTATGTTATAAATTGTTTGGTCTATACCACCGTCATTAGTTAGCTTTAATGAGCGTGTTGCAATATCTTTATGACAATAAACATTTGAAAATACTGTTTCCCAACTCTCAATAAGTTCTCCGTCGTCATTTCTTTGTTTAACACATCTTTGTATTTCAATCTGCGTATTACACTTACTAGCATACATATACATTAAATTACTGTCCAAAGGTTCAACTTGCGTTGTTATAACCATATATTTTTTATTATCAACAGCCCTTATAAAATAATCTCCTACCGATATTTCAGGATTGCCTTTAAAACATTGTCCTTCAATAAAACAATCTCTATTAGTTAAGCTATACGTTGCCCTTGTGCTTTCCTTGAATGACGCTTTTAATGTTTGATTTCCAAATGTAATGTTTTCACCTAAAATTGATACTATATTGCTTTGCCAATTCATATATGATAAATCTCTCCCTCATATCTGCTTTCGGGATTGCTAATTGTGAAGATAGTGCTACTATATCCAACATTACATTCAAGCATTATCAAGCATTGATTAAGTCTATCTTTAATCGTTTCGGTCATTTCATTAATAGGAACATCTTTATATTCAATTTTAGCGTGTGTTGTCTGCTGTACCTTTATAGAGTTATATGTAAGCGTTGGCAATATATTTAAGCAGGTCTGATAAACATAGCAAGAATTAATCAATTCTTGTTCTTCTTGCGTTAGTGTTGGCTTGTCCACTATGTTATCAATAGTTATTTTTGCTATTCCACCAAAATCAAAACTCTCAATCTTTTCATTTGGTAATTGTTCGGGCGACATATTTAATATCATTCTTACTCTGTTATTCATACCCTCAAATATTTCTGCCACAATACAACACTCCTTTATTTTAGTATTAAAGCCAGCACAGCAGCGATTATTCCTGTCGCAATAGATGAAATAACGCCTATTTTTACTTTATCAACAAGTTCAACTGGTTTATTATTTATATTCTTAATATCTTGCTTTATTTCATTAACATTTATTTCAATGTTTTCAACTTTAGCATTTACTTTTGTTACAGCTAATGTTAAGTTTTTTATATCTTTTACTTCCGTTTCAAGGTCGTCAATTCTATGATTAACCACTTTGAATTTTTCATCAATTAATTCTTTATTGTACCCGTCCATAATACAACAAACCTACTTTCTTTTATAACTTTATTGCAACCCACTATTTTTCAAGTGGGCTGTGTATAAAGCTATAAACTAATTATGCAGATGTAA
>Ga0116179_1003313_pt1 | contig 11172 bp, 6 predicted proteins | sample AD_UKC071_MetaG_FD_89751 | JGI IMG/M metagenome (GOLD analysis project Ga0116179, IMG submission 89751) | Active sludge microbial communities of municipal wastewater-treating anaerobic digesters from USA - AD_UKC071_MetaG | ecosystem: Engineered > Bioreactor > Anaerobic > Digestate | place: USA...
ATCCTGCAATTCCTGGTGTTATCAATCAAATTGATGTTACTCTAGGTAGTGTTACTTGGTTACAACCTGTTGCTTGGGTTTTAAATGGTGGTATTGCAACATTGTTTACTGTAGACTTCCAATATACTATGAGTTTAATTGGTTCTCTATATGCAACATATTCAAATGTTCAAGCTGCTGGATTTGCTTTACAAGCTGCATATGGTTTAACAGCATTCATTGCTCCAACAAGTGCAGTATTAATGCTTGGTTTATCTATGCTTAATATTAAATTCAAAGATTATTTCAAATTTATTTGGAAATTCTTAGTTGCTATATTAGTTGTAGTATTAGTTATTCTTTATATTATGATGTTTATATAGTAAATTAGGACTCACTTAGGTGGGTTCTTTTTTATTGACTTAATTAATTAGTTATACTAAAATATAATCAGTTATACGGAGATAAGCATCTTAGTAATTATATAAAAGTTATTTTTAGAGAATGAATATTATAGCTGAAAGTATTCTAAATAAATTATATAATGAATTTCAATGTTTTAGTGTCAATCGCTGATAAGCGTTATAATATTAAGTGCATGAATTACTCATGAATTAAGGTGGTACCACGGGTTCTGACTCGTCCTTTAGTTCTTGAGTTTTTTTATTTAGGAAGGATATTTTTATGAACGAAAAGATTGATAGTATTAAAGAAAGTATTAAATCTGATTTAGACAAGGCTTATAATTTACAAGACATTGTTGATATTAAGGCTAGATATGTTGGAAAACAAGGTTTAATCACGGAAATGACAAAGAATATGAAAGATTATTCTATTGAGGAGAGAAAAGAAATAGGTAAGGTTACTAATGAATTAAAGAATCTTGCTAATGATATGATTTCTTCTAAGGAAAATAGTATAAAGGAAGCTTTATTAAATGAAAAACTTAATAAAGAATCTGTTGATATAAGTTTACCTGCTACTTCTATTCCTATGGGAGCTCCAAATATTTTGGAAAGTGTTATTGAAGAATTTGAAGAAGTATTTATGTCTATGGGTTATGATGTAGTAGACGGTCCTGAAATTGAAGAGGATAAATATAACTTTGAGTTATTAAATTTACCTAAAGGTCATCCAGCAAGAGATGCTCAAGATACTTTCTATTTACGTGGTGATGAGATTTTACTTAGAAGTCAAACAAGTCCTGTGCAGGCTCGTGTAATGTTATCTAAGGGTGGAAAAGAGCCAGTTAGAATAATATGTCCAGGTAAAACTTATAGAAGGGATAATGATGATGCTACACATTCACATCAATTTATGCAAATTGAGGGATTATTAGTAGACCATGATATTTCTTTAACCGATTTAAAGGGAACTTTTGATGTAATTGCAAAGAAATTATTTGGAGAAAACACTCAAACGAGATTTAGACCTAGTTATTATCCTTTTACTGAACCTTCAGTAGAAATGGATATTTCATGTTTTAATTGTAAGGGAAGTGGTTGTCCAATTTGTAAAAATACTGGGTGGATTACTATATCTGGTGCTGGTATGGTTCATCCTAATGTTTTACGTAATTGTGGCTATGATTCTTCTGTTTGGAATGGCTTTGCCTTTGGCTTTGGTGCTGAAAGATGTGCTATGTTGAAATATGGTATTAATGATTTAAGAGTTATTTATAATACGGATTTAAGAGAAACAAAAGTATTTGATAGAAAGGATGTTGATTAATCATGATTAGTATGAATTGGGTAAAAGATTACGTTAATCTTGATGGAGAAAATCTTCATGATCTTGCTACAAAAATTACTAAAGCTGGAGTAAATATTGAAGGTGTTTATTCTAAACATATAGATAATTTAGTTATTGGTGAAGTTATGGAGTGTATCCCTCATCCAAATTCTGATCACTTACATGTATGTCAAGTTAATGTTGGTGAATCTGAGTTAAGACAAATTGTATGTGGCGCGCCTAATGTTAGAGCAGGTTTAAAGGTAATTGTGGCACTTCCTGGTGCTGTTTTACCTGGAGATAATAAGATTGAATCCGGTGTTATTCGTGGAGAAAAATCAGATGGTATGTTATGTGCTTTATTTGAACTTGGTTTAGAAGAAAAGACTGAGGAGACTTATGCAAAAGGCATTCATGAATTACCTGAAGATGCTCCAGTTGGAATGGATCCAATGAAATATCTTGGTGAAGATGATACTTTATATGATGTTGATATTCATAAACACCGTAATAACGATTGCTATTATCATATAGGATTTGCTTATGAAGTTGGTACTATTATAAATAAGAATGTTACTTTACCTGAAACTAAATATAATGTTGATAAGTCAGATGATGTTAACAATCATATTAAATTATCAATAAGTACTAAAAAATGTCCATTTTATTTAGGTAAGATGGTAAAAAATGTTAAGATTGGTGAATCCCCAGATTGGATTAAAAAGAGATTAATATCAGCAGGTATGAGAAGTATTAATAATGTTGTTGATATTTCTAACTTTGTAATGCTTGAATTTGGTCAACCAACTCACTTCTTTGATGCTGATAAATTAGGATCTAATGTATTAGTTAGAGATGCTATTGATGGTGAACAAATGGTCACTCTTGATGGAATAAGCAGAGATTTAACATCTTCTGATATTGTTATAACCGATGGTAATAAACCAACTTGTATTGCTGGTGTTATGGGTGGAGAATCTGTTGAAGTTGATGATTCAACAAAGAATATTTTTATTGAATCTGCTATATTTGATGCTGTTTCTATTAGAAATACTGCTAATAGATTAAATTTGAAATCTGAAGCAAGTACTAGATATGGTAAAGGTTTAAATTATGAGTATACTATCATGGCTATGGATAGATGTTGTTCATTGCTTCAAGAGTATGCAGGTGGAACAGTTATAGATGGTAGTGTTCTTTATGATGTAGTTGATAAAACTCCTAAGACTGTTGATTTTACAGTAGAACAAATAAACCATTTATTGGGTATTGAAATTAGTTCTGATGATATGAAACATGAACTTGAAAGATTAAGCTTTGCTTATGATTTTGATGGTGATTTATTTCATGTAACTATTCCTAATAGAAGATTAGATATTGAACCAAATGTTGCTGATATGGCTGAGGAAATTGGACGTTTATATGGATATCATAATTTAGTTGATACTTTACCTAAGGTAACAACAAAACGTGGTGTTTATGTTGGTGATGTTGGTATGCGTAAGAGTATATCTAAAAGATTAAGAAGCCTTGGAGTTAATGAAACTAAGACTTATACATTAGTTAGTCCTGAAATGGCCTCTATGTTTAAATATGACAATAAAACTAACGTTATATTACCAAATCCTATGAGTAGTGATAAATCTGTTATACGTACAACTTTAATTCCTAGTTTAATTAATGTTTATGATTATAACAATGCTCGTAAAGTACCAAATATTATGCTTTATGAAATAGCAAAAGTTTATGATGTAGATTTTAATGAAGAACAAAAAGTATGTATTTTAATTAAAGGTAATTATATTGAAAATAATTGGAATCATACAATTGTAAAAGCTGATTTCTTTGTACTTAAGGGAATTATTGAAAATATATTTGATTATTTAGGATTTAAAAATAGATATTCATTTGAAGTTGCAAAATGTGATGAGTTACATCCTGGAGTTTCTGCTAATATTTTATTAGATAGAAAGCCAATAGGTATAATAGGTCGCGTTCATCCTTCATTAAGAAAAGATGATATCTATGTTGCTGAATTCTCAATGACTAAACTATATGAATGTAGCGTTAAACAAGTTAAATATAAAGAAGCTTCTAAATATCCAGAGATTGAGAAAGATGTTGCTTTCATTGTTGACAATGAGACAAAAAATTCCGATATTGAAAGTATTATTAAAAAATCAGGTGGAAGATTACTTGATAATGTCGAAATCTTTGATATTTATAATAATATTGAAGAGGGTAAGAAATCGATGGCTTACAATTTGATATTTAAAGATCCTACTAGAACTTTAAGTGATGATGAAGTAATGGAAGTATTTAATAAAATAATAAATGATGTTACTTCAAAGTTAAATGCTAAGTTAAGAGATAAATAAAATGGGAAGATTAACTATATGTTAACCTTCTTTTTTGATATAATAATATTAGGAGGATTTGCATATGGATTACTTATCAAATTTAAATAAAGAACAACTGGAAGCAGTAAATCATATCGATGGACCTTGTCTTGTCATGGCAGGTGCTGGATCCGGTAAAACTAAAGTATTAACTACAAGAATTATTAATTTAATAGATCATGGTATTAGAGATTATAATATACTTGCTATTACATTTACCAATAAAGCTGCAAAAGAAATGCGTGATAGAGTAAATAATATGTATGGTGATGTTTCATCTTTCATTGGGACATTCCATTCATTTGGTTTAAGAGTGTTAAAAGAAAATTATATGGAAGCTGGATTAAGTCCTAAGTTTAATATAATAGATTCTGATGATTCTTTAGCAATTATTAAAAAAATAATGAAGAATAATAATATGGATCCTAAGAAATTTAGTCCATATGCAATTAGAAATAAAATATCTTTTATAAAAAATGAAATGCTTTCTGATGTGGAACTTGATAGAACATTTAATACAGAGTTTGATAAAATGTGTGTATCTATTTATAGAACTTATAATAGAATACTGCAAGAATCGGATGTGTTGGACTTTGATGATTTATTAGTAAAGCCTGTGGAAATACTTGAAGGTAATCATGATATCTTGGAGCATTATCAAGATAAATATAAATATATATTGGTAGATGAGTATCAGGATACTAATCCAGTTCAATATCGATTATGTAAATTGCTTGCAAAGAAATATCGTAATTTATTTGTTGTTGGTGATATGAATCAAAGTATTTATGCATTTAGACAAGCTGATTATAAGAATATTGTTAACTTTGAGAAGGACTATAATGATTGTAAAGTGGTAAAACTTGAAGAAAATTATCGTAGTACTAATAATATTTTAAATGCAGCCAATTGCGTTATTAAAAATAATGTTCATCGTAAAGATTTAAAACTATGGTCTGAAAAAGGCGATGGTGTAAAAGTAAAATATATGCGAAGTTATGATGAAAGACATGAAGCAACATTGGTAACTTCAAAAATCAAAGAACTTATTAATCAAGGCTATAAAAAAAGTGATATGGCAATTTTGTATAGGACAAATGGTCAATCACGTGTAATGGAAGAAGAATTGCTAGCTAACAATATTCCTTATAAAGTATTTGGAAGTATATTTTTCTATAGTCGTAAAGAAATAAAAGACTTAATTGCCTATTTAAGATTAATATATAATACAAATGATACAATTAGTTTAAGAAGAACAATTAATACTCCTAAAAGAGGAATTGGTGATACGGCTATAGCTAAGGCTGAAGCACTTGCTAGTGAATCTCATATACCTTTGTATGAAGCTTTAACTTCTGAAAGGGAATTAAAATTTAAAAAGTTAATTGAAGAGTTAATTGAGGATTCAAAAAATATGACTTTAACGGATTTAGTTGAAGATATAATTACTAAATCAGGTATGAAGGAAGAATTAGAAGTAGAGAAATCCTTGGAGTCCGAATTAAAATTAGATAATTTAATGGAATTCAAGTCAATTACGGAATCATTTGAAAATGAAACTGGGACGGCAGATTTAGGTATGTTTCTTGAACAAATATCTTTAATATCCGATGTTTCTTTGCATTCTGAAGATGGTGATGAAGTAACGCTTATGACTATTCATTCGGCTAAGGGTCTTGAGTTTACTGTTGTCTTCTTAGTTGGTATGGAAGAAGGAATATTTCCTCATTCCAATGCTTTACTTGAAAGTGATGGCTTGGAAGAAGAAAGACGTTTATGCTATGTAGGTATTACAAGAGCAAAAGAGATGCTATTTATTACTAATGCTAAGAGGCGTATGCTATATGGACATCAAACACAAAATATGCCATCAAGATTTATCGCAGAGATAAGTGATGAATATCTAGATAAAGAAAATGATGTTAAAGATAATATCTTTGATGAAAAAACAATAGATTCTAGTAAGATGTATATAAGTGGTAATAATGATGATATTAAAGTTGGAGATAAAATTGAACATGATACTTTAGGTATTGGTGTTGTCGTAAAGGTTGATGGAAGCTTAATAGATGTTGCTTTCAAGTCAGAAGTAAAAAAGTTAATGAAAAATCATAAGAGCATTAGGAGGCTTTAAATGAAAAATAAAACTTTGGTTATCTTGGCAGCTGGGATGGGATCACGTTTTGGAGGAATGAAGCAGGTTGAACCTGTAGGACCTAATGGAGAATTTATTATTGATTATTCAATATATTCGGCTTTAAGATATGGATTCAACAAGGTTGTATTTGTTATTAAGGAAGAATATTATGATATATTTAGGAATACTATTGGTAAAAGAGTTGAAAGTAAAGTTCCAGTTTTCTACGCATTTCAAAAATTAGATGATATTCCTGAAGGATTTAGTGTTCCTGAAGGTCGTGTAAAGCCTTGGGGAACGGCGCATGCTTTATATTCAGCAAGAAAATATATTGATTCTAACTTTGGAGTAATCACATCAGATGATTTCTATGGTGATGATGCTTTTAAGGAATTATCTTTAGGATTGAATTCAAATGATTATGTTATTGTTGGTTATCCTTTAATAACTACAATGTCAGAAAATGGTGCGGTTAAGCGTGGCGTTATAATAAGCGAAAATAGCAAAGTTAAGGAGATTATTGAATCTTCTTGTGAAAAGGTTGATGAAGGTGTTAAATGTGTTCCTTTAGATAAGAATAAGAAGGAATTTATTGTACCCGATAATCAAAGTGTTTCAATGTTAATGAATGGTTTTACCACTGAGATGATTGATAAAATTGGTAATTGTATGAAGAAAGCTTTTGAAAATAGTAAAGATGATTTAATTAATTATGAAATGCTTTTACCTGATATCATGGATGAGAGTATCAAGGAAGGCAAAACGATTAACTTGATTGATACTACTAGTAAATGGATGGGTATGACTTATAAATCAGATCTTGATTTAGTTAAGGACTTTATTAAGGGAGAAATCAAAAAAGGTACTTATCCTGAAAATTTATGGAAATAGTTTCTAAATATCTAACTTAGGTTAGATATTTTTTATATAAAAAAGGTGCTTAATTTGGTATAATAATGATGGTGATAAATATGACTATTGAAAGATATAATGAACTTGTAGATTTATTAATAAAAGCTAATTATGAATATCATGTTATGGATAATGCAATGACATTGTCGGATGAAGAATATGATAATTATATAAGGGAATTATATGAAATTGAGGATAGTCATCCTGAGTGGAAAAGAAAAGATTCTCCTACTAATCAAGTTGGTGGAGAAGTTTTAGATAAGTTTGATAAGATAACTCATAAAATACCTATGATGAGTTTACAGGATGTTTTTAATGAAGATGAAATTGTTGATTTTGATCAACATATCCGTGATGCTGGATTAGATCCTATTTATGTATGCGAACTTAAGATAGATGGTTTATCTGTTTCATTAAGATATGAAAATGGTATTTTAGTATCTGGTGCGACTCGTGGAAATGGTATTGAGGGAGAAAATATTACCAATAATGTTAAGACGATAAAAGAGGTCCCTCTTAAATTAAATAAGCCTATTGATATTGAGGTTCGTGGTGAGATATATATGTCTCATGATACTTTAGATAAATTGAATGAAGAAAGAACTATGAATGGTGAACCAATTCTTAAGAATTGTCGTAATGCAGCTGCTGGTTCAATTAAGCAATTAGATTCAAAGGTTGCAGCTCATCGTAATCTTGAAGTTTGGATTTATCATTTACCTAATCCAGAGGATTATGGTATTAAGACTCATCATGAAGCATTAAAATTCATGTCTGATTTGGGATTTAGAGTTAATCCTAATAATAAGATTGTAAAAAATATTGATGAAGTAATGGCTTATATAGAAGAGAAGAAAAATGCTAGAGAGTCTTTACCTTATGACATCGATGGTGTTGTTATAAAACTTGATGATTTACAGGGCCATGAGGTAATGGGAAATACAATTCGTTTTCCTAAGTGGGCTGTTGCTTATAAATTTCCTGCTAAAATAGTTCAAACTAAATTGAAAGATATAATATTTACCGTTGGAAGAACGGGACAAGTAACTCCTAATGCAGTATTAGAACCGGTTATGGTCATGGGCTCGTTAATATCTAGAGCTACCTTACATAATGAAGAATATTGTTTAACTAAAGACATTCGTGTGGGAGATACTGTTAGAATTATTAAAGCGGGTGATGTAATACCTCGTGTTGATTCAGTCGTGATGGAAGCAAGAACTGGTTTGGAAGAACCATTTAAGATGACGGATGTGTGTCCTATATGTGGATCTAAATTAGTAAAAAAAGATGCATCTTATTATTGTAAGAATGATGATTGTTCTAAGAAAGAAATGGAAAAACTCATTCATTTTGCCTCAAGAGAAGCTATGTATATTGAGGGTTTAGGTGAAGGTGTAGTTGAAGATTTTTATAATCTAGGTTATCTAAAAACTTATGTTGATATATATCGTTTAAGCGATTATATTGAAGAACTAAAACTAATTGAAGGATATGGTCATAAATCTATTTCTAAATTAATGGAAAGCATTGAAAATTCAAAACATAATTCATTAGAAAGATTATTATTTGGAATTAATATACGTTATGTAGGATTTAAGACAGCAAAAATCTTGGCTATTAGATTTAAGAGTATTGATAATTTAATGCAGGCATCATTTGAAGAACTTAATTCTATTCGTGATGTTGGTGATGTTATTGCTCAAAGTGTAGTTGATTATTTTCATGATGAAAGTAATCTAAATATTATTAATGAGTTAAAATCTTTCGAGGTTAATATGACTTATCTTGGAAATGATGCTTTAAGTGATACTTATTTTTCGAATAAAACTTTTGTTTTGACTGGTGGATTAAGTGATTTTACTAGGGATGAAGCTAAAGATAGAATTGAAGAATTGGGTGGTAATGTATCTGGTTCCGTTTCTAAGAAAACAAATGTTGTAATTGCTGGAGAAGATCCTGGTTCTAAATATGATAAAGCAGTTGAACTAGGTATAGAAATATGGGATGAAGATAAATTTAAGGAGATGTTAGACAAACAATAACATCTCTTTTATTTATGGTATTTATGTTGTATAATTTAAGTACTAATTTTGAGGAGAATGTTTTGTGAAAAGATTAAAAAAGTTTTATAGAAATAATAGAATTTATTGCATATTAATGTTAATTTCTTTAGTTTGTCTAGTATTGATTATTTGTTCAGTTATATTTTACTTTATACATCAAAGTCTTTCATCTGTGTATGGAGATCGTTTAAATGAGGTAAGTGAACATCCTGTTACTAGTGAATTATCAAGTATGGAAGATTACTTTAAGAAGCAAAGTATTGTAACTAATGTGAGTGTAAGACTTCAGGGTAAAATTATTTATGTAGATTTTTCTGCTTCTAGTAGTGCTACAAATGATGATATTAATAATATTTGTACTGATTCTTTATCTTTATTAACTGATGATCAAAAATCTTTTTATGATGTTCAATTTATAGTTACTAGAGATAATTTGAATCCATATTTAGGTAGTAAGTCAGCTAGTAGTACAGTTATTTCATGGGGTAATTATACTTATGAAACAACCACTGCGGCTCAATAGGTGAATTTATGAAGTTTAAGAAAAAGTATTTGTTTTTTATAATTATTCCTATTGTTATTTTAATATTATTAGGAGTTTTCTTGTATAGAGTATTAGTAAATGAGAATTCGCTTTCTAATGCAGAGAAGAAATGGATAGATCAAAATTCGACAAAAGTTTTATCAATTGTTGTACCTAATGATATTCCTGTATTTGGTAGTACAGGTGCCGGAGTATTCTTTGATTTTGTTGATTACCTAGGTACTGATTTAGGTATTAATATTAATAAAAATACAGTTTCATATTTAACGGATTCAGATGGATATGGATTTGAAGTATCTGATGCTTATGATAATTCTAAGTTACTTTTATATACTGATCATTTTGTATTAGTTAGTAAAAAGGCTGGTATTGTTTATAATACAGATTCAATACCTAATTTGCATGTTGGCATAATTGATAGTACTTCAAGTGTTGTTACTAATTATTATGGTGTTACAAGTGATTCATTTGTTGTTTATAAAAATTATTCGGATTTAACAACGGCTTTAAGTAATGGAACATTAACTTATGCTTTAGTACCATTGAATGAATATAAAGATATTTTAATTCAAGATGACATTAATATCTTGGCTCATGTATCTGATTTAAATAAATATTATTATTTTAGATTAGATAAAGATGATACAGTTAATTCAATTTTAACTAAAGAGTTTAACAAGTGGAAATCAAAAAAATATCAATCATCTTATAATAAAAATAATTATAAGTTATTTATTAATAAATTAGGTATTACTCAAGCTCAAGAGAGTGCATTAACTAATAAAGTTTATACTTATGGTTTTACTGAGAACAAGCCTTATGAGATATTAATGAATTCAGAGTATGGTGGTATTACTGCTCAATATCTAAGAATTTTTTCGGAGTTCTCTGGTGTAGAATTTACTTATAAAAAATATAGTAATAGTACTAAGCTTGCGGAAGCCGCTATTAATGGAGATATTGATTTATATTATAATTATTATAATTTAATTACTAATTATATTGATTCAGGTGCTCTTGGTAGAATTGACTATGATGTTATTGTTGATAATAGTATTGAGTTAAGTTTAAGCAATATAAATGGACTTTCTTATCATGATGTTTATGTTTTAAAGAATTCATATTTATACGATATGATTAAGAACTTACCTGGTATTAATATTATTACATATGATAAACCTTCTGATTTGAGTAAAATAGTTCAGAAGAAAGCAATTATTTTAGTGGATTCTAATACATATACTTATTATTTAAATAAATTAACTACTAATTATTCTGCTAGATTAAGTGGTACTTACACTGGTTCGACTTATTCATTTAGATATAAAAATGATTCGGATATATTTTATAAATTATTTGATTCTTATACTAAGACTATTGATCCTAGTGATTTGGTAAGACTCG
>Ga0116179_1003314_pt1 | contig 11168 bp, 11 predicted proteins | sample AD_UKC071_MetaG_FD_89751 | JGI IMG/M metagenome (GOLD analysis project Ga0116179, IMG submission 89751) | Active sludge microbial communities of municipal wastewater-treating anaerobic digesters from USA - AD_UKC071_MetaG | ecosystem: Engineered > Bioreactor > Anaerobic > Digestate | place: USA...
CCTGATGGGCGACGGCATCCGCGTGAACACGATCATGCCGGGCATCTTCAGCACGCCGCTGCTGCACGGTGCCCCCGAGAACGTGAAGGCGTCGCTTGCGGCGTCGGTGCCGTTCCCCAAGCGCCTGGGCGAGCCGGACGAGTTCGCGGCGCTCGTCGAGCTCATGATCACCAACGGCTACTTCAACGGCGAAAGCGTGCGGCTCGACGGCGCGATCCGCATGGCGCCGCGCTGACGCCATGACCACCCCGCTGAACAACCGACGCTGGCGCCTGGTGCGCCGGCCCGAAGGCGACATCGCCGCCGGCGACCTCGAGTTCACGACTGCGCCGGTGCCGGCGCTGGCCGCGGGCGAGGTGCTGGTGCGCAACGTCTACCTGTCGCTCGACCCCACCCACCGCATCTGGATGAGCGATCGCGACCAGTACCTGCCGCCGGTCGAGATCGGCGCGGTGATGCGCGGCGGCGGCATCGGCGTGGTCGAGGACACCCGCTCGGAGCGGTTCGCGCGCGGCGACATCGTCAGCGTGGGCCTCGGCGGCTGGGAGGACTACACGGTGGCGTCCGAGCGCCAGCTCGGCCGGGTGCGCCGTCTCGACGGCGTGCCGCTCACCGCGCATCTGAGCGTGCTGGGCAGCACCGGCCTGACGGCGTGGTACGGCATGATCGACATCGGCCAGCCGAAGGCCGGCGAGACGGTGGTCGTGTCGGCGGCGGCCGGGGCCGTCGGTTCGGTCGCCGGCCAGCTGGCCAGGCGGCGCGGCGCCCGCGTGGTGGGCATCGCGGGCGGTGTGGCCAAGTGCCGCTGGCTGGTCGACGAACTCGGATTCGACGCGGCCATCGACTACCGCGCCGAGGACGTCGGCGCGGCGCTCGACCGGCACTGCCCGAACGGCATCGACGTGAACTTCGAGAACGTCGGCGGGGCCACCATGGACGCCGTGATCGCACGCATGAACACCTTCGGCCGCGTGGCGCTGTGCGGCATGATCTCCACCTACAACCACAGCGGGCCGGTCTCCGGCCCGGCCGACTTCGCGCGCGTGCTGATGCGGCGCATCACCATCCGCGGGTTCATCGTCATCGACTTCCTGCCGCGGGCGCGCGAGGCGCTGGCCGAGCTGACGCCGCTGGTCGCCGGCGGCGAACTGAAGTGGAAGGCGCACGTGGTCGACGGCCTGGAGAACGCGGCCGACGCACTGGGGCTGCTGTTCACCGGCGCGCACGACGGCAAGCTGATGGTGCGCATCTCCCCCGAGCCCTGAACCCCGCGCATCCGACCGAGAGGAGCCCGCCCCCGTGGTCAAGCTGATCTTCTGCCTGCACCGCCTGCCGCATCTCGACCGTGCGGCGTTCCAGACGTACTGGCGCGAGCGGCACGCGCCGCTGGTGGCCGCGCATGCGGCCGCACTCGGCATCCGGCGCTACGTGCAGTGCCATTCGCTCGACGAGGCCTCGTTCGCCGCGATGACCGCGTCGCGCGGCGGCCTGGCCGGCTACGACGGCGTCGCCGAGCTCTGGTTCGACAGCCTCGAGCAGTGCCTGTCCGCACGCGGCCCGGCCGCGCGCGAGGCCGGCCGACTGCTGCTCGAGGACGAGAAGCGCTTCATCGACCTGGCGCGTTCGCCGCTGTTCTTCGCGCACGAGCACGAGGTCGTCCCGTTCAACCGCGGCGCCGACGTGCGCTGACGAAAGGAATCCCCATGGACTTCTCCCTCCCCGCCGACCTGGTCGACTACCTGGCCCGCCTCGATGCCTTCATCGAGGCCGAGATCAAGCCGCTGCAGGCGCAGGACGACAACGAGCGCTTCTTCGACCACCGCCGCGAATGGGCGCGCACCGACTTCGACAACGGCGGCCTGCCCCGCCCCGAGTGGGAGGAGCTGCTGCGCGAGTGCAAGCGGCGCGCGGACAAGGCCGGCTTCTGGCGCTTCTCCCTGCCCCGGGAGTACGGCGGGCAGGACGGCGGCAACCTGTGGATGTCGGTGATCCGCGACCACCTGGCCAGCAAGGGCCTGGGCCTGTTCAACGACCTGCAGAACGAGCACTCGGTCGTCGGCAACTTCCCGTTCATCGTGATGCTGCGCGACTTCGGCTCGCCCGCGCAGAAGGAGAAGTACATCAAGGGCACGCTCGACTTCAGCGAGCGGGTCTCCTTCGGTCTCACCGAACCCGATCACGGCTCCGACGCCACGCACATGGAGACGAAGGCCGTGCGCGAGACCCGCAACGGCGTGTCGGGCTGGCGCATCGACGGCGAGAAGATGTGGACCACCGGCATGCACGTGGCCACCGCCTGCTCGGTGTTCGCGCGCACCAGCGGCAAGGCCGGCGATGCGAAGGGCATCACCGCGTTCCTGGTGCCCACCAGCACACCGGGCGTGAAGGTCGAGGAATACCTGTGGACCTTCAACATGCCCACCGACCATCCGCGCGTGAGCTTCACCAACGTGTGGGTGCCCGACGACGCCATCTTCGGCACCGAGGGCAACGGGCTCGCGGTGGCGCAGGCCTTCGTGCACGAGAACCGCATCCGGCAGGCGGCCAGCTCGCTGGGGGCGGCCACGTTCTGCGTGAACGAGAGCGTGAAGTACGCGCGCGAGCGCAAGCCCTTCGGCCAGGAGCTGGCGCGCAACCAGGGCATCCAGTTCCCGCTGGTGGAGCTGGCCACGCAGTGCGAGATGCTGCGCCTGCTGATCCGCAAGACCGCCTGGGAGATGGACCAGATGCCGCATCCGGAGGTCGAGAAGAAGCTGTCGGACAAGGTGTCGATGTGCAACTACTGGGCCAACCGGCTGGTGTGCGAGGCGGCCGACCGGGCGATGCAGGTGCACGGCGGCATCGGCTACTCGCGGCACAAGCCGTTCGAGCACATCTACCGTCACCATCGGCGCTACCGCATCACCGAAGGCTCGGAGGAGATCCAGATGCGCAAGGTGGCGGGCTACCTGTTCGGGTACATGGGGCCGAACAAGCACTGACCCGGTGGCGCCGGACGCCGATGCCCCCCGCGTCCGGTGACACACGCATCCGGTGAGACCGGACCAACCCTCCAGGATGGGAACGATGAGTGAACCCGAAGTGCTGTGCTCGGTCGATGCGCGCGGCGTCGCCACGGTGCGACTGAACCGGCCGCACCGCAACAACGCCTACAACGACGCGATGCTGCGGGGCCTGCTCGACGGCGTCGGACGGTTGGCCGACGACCCGGCGGTGCGCGTGATCGTGCTGCGCGGCAACGGCCCCCACTTCCAGGCCGGTGCCGACCTCGGTTGGGTGCGCGGCGTGAGCGCCGGCGATGCGCAGGCCAATCTGGCCGCCTCTCGGCTGACGGCGCAGGCCGTCTGTGCGCTCAACGAGGTGGCCAAGCCGACGATCGCCCTGGTGCACGGCTCCTGCGTGGGGGGCGGTACCGGAGTGGTGGCCGCCTGCGACGTCGTAATCGCCGAGCGCACCGCCCGCTTCACGATCAGCGAGGCGCGCTGGGGGCTGGCCGCGACGATCATCTTCCCGCACCTGATCGACGCGATCGGCCTGCGCCAGCTGCGGCGCTATGCGCTCAGCTGCGAGGCGTTCGACGGCGAGCAGGCGCGCACGATCGGTCTGGTGCACGAGGTGTGCGCGCCGGGCGGCCTCGACGCGGCGGCGGCACCCGTCATCGAAGGCATCCTGCAGTCGGCGCCGCAGGCGATCGCGATCAGCAAGCGCAGCGCGATGCACTGCGCGGGGGCCGTCGTCGGCGAGGCGCTGTTCGAGCAGCTGGTGGCCCAGCACGCCGAGCGCCGCCAGACCGACGAGGCGCGCGAAGGCGTCGCCAGCTTCCTCGAGCGGCGGCCCGCCGCGTGGGTGCCGAAGGCGGGGTGACTCCGGGTCGCCTGCGACCCTGCACGCCGGCGCGCAGTGCCGGCGATGCGGGGCGCGATCCGGGGCCTGCGTGCGCTGTGGCCCTGGCTCGTCTCAGGCGGGAGACGTCGGCAGCGGGAACCGCTCCAGGTACTTCGCGTACTCGGGCTCGACGTCGATCTCCAGGCTGCCCAGCACGCGCACGACCCCGTTGTAGAACGCGATCGTCACGATCAGGTCGACGAGCTGCTCGCGGTCGAGGTGCGCCTGGAGCGCGCCGAACGTGGCGGCCGACATCGCGCCGGCCTGCGTCGTCTCGCGTGCGCCTTTCAGCACCAGCGCCGCCGCCGGGTCGAGCGTCGCGGCACGCCCTTCGGTGTCGTCGATCAGGGCCGTGATGTCGGCGTCGGTGACGCCGAACTCGTAGCCGATCTTGATGTGGTGCGACCACTCGTACGGCGCACGCGCGAGGTAGCCGACCTGCAGGATGGCCAGCTCGCGCAGGCGCGGGTCGAGACGGCTGCCGAAGCGGATGTAGCCGCCCAGGCCCTGGAACGCCCGCAGCGCCCCCGGACTGTGCACCAGCTGTCGGTACAGCGCGATGTCGCGCTTCATCAGGTCCTGGTGCTCGGGGGCGAGATCGGACTTGTCCAGGTAGGGCATGCGGGCCATGGCGGCTTCCGGAAGGGGGGCGGGCGCAGCGGGGCGACGGGCGCGGCGATGCGGCAGGCGCGGCAGGTGGCGTCAGGAGTCCGCCGTGAAGCCGATCGTCTTGACGATCGGGCCCCAGCGGTCGTAGTCGGCCTTGAGCATCGTGCGCAGCTCCTCCGGCGTGGACGAAGCCGCTTCCAGCCCCATCACGGCCAGGCCCTCGACGACCTCGGGGGCGGCTAGCGCCGTGCGCAGCGCCGCGTTGGCGCGGGTGACGACCTCGGGCGCGGGCTTGCCCGGCAGGAAGAAGCCGAACCACTCGCGGAAGACGAGATCCTTGTAGCCCTGCTCGGCGTACGTGGGCACGTCGGGCGCGAAGCGCGAACGCTGCGCGGCCGAGGTCGCGATCAGGCGGCACTTGCCGGCGGCGACGTGCTGCGTGAACTCGCCCACGGGGCCGGATACGGCGGCGATCTGGCCGCCGATCATGTCGAGGATCGCGGGCTGGGTGCCGCGGAACGCGATGTGCTTGATCGGGACGCCGCTGGCACGCTCGAGCAGCGCGCCGATGAAGTGGGGCACCGACCCGGCCGCGGGCGAGCCGAAGTTGGCCTGCGCCGGATTCGCCTTGCACCAGGCGATGAAGTCGGCCAGCGTGCGCACCGACGCCGGCACCATCGGACCGACGGCGAAGCCGAACTCGAACCAGCAGCCGAGCGACGCGGGGCTCACGTCCTCGAAGGGGTTGTAGGCCAGCTTGCGATAGATGTGCGGATAGATCATCAGCATCGACGCCGGCGTCTGCAGGATCACGCTGCCGTCGCGTGGCGCCGCGCGCATCAGGTCGATCGCGACCTGCCCGCCCGCGCCGGTGCGGTTCTCGACCACGGCGTTCTTCGCGTAGTTGCCGCGCAGACGGTCGGCGACACGGCGGCAGATCGTGTCGGACGTGCCCCCGGGCGGAAAGCCGGTGACGACCCGCACGGTGTCGAAGGCGGGCGCCTGGGCGCGCAGGGCCCCGGGCAGGGCCGCAGTGGCCGCCGCCGCTGCGGTCAGCCGCAGCGCATCGCGCCGCGAGACGGATTGGAACGGACTGTCGGACATGAGCGCTCTCCTCGCGTGATGCCGGATTGCGGCCGGGCGGATGCGCCGGACCGGACCATGCCGCCGGTCGCGGTGCGCCGGCGGTTCGAGGAAGCGATGATACCGACGCTCAGCGGTCGCCGCGTGCCGCGGCGAAATCCGTCCGGCGCCCGGCCCGCGCGGCGGCGTCGGCGCGCACGTCGGCCGGCAGGCGCGACAGCAGCCAGCGGATCGCCAGCGGCACCAGCACGAGGTCGTCGACGACCCCCAGCACCGGCAGCACGTCCGGCACCAGATCGACCGGCGACAGCAGGTACAGCGCGATGCCGAGCACGCCCAGCTTCAGCCAGCGGGGCGCCCGCGGGTGGCGCAGCGCATGCCACAGCAGGCGCGCGTCGCCCCGCACCACCGACCAGACCACCGACAGCCGTTTCCACATCGTCCGATCCTCCGCAAGGCGACGCGTGCCGCACGCATCGCGTCTTCAACGTGGGGGCGGGGACGCGGGATGACAAGTGCGCCTGCCGCGCCGCCGGGCGCCCGGAGTCCCGCTGGCGCCCGCAACCCCGCAGCCCCGCAGCCTCGCAGCGTCGCAGCCTCGCAGCGTCGCAGGCACCCGCCGCGCCTCCGGCTGCGGCGACGCCAGGCTCAGATGCCGCGGAAGGTCGCGAAGTCGTCCAGCGGTGCGCGGCGCGTGACCAGCCGGTTGATCGGGTGCTGCGGATCGGCGTACCCGATCGCCATGCCGGTGAACAGCATGCGCTCGGCCGGCGTGCCCAGGAAGGCGGTGATCGTCTGCGGGTAGGTGGACCAGCATTCCTGCGCGCAGCTGTCCAGCCCTTCGGCCCGCAGCAGCAGCATCACGGTCTGCAGATACATGCCGAGATCCGACCACTGCGGCTTGCCCATCCGGCGGTCGACCGTGCAGAACAGCGCCAGCGGCGCGTCGAAGAACTGGTAGTTGCGCGCGAACCAGCCCAGCCGCGCCGCCTTGTCCTCGCGCGGAATGCCGAGCAGGCCGTACATGTCCTCCCCCACCAGGAAGCGGTAGTCGCGGTAGGGCGCGACCAGTTCCTTCGGGTAGACGTCGTAGTCCTTCTCCTCGCCGCCCGGCGCCTCGACCACGCGCGTGCGCATGATGGCCTTGAGCCGCGCGAGCTCGGCGCCGCCGACGACGTCGATGTGCCAGGGCTGCAGGTTGCCCCCCGACGGCGCACGCGCCGCGGCGGTCAGCACGCGCCGGATCGTGTCCGGCGGCACCGGCCGGTCGAGGTAGGCGCGGATGGAATGGCGCGAGGCCACGGCTTCGTAGACGTCCATGGGGGCTCCGGTGGAAAGGGGCGTGTCGGATTGCAGGCGGACTCTACCGCGCCGCCGGCGTCCGGATCTTCGTCGGTTTCGACGATGCACCGTCAGGACGGCTTTGGGATCATCCCCGACGAACGACGGCCCGCCGGGCCGGCACGTCTGGCGATAGGAGAGGAACGATGGCGGGTCCGCTGCAGGGGCTGAAGGTGATCGAGATGGTCGGCATCGGGCCGGCGCCGTTCTGCGCGATGATGCTCGCCGACCTCGGTGCGGAAGTGATCCGCATCGACCGGCCCAAGCCCGATGCGCCCGCCCGGCAGGCGCGCTTCGACGTCACCGCGCGCGGCCGCCGCTCGGTGTCGATCGACATGCGCAAGCCCGGTGCGGTCGAGACCGTGCTGTCGCTGGTCGCGCAGGCCGACATCCTGCTCGAGGGGTTCCGGCCCGGCGTGATGGAGCGCATGGGCCTCGGCCCCGACGTGTGCCTGGCGCGCAACCCGAAGCTGGTGTTCGGGCGCATGACGGGCTGGGGCCAGGACGGCCCGCTCGCCCAGGCGGCAGGGCACGACATCAACTACATCGCGCTGGCGGGGGCGCTGCACGCGATCGGCCGCTCCGGCGAGGCGCCGGTCGTGCCGCTGAACTACATCGGCGACTTCGGCGGCGGCGGCATGCTGCTCGCCTTCGGCGTGATGTGCGCACTGCACGAGGCGCGTCAGTCGGGCAAGGGGCAGGTGGTCGACGCCGCGATGACCGACGGCACGGCCGCGCTGTCGGCGATGATGTTCGGCTTCAAGGCGGCCGGCGTGATCAGCAACCAGCGCGGCGAGAACACGCTGGACGGCGGCGCGCACTTCTACGACACCTATGCGTGCGCCGACGGCAAGTACGTCGCGATCGGCGCGATCGAGCCGCAGTTCTACGCGAAGCTGCGCGAGCTGTGCGGCATCGACGACCCGGCCTTCGACGCGCAGCGTGACCCGACGCGCTGGCCGATGCTCAAGCATCGCCTGGCCGACGTGTTCCGCACCCGCACCCGCGCCGAATGGTGCGCGCTGCTGGAAGGCACCGATGCGTGCTTCGCGCCCGTGCTCGACTGGGACGAGGCGCCGCAGCACCCGCACAACAAGGCGCGCGGCACCTTCGTCGAAGTCGAGGGCGTGATGCAGCCGGCGCCCGCGCCGCGCTTCAGCCGCACGCCGGCGGCAACGCCCGGCGTGCCCCGTCCGTCGGGGGCCGACACGGATGCCGTGCTGCGCGACTGGGGGGTGCCCGCGGCGCAGCTCGAGCAGCTGCGCCGCGACGGCGCGATCGGCTGACGCGGGCCTGCCCGGCATGGACACCGCAGACCGTCACACCGAGGCCCGCATGCCGCCCACCCACGCAGGATCGCACGCGATGTACCTGACCCAGCCGCTGCACAAGGCGCTGCGCGAGCGGCCGCGCGCGCTCGCCACCGTCTGCGGTGCGCGGCGCCACGACTTCGCCACCTTCGTGGACCGGGTCGCACGGCTCGCCGCCGGCTTGCGTGCGCTGGGCGTCCAGCCCGGCGACCGGGTGGGCATGATGGCGCTGAACTCCGACCGCTACCTCGAGTACTTCTTCGGGACCTGGTGGGCGGGGGCGGTGGTCAACCCGGTGAACATCCGCTGGAACGCCAAGGAGGTCGCCTACTCGCTCGACGACTGCGACACCCGCGTGCTGCTGGTCGACGACACCTTCGTGCCGGTCGCGCAGTCGCTGCTGGGCCTGTCGGCGTCGCTGCGCACCCTGGTCCACGCCGGCGACGGGCCCACGCCGGGCGGCATGACCGGCTACGAAGCGATGCTGGCGTCGGCGGCGCCCGTGCCGGACGCGATGACGGGCGGCGACGCGCTGGCGGCCGTCATGTACACCGGCGGCACCACCGGCCTGCCCAAGGGCGTGATGCTCACGCACGACAACCTGTACATCAACGCGCTGTGCTCGGTCGCCACGATGCCGCGTCCCGAGGACTCGGTCGGGATCCTGGCGGCGCCGATGTTCCACGTCGGCGGGTTCTGCCTGGCGATGCAGCTGATGCTGCGGCTGTGCCCGCAGGTGATCCTGCCCGGCTTCGACGAAGTGCCCATGCTCGAGGCGATCGAGCGCGAGAAGGGGCGCGAGACCTTCCTCGTGCCGACGATGATCAAGCGCCTGATCGAGCACCCGCGCTTCGCCGACTTCGACGTGTCGACGCTGAACCTGATCATCTACGGCGCCGCCCCGATCGACAGCACGCTGCTCGACGACGCGATCCGTGCGCTGCCGCAGGCCAGCTTCTGCCAGGCCTACGGCATGACCGAGCTCGCCCCGGTGGTGGCGGTGCTGCCGCCGGCCGCCCATCGCGCGGTCGACGGGCGTCGCGACAAGCTGCGCTCGGCCGGCGTGCCGGTGCCGATCGCCGAGATCCGCATCGTCGACGGTGACGACAACGAGGTGCCCCACGGCACGGTCGGCGAGATCGTCGCGCGCGGCCCGATGGTGATGCGCGGGTACTGGAACAAGCCCGAGCAGACCGCGCAGGCGCTGCGTGGCGGCTGGATGCACACCGGCGACGGCGGCTACATGGACGACGACGGCTACATCTACGTGGTCGACCGCATCAAGGACATGATCGTGACCGGCGGCGAGAACGTGTACTCGGCCGAGGTCGAGAACGCCATCCTCAAGATGCCGCAGGTCGCCATGTGCGCGGTGGTCGGCGTGCCCGACGACCGCTGGGGCGAGCGCGTGCATGCCGTGATCGTGCTGCGGCCCGGCCAGACGCTCGACGCACAGGCGGTGATCGCGCACTGCCGCGACGAGATCGCCGGCTACAAGTGTCCGCGCAGCGTCGAGTTCCGCGACGAGCTGCCGCTGTCCGCGGCCGGCAAGCTGCAGAAGTTCGTGCTGCGCGAGCCGTTCTGGGCCGGACGTGCGCGGCGCGTCAACTGATCGCCCATGCGACGGGTCTCCGTCCCTCGGTGCGCTGTCCCGCGCCGCACCGTCCCGCGCGGCGCCGCGCGGCCGTCCGGCGAGCGCCGCCCCGCCGCGCCGGCCGATTTGACGCCGTTGCCGCCGTCCGCGTAAGGTCGCCTGTCCGGCAGCGATTCCCTCTGCCTCATCCCACCCCCACCACGGAAGCCGAGCCCGACATGAGCCTGCCCCCGATCCTTCGCGACCGTCTGCGCCTGCCGGTCGTCGCCTCGCCGCTGTTCATCATCTCCAACCCCGATCTCGTGATCGCCCAGTGCAAGGCGGGCATCGTGGGCTCGTTCCCGGCGCTCAACGCGCGGCCGAAGGAGCTGTTCGAGGAGTGGCTGCAGAAGATCACCAGCGAGCTGGCCGAGTACGACCGGCAGCATCCCGAGGCGCCGTCGGCCCCGTTTGCGGTGAACCAGATCGTGCACAAGTCGAACGACCGGCTCGATCACGACCTCGAGCTGTGCGTGAAGTACAAGGTGCCCATCATCATCACCTCGCTGGGCGCCCGCACCGACCTCAACGACGCGGTGCACGCGTACGGCGGCATCACCCTGCACGACATCATCAACAACAAGTTCGCGAAGAAGGCGATCGAGAAGGGCGCCGATGGCCTGATCGCCGTGGCGGCCGGCGCAGGCGGCCATGCCGGCACGCTGTCGCCGTTCGCGCTGATCCAGGAGATCCGCGAGTGGTTCGACGGGCCGCTGCTGCTGTCGGGCTCGATCGCCAACGGCGGTGCGATCCTCGCCGCGCAGGCGATGGGCGCAGATCTCGCCTACATCGGTTCGGCGTTCATCGCCACCAGGGAAGCGAACGCGGTCGAGGAATACAAGCAGATGATCGTCGCGAGCGGCGGCGACGACATCGTGTACACCAACCTGTTCACGGGCGTGCACGGCAACTACCTGAAGCCTTCGATCGTCGCCGCCGGTCTCGATCCCGAGAACCTGCCGGTCAGCGATCCATCGAAGATGAACTTCGGTTCCGACCGCGAGAAGCCCAAGGCCTGGAAGACGATCTGGGGCTGCGGTCAGGGCATCGCCGCGGTCAAGTCGGTGGGCACCGCGGGCGAACTCGTCGCGCGGCTCAAGCGCGAGTACAACGAGGCGCGCCGCAACCTGCTGCAGAACACCCGCGATGCGGTCTGACGCGCTGGTCGCGCGTACCCCGGTGCGTGCCGCGTCGCGGTCTGCGCTGCCGGGCCGCGCGGTGCCGGTCTATGCGTACTCCGGCACCGCGTAACCGGTCTGCCGCAGCACGTGCTCGCGGTCGCGCGCCGTGAGGCCCTTGTACCAGGC
>Ga0116179_1003330_pt1 | contig 11139 bp, 9 predicted proteins | sample AD_UKC071_MetaG_FD_89751 | JGI IMG/M metagenome (GOLD analysis project Ga0116179, IMG submission 89751) | Active sludge microbial communities of municipal wastewater-treating anaerobic digesters from USA - AD_UKC071_MetaG | ecosystem: Engineered > Bioreactor > Anaerobic > Digestate | place: USA...
ATAGGATACGGTTCAAGCATTGAAGCTGTAGCGCACTGATGTTTCAGCCCCTGAATTACCGTTGCCAAGCGGTGGGTATTCTTTGCAATATTAGCCGAAATTTCTATTCGAATTGCCGGCAGCCAGCTATGAGGTTTATAATGACATACATATATCTGATGTAATGCATTTACTATTTCTTCTCCGATCTCGGCTGCTTTCCTTTTTTCATTAGGTATGCTATTCGTATTTATATGCCACTGCCCTTCAGGCTTTTGCAAAGGAACCGGCTTTGTCAATTCTCCAGGCTGCAAAAGAACCGTCAATAAGCCCCTATCATCTTGTTGCGTGTTCCATTTCATCAGATTCCCAATCTCACTTCTTGTCGAATACTTGGGCATTGCAATATAATTTTTATCCGAACGCTTCCCCTGTAAAATAGAAAGATACGCCTCAAGATATTCTAAAGAACAGTTCAAGAACTCTTGTGAGCACTTAAGCTCTGGCGTATCCGGTGCTTTATTTAAAGCCTGATTAAAATATATAATCGGTAATGTTATCGTTCCATCAAGCATTACAATGTCATGCGGCGCTTTTACTGCTAGCAGCAGTTCCCTGCCCAACATAACCGCTCGCAAAACCGTTGCCGTATCGGCATTGTGAATTTCCGTCGCAACAAATGTAGAGTGATGCGGTTGTTCCCAGTGGCGATCTTCCGAAGGAGGAGTTAATCCCTCAACCGCAACAGCAGCTGCGGCAGCAAAATCCGCTGACAACAATCTTTCAATTGCATAAGAGCCATCAACACCGCAAGTTGTCGGCAATGGTGGATAACCTAAATCAGACTCATGAATTATTAAACCCAATTCAAGCAGAGCCTTGCGCTGCTCTTCTCTTGACTTTTTAAACTCGTTAAATGTTTCAAGCATACTTGCTCCTGCATTGGATGCTTCTCTTAGCATTTCTTCCACCAACACCGCAGGTAAATCCGGAAATATGGGTTTGTTTTGTTCCATAGGATCACCCTACCCTATTCCCACAGCAGGTATGTTTCCGGAGTAAAGTCCAAATACCGCTTATCTCTTTTTGCCCGGGGAAGTAGCCATCGTTCACGAAAAAATGAAAAGAGATCGTCAACTGATTGATCGTATTCAAACAGTATATCTTCAGAGCCCTGTAAGAATTCGCGGGTGTTAGATGCAAGAGGTATAGCATATATTTCCCGCTGCACGCCGTGATTCAACCAATCTTTTGATAAGCCCAAAGCTTTCAAACATTTTCCTACAATCTCCCTGCGATTTCGAAAACCCTTTCCCCATTTGCTGTTTTTTGCCGTAGGTTCACAGGTTTGACTGACAAATTCATAAATCTTTTGATATATTCCATTAGAAAAATGAAACTCCCCAAATCCTTTCGTAAAACCCACTCTTTGAAAAAGCAACCTATCTTTATACTTTAAACGATTATAGATTGAAGACCTGCCTAAGGCCGAAGTTGTTGTAATCATAGCCAAGCGGCCATCGTGTTTCTTCATCCGTATAAGAGACCTTTTTTCTCCGTATTTCTTCCTAAAAGCTTCACGCACCTCGTTACTGGCAACAATCATGGCCACCAGCTTGCCGCAAAGCAAATACGAATACGGAGGCACCGCACCTAAGACAAATGCATCCATTACATACCTGAGCCTTTGTCTTTTTTCTTCGTGGCCCCATTTCACCCATTCATCCCTGGCCTTTAAACTAAACACCGGGTCACCCAATCCTATTAAGCCAATCAATTTTTCATGGTATGCATCCATTACAAGAAACCGCAGCCGCCTTCCGTAACCTGAAGAAACTGGAATGCTCCAATGCAAGCTTGCATATCGAAATAGTAATTCGTCAAGTGAATTGGGTGATACCTCAACCAAGCAAGGTTTGATTTTTTGAGGATTTATTTCCTTCCCCGAAGCTATAAACTGGATTAAGATTTTTTCCTTCCGTTTAAGTTCAATGCCGGCATTATCTATTTTATGCTGTATTGCCATTTTGTGTAGTTCCCTAATTTTGCGCTTATCCAAATCCGGAGGGAGTTTAATTTGGTCATCTTCGATAATAAAGCCCTGCTCCTCCAATGAATTGACAATTAGTTTTTTAAGTTCATCTGGAGTCACCATTTTAAAACCTGCTTTTTCTAATGTTGTATTACATGTTTTTTTTAGTTACTTGTTCACACCTAGCTCCTTGTAAGCTTTTCGACATAGTAACATTTTTTTCCTGCTTTGAAAAAGACACTATGCAACCATTTCATGGGGAACATTTGTTAGACAGAATAAATACAAGACTGTTGCAGCAAGATTTTGTGAAAGCACACATAATCCCTTATAGGTAAGCTAAAAAATCCTTGTACAGGCCTGGGCCAATGGATTATATCCCATTTCAATTCCTGGCAGGAAAGCTAAATGAACAATATTAAGAAAGGCCAAATCAAAGCAACAGCGTTTCAAAAAAATCCGTTAACGACTGATAACATGATCGGTGCACTGTTTCAAAACCTTATAGGTGGACTAAAAGCAACCAAATCGGCATCACATCTCAAATTCCCTAAATCTCACATGGGAAAACTTCCTGCTCACCTGGACGGTTCCGTCATATAAGATTTCTTCAGAAGCCTCTCTTTTTGTAGTGGCATATATTGGGACTAGGCCCTCTTTTATGCAAAAGTTAACTACGATATAAACCGCTCCGAATTCTCCCTGGACAAGGACCAGGTCCCCCGGATTTGAGTTTTCTTTTAGCCAGATGAGTACATCTTTAAGGTAGTCTTTTATTGTAGGAAGTTCAGGCGGTATGTTTGACCAGAGCTCCTGCAGCCCTGCGGGAAGGTGGACGATTTTATCTACTTTATATTTGTTTTCCAATTCATCCATTTGAGCTGGAGTAAGCTGGTGAGAAAAAAGTAAAAATACTTGTCGCACAAAATTTGACCTCCATATAAAAGCAGCTTGAACCCCTGAAGGGTAGACTGAAAGCATACCATGATAATTTTGTACATGAAGAGGCTTTCAGCAATCTTCTATATTATACCACATTCCCCTTGATACACAAAGCTTCGGCCGTGTGAAACAAAAAAGTCATCGACGCATCAAATTTTTCGTGTTTTCGGTCGATGACTTTTCTAATTCGTTTCAAGCTGATGGGGTGAACTTTTGAGAAAAAGAGATCCAATTAGTTGCCGGATAATTTATTAAAGGGGAATAAGTCGGGTATCTCTTTTAAATGCTTATTGTTAAACACATGGTTTTCCGTGTTGCGCATGTGTGAATTGATTTTATTTATTGCATCTTTATAATCTATTTTAGTAGCAACAGACTTTTGCCGATTAGACGTAAAGTTTTTATGTGCTTTATCTTTATATAACTCTTTTTCGTCTGCAAAACCTGCATGGGCGATGAGATTTCTAGTTGTGCTGATTTCTCTATATAGATCACACAGGTCTTTGAATTTTTCCATGGTGTCAAAGTTGGTCTTGTATATCAAATACTTGATTTTGTTTCTATTGGCGTTGTTCCACTTGATCTTGGAATCCCTGGCCCGGTACTCTTCCAGTATTCTTGAAACAATGGCCTCCGCCAGGCAGATATAGCACTGGGCGAATCTCTTGTGCTCGAAGTACCATTTTGCCAGCGTCAATTGCAGCTGCGAACTGGAATTAATCCCTTTGAACCGGTCCACAAAGGTCATCAAATAGGGTTCCATGTATTTGATTAAGGGGTCTTTTGAATTTGCATCATTTAGCAAGCCGGCCAGGCGGTCAATCTCCCTTTTAAATTCGTCAATAAAGTTAATGTTGACGATATCCGAAATGTTCATGATTCTATCGGATAGTTCCTGATTGCTAACTAAATCTGCCAGGAGATAGCCGTTTCCGAAGTTTAAAAAGTTATATGCTCCCCTGGTCCACAGAGTCATGTTGTAAAGGGGGCTCAAGTCCACTATGGGAGCATAGCCCATTTCCCTAATCACATCCAACATGCCGTAATACAAGCCGCCAAGTTTAAAGTCCCTTTTGAGCTTGAGTATTCTTATGAGGTCCAGCATTATGTAGAGGAACAGCGGTATTGAGCGAAAAGCATGGGTTATATCCAGGTAAATCTCATCATCTTCAGTCAGGGTCTCGCCGATCTGCATCATCACATCAAAGTTATTCCAGATTTCTCTTTCGTCCAATCCATAGTCGATTATGAAGCAGCGGGAACCTCCCGTGGCCTCGGGTTGAATATGTTTCAAATAATCGTCAATGGCCTCGTTAACTCTAGACAGCTCTTTTTCCGTAAGTTTTTCATCTCTAGGATTAAGATCCTTTATCCTTTCGTGCAATTCAACCCAATAGTCATCATCGACGCTTTGCTCGCTGGCAGTGGAAAAATACCTGTAGACCTCTTCCCACATGGATTTTGAGGTGCCTATCAAATACAATTTGTCGACTTGCAAATGATCACTCAAGGCCGCTGCTATAAAGGAAGTTTTATAGGTTTTGCCGCTGTCCAGGAATCTGTAAACTGCTTCCCTGTATTCCCTTATAGAGGTGTCATCGTCTTTCAATTGACCTGTACCCAAGGTTGCAATCAAAATTTTCGCCACTCTACCTTCCCCCTCCAAAGCTTCTATACTTTTTCCAGCTTGACCCAACCGGGTGCCGTTTTTTTGCCTTCATGCAGCACTACGGTCCTAGTTTTAGGGAAGAAATTTGGATCTGCCTTTCTATAGTTTTGTTTTATTATCCCCTTTAAAAATGCTTGTGACAGTTTGTGTGCAACGGTATTGTCATAGAAGGTCTTGCCGGAACCTATTCTCATGTAGGCTTCTTTGCTGACATCAGCGGTGCTGACTGTATCAAGGAGCTCTTCATAAAACTCCTTCACATCTTTCAATTCGCCGCTTTTGTTTCTATTAAGCTCCTTTATCTCGTTTTCCACATTTTCCCTCGAGTACTTATTTATAATTTCAAAAATCTGCTCCCCTTTTCCTTCTTCCAGAAATACAAATCTGCTGGGTACCTGACCTTTTTTCGCTTTAAAGCTGATTTTAAAGCTGCTCTCCCTTTCCGAAAGAATGACTTCCTTTACAACGGGAATATCCAAGTCGCCGGTCTTTAAGTTGTACCTTAAAAATCTTACAATCCCCAGGTCCTCTTCATTAAAAGGCATCGTGTCAGATACCTGCAGGAACTTCAATATGTCCTCATCGTATTTCCCCAAGATGTCCTGCCCTATGTACTCCTTGGTGTTTTTGATATTCTTCTCCAGTTCTGCCGTGAAAAAATTGCTGACGATGGCGGTGCGGATGGCCCCCTTTATACTGCTGCCCGGCACGTAGGGTCTGCCACCGGTCTTTACCTGGAGCTGGATCTGTTCCTTGATTTCATCTTCCACAGCTATCTGCTTTGAAGCAAAGTTTTGAAAATCTAGCCCCGTACTTTCTAAAAAGCCCTTTATTCTAAACCTGTTCTGCACGTTCCCACCGGCCTGGGTCCGGACAATGGCCACAAACTCATCGATAAGTCTATCGCCTTCAGGCATTTTCGCAAGCTCCTGGGCGATCAAATCGTAGTCCAGATAGTAGATAAATCCCTTGTCATACACATAATCACAAAACTGTGACAAAATCTCTCCGCTTCCTATGTTGACGGGCGTCAGGGTTGTGAGTTTAACACTAAGATTCATCATTGCACCTCCCCAAGGGGATGAGAAAAGCCTTTCCGTTCAAATACACACTGTGCTCATCAAAGACATCAGGGCGAATGTCAATGATCCTGCCCTCAATTTTTCTTGAAAAAATGCTGCCTTCCTTAAGTAGCCTTACCCGCTTCTTTCTATAGGGCCTTCCGAACTTGGAGTAAATGTAACCGCTCCTTTCCACCAGCTCGTAGTACTCTATATCATCCAGCTCCTCAAGGCCAGGATAGACCGTAGAAAGATTCATGTAGTACATGCCTTCCCCCGAAAACAGTTCATCGGGCAGCTCATCTTCCAAAAGCTCTTCAAAGTATCCCATGCCCTGACTTCGCTTTCCTCCAAGACCCTCATCCGCCATAAGCCTTATGGCGGCAAGCAACGAGCTTCCTATTTCGCCTTCTATGCAAAAATACATAAAGGGTTTTAAAAGGATACTATCTTTCTGATAGTAAGTTGCCTCCCCTTCCTCCTGATAAAAGAAGTTTTCCGAGTGGTCATCAAAGCGGGAAATAGCTACCCTGGGCTTTGCATCAAAATCCAATAATTTTACCTTTTCGAAATCCTCATCAATGCCTAAAGCCTCAAGCTCCTCTTCTGTGCATGCAAACACTCCCCCAAATATCTTTAAATTTGACATGCTAAACTCGCATTTGCCTCTTTCCTGCCAGGTCTTGTCTAGCTGCTCGAGGGCGCCGATGGAAATATACCTGACCTTTTTTTCCTGCTTATGGGTTTGCAGGTCCTTGTCTTCCACGAATTCCTGTGGCAGCATCGGCCGAGGGAGGAAAAACAGCTCTGCCGTCCTTTGCTCTTTTATATTCAATGCTTGTATCCCGGGAAGAAGGGAAGAAATACGGCAATTTTCAAGAGAACTAAGCACATTTTCCGCGTCGTCCAAGCCGCAAACCAGCAGGGCGCAATTGAACAGGGCAGAAAAGAGCTTGTCCGATGAAAATATTTCCTCCAGCTTGCCGTGACTGCTTCCGAAGTGAAACTTGGTTCGGTTCTTGGGATAAAACTTAAAGACCTTCATGGGCTATTCAGCTCCCAGCTTATTTAAAAGTTCTCTTTCGAAAGTATCCCTCTGCTTTAAAAAGTCTTCCAACATGCCGGTATAGAGGACCTGCCGCTGATTTGTCCCCTGGTAATCCTCAATGCTCTTTAAGGAAATTTCCACATCCCTAAACTCAATCCGCCCGTAGCCTCTGGAGCCGCTGCCGCCCAGGTAATCGTCTTCCAGAAGGTTGAGGCCCGAAATGAAATAATAGAATCTGTCGATGTCTTCCTTTTCAAAGAAGTCAAATACCATTTCAAAGTCGAATTCCGCTCCCCGGGGGACCCTTTCTGTCTGTCTCGGATGCTCCGCCCTTGATGTAAGCCTGTTGATGACGTTTTCCCACTTGCTCTCCGTATAAATGAGCTCCAGTTCCCTAAATTCCCCTTCCTTCTCTTCCATCTTGCGCCGGGTTTCCGGTGTCAGGTGGCAGTCCCTAATCACCAGGCGGGTAGGGCCGGCTTCCTTTGACCTCTTATCGCCGGAGTTGCCGAAGACCACGCAGATTTTGCAGTCCTTTCGGCCGCAGTTGCAAAGGCCCGTATCGGATTTCTTGTTTTTCTCCATGATTGCTTCCATCTCGCTCTTTTCAAGGAGACTTCGTATCTTGCCTTTTAGTGATGAGCCCGGTATGTAAGGAACGCCTTCGCTGGTTTTAATGACACAGTTATCTATATCACCGATGGCCACGTCCGTCTTCGAACCCCCGATGGACAGGCCCGTAAGTGCCCTTATCTTGCCATTTATAAAAAGCTTTCCCATTAACCTCATTATCCGTTCCCCCTTTATTTATCATCGCCAACATATTTTCTGTAAGCCACGATAGTTTCCATAAACTGCTTAAAATTGTTTAGGTGCTCATCATTGTCTATCTCCATTGATTTAACCAGGAAATCCAACAAGTCCATGAACTCCCTCAAAACGGCGTTTTTCTCGTTTCGACCTGAAGTATAGGCAAAATGAGGCCGCAAGAGCTTCACATCTGATACTTTCTCGGCATTTAATATTCTTGCATAAATCTTCCTGATCATGGATGTGGTGACTTTTCCGTGTTTTAGCCTTTCTGCATAGCTTCTGGCATGGTCGCAGAAGGCGTCGTACTGTTCTTTTTGGCTGCTCAAACTGAGCACCTGCTTTTCAAAAAACTCCACATCCTCATTTTTTAGGATTTGGCAGTTTACGGCCCTCACCTTGTTGTCAGGCTGCTTTTACACATCAAAGCTCAGCCTGGCATTCACGGACAGGTTCTCCATGCTCAGGCCTTTTGCCAGGGATTTTTCGTTGAAATAATAGTCCTTGCCGTCCTCACCGGTGATAAACCCGTAATTGCCTAGAATTGTCTTAACTTTTCCTTTCATTTAAGATTCCCCCTTGACTTTTCTTGTCTCCATCTGTGCCCATTTGACAGCTGCCGGAACTACCATGATGTTTTTCACCTTGTCATCAGCTGATTTTTCCAAAAGGTTATTTATCACTATCCTCCTGTATTCACCTATTAACTTTTCGGCATCCTCCCGGGCCACATCCCTCAGGTAGTAAGCCAGGCGCCAAAATCGGATGTTGTCCACGCGTCCTCGCAGGGAGTCTTCCAGGATCCGCTTAAAGCCCAAGGTGGACCTCCATATCTTGTAGAGAAAGGCCCTGCCAAAGGACTCCGCGTTTTTCTTCTTTGCATTATTGGCTATGATCTCCAGCAGGAGGCCTTTCAGGTTTTTGACCGCATCAAACTCCGTCCAGTTAAACACCTCTCCGAACAGGGATATCCTGTTCTTTTGGGAAACTTCCTGACCTTTTTCAAGAAAGTTCTTAGCATCCTCTAGGGCCTCTTCCGTTATGCGGGATGACATGATGATGGGGAAGTCCTCCCTGAATATGCAGATGCCAGCAGAAAAGGTCACCTGGGGATGGTAGCAGGTAAATTCCCTGAACTTCGCGTAAAACTCCTTTGCAAAATCCAGCACCTTGTCCCAGGCGCCCACCACAAAGGTGTCATCACCGCCGGAAAATACCACATACAGGGAGGCCTGCCATTTGTTTTCCCGGATGATGTGATTTATGTACCCTTCGAAAAAGAGCGCCAGCATTCGGCTAAGGGATGTGACCCTGGAAACCGTTGAACTTACTCCCAAGCCCTTGGAAAAGATGTTGCCCAGGTTATCCACATCGAGCTTCAGCAGGGCAAGCTTCCTGTCCCCCATGCTCTTTGCCGCAATGTCGGCAAAGCTTAGCTGCTGATTCTTTTCGGCATCGCGGGGAAGCTGGTAGGAACCCATCGCAAAGCCCTTAAAGCCTTCTCCTAAAAAGTCCGTGTCATTTATCAAAAAAGCGTGTACCTTGTTAGTATCTTTCAGACGCCGCCTCTTTGTAAAATGGTATTCATAGCCAAGCTGCCTGAACATGTCCTGATAATCCTTAATGTCTTCCTTCTCCTCTGCGTCCACTTCTTTTATTACCAGACAGTCGGCATCCTTTAAGTCATTTGTTAAATCGATGAAGCTAGCGCATAAACTGCAGTAGCTCTTTTCATTTTCAGGATTGATTGTTATTTTCCTCTCCGTATTTTCCACACCACATAGCTGGCAGTAAGTGCCGGCCTTCGAGCCTACTCCCAAGGGGCCGAAAATCAACTCGTAATTTTCCCGCAGGTCAATCTCCCGCCACCTTCTCCGCTTTAGCAGGTCCACCTTTTGCGTGATCTTGTTCCAATGGCTGTTGAAGTGCGTCATGTCTTTTGGGGAAAGCAAGATATAATCTAAGGCCACGTATACGGAGCCGCCGTGGACCTTGAGCAGCAGGCGAGAAACCCTTTTTCTTATCTCATCAAATTTTGCTTCACAGGTCTTAGGGACTAAAATATAAAAATTGCCTCCACCGTTGTACAGGATATTTGCATCCTCAAGGCCCATTTCCCTTACCATGTACCTGGTAATCACATCGGAAAGCAGGGCGATGTATACCGAGTGGCCTTTTAAAGACTTGGCTGCACCTTTGCTGGGAATGTGGAAGATAAAGTCCTGTATCCCTGAGACATCTCCCTTTATCAGCATGAAGTGTTCATCGGTATTGTCCGTCATCTTGTTTAATCCCTCTGAAGTAAGGCTGCTGGCAGCATACTCCTCGTAAAGGCAAAGGGCAATAGCTGCCGTAGTTTTAGCATGGTCAAAGAGGGAAATGTCCGGTACGTAATTGGTGGTTTGGGCAGGAATGCACCATAGGTATTTTTCCAACAAATAATACAGTTGTGTAGAGTTTTCTACGGCGGGAAGCTCATTTAAAAAAGCGTCCGCCAACTTTTTGTACTCGGCTGTAGTCAGGGAAAGCCCTTCTTTTGGAAATCCTTCCGATACGGAAAGAGGTGCAAGGGCATATCCGTACCTCTTATCTATGCCGTCAAAAAGCCTTGCAAAGATAGGAGTCAGGGGCACGGTGAAGTACTTCTCCTTCGTTTCCCCTTCTTCTCTCTCCGATGATGACAACCAATCGGCAAGTTGGATTATCCTTTCAAGGTCATTTCTCGGCTCATGGTGATAAAGTGCCAGGTCAATTAGTTCTTGGCCGTGCTTTTTAAAAAAAGGACTTATCTTGCTGAGGGTCTCCAGCAATTGTGCCGAGTACTTAGGATGGCCCACCTTTACATGTTTGAACTTTTCATCGACTGTATAACTTTTGCTCCGTTCGGTGAACTTTCCTATATCGTGAAGTAAAGCTGCCAAATATACTGTTTCTTTAAGCAAGCCCTTTCCTCCCTTCGTCAATTATTTCAAAACACCCAAAGCCCTGGGGATTTTTAGAGCCAAGGCCTGAGTCATAGGCAGTTTTTATGAGCCTCTTATCCCCTTGAAGTCTGTATATTCCAAGCCAGCCCTTGATGACCGTTCCCTTATAGTTGAGGATTTTGCAGTACCTCCTATCCCGAGGTCTCGTAGGAATAATCTTAAATTCAAGATTTTCAAGCCTTTCTCCCGTTAACAAAAAGTGCTTTTTCTCTACATTTTCCCGGATAAGCTCATTAAAGGCCTCATCCCAGGGAGAGTAGTATATGGTCTTTCCACTATCTTTGTGGGTCCTGTAGGCAACAACAGGCGAGAGCATCTTGACCTTCACATCATCCCCTAAAGCTTCAAAATTTATCTCAGGGCAGACCCTCACGCTCTCCAGAAAAATATCCTGCTTCAGCAGAACAAAGTGAGTCCTCTGCATCATGCCTTCCGACAGCTCCCGCAGGAACCTTTCGATGGGGGATGCCACCGTCAGCTCAACAGAAGAGGTAAATTCTATCTTCCCATCATCTCTCATCTTAAAAGGACCTCTAAGACGGGAAAAGGTAAAGAGCTTAAAACTTCGCCCATTTAATAAAAAACCCTGGTCGTGTAAAAAATCCGCCAGCTCA
>Ga0116179_1003334_pt1 | contig 11133 bp, 5 predicted proteins | sample AD_UKC071_MetaG_FD_89751 | JGI IMG/M metagenome (GOLD analysis project Ga0116179, IMG submission 89751) | Active sludge microbial communities of municipal wastewater-treating anaerobic digesters from USA - AD_UKC071_MetaG | ecosystem: Engineered > Bioreactor > Anaerobic > Digestate | place: USA...
CCGGACGCTCGGCCGGCCCCTGGAACCCGAACTAGCCGGACGCGTTCGCGGAAGCGATGGCCCGGTCCAGTGCGGAGAGCATGGCCAGGGTGCCTCGGCGCAGCAGGTCCAGGTCCTCCATCGACAGGTGCTCGATGAGCGCACCAAGGGAGCGGGAGAACATCGAGTCCATCTCACGAATCACGGCCAGCCCGTCGGTGGTCGGGTGCAGCCGGCGGATCCGCCGGTCGTCCGGGTCGTCCGTACGCGCGATCAACCCCTTCTCCACCAGGCGCTCCACCAGGCCGCTGGCGGTGGGCGCGCTGACCCCGATCCGCTTGCCGAGCTCGTGGCCTGAAAGCCCGGGCTCCTTGACCACGCAGCCGAGGACGCGCACCTGCTGCATGGTCAGGTCAGGCGGCAGCGGCATCGGGCCGACCATGCCTACCGCGCGATCGTGCACCTGGGCCTGCAACTCCCAGAGCTCGCGGGCCGCAGCCGCACGCTCCTCGTCAAGCGCGAGGCCTCCCAGCTGGTGCACTGTCGAACCCTTTCGGCCATAGAAATAGTTAGAGCTATGCTAACGGATGCGTCGGCTGACCGGCGCCTTCAGGACCGTGAAGGGGACCTTAGTGGTACGTCTGACCAAGGCCAGCCTTACGCATCGCACTGTCGTGATGCTGCTCAGCCTGCTCACGATCGGGCTCGGCGTCTTCGCTGCCGGTGCCCTGAAGCAGGAGCTGATCCCGTCGTTCGACCTGCCGCGCGGCACCGTCCTGGCGGTCTACCCCGGCGCGGCCCCGGAAGTGGTCGAGGCGCAGGTCTCCAAACCGATCGAGTCGGCGGTCAAGGGCGTGGCCGGCGTGACCAACGTCACGTCCAAGAGCTCCAGCGGCGTCTCCTACATCACCGTCGCCTGGGACTACGGTCTCGATCCCGACGACATGGCCAGCAGCATCCGCAGCGCGATCGAGTCGGTCTCCTCCAGCCTGCCGACCTCGGTCGATCCGAAGGTGATCACCGGTTCCTTCGACGACATCCCGATCGTGGTCCTCGCCCTCTCGTCGGACGACGACCTGAACACGCTGTCCGGCAAGGTCACCGACACTGTCGTCCCCGCGCTCAAGACCATCCCGGGCGTCCGGGACGTAACCGCCGCCGGTGAGGAGACTCACGAGATCATCGTCACCTACGACCAGGCGGCGATCGAGGAGTACGGCATCGACCCGACCACGATCGGGCAGTTCTTCGCCGCCAATGCCAACGCGATCCCGTCCGGAACGCTGCGTACCGATGCGACCAACCTGGACGTACAGACGGGCACCACCTACGCCTCGGTCAAGGACATCGAGAACCTCCTGCTGCAGGGCACGGACGGCCCGGTGAAGCTCAGCGATATCGCCACAGTCAAGGAACAGCCGGTAGAGACGACCAGCATCTCCCGGGTCAACGGCCGCCCCGCCCTCACCCTTTCGGTCACCAAGGAAGCGGGCGCAAACACGGTCAGCGTGGCCAACGGGGTCGCCGAAGCGCTCCCCGAACTCGAGCAGCAACTCGGCGGCGGTGCTGAGTTCGCAACCGTCTTCGACCAGGCCCCCTACATCGAGCAGTCGATCCATGACCTGAGCATCGAAGGCGGAATCGGCCTGGTCATGGCCGTGCTGGTGATCATGGTGTTCCTGGGCTCGATCCGGCCGACGCTGATCACGGCGATCTCGATCCCGTTGTCGCTCCTGATCGCCCTGATCGGACTTTGGGTAGGCGGCTACTCCCTGAACATCCTCACCCTCGGCGCGCTCACCGTCGCGATCGGACGCGTGGTCGACGACTCGATCGTCGTCATCGAGAACATCAAACGCCATCAGGGCTACGGCGAGTTCGGACGCACGTCGATCGTGAACGCCGTCCGCGAGGTGGCCGGCGCGGTCACTTCATCCACCCTGACCACCGTCGCGGTGTTCGCCCCGATCGGGCTCGTCGGCGGTCAGGCCGGCCAGTTCTTCCGTCCCTTCGCGATGACCGTGACGATCGCGCTGGTCGCGTCGTTGTTCGTCTCGCTGACGGTCGTGCCGGTGCTGGCGTCCTGGTTCATGCGTCCGACCGCGAAGCAGCAGGCCGCCCAGACCGAAGCTGCAGAGGAAGAAGAGAAGGACACCTGGCTGCAGAAGAGCTACCTTCCGGTGCTGAACTGGACGCTGGCCCACCGCTGGATCACCCTCGCGATCGCGCTCGGCCTGTTCGCCGGGACGCTGGCACTGGCACCCCTGCTGAAGACCGACTTCATCGGCAGCATGGGCAACGAGAGCCTGACCATCACCCAGAAGCTGCCTTCGGGCACGGGTCTGGCCGAGACGGACGCGGCCGCGGCCAAGGTGGAGCAGCTGCTCGCGCAGAACCCGTCCGTGGACGCATACTCCACGAGCATCGGCGGCTCCACCTCGGTGTTTATGGGCAGCCAGGCCGACACCAACCAAGCCACCTTCACCGTGCCATTGAAGGCCGGTGGTGACGGCAAGGTGGTTGCCACCGAACTGCGCCGCCAACTGGCTGACCTCGGCTCGTCCGTGGGTGAGGTCGAGGTGTCGGTGGGTAGCGGTCAGGGCGGCGCCACCGGGGTGGTGCTGTACGTGGAGAGCTCAGACTCCGAACAGCTCATGGTCGCCAACGACCAGGTGCTCGAAATGATGAAGACCGTCCCAGGATTGACCAACATCGCCAGCGACCTGAGCGAGGCCCGGGACCAGCTTTCGGTCGATGTGGACGAAGCGAAGGCCGCTGACAAGGGCATGACCCAGGCGTCGATCGGCCAGGCGGTCGCCAGGTCGGTGCGGGGGCAGCTGATCGGGACGTTGGCCCAGGGCGACACCACCCTGAACGTCTACTTGCGCTCGCAGGCGCCGGTGAAGAACATCAAGGAGCTGCGCGAGATCAAGCTGCCGGTGACGCAGCTCATGAACGCACAAGCCAAGAGCGATGCTGCGGACAAGGTCAGTGAGGATTCGGAGAAGCTCCAAGCTGACTCCAAGAAGACCCAGACCACCGCCTATAACGACCAGGTGAAGGCGCTGGAGAAGAGCCGCTCGGCGGCCAAGAAGTCGGCGGCGAAGCTGGAGAAGCAGCTGGCGAAGGCGAAGAAGCAGTTGAAGTCGCTGCAGTCCCAGCTCAACCAGATCGAACAGTTGCCGCCCGACCAGCAGGGCCCGACGGTCAGCGCTGCGGTGTTCAAGCTCACCCAGGCGGTCTCGGGCGTGAGCATGCAGGTGGTGCAGTTGGCGCAGGGCGTCGCCGCGTCCAAGGCCCAAGTGACGGCTGTGAACAAACAACTGGAGGGGCTGGCGGAGAGTCGCACCAAGACCCTCGATGCACAGGACAAGCAGCAGGCGCTCAGCGACGCCGGCAAGGAGGCGGGGAAGGCGACCGCCAAGCCGATCAAGCTGAAGGCTGTCGCTGACGTCCAGCTGGTCAACGCGCCGGCGATGATCACCCGGGTGGACGGGACGCGCGCGGCCACGTTGACCGCCTCCTCGGAGTCGAGCGACCTCGGCACCACAACCAGCCAGATCAAAGCAGGCATCGCGGCGCTCGACCTACCGGACGGGGTCACCGTCCGCGTCGGCGGGGTGTCGCAGCAGCAGACCGAGTCGTTCCAGCAGCTCGGGCTGGCGATGTTGATCGCCATCTTCGCGGTGTACCTGATCATGGTGGCGACGTTCGGCTCGCTGCTGCAGCCGTTGGTCCTGCTGGTGTCGATTCCGTTCGCGGCGACGGGTGCACTGGGCCTGTCGCTGCTCACCGACACTGCGCTCGGCGTGCCCAGCATGATCGGCCTGCTGATGCTCATCGGCATCGTGGTGACCAATGCGATCGTGCTGATCGACCTGATCAACCAGAAACGCAAGGCCGGGTTGGGCGTGGACGCGTCCATTCAGGCGGGCGCGCGGCTGCGGGTGCGGCCGATCATCATGACCGCGCTGGCGACGATCTTCGCCCTGATTCCGATGAGCCTCGGGCTGACCGGCGGCGGGGTGTTCATCTCCAAGCCGCTGGCAATCGTGGTGATCGGCGGGCTGATCTCGTCCACTCTGCTCACCCTGATCCTGGTGCCGGTGCTCTATGACCTACTGGAGACTTGGCGGGAGAAGCGCGCCAATCGGCGGGCTGCCCGCAAGGCCGAACCGGTGGTCGTGGCGGACTGATCACGCTTGGCTGACGTCGGTGGCGGCGAACTCCCGGCCCTTGAAGAGCAGTGGTTCGCCGCGGACCGCGGCCAGCGAGTAGCTGAAGACGTCGCCGAAGTTCAGCGCGGCCGGATGCCGGCCCTTGCCAAACCTCCGCCAAGCGGACGCGGCGACCTCGGCCTGAGCTTCGTCCATGCTGACCACCTCCGCTTCAAGTTCGGCGAGCAAGGCGGCCAGATCGGCGGCTGCCTCTCTCCCCTGTCGGGCCTCGGCGACGATCAGTGCCTCAGTGAGGGTGGTGGCTGCTGAAAGCCAGATTCTGGCGCCGCAACCGGGCGAGTCGCTCGCTCATCGCCAGCCGGATCGCCTCGGTGATGCTCTCCCCGATCTGGGCAGCGAGTTCTCGCGCCAGTGCGTCCGTCGTCGGGTAGGGGTGCGCGGCCGAGTGCTGTCAGTGGGTCGTGGCACAGTTGATGCACCATGCCGGGAAACGTGTTGGAACGGTTCTCCGCAGCCACCAGGGAGTGGTTCCGGAGCAACTTCGCCGCGCCCACCTCGGCGCAGGCCGGCGCCTGGGACGCGATCTCGTCAGGTCGCCACACGCTGGTCGTCGCGCCGACTGGCTCCGGCAAGACGCTGTCGGCCTTCCTTTGGGCACTTGACCGGCTGGCCACTGAGCCCGCGCCTGAGCCGAGCAGGCGCTGTCGGGTGCTCTACATCTCCCCGCTGAAGGCGCTTGCTGTCGACGTCGAACGCAACCTGCGCGCTCCCCTGGTCGGCATCGGACATGCGGCCACCCGGCTCGGACTTGAGCGTCCCGACATCCGGGTCGCGGTGCGCTCGGGCGACACCCCGGCCGAGGAGCGGCGCAAGTTCACCAAACAGCCACCGGACATCCTGATCACCACGCCCGAGTCGCTGTTCCTGCTGCTCACATCCGCAGCTCGCGAGGTGTTGACCGGCGTCGAGACCGTGATCGTGGACGAGGTGCATGCCGTCGCCGGCGCGAAACGAGGCGCCCACCTGGCGCTGAGCCTGGAGCGCCTGGACGCCCTGCTGGACCGGCCCGCACAGCGAATCGGCTTGTCAGCCACGGTTCAGCCGGTCGATGAGGTGGCTCGCTTCCTGTCCGGCGGACGCGAGGTCGCCCGCGTGCAGCCACCGAGCGAGAAACAGTGGGACCTGCAGGTGGTGGTGCCGGTGCCTGACTTGGCCGCGATCGGCGAGGTGACCGGTGACCTCTCCGGGCCGGCAGCGGGTGATCCGCAGCGCACCTCGATCTGGCCGCACGTCGAGGAGCGGATCGTCGACGAAATCGCTGCACACTCCTCCACCTTGGTCTTCGTCAACTCCCGTCGGCTCGCTGAGCGCTTGACGTCGCGGCTCAACGAGATCTGGTTGGAGCGCTTCGAGGCCGAGTTGCCGATCGAGCCGGTCGAGACCACCAAAGCCTCCCAGGCCCACGCGGAGATCCCGGGTCAAGCCCGGGATGACATGGATCCCAGCAGCGTGGGCCGCAGTAACGTCATCCCGGCGAACGCCGGGATCTCGCCGCGCGCGCCCGCTCAGGTGATGGCGCAGTCGGCGATCAGCCACGGCGCGCCACCGGTACTGGCCAGGGCGCACCACGGCTCGGTCAGCCGGGAGCAGCGGCAGCTCACCGAGGAAGATCTGAAGGCCGGACGCCTGCCGGCGGTGGTGGCGACATCGTCCCTCGAACTGGGCATCGACATGGGTGCGGTCGATCTGGTCATCCAGGTTGAGGCGCCGCCTTCGGTCGCGTCCGGGCTGCAGCGCGTGGGCCGGGCCGGGCACCAGGTGGGCGCCGTGTCGCGGGGCGTATTGTTCCCCAAGTTCCGCGGCGACCTGGTGCAGACAGCGGTCGCGGTGGAGCGCATGCGGGCCGGCGAGATCGAGTCGCTGCACGTCCCGGCCAACCCCTTAGACGTGCTCGCGCAGCAGATCGTCGCGATGGTGGCGATGGACGACTGGACGGTGGGGGACCTGGAGGCCCTGATCCGAAGATCGGCGCCCTTCGCCACGATCACCCGCCCGGTGCTCGAATCGGTGCTCGACATGCTGGCCGGACGCTACCCGTCCGACGAATTCGCGGAGCTGCGTCCGCGCCTGGTCTGGGACCGCACCACCGACACCCTCTCCGGACGCCGCGGCGCGCAACGGCTCGCGGTGACCAGCGGCGGCACCATCCCCGACCGCGGCCTGTTCGGGGTCTTCCTCGCCTCCGACGGTCCTGGCCGGCGCGTCGGCGAGCTCGACGAGGAGATGGTCTACGAGTCCCGGGTGGGTGACGTGATCACCCTCGGCACCTCGTCGTGGCGGATCGAGGAGATCACCCATGACCAGGTTCGGGTCACCCCGGCCCCCGGCCTGCCCGCTCGTCTTCCCTTCTGGAAGGGCGATTCGATCGGGCGGCCAGCCGAACTCGGGGCAGGGATCGGCGCCTTCCTGCGTGAGGTGTCCGGGCTCAAACCGGCCAAGGCCCGCGAACGCGTCCGCGCCGTCGGGCTCGACGACTGGGCGACCGACAACCTGATTGCCTACCTGAACGAGCAGACCGAGGCGATCGGACGCATCCCCAACGACCGTCAGCTCGTGGTGGAACGCTTCCGCGACGAGTTGGGCGACTGGCGGGTGGTTGTGCACTCGCCCTACGGCGCGCGCGTGCACGCCCCGTGGGCGCTGGTGGTGACCGCGCGGCTGCGGGAGCGCTTCGGCGTGGACGTGCAGGCCATGCACGCCGACGACGGCCTGGTCTTCCGGCTGCCCGACACCGACTGGCTGGCCGATTCGGACAATCCACTGGTCGAGCAGGTCGGGACCCGAGCAAGCCATGCATCCCGCAGTTCGTCCATGGATGAGCTGGTCGAGCTGCTCTTCCCGGATCCAGACGAGATCCCGGGCCTGGTCAACGAGCAGATCGGCGGCTCCGCACTGTTCGCCGCCCGCTTCCGGGAGTGCGCCGGACGGGCCCTGCTGCTGCCCAAGCGGCGTCCGGACCGGCGGCAGGCGCTGTGGCAGCAACGGCTCCGCGCGTCCCAATTGTTGGAGGTGGCCAGCCAGTATCCGAGCTTCCCGATCGTGCTGGAGGCCGTCCGCGAGTGCGTGAACGACGTCTTCGACGTGCCCAGCCTGGTAACGCTGCTGCGCGGCGTCCGCTCCCGCCAGATTTCTACCGTGGCGATCGAGACCCGACAGCCGTCGCCGTTCGCCTCCTCCCTGCTGTTCGGCTACGTCGCGCAGTTCCTCTACGAGGGCGACTCACCCCTAGCTGAGCGCCGCGCGGCCGCGCTCAGCCTCGACCCCACGCTGCTGGCCGATCTGCTCGGCACCAGCGAGGGGCTGGCGCTTTCGGAGTTGCTCGACCCGGACGCCCTGACCCGGACCGAACGGGAGTTGCAGCACCTGGACGAGTCCAGGAAAGCCAGGGACGCCGACCAACTCACCGACCTGTTGCGGAGCCTCGGCCCGCTGACCACGGCGGCTTTGCAGGCGCGGTCTCGGGCTGGGCCGCACATCGTGGGCGGGTGGCTGGACGACCTCACCCAGGCACGGCGGGTGCTGGCGCTACCGGGCGAGCGCTGGGCGGTGATCGAGGACGCCGGAAGGGTTCGCGACGCCCTCGGCGTGCCCCTGCCGGTCGGCGTGCCGGACGCGCTGGCCGCCCCAGTGCCCGACCCGCTCGGTGACCTGCTCGCACGCTACGCCCGTAGCCACACGGTGTTCACCGCTGGCGAGGCCGCCCAGTGGCTCGGTATCGGCATCGCCGTGGCCCGCGATCTGCTGCGCCGCCTGGTTGCGTCCGGACGCCTGGTCGAGGGCGACCTGCGTCCGCCCGGCTGGTTGCCAGTCTCGGCTCAGCCGGTCGCGCATGTCGAGACCCCGCTGGGCCAGAAAGTCGAGACCCCGGCCCGCAGCGCCGATCACTTCGACGCCACCCAGTTCTGTGACGCGCGTGTGCTCAGGCTGCTGCGCCGGCGGTCCCTGGCGGCGCTGCGCGAGGCGGTGGAACCGGTCAGCGCGAGTGACTTCGCGCGTTTCCTGCCTTTCTGGCAGGGCTTCGGCGAGTTGCGTGGTATCGACGGGGTCCTGCGTGCGATCGAGCAACTGGCCGGGGTGGCGGTGCCGGCGAGCGCGCTGGAGTCGCTGATCCTGCCTGCCCGGGTGATCGACTACCACCCCAGCATGCTCGACGAGCTCACCGCCAGCGGCGAGGTGGTCTGGCAGGGCCGCGGCAGCCTCGCGGGCACGGACGGCTGGGTCTCGCTGCAACCCGCCGAGATGGCCCACCTCACCCTCGCGCCGCCGGCCGCGGTACCGGACGAACTGGCCGAAACGGTCCTCGCGGCGCTCGGCAGCGGTGGTTACTTCTTCCGTCCGCTCGCCGACCAACTCGACATCGCGGACCCCGAGCTCACCCGCGTGCTTTGGGACCTGGTCTGGTCGGGCCACCTCAGCAACGACACTCTTGCCCCACTGCGGGCGTTGCTGGGTCAGGGCCGACCGGCGCATCGCAGCCGCCCGTCCGCTCCCGGTCGCGGGCGTTACGGCCGCCTGCCCGCGAGATCGCTGGTCGCCGCCCGTGCGTCCGCTCCTCAGGTGGCCGGACGCTGGTCCGCGCTGCCGAGCCTGGAGGTCAGCCCAACAGAGCGGGCCGTGGGCACCGCCGAGGTGCTGCTGGAGCGCTACGGCGTGGTGACCAGGGGCAGCGTCGCCGCAGAGGAGATCGCCGGTGGTTTCGGCGGCATCTATCCGGTGCTGGCCGCAGCCGAGGAGTCCGGCCGGATCCGTCGCGGCTACTTCATCGAAGGGCTCGGCGCAGCCCAATTCGGCACGGTCGGCGCCGTCGACCGGCTGCGCGCGTCCGCCCGTCCGCTTGAGGACACGCCAGCCGACCCCCGCGCGCTGGTGCTGGCCGCGGCCGACCCAGCCAACCCCTATGGCGCGGCACTCCCCTGGCCAGCCCGAGCCGAGGGCGGCCACCTGCCCGGACGCAAGGCCGGCGCGCTGGTGGTGCTTTTAGACGGCGATCTCGTGCTCTACGTGGAACGCGGCGGGCGCACGCTGCTCTCCTGGTCGGACGATCCGGGCCGGCTCAACCCGGCCGCAGCGGCGCTCGCCGGCGCCGTCCATCGCGGTGCACTGGGCAAGCTGACCGTGACGAAGGTCGACGGCGAATCCGTGCTCGGCACCGAGTCGCAGCTGGCGGCCGCCCTAGCGTCCGCCGGATTCGGACTCACGCCGAGCGGGCTGAGGCTGCGGCGGTAAACGATGCCTGAAGGCGACACAGTCAAGCGCACCTGTGACCGGCTGCACGCCGCACTCGCCGGACGCGTGCTGACCGCGGCCGAGTTGCGCTGGCCGACCCTTTCCACGGCGAACCTGGTCGGCATGACCGTGGTCGGGGTGGTGCCGTACGGAAAGCACATCCTGATCCGGTTCGATTCCGGTTGGACGCTGCATTCCCACCTGCGTATGGAGGGCCAGTGGCGAATCGAGCACTCCGGCCCAATGCCTGGCTCGGGCCCAACGTCAGACCCACCCGCACTCCAGCGTCAGCCCGGCCCACCCCAACGTCAGCCCGGCCCACCCCAACGTCAGCCCGGCCCACCCCAACGTCAGCCCGGCCCACCCCAACGTCATCCCGGCGAAGGCCGGGATCTCCCCCCGCGATCAGTCGAACTGCGCGCAGGTGCGGTTGGCGGACGCGACCTTCGCGCCCTGCTGGCCAACTCCGAGTGGACGGCCCTGGGGCTGCGGCTGGGCGAACTCGATCTGGTGCGGACGGCCGAGGAAGGCCAACTGATCGGCCGGCTCGGTCCGGACATCCTCGCCGACGACTTCGCCCTCGCTACTGCTGTGGCCAACGTCGCCCAGAGCGGCACGACTATCGGCGCTGCCCTGCTCGACCAGCGCAACCTCGCCGGTATCGGCACCCTGTGGGCCAGCGAGGCCCTCTTCCTGGTGCGCCTGCACCCGTGGAGGCCGGCTGCAGAGTTCACCTCGAGCGGACTGGCGGTCGTCATCGAGCGTGCCCGCCGGCTGATGCTGGCCGCGCTACCGCATGCGGTGCAATCGACCACGGGCAGCCGCCGGCCGAACGAGAACACTTATGTACACGGTCGTTCGGGGAGGCCCTGTCGCCGCTGCGGGGCGACCGTGCGGGTAGCAATGATCGGGCCGCCGACCCGGGAGCGGACAGTGTTCTACTGCCCCGGCTGCCAGGGTGGCCTCGCCCCAACCGACGGCGGCCGTTCGATCGCACCGCTCGGTTCCGGGAGCCGTGACCAGCGGCCCCGCGGCGCCCCAGACGGAAAGCCGCGCACTTCGCGCAAATAGGTACCGCGAGTTCCTCGATTCCATCGACAGGTGACCTGTCCGGAGACCATGATGGACCGATCCGGCCAGCCCCGAATCAGAGTTGGCCGGAAGTCTCGGGCAGGGCCGCCCGGGCCACATCCGGCCAGGACCGCCCGATCCGAATCCGGTAACTACCCTTGTCAGCACCTTAAGGAGAACGGGTGAAACCAAATTACACCAGGGCCGTCCGCTTGTTCGGAACAGCCGTCATCGGCGCCGGCCTGGCACTCGCACCACTCACTGCAGCACCAGCGCAGGCAGCGGACGAAGTGACGATCAACCTGCTGAACTTCAATGACTTCCACGGCCGGATCGCGACCGACACCACCGTTCAGTTCGCCGGCACGATCGAGAAGGAGCGCGCGACCTATGGCGTCGACAACACGCTGCTGCTCTCGGCCGGCGACAACATCGGCGCCTCGCTGTTCGCGTCCGCCACGCAGGCCGACCAGCCCACCATCGACGTGCTGAACGCACTCAATGTCAAGGCGTCCGCGGTCGGCAACCACGAGTTCGACAAGGGCTTCGCCGACCTCACCGGACGGGTGATCGGCGCCACTCCGAACGCCAAGTGGGACCACCTCGGCGCCAACGTCTA
>Ga0116179_1003342_pt1 | contig 11115 bp, 10 predicted proteins | sample AD_UKC071_MetaG_FD_89751 | JGI IMG/M metagenome (GOLD analysis project Ga0116179, IMG submission 89751) | Active sludge microbial communities of municipal wastewater-treating anaerobic digesters from USA - AD_UKC071_MetaG | ecosystem: Engineered > Bioreactor > Anaerobic > Digestate | place: USA...
ATTGGGCGCATCGAGGAACTGCGCCGGGAACGGGGCAAAGGTGTCCGGATCGGGCACGGCCCACGGCTCGGCCGCGTTGGCAATGTAGCCATCGGTCAACAGGATCACCGGGGTCATGTACTGCACGGCAAGGCGGCAGGCCTCGATCGCGCAATCGAAGGCGTCGCCCGGGCTGCGCGCGGCGATCACCGGCATCGGCGTGTCGCCGTTGCGGCCATAGACCGCCTGGTAGAGGTCCGACTGCTCGGTCTTGGTCGGCAGGCCGGTGGAGGGGCCGCCACGCTGCGAATTGACGATCACCAGCGGCAGTTCGGTCATCACCGCGAGGCCCATCGCCTCACCCTTGAGCGCGATGCCCGGGCCCGACGAGGAGGTGACGCCCAGGCTGCCGGCATAGCTCGCGCCGATAGCCGCCGCGATCGCGGCGATCTCGTCTTCCGCCTGGAAGGTGGTGACGCCGAATTCCTTCATCCCCGCAAGGTAATGCAGGATCGAGCTGGCCGGCGTGATCGGATAGCCGCCGAAGAACATCGGCAGGTGCGCCAGCTGCGCGCCCGCGACGAGGCCCAGCGCCACGGCTTCCGCGCCGGTGATCGTGCGGTAGAGACCTGCGGGCGAGGCGACCGGATCGAGGTGGACCTTGTGCAGCTGACCGCCGATCTCTGCCGTCTCGCCATAGGCGTGTCCGGCGTTGAGCGCGGCGATGTTGGCTTCGGCCAGCACCGGGTTCTTCTTGAACTTGGCGTTCAGCCAGTCGATCAGCGGCGCGCGATCACGGCCGAACATCCACAGCGCCAGGCCGAGCGTCCACATGTTCTTGCAGCGCAGGGCTTCCTTGTTGCCAAGGCCGAAGGGCTTGACCGATTCCAGCGTCAGCGCGCTGATGTCGAAAGCCAGCACGTTCCACTTCGACAGGCTGCCGTCTTCCAGCGGGTTGACCGCGTATTTAGCCTTTTCGAGGTTGCGCTTGTTGAACTCGCCCGTGTCGGCGATGATCAGTCCGCCGGGCTTCAAGGCGCCGACATTGGTCTTCAGCGCCGCCGGGTTCATCGCCACCAGCACGTCGGGCGCGTCCCCGGCGGTGTCGATCTCGGTCGAGCCGAAGTTGATCTGGAAGGCCGACACGCCGAACAGCGTGCCCTGCGGCGCGCGGATTTCTGCCGGAAAGTCCGGGAAAGTGGCGAGGTCGTTCCCCGCCAGCGCGGTCGACAGGGTGAACTGCCCGCCGGTCAACTGCATCCCATCGCCGGAGTCGCCCGCAAAGCGGACCACTACGGCTTCGGGAGCGTTGCCGGTGCGGGTATCGGATTCGGCCAATTGCGTTGCCATGCTCGTTCCTTGTCAGGCAGACTGGGTGCCTCTCATCTAGCGCCCTAGTCCCCTCCATTCCCTGCGCGCAATCAAGAAAAACTGCTGCGTGCCAAACCCACCAAAGGCCGCGCAAGGCGGCTAGTCAAGACGCTCCGGGCAATTTAACCTGCCGATTAAACGATAGGCGAGAGGATTTCCGAAATGGCCGACTCCACCCCCTTCATCCGCAAAGACGTGCAGGGCTTTCTCGCCCTGGTGAACAGCCTTCCCCCGCCCGAATCGCTGGTCGCGGAGGAGCAGCGCGCGGGCTATCTGGCGATGAAGGCGATGACCGAGGCCGACCCGCGTCCGCTGGCCGTGATCAGGAACCTGACCTGCCCCGGCCCCGCCGGCGACATCCCGGTCCGGTTCTATGACGTGCGAGAGAGCCGCGATCCCTCGCCGGTGATCCTGTTCTTCCACGGCGGCGGCTTCGTGATCGGGGATCTGGATACGCACAATTCGCTGTGCACCGAACTGTCGGCCGAACTCGACCTGCCGGTGCTGGCGGTCGACTATCGCCTTGCCCCCGAACACCCCTTCCCCGCTGCCCCGGATGATTGCGAAGCGGCGGCGCGCTGGCTGGCGGCCAGCCCGGCGAAGCTGGAGCGGCAGGTGACCGGCATCATCACCATCGGCGGCTCGGCGGGCGGCAATCTTGCTGCCGTCACGGCCCGCGCCCTGTGCGACAAGCCCGCCGCCGCGCCGATGGTGCTGCAAGTGCTGCTCTATCCCGCGACCGACGAATCGCAGGACGGATCGATGGAGCGCCTGGCCGAAGGGCACTTCCTCACCAAGCTGGCGATGGACTGGTTCTATTCGCTCTACCTGCCGAAAAGCGGCGATCCGCGCGCCTTTCCGCTTCATGCCAGCGCCGAGGGCATGCCGCCCTCGATCGTCGCGACCGCCGGGCTCGACCCGCTGCAGGACCAGGGGCGCCGCATGGCCGCCAAGCTGGTCGAGGCGGGAGTCGACACCTGCTACCTCCACATGGAAGGGCTCACCCACGATTTTTCGACCACCCGCAAGGCCCTGCCCAGCGCCGCGTTCGAAATGGGCCGGGTGATCGCCGCAATGAAGTTGATGCTGGGCAAGGTCAGACCATAACCCACTCACGGATCGTCATTGCGAAGCCGCACCTGTAACGGCGCAAACCGGCTCTGGATTGCCGCGCGGCTCCGCTGCCTGCAATGACGATTTCGATTTGCTGCTCCTTCCGCTAAGGCGCCCATCATGGAAGATCGTTTCGCCGCCCTGCCCTATCGCCCCTGCGTGGGGGTGATGCTGGTCAACCCCGATGCCCGCGTCTTCGTGGGCAAGCGGATCGACAATTCCGCCAGCGAGTTCTGGCAGATGCCGCAGGGCGGGATCGACCCGGGCGAGGACCTGCACGAAGCCGCCTACCGCGAACTGTGGGAGGAAACAGGGGTCGAGGCGGGCCATGTCAGCCTGATCGCGCAGACCCGCGCGCCGCTGCTTTACGACTTGCCCGACGAACTGCTCGGGCGGGTCTGGGGCGGAAAGTATCGGGGCCAGACCCAGCACTGGCTGCTGGCGCGCTTTTCCGGCGCGGATGCCGACATCCGGATCGATCACCACGATCCGGCCGAGTTCTGCGAATGGCAATGGGTTGCGCCGGAACGCCTGGTGGACCTGATCGTGCCCTTCAAGAAGCACGTCTACGAAGCCGTCCTGGAAGAGTTCTCGGGCCTGATCTGACTCTTGTCCTCACCATCCGCCTCTCGCCCTTTCCGTCAGGAAACGGGGGTAGGAACCGGTTGCGTCAGTTAGGCGTAACCACCGGCTGCGACTTCAGCTGATCTGCCGTCACCACCTGAGGTGCTTCCGGCCCCTTTGCAATCGCTGCGGCAAGCTGCTCGGTCGGCGCACATTGCTTGCCGCAGATCTGTTCCAGCCGCGAGAGATTGCGGCGGGCCTTTTCGATCGCGCCCTTTTCCACCAGGGCCAGGCCCTCGCCCGCGATAGCGTACTGGTTGTCCGGTTCGAGCACGAGCGCCTGGCGGTAATAGTGCAGCGCCTTGCCCTGCATCCCCTGCTGGCGGGTCGCCTCGGCCAGGTTGAGATATATCGCGACGTGCCCCGGCTGGACCGCCAGGGCGGCTTCGAACGCATCGATCGCACTGTTGGCATCGCCCCCGGCCAGGGCCGCGCGCCCCTGCGCCACCAGCGCAGCCGAACGCGGATCGAGCGGAATGGACGGTGCACCCTGCCCGACGCTGGCAGTCACCGCCGCCAACAGGGCAAGCGCAAGCGCGGCGGGGGTATAACGCATCGTCAGCTCCTTGAGCGTAGCCATGTCAGCGCTTCGTTATCACGGCGAAACAAAACGTGCGATGAAAAAGCCGTCGGTTCCGTCTCGGCCCGGCGCAAGTCGCCAGCCCGCGCCCCGCGCCTCTCCGGCGGGCAGATCGGGGGATTCGGCCCGCCAATCCGGGTGGCGCTGGAGGAAAGTCGCCGCCCCGTCCGCGCCCTCGGCATCGAGCAGCGAGCAGGTGACGAACACCACTCGGCCGCCCGGTCGAACCAGGGTCGCAGCGACATCCAGCAGCCGTGCCTGGATCGCGGCATAACGCGCCACCTCCGCGCTCGTCAGCCGCCAGCGCGCCTCCGGGTTGCGGCGCCAGGTGCCGGTGCCGGAACAGGGCGCATCGACCAGCACGGCATCGGCCTTGCCGGCGAGATCCGCCAGCGCTTCCGCCTCGCGGCCCGGGTTCAGGAGGCGCGTTTCGATGAAGGCTGCCCCCGCCCGCTCGGCGCGGGGGTCAAGGCGCGAGAGGCGCGGGCGGTCGGTATCGCAGGCCAGCAGCCGCCCCGTGCCCGCCATCGCGGCGGCGAGCGCGAGCGTCTTGCCGCCCGCCCCGGCGCAAAGGTCGATCACCGTCTCCCCGGGCGCGGCCCCGACGGCGAGACAGGCGAGCTGCGAGCCGCTGTCCTGCACCTCGATCTGGCCGGCCTTGTAGGCATCCCACTGCTCGACCGGAGTACCGGCAGGAAAGCGCAGGGCATCCGGGGCGGCAGTCTGCTCGCCTGCAACCGGCAGCTCAGGCAGGCCGGGTCTCAGGCGGTTGATCCGCACATCCAGTGGGGCCCGGCCCAGCAGCGCGACGGCGTCCGTCCCGGCGATGCCGCTCTGCAGCAGCGCCTCGCCCAGCCAGGCAGGAGCGACGCCCGGCAGCGCCACCGGCTCATCCGTCTGGATCGGCGCAGGCGCATGGCGCGAGCCATCGAACAGGGCGGCCAGCGCCGGATCGTCCTGCGCCAGCAGCAGCATGGCACTGCGGCCAGAAGCTGGAATCTCCCCGCAGGCCCGGATCGCGGCATAGGCCAGCTCGCGCACCGCACGCCGGTCGCCCGAACCTGCGAACCGGCGGGTGCGGAACCAGTCCGCGATGATCCGGTCGGCGCTCGCCCCGCCCGAACGCGCGGCGGCGATCACAAGGTCGAGAACCTCGATCGCGGCCTGGACCCGCGCGGCAGGGGTCATCGGCGCGTCACGACTTGTAGTTCGGTGCCTCGCGGGTGATCGTCACGTCGTGGACGTGGCTTTCCTTGAGGCCGGCGTTGGTGATCTGCACGAACCGGGCACGGGTGCGCAGGTCTTCGATCGTGGCGGAGCCGGTGTAACCCATCGCCGCCTTGACCCCGCCGACCAGCTGGTGGACCACGTCCTTGACCGGGCCCTTGAAGGGCACCTGGCCCTCGATCCCTTCGGGCACCAGCTTCATCTGGTCCTTGATGTCCTGCTGGAAGTAACGGTCCGCGCTGCCGCGCGCCATCGCGCCCACCGAACCCATCCCGCGGTACGACTTGTAGGCGCGGCCCTGGTAGAGGAAGGTCTCGCCCGGGGCTTCCTCGGTCCCGGCCAGCATCGAGCCGACCATGATCGTGCTGGCCCCGGCCGCCAGCGCTTTGGCCGCATCGCCCGAGGTGCGCAGGCCGCCATCGGCGATGATCGGCACACCCGATTCGCGCGCAGCCCGCGCGGCTTCCATGATCGCGGTCAGCTGCGGCACGCCCACGCCTGCGACGACGCGGGTGGTGCAGATCGAGCCCGGCCCGATACCGACCTTCACCGCATCGGCCCCGGCATCGATCAGCGCGCGGGTGGCGTCATAAGTGGCGACGTTACCGGCGACGACCTGCGCCGAATTGCTGAGCTTCTTGACCCGTTCGACCGCCCGGGCGACGTCCCGGTTATGGCCGTGCGCGGTATCGATGATCACCACGTCGCATTCGGCGCCGAGCAGCGCCTCGGTGCGCTCGAACCCCTTGTCGCCCACTGTGGTCGCGGCGGCGACGCGCAGGCGGCCGGCGGCATCCTTGGTGGCTGAGGGGTAAGTGACCGCCTTTTCGATGTCCTTGACCGTGACCAGCCCGACGCAGTGGAACTGGTCGTCCACCACCAGCAGCTTCTCGATCCGGCGCTGGTGGAGCAACCGCCGCGCCTCGTCCTGGGTCACTCCGGCGCGCACCGTGGCGAGGTTCTCGTGCGTCATCAGTTCACGCACCGGCTGGGCCGGGTTGTCGGCAAAGCGCACGTCGCGATTGGTGAGGATGCCGACCAGCTTGCCGTTGGCCTCCACCACCGGGATGCCGGAGATGCGGTTGGCTTCCATCAGCGCCCGCGCATCACCCAGGGTGGCTTCGGGAGCGATGGTGATCGGGTTGACGACCATGCCGCTTTCGAAGCGCTTTACCGCGCGCACTGCGGCGCACTGTTCCTCGATCGTCAGGTTGCGGTGGAGCACGCCGATCCCGCCCAGCTGGGCCATGACGATCGCCATGTCAGCCTCGGTCACGGTGTCCATCGCAGAGGAGAGGACCGGGATGTTGAGCGCGATCTCGCGCGTCAGCCGGGTGCGGGTATCGGCCATCGAAGGCACGATATCGGATTCGCCCGGCAGCAGCAGGACGTCGTCAAAGGTCAAGCCGAGGGGGATGTCCATGGTGCCACTGTGCCTTTTTGTGCGGAGCGATTCGTGGCGGCCCATGTAAACGCACCGGGCAAATGTCGCTAGGGGGCTATTTGGCCGGGGCAGGCACCTTCCTGGGATCGGCGAACCAGCGGCTCAGCGCGACCAGGAACTGCACGTCGTCCGCCGCGCCGCCCAGTTCGATCCCGGGCTTCAGCCCGTCGCTTGCACGGTGGTAATCGCCTTCCATGAACGCCTCGACCCGGGCGATGTCCGACCATGAACTGGAAATCATCACCGACTGGACATCGTGCTGCATCAGCGCCCAGCCATCCTGCCGGCGGACATAGGCGTTGACTGCTTCGCCGGGGGCGATCTTCTTCTTCTGCGCCTTGGCCACCGCCGCGATCGCCGGGTCAAGCCGCGTCATCCCCTTGCCCACCACCGCAAACGGCTGACCGGCCGGACCCAGCGCAACCGAATCGATATTGAACGCGGCCAGGATCTGATCCAGCGGCACGGGCGGATTTTCGGCAAAGGCCTGGGCGCCCAGCAGGCCCAGTTCCTCGGCAGTGGTGGCCAGGAAATAGACGTCCCGGTCCATCGGTGGCCCCTTGGCCAGGCGCCGCGCCGTCTCGGTCAGCACCGCCAGGCCGCTGGCATTGTCGATCGCGCCGTTGCAGATCTGGTCCTCCGCCGGAGGCGGCGAACAACGCCCGAAATGGTCCCAGTGCGCCAGCAGCAGCACCGCCTTGCCATCGGGCTTGCGGCCCGGAAGCTTGCCGATCAGGTTATGGGTGTTGATCCGCGTCTCGCTGGTGGTCGCCTCCAGCGTGGCGGCAAGATCAAGCGAGCGCGGGGCAAAGTCCGGGCTTTCGGCCAGCGCGTGCAGCGATGCGGTCGACTGGCCAACCGGGGCGAGCAGGCGATCAAGCCCCGCTGCCGTGATATAGACTTCAAGATCGCCGCCAAGCTCCTCGCTTGCCAGCGCATAGCCCTTGCGGCTGCGCCGCGCGGCGATGTTCTCCAGGGTCTGGTCCGGATCGTCCAGCACCGTCATCACGGCCGACGCCCCCGCCTCGAGCAGGGCGTTCTGCCTGGCCGAGCCCGTTTCGCCGCCATCGAGCAGCAGGGCGACACGTCCGGCAAGCTCGGCGCGGGTAGGCACTGCCGTGCCCTTGCCGACGAACAGCACCGGCGCATTCTCGATCAGGCTGCGCTTGCCGGAAGTCAGCACCAGCGTCGAACCGGGCAGCAGGAACAGCCGCTTGCCCCGGCGAGTGAAGGCCGCGCGGTTGCCGTCCGGTTCGCGGGCGACCACGGTCACCGGCGCGAACCAGGCGTGCGCAGGGTTGTTGGTGCCCGATTCCAGACCGATGTCGAACCACTGCTTGCCCAGATAGCGCAGCGTCTTCGCTTCGCCCTCGGTGCCGGGTTCACGGCCTTCATAGCTGTCGTCAGCCAGTTCCGTGATGTGGGCGAGAAGCTGGGCTTTCAGCTCTTCGCCAGCCGCATCCCGTTTCTTGGCCGCATGAGCCGGAACCGCGAAGGCCAGCGCCACTGTGAGAATCACCACGGCGCAACGGTTCATCGCTGAAAACAAACGGCTCATCGCGGCATACCACCACGAAGCCGCGTCAACGGCAAGCGCGGAGGTGCATGGCGTTCCGGTTGCCTTGCCCAAGTGGCAGGAAAACAACAGTCCTGCAGGGCCCGCGCCCGCTATTCGGCGGTCCAGCCGCCATCCATGCTGATGTTGGTGCCGGTGATATTGGCGCTGGCATCGCGGCACAGGAACACTGCCATCTCTGCCACGTCGGACGGCTGGACGAATTTGCGGGTCGGCTGACGGGTCAGCAGCACGTCCTGGATCACCTGCTCGCGCGTCATGCCGCGCGCGGCCATGGTATCGGGAATCTGCCGCTCGACCAGTTCGGTCCAGACATAGCCGGGGCTGATGCAGTTGGCGGTGATGTTGAAGGTCGCCAGTTCCAGCGCCAGGGTCTTGGTCAGCCCCGCAAGGCCGTGCTTGGCCGAGACATAGGCAGCCTTGTAGGGCGATGCGGTGAGACTGTGGGCGCTGGCGGTGTTGATGATCCGCCCCCACCCGGCCGCCTTCATGTGCGGGATCGCCAGACGGCAGGCGTCGAACGCCGCCGTCAGGTTGAGCGCGATGATCATATCCCACTTTTCGACCGGGAATTCCTCGACCGGGGCCACGTGCTGCATCCCGGCGTTGTTGACCAGGATGTCGACCGCCCCGGCCCCGGCCATCAGCGCCTCCACGCCTTCGCGGCGGGACAGGTCGGCAGCAACGTGGACCGCGCCCAGTTCCTCGCACAGCGCGGCAATCGCGGCCTCCTCGCCAAATCCCGACAGGACCACCTGAGCGCCCTCGGCATGCAGGGCGCGGGCGATGGCAAGACCGATTCCCGAGGTGGAACCCGTTACAAGCGCACGCTTTCCTTCAAGAAACATTCCCGACTCCGATCCAAACAGGGTATGGATAGCGCCATCGCGACTGGATGGGCGGTTGTCCAGCGCAGAGAAGGAACCCGCCATGCGCCTCGACGATTTCGATCCCAATTCCATCAACATCGAGGACCAGCGCGGCTCCGGCGGCTTCCGGATGGGCGGTCCCGGCGGCAAGCTGGGCTGCGGCACGCTCGCCATTGCCCTGATCGCGGCGCTGGTGTTCGGGGTGGACCCGGCGCAGATGCTGGGCGGGCTCCAGCAAGTCCAGCAGCAGGAACCGGCGCGGGAGGCGGCGGGCGGCACCTCTGCCAGCGAAAGCTGCACGATCGACGCGATGAGTCGCGAAAGCTGCAACGCCCTGTCCTCGCTCAACAAGACCTGGGAGCCGATCTTCGCCACCGCCAATGTGCGTTTCACGCCGCCCAAGCTGGTGTTCTATTCGCAGTCCGGCAGTTCCGGCTGCGGCGCGGCGCAAAGCGCGATGGGACCGTTCTATTGCCCGGCCGACCAGGGCATCTACATCGACACCGACTTCTACAAGGAAATGGAAGCGCGGATGAACGCGGGCGGCGACTTTGCGCGCGCCTATGTGATGGCGCATGAATACGGCCACCACGTCCAGGCGCTGACCGGCATGGCCGATCAGGTCCGCTCCGCGCAGGAGCGCAATCCGCGCGGGGCGAACCAGTTGCAGGTGCGCATGGAGCTTCAGGCCGATTGCTATGCCGGGGTCTGGGCCGCGCGCAACCGCGACCGGATCGAGCCCGGCGACATGGAGGAAGGGTTGAACGCCGCCCACCAGATCGGCGACGACACCCTGATGGAAAAGGCCGGACGCCGTCCGGTAGAGGCCGCCTTCACTCACGGCAGCAGCCAGCAGCGCGCGGAATGGCTGCGGCGTGGTTTGCAGACCGGTAACGAGGATTCGTGCGATACATTTTCCGATCTGAGGCGCTAAAGGGATAGCTCATCAATGGCGGCGCAGGGGGCTGGCCGTCATCGATTCGGACCCGTTGCGGAGATTGACCGACCATGCGTGCCCCCCTTCCCCCCATTGCCAGGCTTTTCGTTGCCGGACTGGTCCTTGCCTCCGCCACCCCCGCATTCGCGGGACGGCAGGACAAGCAGGATGCCGATCCGGGCAAGCCGGTGACCGAGCGCCCGACCACCATGAAGGACGCGGCGACGACGCCGCTGTCGGATCTCAACCTCAAGAAGGACCAGATCCCGGCGCTGCTGCTGGGCGCGCAGCAGCGTCCCTATGAACTCACCGGCCTGCGCACCTGTCCGCAGATTGCCGCTGCCGTGGGCGAGCTCGACGCAGTGCTGGGCGCAGACAGCGACCTGCCGGGCGAGGCCCGCGACAGGCTCAGCGCGGGGCGCGTCGCCCAAGCGGCGGTCGGCGCCTTCATCCCCTTCCGCGGGCTGATCCGCGAGATTTCGGGCGCGAACGAAAGCGAGCGCAAGATGCAGTCGGCGATCATGGCCGGCCTTGCCCGCCGGGGATTCCTGAAGGGCTATGGCCAGGCGCGCGGCTGCCGCTACCCGGCCCGTCCCGCGACTACCGCCGATATCGCCGCGATCATCGGCGCGGCCCCCGCCGCGGCGCCTGCCAGCAACCTTGCCCCCGCGCAGCCACCGAAGCGGAAGGGCTCCAAGCGCAGCAAGGGCAACGTCGACTACGTGGCGCAGCCCGTAGTGCAGAAGACCGACTAGGCGCGCCTGGCCTGCGGGCGCTGCAAACGGTCCGCACGCCCCGCGCGGTCACTCGCCGCAGTCGAACTGCAGCGTCGCAACCTTGCGCTGCCTGCCTGCCACCGCCTCGATCCTGAGCGTGCCGGAACAGCCGATGTCGCGCAGGTAAAGCCCCTTCCACGATACGCCTTCGTCGTTGGTCAGAGTGCTGGTGAACGTGCGCTTGGCGACGACCTTGCCGTTGGCCGTCGCGGTCACCACCACCGGCTGGTCGGAAAAGATGCCCTCGTTCCCGGCCGGCTTGACCAGCGGCTCGACCTTCACCGAGACGAGCAAATCGTCCGCCGGCTCGCCCGCCGCCCCCTCACCGATGATCGTGTTCCAGCCTGAAAACGAAGGATTGCGTCTCAGCAGGTCGTCGGACAGCGTGCCCGAATAGCCATGAAACAACCGCGCCTCGATCGCGGAAATCTTGAGCTGCGGTGTGGGCGGGGCCCCGGCGGAAAGGCCGGTCGGCACGGCAAGCGCGGCAAGCAAGGCAAGGCAACGAAAGCGCATCAGTTCAGTCTCCCCGGCTTGGCGGCAAGCTAGCAGCACCCGGCCAACTCGCAACCGCCCGGCGCAATCGACACTTGGCGGCCACTTTGTGCTGTGACCTTTG
>Ga0116179_1003345_pt1 | contig 11105 bp, 7 predicted proteins | sample AD_UKC071_MetaG_FD_89751 | JGI IMG/M metagenome (GOLD analysis project Ga0116179, IMG submission 89751) | Active sludge microbial communities of municipal wastewater-treating anaerobic digesters from USA - AD_UKC071_MetaG | ecosystem: Engineered > Bioreactor > Anaerobic > Digestate | place: USA...
CTCACGCCCTCCAAACTGCGATTTCTGGAGGAGCGGCAGCTGGTCGCCCCCGCGCGCACCGACTCGGGCTACCGCAAGTTCTCGCCCTCCGACATGGATCGGCTGCGGTTCGTGCTCACCATGCAGCGCGACCACTACCTGCCGCTGAAGGTCATTCGCGGTTATCTTGCTGAGCTCGACGCCGGGCGTACTCCCGAGCTGCCGGGCGGAGCCGTCGCGTCGCCCTCGATGCTGTCGTCGGAGCGTCGCTTCACCCGCGAGGAGCTCATCCGCGAATCGGGTGCCAACGCCATGCTGTTGGGGGATGCGATCAGCGCTTCGCTCATCATGCCCGCCGATGTCTTCGGTGAAGATTCGCTCGCGGTGCTCAAGGCACTCGTCGAGTTGCAGCGTTCGGGCATCGAACCGCGGCACCTGCGCGGTTTTCGTGCGGCCATGGAGCGCGAACTCGGACTCATTGAGAACGCCCTCATGCCCGTGTCGCGGCGCAAGGATGCCTCGAGCCGTGCCCGTGCAGCGGAGATGGCCCGGGAGATCGCCGGTCAACTCGAAATTGTTCGCAGCAGTCTGATCCGATCCGCACTCACACGGCTCGATTCGTAGTACCGTCGAACTCACGTCGCGACACGCCCGGCCGATGACGGGCATCGGCACTCGGGCGTGAGTACCGTGGGGTTGCACGCAACACTAAGTGTCAACTTCAACATGAAGGTTAGAGGGGCAAGGCCATGAGCGAACTCAGCCGTAGCGAGGAACCCCGCTACGATGACGGCCTGCTCTTCACCGACGGTCTTCCCGATCTGGATGACGCTGCCGGTTACCGCGGCGCCATCGCGGCCCGCGCGGCCGGCATCAGCTACCGCCAGCTGGACTACTGGGCCCGCACCGGACTCGTGGAGCCCACGGTGCGCGGAGCTGCCGGCTCGGGGTCGCAGCGCCTCTACGGCTTCCGCGACATCCTCGTGCTCAAGCTCGTCAAGCGTCTGCTCGACACCGGAATCTCGCTGCAGCAGATCCGCGTTGCCGTGAACCAGCTGCGCGAGTCGGGCATCAACGATCTGGCCCAGACCACGCTCATGAGCGATGGTGCGAGCGTCTACCTGTGCACGTCGAGCGACGAGGTCATCGACCTCGTCAGCCGCGGTCAGGGCGTCTTCGGCATCGCCGTGGGCAAGGTTCTGCGCGAGGTCGAGCACGACCTGGTTGAACTCGACTCGGTTCCCGGCGAAGACCCGATGGACGAGCTGGCTCGCCGTCGGGCCGTCAAGGCCTCCTAGCCCGGGATGCCTCGCGCCGGGCATCCGCGCCGTCGCCGCTAGCCGGCATCGCCGCGCTGCTCGCCGCTCCCGCTTCCCTGCTCTTTCCGGTGCTTCCCGGTTCTTCCCCGTTCTTCCCCGTTCCTCCCGGTTCTTCCTCGTTCGCGGATCAGGAGATCGGCCCGGACGCGCCGCTCGACAAGTTCGACGGGCGGCGTGTTGCGCAAATCTCCTGATCCGCGAGAAGGTGAAGGGAGCAGCGGTGACGGGAGCAGCGGCGGGACCGGAGCCGCGCTGGGCAGCCGTGCTGGGCAGCCCGTAGGCAGCGTCGCTAGACGGGGTCGTTGGCGAATTCGCCGATGCGCGCCGCCCGCATGACTCGCTCAAGAAGCTGGTCGAAGTTGCGGGCCATCTCCTGCGCGCTCTCGCCTGGCCACACGTGCAGCGGCTTGGCGGCACCCTGAGCCTGCTGCAGCGACGTGCGCTCAGGCAGCTGCGGGCTCAACACGAGCGGCCCGAACATGTCGCGCAACTCCTTGATCCGGAACTGGTGCTCGAGCGACTGCGACCGCAGCCGGTTCACGATGATGCCCAGCGGCTGCAGGCGCGGGGAGAGCCCGCGGCGGATCTCCTCGATCGCGCGCAGGGCACGGTCGGCGGCAGCAACGGAGAAGAGGCCGGGTTCGGTCACGATCGTCACCCGGTCGCTCGCGGCCCACGCGGTGCGAGTGAGCGCGTTCAGAGAGGGCGCACAGTCGATGAGCACGAGGTCGTAGTCTGCCTCGACGTTGGCGAGAGCCTCCTCGAGCTTCCAGATGTCCCGGATGCTGGGGTGCGGCCCGTCGAAATTGATCGCGCTGGGCGATCCGATGAGCACGTCCACCTTGCCGGGACGACCCTTGGTCCAACCGCTCGGGGCGATCGCGGCGCGCACGATCTTCTCCTTGGGGGAGGCGAGAACATCCGCGACATTGAGGTGACCTGCGACCTCGATGTCCATACCCGTCGACACGTCGGATTGTGGGTCGAGATCGACCACGAGAGTCCGCAAGCCTTTGGCGAATGCAGCCGAGGCGAGCCCGAGCGTCACGGTGGTCTTTCCCACGCCCCCCTTGAGGGAGCTGACGCTGAGTACATGCACGAGTAACGACGATACCTTCACTACTCTTAAAGAACCTAAATCCTGACCTCCGATCGGGCCCTGCTGGGTGAATTGCCAGTGTTCGCGCGCCCTAGGCTTGACGCACGTACGAAAGGACCGGATGTTCACGAAGATTCTCGTAGCCAACCGCGGTGAGATCGCCATTCGAGCGATGCGCGCAGCATTCGAACTGGGTGCCAAGACGGTGGCGGTGTTCCCGTACGAGGATCGCAACTCCATGCATCGGCTGAAGGCCGACGAGGCGTACCAGATCGGCGAAAAGGGGCATCCGGTTCGGGCCTACCTCGATGTCTCGGAGATCATCCGTGTGGCCAAGGAGTCGGGCGCCGACGCGATCTACCCGGGGTACGGCTTCCTGTCGGAGAACCCCGATCTCGCCCAGGCTGCGGCCGACGCCGGTATCACCTTCATCGGGCCGCCGACCCGCGTGCTGGAGATGGCGGGCAACAAGGTCACGGCCAAGGAGCACGCCATTGCGGCGGGTGTTCCCGTGCTCAAGTCGACCCCCGCATCGAAGGACATCGAGGAGCTTCTCGCGGGGGCGGCCGAGATCGGCTTCCCCATCTTTGCGAAGGCCGTCGCCGGCGGTGGCGGCCGGGGCATGCGCCGCGTCGACAAGGCGGAGGACCTGCGCGAGGCCCTTGAAGCGGCAATGCGCGAGGCCGACAGCGCGTTCGGTGACCCCACCATGTTCCTCGAGCAGGCTGTCGTGCGTCCTCGGCACATCGAGGTGCAGATCCTCGCCGACTCGCAGGGCGAGACCGTGCACCTGTTCGAGCGTGACTGCTCGGTGCAGCGCCGTCACCAGAAGGTCATCGAGATCGCGCCGGCGCCCAACCTCGACGAGACCACCCGTCAGGCGATGTACCGGGATGCGATCGCCTTCGCCAAGTCGATCGGCTACGTCAACGCCGGCACCGTCGAGTTCCTCCTCGACACGGCGGGGGAGCGCAAGGGCCAGCACGTCTTCATCGAGATGAACCCGCGCATCCAGGTCGAGCACACCGTCACGGAGGAAGTGACCGACGTCGACCTCGTACAGTCGCAGATGCGCATCGCCTTCGGGCAGTCGCTGAAGGAGCTGGGACTGCAGCAGGAGAACCTGCACCTGCGCGGTGCCGCCCTGCAGTGCCGCATCACGACCGAGGACCCGGCAGCGGGATTCCGCCCGGACACGGGCAAGATCACGACCTACCGCTCGCCGGGCGGCGCGGGTATCCGCCTCGACGGTGGCACCGTCGCGGCCGGCGCCCAGGTCTCTCCGCACTTCGACTCGATGCTGGTCAAGATGACCTGCCGCGGCCGCGACTTCGCGGCGGCTGTCGTGCGCGCGCGCCGCGGTCTCGCCGAGTTCCGCCTGCGCGGCGTGACGACCAACATCCCGTTCCTCCAGGCTGTGCTCGACGACCCTGACTTCATCGCTGGCGACCTCAGCACCTCCTTCATCGAGGAGCGCCCGTGGCTCGTGCGCGGACGCCAGTCGAAGGACCGCGGCACCAAGGTGCTCAACTGGCTCGCGGATGTCACGGTCAACCGCCCGTACGGCGACGGTGCCGGCCTCATCAGCCCCTCCCTGAAGCTGCCGGTGGTGGACCTCGACGCTCCCGCTCCCGCGGGCTCGCGACAGCGGCTCCTCGAACTCGGCCCGATGGGTTTCGCGACCGCCCTGCGCCAGCAGACTGCGCTTGCCGTCACCGAGACCACCTTCCGGGATGCCCACCAGTCGCTTCTGGCCACCCGGGTTCGCACCAAGGATCTCGTCGCGGTGCTGCCGCACGTCGCGCGCCTCACCCCCGAGCTGCTCTCGATCGAGGCGTGGGGTGGGGCGACCTACGACGTCGCCCTCCGCTTCCTCGGTGAGGACCCGTGGGAGCGCCTGGGTGCCATGCGCGAGGCGCTGCCCAACGTGGCGCTCCAGATGCTGCTGCGCGGCCGCAACACCGTGGGCTACACCCCGTACCCCACCGAGGTGACCGACGCGTTCGTGCGCGAGGCGGCGGCCAGCGGCGTCGACATCTTCCGCATCTTCGACGCCCTCAACGATGTCGCGCAGATGCGCCCGGCCATCGACGCGGTGCTGGCCACCGGCTCGACAGTCGCTGAGGTCGCCCTCTGCTACACGGCCGACCTGCTCGACCCGCAAGAGAAGCTCTACACGCTCGACTACTACCTGCGCCTCGCCGAGCAGATCGTCGAGTCGGGCGCCCACATCCTCGCGATCAAGGACATGGCAGGCCTGTTGCGCGCCGAGGCCGCTGCGACGCTCGTGAGTGCCCTGCGGGAGCGATTCGATCTGCCGGTCCACGTGCACACCCACGACACGGCGGGAGGCCAGCTGGCGACGCTCCTGGCGGCCTCGCGGGCCGGTGCTGACGCCGTGGATGTCGCGAGCGCACCGATGGCGGGCACCACCAGCCAGCCGTCGGCATCCGCTCTCGTCGCGGCCCTCGCACACACCGAGCGGGACACGGGCATCTCCCTGCAGGCGGTCTCCGACCTGGAACCGTACTGGGAGGCCGTGCGCCACGTGTACAAGCCCTTCGAGTCGGGCCTGCCCGGGCCGACGGGGCGCGTCTACAAGCACGAGATCCCCGGCGGCCAGCTCTCCAATCTGCGCCAGCAGGCGATCGCTCTCGGGCTCGGCGACCAGTTCGAGAAGGTCGAGGACCTGTACGCGGCCGCCAACCAGATGCTGGGACGCCCGCCGAAGGTCACGCCATCCTCCAAGGTCGTGGGCGACCTTGCCCTGGCCCTGGCCGCTGCCAACGCCGACCCCGCGGACTTCGAGCAGAATCCCGACAAGTACGACATTCCCGACTCGGTCATCGGCTTCATGGCCGGCGAGCTGGGGGAGTTGCCGGGTGGTTGGCCTGAGCCGTTCCGGAGCAAGATTCTGAAGGGTCGCACCGTGAAGATCGGTGTCGAGCCGCTCGGTGCCGATGATGTTGCCGCCCTCGAGGGCGATTCGGCCGCGCGACGCTCGGCGCTCAATCGCCTTCTCTTCGCCGCACCCACGAAGATCTTCGAGGCGAGCCGGGAGCAGTACGGTGACCTCTCCGTGCTCGATACCGTCGACTATCTCTACGGCCTCCAGCAGGGCGCGGAGCACGTCGTGCACATCGGCACCGGCGTCAGCCTCTTCGTGGGTCTCGAGGCGATCGGCGAGGCCGACGACAAGGGCATGCGCACCGTCATGTCGACCCTCAACGGTCAGCTGCGCCCCGTGTTCGTGCGCGACAACTCCATTACCGTCGACACCAAGTCGGCCGAGAAGGCGGATGCCACCAGGCCCGGCCACGTCGCCGCGCCGTTCTCCGGCGTGGTCACCCTGCAGGTCGCCGAGGGTGACACCGTCGAGGTGGGACAGAGCGTGGCATCCATTGAGGCGATGAAGATGGAAGCGGCGATCACGGCGACGATCACGGGAACCGTCAAGCGTCTGGCCATCCCTGCAACCCAGCAGGTCGACGCCGGGGACCTGCTGCTCGTCATCGAATAGTCCACACGCGAACGCGGCTGAGTGCGAGTCACGATAAACTGGAGTGTTTGCACGAAAGGACCGTGGCCGTGGCTGCCAGAAGCAAGAAGAGTGATACCGACGTTCTCGAGTCGGATTCCGGCGCGATCGTCGTACCCGAGGAGTCCGTCGAGAACCTGACTTTCACCGTTGCGCTACCCGTGACGGTGCACGAAACCCCGGCTGACGAAGCGGCCGTCGCGATCGACGATGTGCCAGTGAGCCCCGATGCTGTGGATGCCACGGGCCCCGCCACCACCACGATCACCGTCGTGGCGAACGACGTCGCCGTGCATCCCGAGAATCTCGTCGAGGAGCCGCACATCCCCGCGCTGCCCGAACCGGACCAGGTCTACAGCCGCCGCGGTCGCCAGCGTGGAGAGGTCTCGGCAACCCCGGAACCCGCCGCGATGCTCACCGCGGAGCGCCTCATCGAGCAGGGGCGCACGAAGCGCAAGCCGGCTCCCGAGGGATTCCTTCAGAAGCTCCTGTACGACGCCACACTGCACCTCGTGAACGTGGGCGATTCGATGCGTGTGCGCCAGCGCAAGGCGCTCGATGCCCGCATCGGCAAGCCGTTGGAGGGCGAGGCGCGCTTCATCCCGGTGCTCACCCGCAAGGGCGGCGTCGGCAAGACCACCATCTCCACGCTGCTCGGCATGGCGATGGCCGACGTGCGCGAGGACCGGGTGATCGCCATCGACGCGAACCCCGACCGCGGCACCCTGGCCGAGCGCGTCACCAAGACCACCCGCGCGACCGTGCGCGACGTGGTCACGAGGGCGAGCTCGATTCAGGCGTTCAGCGAGTTCCAGACCCTGATCTCGCGGGACGACACCCGACTCGACGTACTCGCCTCGGACGCCGACCCCATGGTGTCGGAGGCGTTCGACGAGCTCGACTACACGATCGTCGCCGACATGGCTGCCCGCTTCTACTCCGTCGTGATCACGGACTGCGGCACGGGCATCGTCCACTCCGTCATGCGCGCAACTCTCCAGCGTGCCGACGGCATCGTCGTCGTGTCCGGCGGCAGCGTCGACGAGGCCCGACTCGCCTCCGAGACCCTCACGTGGCTGGAATCCAACGGCTACGCCGAGCTGGTGAAGAACGCCGTCGTCGCCCTGAACACCTCGACGCAGGGCACCAACCTGGTCAAGCTGGAGGAGATCGAGGCCCACTTCCGTTCGCGGGTACGCGAGATCGTGCGCGTTCCGTACGACCCCGCCCTCGCCACGGGCTCGACGATCCACTTCGACGAGCTCCGACCGCTGACCAGGGAGGCGGCGCGGGAACTCGCCGCGCTGGTCGTCGACGGCCTGCCCGAGCACCGGGACGCCTGACTCGATGGCAGAACGAGCCATCCGACTGTTCGGCGACCCCGTGCTGCGGTCTGTCTGCGATCCGATTCGGCCCGGGGATGCCCGTGCAGTTGCCCTCGTGGATGACCTCCTCGAGACCGTACGACTGCCGGGCCGTGCCGGCCTCGCCGCCAACCAGATCGGTGTGGCCCTTCGCGCGTTCAGCTACAACGTCGACGGGGAGGTGGGCTATGTGATCAACCCCGAGCTCGTCGAGGTGTCGGGGGAGCCCGACTTCGTCGAAGAGGGGTGCCTGTCGGTGCCCGGCTTCTACTTCCCGCGCAACCGCTACCCGTTCGCGCGGGTGCGGGGCGTCGATCTCGACGGCAATCCTGTGGAACTCAGCGGCGAGGGCTTGATGGCGCAGGCCCTTCAACACGAGGTCGACCATCTTGACGGACACCTCTACATCGAGGGACTCGCCCCCGAGACGAAGAAGGAGGCCATGCGGTTGATCCGCATGGCCCCCTGGTACTAGCAGTCACCCGCCTCAGTGGTTGAGGGAGATTCCCTCGGTCGCTGGCTGCTCCGCGTACATGCTCTCCACCTCGGTGGCGAAGTCCTGCATGATGACGTTGCGCTTGATGCTCAACTTCGGGGTGAGGTGTCCGCTCGCCTCGGTGAGGTCGGCATCCAGCACACGGAACTTGCGGATGGATTCGGCCCGCGAGACCTTCGCGTTCGCGGCATCCACCGCACGCTGGATCTCGGCAAGCACGGCCGGGTTGGTCGCTGCGACCTCCTGAGGCATGTGCGGGTCGAGGCCGTTGTTCTTCAGCCAGGCCGGCAGCATCTCCTCGTCGAGCGTTATCAGGGCCGACACGTAGGGCTTCTGGTCGCCGACGACGATCACCTGTCCGATGATCGGGTTCGCGCGGATCGGATCCTCCAGAGCGGCCGGGGCGACGTTCTTGCCACCGGCCGTGACGATGATCTCCTTCTTGCGGCCCGTGATCTCCAGATAGCCGTCCTCGTCGATCTGTCCGATGTCGCCGGTCTTGAACCACTCGCCGTCGAAGACCTCCTTGGTCGCGGCGGGGTTGTTCCAGTACCCGTCGAACACGCAGACGCCCTTGGCCTGGATCTCGCCGTCGTCAGCGATGCGCACCGACACACCGGGCAGGGGAGGACCGACCTTGCCGATCTTGAAGTTCGACGGCACGTTCACCGACACCGGGGCGGTGGTTTCGGTCAGGCCGTAGCCCTCCAGGATCGTGAGTCCCAGGCTGCGGTAGAAGTGCCCGAGGCGCAGCCCGAGCGGCGCCGAGCCCGACACCGCGTACTTGACGCGGCCGCCCAGCGCCGTGCGGATCTTGCTCAGCACCAGACGGTCGAACAGGGCGAACTGCAGCTTGAGCCCCAGCGGAACGTGCCCGGCGTCGACGGCCTTCGAGTGAGCGATCGCGACGTCGGCCGCGCGGCGGAAGATCTTGCCCTTGCCGCCGGCTTCGGCCTTCTGCTCGGACGAGTTGTAGACCTTCTCGAACACGCGCGGTACAGCCAACAGGAAGGTCGGCTGGAACGATGCCATCGACGGCAGGAGCAGCTTTGTGTCGGGCTGGTGCCCGACCTTGACGCCGCCATGTACTGCGAGCACGGAGATGAAGCGGGCGAAGATGTGCGCGAGGGTGATGAACAGCAGCGTGCTCGAGTCCGGGTTCACGACCTCGGGGATCGCCTTCTGCGCGTTGCGGGTGAGCTCGACGAAGTTCGAGTGGGTGAGGATGCAACCCTTCGGCTTGCCGGTCGTGCCCGAGGTGTAGATGAGAGTTGCGAGGTCGCTGCCCTTCGCGATCGAGCGGCGGCGCTCGATCTCCTCGTCCTTGACGGCGGTGCCCGAGGCGGCGAGCTTGTCCAGGTCGCCGAGGTCGATCTGCCAGACATTGCGCACGGCCGGAACGTCGGCGCGGATCTCGTCGAATCGAGCGAAGTGGTCGGCGTTCTCGGTGATGATCCCCGTCGCGCCCGAGTCGGTGAGGTTCCAGAGGATCTGGGAGGGGGCCGACGTCTCGTAGATCGGCACCAGCACGGCGCCGGCGTACCAGGTGGCGAAGTCGATCAGCGTCCATTCGTAGCGAGTCTTCGCCATCAGACCGATCTTGTCGCCGGGCTCCACACCGGAGGCGACGAGACCCTTGGCGAGGGCGATCACCTGCGCCTGGAACTGGGCTGCCGTCACATCCCGCCAGCCGCCGTCGGCTGTGGGGATCGCGAAGAGCGCACGATCGGGGGTGGCAGCGACCCTGGCAACGAGCAGGTCGGTGGCGTTGGCATTCGGATCCGCCTCAACGAGGGCGGGTACGTCGAACTGTTTCACGGCAACTCCTTTGGTACCGGTCGGGGTCATTCGTTCTACTCTAACCGGGCAGGCTGAGGGAAACCACGCTGTCGCGCCGCCGGTACACTCGATCACCGTGGATGCCATTGGGATTGATATCGGGGGGACCAAGATCGCCGGCGCGGTGGTCTCCGAGGATGGCGCGATCCTCGCCGAGGAGCGAGTAGCGACCGAGGCGGGCAATTCCGCGGCCATCATCGATGCCGTCGTGGCCATGGTCGAGACGTTGTCGCAGGGGCGTCAGATCGAGGCGGCGGGAGTCGCCGCACCCGGATTCATCGACGTCGATCAGTCCACCGTGTATTACACACCCAACATCAGCTGGCGAAACGAGCCGCTGCGGGACCACCTGCGCGCTCGTCTGCCGCTCGACATCACCATCGACAACGACGCCAACGCCGCCGGCTGGGCGGAGTACCGGTTCGGTGCGGGGCGCACCGTCAGCGACATGACGATGCTCACGATCGGCACTGGCGTGGGCGGGGCGATCGTCAGCCGCGGCTCCCTGTTCCGGGGTGGATTCGGCGCCGGTGCCGAACTCGGCCATCTGCGCATCGTTCCCGACGGCTTGCCCTGCGGATGCGGCGCGCACGGATGCATCGAACAGTACGGTTCGGGTCGTGCCCTGCTGCGCATGGCGAACGAGATCGCTGACGTCGGCGGGATAGGCCTCGCCCTGGCAGACGCCCGGCGTGAGCATGGACAGCTCGATGGTTCGATCGTCGGCGCACTCATCGCCGACGGCGACCCCGGGGCCGTGCACGCGCTCGAGCAACTCGGCAATTGGCTCGGCCAGGCCTGCGCCTCGCTGAGCGCGGTGCTCGATCCCGAGCTCTTCGTATTCGGAGGTGGCGTCGCTGTCGCGGGGGAGTTGCTCCTGGCGCCGGTGCGCGAGGCGTACCGTCAGCACGTGCCCGCCAAGGGGTATCACCCCGAGCCGAACTTCGTCATCGCCGAGCTCGTCAACAATGCCGGAGTCGTCGGTGCCGCCGATCTGGCCCGCATTCACTCGCGTGCGCGCTAGAGTCGGCGCGCTAGAGTGGAAGCTCCCGGCCGGAGGTAGGTAGCGATGTTCTACTGGTTCATGAAGAACCTGGTCGCCGGTCCGTTGGTCAAGACCGTGTTCCGGCCGTGGGTGACCGGCGCCGACAACATCCCGAAGACCGGTGCCGTCATTCTCGCGAGCAACCACCTCTCGGTTGTCGACTCGATCTTCCTCCCGCTGGTGATCGAGCGACGCATCTCCTTCCTCGCCAAGAGTGACTACTTCATGGGCCGCGGGGTGAAGGGCTGGGCGATCAAGAACTTCCTCAAGGGAACGGGCATGCTGCCCATCGACCGTTCGGGCGGCAAGGCCTCCGAAGCGTCGCTCAACACCGGTCTGAAGGTGCTGGCGAGGGGCGAAGTGCTCGGGATTTACCCGGAGGGCACCCGCAGTCCCGACGGCAAGCTGTACCGCGGGCGCACCGGA
>Ga0116179_1003346_pt1 | contig 11104 bp, 8 predicted proteins | sample AD_UKC071_MetaG_FD_89751 | JGI IMG/M metagenome (GOLD analysis project Ga0116179, IMG submission 89751) | Active sludge microbial communities of municipal wastewater-treating anaerobic digesters from USA - AD_UKC071_MetaG | ecosystem: Engineered > Bioreactor > Anaerobic > Digestate | place: USA...
CGATGCCGAGCTTGTCCTGCCATACGTTTCTCGGTGCCCAAGGCCTCACCAACGGACAGATCGGCAGCAGACTCAACCTCAGCCTCGCCTCCGTCAAAGCGCACCTGAGCAGCATCTTCACCAAGCTGCAGGTCGACAACCGGGTATCCGCGGCCATGACAATCCGCGACGCCCTCATCTAGAGACCGAGTCGGGCCGGCCTTCCGGCGCGTGGACACGCCCTGCAGGCTCTACCAAACGCGCGGCGTGCAGTGCCGCGACTGCGCTGTGGACGCACTCGACCTGCCTGCAGGAATCATCGAGCCCAGGATCGACCAGGCGGGAAACATGAAGGACGCCGTACGACCACCGGGGGCGTCGCGGAGTTGACCGAGACCGCCTGAAGTCGCCGTCGGATGCCCGTTCGTTGGCATCCGCGCGGCTCGCGGCAAAGGGGGATGTCGTGATGGATCTGCGTCCCGGCCTCTCATCGGTGGAGCCGAGAGACGCGGGAACGGTTCCACGCCGCAAGTCCGGCGAGGGCGATGACTGCGAGCATGCTCGTCACGTGCAGGGGAACTGCCCACGGGGAGGCATCCGCTCCCCCGATGCCGTACGTGTCGGCCAGTGCCATCCCCGGGCCGAAGCTGGCGATGAAGTAGGCCGGTGTCCCGAGCGCCAGCAGAATGAGATACCGGGAGGCGACCATCCGTGGCTGGAGTTCCGGACGCTTGCCTACCCGAACAAGCAGGGCGATGACGAGGGCGGGACCGACTGCCATGAGCACCCACCACGCCCCCAGGGTCTCCCCGGCTGCGTCCATGTCGGCGCGGATCTGGCCGAGACCGACATCTGGCACGGCCGCCAGCGGATTCAGCACCATGATCTGGACGGCGGCGAGCAATCCGTAGGCGACGACGGACACGGTGCCCAAAACCGCAACCATCACCGCGGTCCGACGGTCTTGAACCCAGCGCGTCGTGTGGATCATGGGCCTTCCTCGATGGTGCTCGTGGGTATTGAGCCTGCCCACTCACGACTCTAGGCGCAGCCGGACAAGTGGCCGCCGGACCTCGTGGCCGCGCCTCCGAGCGATCCGCTCGATCGGTTGCACCAACGGACGCAACGGCCGACCCGGTCACGGAAGCGTGCGTCTGTGAGTCAGACCTGTTCGGCCTATTCGGTGCTCGTCCGCCTCGATACGGCGCGGGTGAGGAAGTAGCTGCCAATGCTCACAAGGAGCATGGCGCCCGCGACGACCACGGTCCGGTACTCGGGGTCGGCGAGTGGAACGAAGTAGGCGAGCGGATGCAGGGACCGGCCCGCGAACAGGATGGGGAGGATCATTGCGCTCTGCCACGGCAAGACGGAGTCACCCTCCACAGTGAGCAAGAGCATCGCTGCGACCGGGGTGGCGAGGATGAGAAGCCACGCCACCGCCGCGGACCAGACGAAGCCAGTGATCGAGGCTCGGCCCGCCCCCACGGCAAGCGCTACCCACCCGGCCACGGTCACCAGAGCCGCAACCAGCGCCATCGCTGGAGGTGGCTGGTCATAGGCGAACTCGACGGCGCCTTGACCCACTCGTGGGCATCGGATTGCACGTCGGCCCGCTGGTCGAGGCGTCGGGTGGTGTCGGTGAGATGCTGGAGAGGTCAGCCGTCGGGCTTCCTATGATGACGTGTCCCGAGCAGAGCGGAAGCCCCCCATGACGCCCCAGCCCCCCGGCACCGAATCGCGCCACGCACTTGTCGTGGAGAACCTGACCAAGACCTACACCTCGGGGGCCGGTGATGTGCCCGTGCTGCGCGGATTGTCGATGTGGCTGCGCCGCGGCGAGTGGGTTGCGCTGATGGGCCCTTCGGGTTCGGGCAAGTCGACGTTCCTGAACTGCTGCGCGGGCCTGCTGCGTCCGACGTCGGGGCGGGTCACTCTCGACGGTGTCGACATCGGCACCGCTTCGGACCGTGTTCTCACCGACCTGCGTCGCACGCGGTTGGGGTTCGTGTTCCAGCAGTACAACCTGATTCCGGCGCTGACGGCCGCCCAGAATGCGTCTCTTCCCCACCTTTTCGGGGGCAGGCGCCCGCCCCGCGAGGACGTTCTGGACGCCCTGGGTCGGGTTGGTCTGCGCGAGCGCGCCGACCACCGCCCCGAGCAGCTCTCGGGTGGCGAGCAGCAGCGGGTCGCGATCGCCCGCACCTTGTTGCAGGCGCCGACTGTGGTGTTCGCCGATGAGCCCACGGGCGCGCTCGATTCGGTGTCGGGCGCGGCGGTGTTGCGCCAGTTCACCGATCTGGCCAGGGCGGGGGCGTCGGTGTTGATGGTGACGCACGACCCGAACGTCGCGAGCAAGGCCGACCGGGTGCTGTTCCTGTCCGACGGGCAGATCGTGGAGGAGATGGCCGGGCAGGATGCGGCCACCATCGGCGTCCGCATCGCCGAGCTGGAGCAGGAGCGTGCGGCCTGATGGGCGGGCTGTCCACGGCCCTGCTGCGCGAGCACAAGTGGGGCTACCTCGGCGCGTTCGCGTCGGCGGTGCTCGCCTCGGCCCTTGTCACGGGCTCGATGAGCCTGTTGGCGGCGGCCAACAAGATGGACGGCGTTGTCAGGACTGGCCTCGACGCCTACGAGGCGTCCCGGGTTGATGGTGCCGCGTTGATGATGGCGATGCTCGGTGGAATGACGGCCTTCGTCGCGGTGCTGGTGTCGGTGATCCTGGTCTCGTCGACGATGGCGTTCGTGGTGCAGGGACGCCGCCGCGAGTTGGCCCTGCTGCGCCTGTCGGGTGCGTCGCGGGGTCAGGTGCGCTCGATCATCCGGCGCGAGAGCCTGCTGCTGGGGTTGCTCGCGGGACTGGTCGGCAGCGCGTTCGGCGTGCCGATCGGGCGGGCCTACGTCGCGCTGTTCGGCGGTACCTACGGCTTGCCCGAGGGATTCACCGTGTTCTTCCACCCCGAGACCGTCGCCTACGGGGTCGTGCTCACCACGCTCGTGACGATGCTGGGGGCGAGCGGTCCCGCCCGGCGGATCAGCAGGGTGCAGCCGGTCGAGGCGCTGTCGGGGGCCACACAGTCGGCCAAGCCGATGAGCCCGGCCCGCTGGGCCCTGGGCGCCGGCGCCGCCGTGGCCGCGGTGGCGATGTTCCTGCTTCCCGCCGACCTGCCGCCCGACACGTTCGTCTGGGCTGCGCTGGGTCAGGGCGTGCTGGCGCTTGTCGCCCTCGTGCAGTTGGCGCCGATCGTCGTCAGCCCGATCGCGCACGTGGTGTGTTCGCTGGTGGGCAGGGTCAGCCCCGGCGCGGGTGTCCTCGCCCAGGAGCACGCCGGCTGGGATCGCGCGCGGACGGCGTCCCTGGCCAACCCTGCGCTGCTGTTGTTGGCGGTGCCCGGCATCTTCTTCACCACGTTTCTGGGGCTGGGCGACGCGGGCACCACGATGATGGGGCGCGCCCTGAGCGCCGACATCATCGCGGAGCACGGGCCAGGCCCGGCCGCCCTGGACCTCGACGCCCTCAGCGGACTGCCCGGCGTCGCCGCGGCTGCTCCGGTGGCGATCACGCGCGCGGACTGGTTCGCGCCCGCCGACCCGAACGTGCCCATCGCGGGCGGCGTCCAGTTGGGGGCCACCGACCTGGCGGCGCTGGCCCAGGTCCAGAACCTGCAGGTCACGGGGGCACCCCTGGACCAGGTGACCGGCACCAGGGTCGCCGTGTCGGGATCAGCCCACGAATTGGGCGAACGCACCACACTCACGGGCCCGGACGGGAGCCCCGTCGAGATCGAGGTGGTCACCGTGATCGACGGAGGTGTTGCCCTGCGCGAGTACCTCGTGGACGCCGCCACCTTCGACCTGCAGGGCGGGCACGCCGAGTACCGGACCTGGTTCATCCGCCTCGAGCCCGACGCCGACAAGGCCAAGGTCATGGACGCCGTGGGGCAAGCACTGCCCGGCGCCCACGTCCAGGACGCCGCCTTCTGGACGCAGGGCATGACCGACGACGGCAACCGGCAGGTCACCACCAGCCTGCTGGTCGCCATCGGCGGCTCGTGCCTGCTCGCCGTGCTGGCCATCGGGGTGTCGCTGCTGACGTCGCTACGCGAGCGTCAGGCCGAGTTCGCCCTGTCGCGGCGGGCCGGCGCCACCCAGGGGCTGATCCACCGTTCCACCCTGATCGAGACCGTCGCCGTTCTCGCCATCGGGTTCGGTCTGGGTGCCGCGGTCATTGCTGTCGCGTGGGGACGCCTCGCGCAGAACTTCGCCGCCACCGGCATCGGGACCGTCCCCGGACTGCCGTTCCTGCTGGGCTGGTTCGTGCTCGCCGGGTCCCTCATGGCCCTGGTCGCCACCGTCGGCGGCACGTCATGGGCACTGCGCTCGATCCGGATGGAGTGACCACGCATCAGGCGTTCCTGGCAGGTCGACCCCCAAACAAGAACGCCCACACCTCGAAAACGTGAGCCCCCCCGGGTGTGCGATCTTGAACGATCGACTCCCGGCGTGTGGGTGAGCTCAGGACCATCGGCGGGATCGACCGCGCTGGCCGGGGGCGAGGGCGGTTCAGCGATCGGTCGTGATGACCTCGATGGCGCACTGTGGCCCGGTGGCTCTGGCGAGGCGGCGATCCCCCGTGAGCAGGGTCACCTGCAGTGCTTCGGCGAGAGCGACGTAGGCGGCGTCGTAGATCGTGAGGTTGTTCCCCAACTCCCAACAGCGCGCCAGCAGCGGGGCATGACCCACGCGCTGGAGCGGCAGTTCCCGAAGATCATCCAGAGCGGACCCGACTCGACGCGGGTCCAGGTGGCCCCCGCGGGCCAGCCCTCGCCACACCGAGGCCACCTCGAGATCGATCAGTGCCGGCGCGGCGAGTCTTTCCCCGCGCAGCCGATTCCGCGCCGCGTCACCGTCGGGGCCGTCGTCGAGCAAGGCGACGGCCAGGACGCCGGCGTCAATGACGAGCACGGTCCAACCGCAAGGCGCTCACCGCGTCAGCCAGCGACAGCGATCCGCCGGCCCGGCCGCCCGCACGGGCGAGCACCTCGTCCACGGTTGGTTGGGCCGCCTCAGCGATCAGCCTGGACCGCAGGTACTCCTGCAACGACTGGTGCGCCGCGCTCGCCCGCTGCCGCAGGACCGCATGCGTGTCCTCGGGCACGTCCTTGATCTGAATGTTCGGCATGGAGCCATTATGGCGCCAATACACAGGCACATGGTGGCTGTGTGATCACGGCCCCCTCCACCGACGTGGGGCGTCCGCCCATGGAGCCACGAGCGGGAGGTCACGACCGTCGGAATGTGGGTGAGCTCACGACCATCAGCAAGACCCCGAGTTCACGCCCACCGATGTGGATCCCCACGTCAGTACCGCTGGCGATCCGCTGGATCCCCGCGCAGACAGCGGATGGCCGTGCGATCGCACGCGAGCGTGGTGGGGTCCAGCCCCAACGTGGCCGCACACCTGACCAGCATCGAGGTTCTGGGAGGCATCACACGTGCAGCATGGAAGGGGGACCCCAGAGGTCCCCCGCCACACCCGGAGGGCCTCACATCACGACATCCTGTGACAAGGGGTTTCGCTTGCCCCAAGAACGGAAATCTGGGGCTAATTTGGGGCTTCGTCTGACCACCCCTGACCACGAAACTGGACCCCTCTAGCGGCGATTTCCGCCAACACCCCTAGCCATAACGATGATGTGATGCGGGGCGACAGGTCTTCGGCCTGTTGTCTTCTCGTAGTATAATGCCTAGTCACAGCCATATTGTGGTCGGGGCGACAGGACTCGAACCTGCGGTCTCCTGCTCCCAAAGCAGGCGCGCTAGCCACTACGCTACGCCCCGTTGACCGCCCGCAACTCTACGTCTGTCGGACGGGGCAGGCCAACTCGCGTCCGCTCTCTAGCTCGACCAGTCGAATGACCCGACCAACCCACAGGCCTCAGCACAGATCCCCGATCGCGCTGAGAGATCCCGGCCTCCGCCGGGATGACGGTGGAACGGGGCTCAGGGACGTCGCTCAGCCGCCGGCACGCAGTTCGGGGCTGAGCAACAGCATCGCCAGGGGCTCGGCGTCGGTGATGCGCTCGTCGTAATAGCCGCACAGCACCTGTCCGCGGGCCTTCTCGGCCACCAGCGAATATCGCGCCGCGCCGGGCCACTCCGGCGGACAGAGTTCCAGGAGGCCAACCAGTTCGGCCTGTTCGGTCCAGGTCAGCAGCGGCGCCTCGCCGGGAAGCGTCCCGCCCAGACGGTTCGCCACCCCGTCCAGTTCGGCTGCCCCGAACTCGGCGTTCCGATAGTGCAGCAGCGAACTCTCCAGCGAAGCCGTCCGACCGACCGCGCTGCGTCCCAGCAGCTCCAAGCAGCGCTCCCGCGCGTCCAGCCCCAACGAAATGGACGCGAGCCAGCCAGCCATCACCGTCCGGCCGTAGCCGACCCCAACCGGCAGCCGAGCCAGCAGCCGCAGCGCGTCCGACACCAACGCAGCCTCGCCGAGCTTCCGACCGCGCAGCAGCGCAAACGCAGCTCCGATCACCGAATCCTCCGCGGCCCAGTCCACCTGGTCGAGCAGGTCTTCGTGCGCGTCGGTCAGCCGCAACAGGTGCTGGTCAGCCGCGAGCTGCACGCAGAACGCCTCTGCCGCGCTCAGCGGACGGCTGAGGCTCAGCTTCGTCTTCGCGACGGCATGCAACACGTCCTGCACGCTCGGCACCCACTCCACTGGCACCCGGCTCAAGCCGCGCGGCGTCTGGACGTCGATCGCGCGCCGTCCGCCCTCTCCGGCGATCACCACCATGCCCTCGGCGTACGCGATCTGGACGTCGTCCGGCCCGGTCACGCCGAAGTCAGCCAGGTCGCCCCACCACTCCTCTTCGAAGTCGAGCTGGGTGTCGTTCAGCCACGGTGGGAGCTTCGCGGCCAGATCGTCCAGGTGCTCGAACCAGTTCGCCCGCAACGCGGTCACCAGGCGCTGCCCGGCGCTCAGCTCGCTCCCCCGCGGCGCCACCAGGTACTCGGCGGTCGCACTGCTCCACTCCGGATCGCCGGCCTCCTCCAGGTAACCCTGCTCCAGCCGGAACCCAAGCACCGGTCCGCCGGCATGCGCCGGGCTCACCGCCAGCAGCGCGGTCACCCCGCTGCCCCAACTCCACAGCGTGTACTCCGGCCCCGGTCGCACCCGGACGCGCGGCGGCGTCGCCGTCAACGCCACATCGCTGGCCGGCAGCAGCACCCAGCGCGAACGCCACGCGTCCGCAACGCTCTGCCGCTGCAACAGCCGCCCGCCGGGGATCTGCAGGGTGTGCTCGACCTCGTCGGCAAGCTCCAGCTCGGGATCGGCGCCGACCGCGTCCACCCAACCCACCTCGACCACCAAGTCACCGTTCGCGAACAGCCTCGCGCTCGTCCCATCCGCAGCGAGCCGAACCTCAGCTTCGCCCCAAGCCATCACCGCCGTCGTTGGCATTTTCCGCACCAGTACAGATTGCGGCCCTCGAACTCCCGGACGCTGACGGCGCGCCCACAAACCAGGCACGGAAGCCCGGCGCGCCGATAGACGTACACCTCGCCACCGTGCCGATCGACCCGCGGTTCGCGTCCGGTGGCCTCCGGGGAGTGTTCGTCGCGCACCGTGTCGATGCGCCCGTCGCGCACCCCGAACGGCATCAGTTCCACCAGGTCGGCCCAAAGTTCACGCCACTTCCGCGGCGACAGTTCGTTGCCGGGCGTCTCCGGATGCAACCGCGCCCGGAACAGCACCTCGGCCCGATAGATGTTGCCCACCCCTGCGGCGACCCGTTGGTCCATCAACAGGGACGCGATGCTGCGCGCCGAGCGATGCACCCGCTGCCAACCGCGATCCGGGTCGGCGTCGGGGCGCAGCGGATCGGGACCCAGGGCGGCCACCGCGGCGTCCATCTCGACCGATCCGATCAGCGCGCAGGTCTGCGGGCCACGCAACTCCACCGCGTCCGCCTCGGTCTCAATGCGCAGCCGGACCGTGTCTGGATTGGTCACCACCCCGGGCCCGACCCAGCGCAGCTTGCCGATCAGTCCGAGGTGGATCTGCACCACCGCATCCTCACCGAACACCAAGAAGAGGTTCTTGCCGAACGCCTCAGCACCGCGCAGCGGACGGCCGTCCAGCAGCTCAGCCGCGCCGGCGAACCGTCCCTGCGGGCTGGTTACCCGTACCCCGCGTCCGGCGAAGGCCGCGTTCAGCTCACCGGCTAGGCGGTGGATCACATGACCTTCTGGCACGGCGACTCCCTGGTGCGACAGGGCAACGGAGTCTACATTGGGCCAACATGACGACACCGGCGCGCCACCCCGAACCCGACCGGGGTTTCGGCCGCGACGGCGTCTCCGGCCTCGTCGATCCCGCTCGCGCAATGCGGGCCCGGGACGTTTCGCGTCCAACCGCTGCGGACCTTGCTGCGGCCGAGCAGACCGCCGAAGCGCTTCTGGCCGCACCCGGCCAGCGCTCGCCGCATTGACCGTTGCAGTATGTTGTGCGCTGAACTACAGCCGACAAGCCGTCCCGCACCCGGGACCGGCCCTTCCACCCCAATGCAGTGAGGTGAGATGTACCCCGCAAACATCACGCGCGCCGAAGCCGCCGAGCGTTCCAACCAGATCGCCGCACACAGCTACGACATCACCATCGACCTCTCCGGACGCGTGCCCGACGCCGAACCGTTCGACCCGACGGCGACGTTCGTCTCCACTACGACCGCGCGCTTCAGCACCACCGGCGGGGATGCCTACCTCAACCTGATCGCCGACCGCGTGCTGGCGGCCACCCTGGACGGCGCACCACTCAGTGTCGAGGCGTTCGTGGACCACAAGGTCTGGTTCGCCGCCAGCGCCGGCGAGCATGAAGTGACCGTGTCCGCGCTCTGCCGATACAGCCGCACCGGCGAAGGCCTGCACCGCTTCGTCGACCCCGTGGACGACCGCGTCTACTGCTACAGCCAGTTCGAAACCGCGGACGCCCGCCGCGCCTTCGCCTGCTTCGAGCAGCCCGACCTGAAAGCCACCTTTGCGTTCACCGTGATCGCACCTGCCGACTGGACGGTGATCTCCAACTCCGCCGCGGTGGAACCGGTGATCGAAGGTCAGGAGGGGCTCGACCAGCAGAACGGGGAGCGGTTGGACCAGCCGGCCACCATCGCCCGCTGGACCTTCGCGACAACTCCCCCGATCTCCAGCTACATCACCGCCCTGATCGCCGGGCCGTTCCACACTGTCACTGATTCCTACGCCGGCAACGCCGCGGAGATCCCGCTGTCGGTGAGCTGCCGGCAGTCGTTGGTGCCCTACCTGGACCCCGAGCGGATCCTGAACACCACCAAGGCCGGCTTCGCGGTGTTCGAGGAGCACTTCGGCATGCCGTACCCGTTCGCCGACTACGCGCAGATCTTCGTGCCCGAGTTCAACGCCGGCGCCATGGAGAACGCCGGCTGCGTCACGATTCGCGACGAGTACCTCTACCGCTCGCGGGTGACCAACGCGTCCTATGAGGCCCGAGACAACACCATCCTGCATGAGCTCGCGCACATGTGGTTCGGCGACCTGGTCACCATGACCTGGTGGGATGACCTGTGGTTGAACGAGTCTTTCGCCGAATGGGCCTCGCACTTCTGCCAAGCCGAGATCCGCGCCAAGGGCAGCGCCGGCGACAACCCGTGGGCCACCTTCGCCAACAGCCGCAAGACCTGGGCCTACCGTCAGGACCAATTGCCGTCCACCCATCCCGTGGCTGCCGACATGGTTGACCTGGCCGCGGTCGAGTTGAACTTCGATGGCATCACCTACGCCAAGGGCGCGTCGGTGCTGCGCCAACTGGTCGCGTTCGTCGGACAGGAAGCGTTTCTGGCGGGCGTTCGGTCCTACTTCGCCGAACACGCCTGGGGCAACACCCAGCTGAGCGACCTGCTGGCCGCACTCACCAGCGCGTCCGGACGCGACCTGTCCCACTTCGCCGCGGAGTGGCTGCAGACCTCAGGGGTGAACACGCTGCGCGCCGAGTTCGAAACCGACGCGGACGGGAACTTCAGCCGCTTCGCCGTCCGGCAGACCGCGGTGCCGCAGTGGCCGACCCTGCGCCACCACCGGCTGGCGATCGGCCTCTTTGCCGAGGCGGACGGAAAACTGGCCCGCACCCATCGCGTCGAGGTGGACATCGCCGGTGAATTGACCGAGATCCCGGAGTTGATCGGGCAGGCGCGGCCCGACCTGATCCTGCTGAACGACGACGACCTCACCTACGCCAAGATCCGGCTCGACGAGCGCTCATTGGCCACCCTGGTCAGCGGCATCGGCAGACTGGACGACGCACTGGCTCGCGCCCTTTGCTGGGGTGCGGCCTGGGACATGTGTCGCGATGGTGAGTTCCGCGCGTCCGATTACGTTTCGCTGGTGCTCAGCGGCGCCGGCGTCGAGGACGACCTCACCGCCGTCCAGGCGCTGATGGCCCAGTCGCGCACCGCGATCGACTACTACGCACCCCGGGACACTCGCGCCGAGCTGAACGACCGTCTGATCGCAGGCCTGGCCCGGCTGATCAAGGATGCCGAGCCAGGTTCGGATCACCAGCTGGCGTTCGCCAGAGCCCTGATCCAGGCTGCGGACTCCGATGCTGTCGCCGACCTGCTCAAGGCGTGGCTGAACGGGGACGAAGCACCGGCGGGGCTCGCGATCGACACCGACCTGCGCTGGCTGATCGTGACCAACCTCGCCCGGCTCGGCGTGTTCGGCGAGGCCGAGATCAGCGCTGAAGCCGAGCGCGACGCGACCGCAGCCGGCGCCGAGAAGGCTGCCGGCGCACGTGCAGCGCAACCGCTGGCCGAGGCGAAGACCGAGGCTTGGCGGCTGATCACAGCCGATCCCGACGTGGCCAACGAGACCCACTACCAGATCAGCCAGAACTTCTGGAAGTTCGGCCAGGACAAGGTGCTGCGGCCCTACGTGCAGCGCTACCTGGAGGTCGCGGAGGCGATTTCTGATGGACGTGACGGCTGGGGCGAGCGCAGTTCCGCGATTCGGCAGCATGTGCTGGGGCTGTTGTTCCCCAGCCCGCTGGCCGACCGTCCGACCCTGGACGGGATCGACCAGTGGCGGGCCAACA
>Ga0116179_1003349_pt1 | contig 11093 bp, 9 predicted proteins | sample AD_UKC071_MetaG_FD_89751 | JGI IMG/M metagenome (GOLD analysis project Ga0116179, IMG submission 89751) | Active sludge microbial communities of municipal wastewater-treating anaerobic digesters from USA - AD_UKC071_MetaG | ecosystem: Engineered > Bioreactor > Anaerobic > Digestate | place: USA...
CCCACCGGCACGGCGCGCGAAGGCGGACTGCCTTACGCCCAGGCGCTGCAGGGCATCCGCCGCGCCATCGCCGATGCACAGTACGACCACGGCATCGTCGGCCGGCTGGTGGCGGCCATCGACCGCGAGGCCTCGCCCCGCGACGCGAGCGAGATGGTGCGCTGGGTGATCGAGGCGCGCTGCGACGAAGTGCTGGGCATCGGCATCGACTACCGCGAGAACGACCGGCCACCGGAGCTGTTCGTCGACGCCTATCGCGCCGCGCGCCGCGCGGGGCTCAGGACCACCGCCCACGCGGGCGAGTTCGGCACGCCCTGGACCCACGTGCAGACGGCCGTCGATCTGCTGCAGGTGGACCGCATCGACCACGGCTACACGGTGGTCGACGCGCCGGACTTCGCGGCGCGCTGCGCCGAGCGCGGCATTGTCTTCACCGTGGTGCCGACCAATTCGTACTATCTGCGCACCCTGCCGCCCGAGCGCTGGGCGCTGGACCACCCGATTCGCCGCATGCCCGGCCTGGGCCTGCGCGTGCACCCCAACACCGACGATCCGACCCTGCACCACGTGACACCCACGCAGGCCTGGGGCATGATGGTGCGCGACTTCGGCTTCGGTCTGGACGATCTGCGCGCCTTCATGCTCAACGGCCTGGACGGCGCCTGGATCGACGACGGCACGCGCCGCGCCTGGCGTGCCGGGTTCCTGCAGGACTTCGACGCGCTGCGCCGGGAGCTGGAGTCGCCTTCTTCTTCAGTTTGATCCCAACCATCACCGACCGCCTCCAGACCATGAACCGCTCGCCGATGCTCAAAACCGTCCTCTGGGGAGTCGCCGCCCTGCTCGTCACAGGCGCCGCCCAGGCCCAGCCCGCCTGGCCCGCCGCCAAGCCGATCACGCTCATCGTGCCCTTCACCGCCGGCGGCAGCGTGGACGCCACTGCCCGCCTGCTGGCCGAGCAACTGGGCTAGCGGCTCAAGCAGACCGTGGTGGTCGACAACGTCGCCGGCGCCGGCGGCACCATTGGCGTGGCCAAGGCGGCGGCCGCGGCGCCCGACGGCTACACCCTGGTGATGGGCGCCGACAGCCCGGTGGCGATCGCCAAGCTGGTCAACCCGGCCGGGGTGCGCTACGACCCGGCCAAGGACCTGGCACCGGTGGCGCTGATCAATACCGCGCCCATGCTGCTGGTGGCGCGGCCCGGCCTGCCGGCGCGCAACCTGGCCGAGGTGGTGGCGCTGGCGCGCAAGGAGCCGGGGCGTCTGAGCTACGCCACTTCCGGCATCGGCACCGTGCTGCACCTGGCGATGGAAATGATCAAGCAGCAGGGCAAGTTCCACGCCGTGCACGTGCCGTATCGCGGCGGTGCGCAAATCGCCACCGACACCATTGGTGGGCAGGTCGATCTGGCGATGCTGGTCAGCGTCAGCGCGGCCCAGCATGTGCAGGCCGGCAAGCTGCAGGGCATCGCCGTGACCGGCGCCAGGCGGCTGGCAATCCTGCCCAATGTGCCGACGGTGGCCGAGACCCCTGGCTTCAAGGGCTACGACGTGGTGTCCTGGACCGGGCTGTTTGCCCCGGCGCGCACGCCGCCGGCGGTGATCGAGCAGCTCAACCAGGCGGTCAACGCGGTGCTGGCGCAGCCCGAGGTGCGTGCCAAGTTGCAGGATCAGGGTGCGACGGCGGGCAGTGGCAGTGCCGAGGAATTCGGCAAGTTCGTGGCCAGCGAGCAGCAGCGCTACGCCCAGATCGTCAAGGCGGCGGGCATCCGTGACTGACCAAGCGAAGCGAAAAATGACCGCAGCGCCCGGCCAGCGCGCGCCAGCAGCTATCTAATCAATAGCGCTTGAGGTTCAGCCGCGTTCCACCGGCAAGCCCGGCGTGCGGCACCACTCGCTCCAGCTGCCGGCGTACAGCGCCACCGGGGCGTAGCCGGCCAGCTCCATGGCCAGCACGTTGGGCACGGCGCTGACGCCGCTGCCGCAATGGTGCACCACGCCGGTGGCGTCGCGGCCGGCCAGCAGGGCGTCGAACTCGGCCCGCAGCTGCGCCGGCGGCTTGAAGCAGCCGCTGCTGGCGTCCAGGTTGTCGGCAAAGGGCCGGTTGAGCGCGCCCGGGATGTGGCCGGCCACCGGGTCCAGCGGCTCCTCGTCGCCGCGATAGCGCGGTGCGGCGCGGGCGTCGACCACGGTCTGCCCGGGCTGGCCCAGCCGCGTCTGCACGTCGCCGGTGTGGGCCAGGCGGCGCAGCGGCGGCTGGAGCCGGAACTCGGTCGCCGGCCTGGGCGCCGCCGCGCCTGACGCGACCGCGCCACCGGCCGCCAGCCAGGCCTGCAGGCCGCCGTCCAGCACCGCCACGGCGTCGTGGCCAACCCACTTGAACATCCACCACAGGCGGCCGCAGTAGTTGCAGCCGTTGCGGTCGTACACCACGGCCTGCATGTCGTTGGCAAAGCCAATGGCCGACAGCCAGGCGGCGAAGGCCTCGCGCCGGGGCAGCGGGTGGCGCCCGCCGTTGACGGCCTCGGCCGGCGGGTGGGCGCTGAGATCGCGCTCCAGGTGCGCCTGGCGGCTGCCGGCGATGTGTTGTTCGGCGAACAGGGCGTCGGCCTGGGCGGGGTTGCCCAGCTCGCCGCTGCAGTCGAACACCATGAGCGGCGCGCCGCTGGCCCGCAGGGCCTGCAGTTGGGGGACGGTGATGAGGTGGGTGTAGGCCATGGCGCTGGTCAGTGGACTTCGGCGGGTGGGTTGGGCAGGGCGCGGGCGCGCAGGAAGGTGGCGGCAATGCCGCTGGCGACGATGGTGGCCATGCCCAGCCAGCCGATCAGCGGCAGCTGATCGCCAAACAGCAGCAGACCGAACAGCGCCGCGAACACGATGCCCGAGTATTGCAGGTTGGCCACCACCATGGTGGCGCCGCGGGTGTAGGCGCGCGTCATGCACAGCTGCCCCAGCGCGGCCAGGATGCCGACCGGCAGCAGCCACAGCGCCTGCACGGTGTTCAGCGCATGGGTGTCGAAGAACTGCATGCCGATGCCACCGGCCAGCGCCGCGCCCAGGGAAAAGTAGAACACCGTGCGCGCTTCCGGCTCGCCTACGCGGCCAAGTGCAGCCACCTGGATGTAGGCCAGCGCCGACATCAGGCCGGACAGCAGCCCGATCAGGCCGGCGAACAGCTGGTTCTGCTCCAGCGTGGGGCGCAGCATCATCACCACGCCGGCAAAGCCGGCCATCACCGCCATCACCAGCGGCCCCTGGCGGCGGATGTCGGCCAGTTGGCCCATCAGCAGCGTGCCGCCGACCAGGAAGGCGGCCACCCAGACGCCGCTCATGTAATTCAGCGTCATGGCGGTGGCCAGCGGCAGGTGGGCGATGGCGTAGAACCAGCACACCAGCGCCGACACGCCCACCACGTTGCGCCACACGTGCATCATCGGCACGCTGGTTTGCAGGCTGACCCCGCGCGAACGGCACAGCGCCCACATGAACAGCACGCCGATGGCGCCGCGGTAGCACACGATCTCCAGCGGCCCGAAGTAGGGCGAGGCGAACTTGATGCACACGCTCATCAGGGCAAAAAAGAGCGAGGCGGCGACCATCCAGGCGGCTTGCATGGCGTGGAATTATGAATGAAAAATGCTTGTACCGCTTGCTGGATGTGCGCCAGCAGCTAGCAAAAAAATAGCGCCTAGTCGGGTGCGGCCAGGCGCCGGAGGGCGGGGCAGGCGCGCGCTCAGGCGGTCACGCGCAGGCCCATGGCGCGGCGGTACCACTCGTGGAAGTGCTGCATGCCGTCTTCCATCGGGCTCTGGTAGGGGCCGACTTCGTTGTCGCCGCGCTGCATCAGGGCCTTGCGGCCGGCGTCCATGCGCTCGGCGATCTCGTCGTCCTCGATGGCGGTCTCCATGTAGGCGGCGCGCTGGGCCTCGACGAACTCGCGCTCGAAGGCCACGATCTCCTCGGGGTAGTAGAACTCCACCATGTTCAGCGTCTTGTCGACGCCGATCGGGTGCAGCGTGGACACCGTGAGCACGTGCGGGTACCACTCGACCATGATGTGTGGGTAGTAGGTCAGCCAGATCGCGCCGCGCTCGGGCAGCTTGCCCTCGCGGTACTTCAGCAGCACCTCGTGCCATTGGCGGTACACGTCGGAGCCGGGCTTGCCGAAGCTGGGCGCCAGGCCCACGGTCTGCACCGAAAACTCGCCCCCGAACTGCCACTTCAGGTCGTCGCAGGTGACGAAGTTGCCCAGGCCGGGGTGGAAGGGGCCGACGTGGTAGTCCTCCAGGTAGACCTCGATGAAGGTCTTCCAGTTGTAGTTGCACTGGTGCAGCTCGACGTGGTCGAGCACGTAGCCGTCGAACGACAGGTCGCGGGCAGCGGCCATGCCGGCCAGGTCGGCGGTGATGTCGCGGCCGTTGTCCTCGAACAGCAGGCCGTTCCACTGGCGCAGCGGGTAGTTGCTCAGGCTCAGGCACGGGTCGCGCTCGAAGTGGGGCGCGCCCAGCAACTCGCCGCTGCTGGAATAGGTCCAGCGGTGGATAGGGCAGACGATGTTGCCACCGGCGTGGCCCTTGCCCTCGGCCTGCAGGTTGCCGCGGCCGCCCAGCATGATGGCCTGGCGGTGGCGGCAGCAGTTGGAGATCAGCTGAATCTGGCCCTGCGCGTCGCGCACCAATGCGCGCCCGCCCGCCTCCTGGGGCAGCACGAAGTAGTCATGGGCCTCGGGCACGGCCAGCGCGTGGCCCACATAGCGGGGACCAGACTCGAAGAGCAGCCGCTTTTCGCGCTCGAACTGCGCCTGGTCGAAGTAGGAATGGACGGGAAGTTGACTTGCCGCCTGCTGTAACTGAAGACTCAAATCAGACATGGTGTGGCCGATGTTGAAGACTCCCCCTATGAAGGGGCAGGAAGTAAGCGCCTGGCATCCGAGGATATTGCGCGCGTGAACCCGAACGCTGATCGCGCCAGGGAGCCCGCCATTTTAGCGGGCCCGCTGTGCCACCGGCGCCGCCACGGGCGCCCGATGGCGGCGGGGCGCTGGCGCATCCGGGCAAGGCCAGGCGGGCGCAGCCTAAAATACCGTCTTTTGTCCGTACACATGAGCAGAAAAGCCGCTTCCAGCCCGGCCCAGCCTGCCAGCTATGGCGAGGCGGTGCAGCAGCTTGAACAGCTGATCGCCGGGCTCGAGTCCGGTCAGTTGCCGCTGGAGGAACTCCTGGGCCATTACCAGCGCGGCACCGAGCTGCTGCGCTACTGTCGCGACCGCCTGCAGGCCGTCGAGGATCAGGTTCGGGTGCTCGACGAGCGTGGTGACGTCAAGCCGTGGATGCCCGAGTGAGCGCGCCGGATTTTCCGGCCTGGTCCGCCCTGGCGCTGGCGCGGGTCGAGCAGGCCCTGACCGACTGGGTGCCGGCCGCTGCGCCCGCGCGGCTGGGCGACGCCATGCGCTACGCGGTGCTGGACGGTGGCAAGCGCCTGCGCCCGCTGCTGGTGCTGGCCAGCGCCGATGCGGTGCAGGGCAACGGCTCGGCGGCACTGCGCGCGGCCTGCGCGGTGGAGCTGATCCACGCCTATTCGCTGGTGCATGACGACATGCCCTGCATGGACAACGACGTGCTGCGTCGGGGCAAGCCCACGGTCCATGTGCGATACGGCGAGGCCCAGGCCTTGCTGGCCGGCGACGCCCTGCAGGCTCTGGCCTTCGAGCTGCTGACGCCCGAAGGCGACGCGGTGCCACCGGCCATGCAGGCGGCGCTGTGCGGCCTGCTGGCGCGCGCTGCCGGCGCGGCCGGCATGGCCGGCGGTCAGGCCATCGACCTGGCCAGCGTCGGGCGCGTGCTGACCGAGGCCGAGTTGCGGGCCATGCACCGGCTCAAGACCGGCGCGCTGCTGCAAGCTGCCGTGCGCATGGGCGCGGCCTGCGCGGCGCCAGCGCTGCCGGTCGCCACCCGCGCGGCGCTGGACGACTACGGCGCCGCCATCGGCCTGGCCTTCCAGGTGGTCGACGACATCCTGGATGTCACCGCCGACTCCGTCCAACTGGGCAAGACCGCCGGCAAGGACGCCGCGGCCGACAAGCCCACCTACGTGTCCCTGCTGGGTCTGGCCGAGGCCCAGGCACTTGCCGCGCGGCTTCATGCGCAGGCGCACCACGCGCTCGATGCCAGTGGCCTGACCACGGCGGCGCTGCTGCGCAGCCTGGCCGACCGCGTGGTGATGCGCGAGAACTGATCATGTCCACACCCCTGCTCGAATCCATTCAAAGCCCGGCCGACCTGCGCCGCCTGCCGCGGGCACAACTCAAGGGCCTCGCCGACGAACTGCGCGAATGCGTGTTGACCAACGTCGCCCGCACGGGCGGCCACCTGAGCTCCAACCTGGGCACGGTCGAGCTCACCATCGCGCTGCACTACGTCTTCAGCACACCGCACGACCGCCTGGTGTGGGACGTCGGCCACCAGACCTATCCGCACAAGATCCTCACCGGCCGGCGCGAGCGCATGCCCACGCTGCGTCAGCTCAATGGCATCTCCGGTTTTCCGCGCCGCGACGAGAGCGAATACGACACCTTTGGTACCGCGCACTCGTCCACCAGCATCTCGGCGGCGCTGGGCATGGCGCTGGCGGCGCGGCAAAAAGGCGAGGACCGCAAGGCGGTGGCCATCATCGGCGACGGCGCCATGACCGCCGGCATGGCCTTCGAGGCGCTCAACAACGCCGGCGTCGAGCGTGACGCGCGCCTGCTGGTGGTGCTCAACGACAACGACATGTCCATCAGCCCGCCGGTGGGCGCGCTCAACCGCTACCTGGCGCAGCTGATGAGCGGTCATTTCTACGCCGCCGCCAAGAGTGTCGGCAAGACGGTGCTGGGTCCGGTGCCGCCGCTGTTCGAACTGGCCAGGCGGCTGGAGCAGGGCGCCAAGGGCATGGTGGTGCCCGCCACGCTGTTTGAGAAATTCGGCTTCAACTACATCGGCCCCATCGACGGGCATGACCTGGATTCGCTGATTCCCACGCTGGAGAACATTCGCGACCTGATGCGCGACAAGGCCGGGCCGCAGTTCCTGCACGTGGTCACCAAGAAGGGCCAGGGCTACAAGCTGGCCGAGGCCGATCCGGTGGCCTACCACGGCCCGGGCAAGTTCGACCCGGCGGTGGGCCTGGTCAAGCCCAGCACCACGCCCCGCCAGACCTTCACCCAGGTGTTCGGGCAATGGCTGTGCGACATGGCGGCCCAGGATCGCAAACTGGTCGGCATCACACCGGCCATGCGCGAGGGTTCGGGCATGGTCGAGTTCCACCGCCGCTTTCCGGACCGCTACTACGACGTCGGCATCGCCGAGCAGCACGCCGTCACCTTTGCCGCCGGCCTGGCCTGCGAGGGCCTGAAGCCGGTGGTGGCGATCTACTCGACGTTTCTGCAGCGCGCCTACGACCAGCTGATCCACGACGTCGCCATCCAGAACCTGCCGGTGGTGTTTGCCCTTGACCGCGCCGGCCTGGTCGGCGCCGATGGCGCCACCCATGCCGGCAACTACGACATCGCCTTTCTGCGCTGCATCCCGCAGATCAGCATCGCCTGTCCGGCAGACGAGCGCGAGTGCCGCCAGCTGCTGAGCACGGCCTACGAGCAAAACCACGCGGTGGCCGTGCGCTATCCGCGCGGTGCCGGTGCCGGCGTCGAACCGCTGGCCGACCTGGCCGGCCTGCCGTTCGGCACGGGCGAGGTCCGACGCCAGGGCAAGGGCGTGGCGATCCTGGCGTTCGGCACGCTGCTGTACCCGGCGCTGGCCGCCGCCGAGCGCCTGGACGCGACGGTGGTCAACATGCGCTGGGCCAAGCCGCTGGACGCCGAGCTGCTGCTGCGGATCGCGAACCAGCACGACGCCCTGGTCACCATCGAGGAGGGCGCCATCATGGGCGGTGCCGGCAGCGCCGTGGCCGAGGCGCTGACCGACGCCGGGGCGCTCAAGCCGCTGCTCCACCTGGGGCTGCCTGACCGCTTCATCGAGCATGGCGACCCGGCGCAGCTGCTGGCGTTGCAGGGCCTGGACGCCACCGGCATCGAATCTTCCGTGCGCTCACGCCTGGGCCAGTGGCTGGTGCCGCAGCAGCGCAACCTGAAGGCGGTCAGCTGACGGCACCCGGTCGGCGCGCGTGCGCCGATCAAGTGAATGCCCTAATGGCCTCGGCGGCTTACATGCCGCTACACTCGACCGGTTGTTCTTTTTTCTAAAGGAGTGCACAACATGGATCGTCGTTCCCTGATCAAGCGTGCCGGCATTGCCGGCGTATTGGCTGCCGGCGTTGCGCCGGCGGTGCATGCGCAGGCGGCCGTTCGCTGGCGTCTGGCCACCAGCTTTCCCAAGTCGCTGGAGACGCTGCACGGTTGTGCGGTGAAGTTCTCCGAGACCGTCAAGCAGCTGTCGGGCGGCAAGTTCGAAGTGTCGGTGCACGCCGCCGGCGAGCTGATGCCCGCCTTTGGCATCGTTGACGCGTTGGCCGACGACTCCATCGAGATGGGTGAATCCGCGAGCTATTACTACGCTGGCAAGGACCCCACGTTCTCCTTCGGAACCGCAGTGCCCTTCGGCTTCACGGCGCAGCAGATGCTGGCGTGGAAGTTGTATGGCAATGGCGGCAAGCTGATGGATGAGTTGTATGGCAGGTACAACTTCTTCGGCCTTCCAGCCCTGAACACCGGTACCCAGATGGGCGGCTGGTATCGCAAGGAGATGAACAAGCCCGGGGACTTCAAGGGCCTGAAGATGCGCCTGGGCGGCGGCGTGTTCGGCGAGTCAATGGCCAAGCTCGGCGTGGTGGCGCAGTCCATGCCAGGTGGCGAGGTGTACCAGGCGCTGGAGAAGGGCACGCTGGATGCCGCCGAGTTCGTCGGCCCCTACGACGACGAGAAGATGGGCTGGAACAAGGTGGTCAAGTACTACTACTACGGCGGCTGGTTCGAGGGCGGCGCCGAGCTGGAGTTCTACATCAACAAGAAGGCGTTCGCCAAGCTGTCGCCGGAAAACCAGGCGATCGTTCGGGCGGCGGCGGCCGTGGCCTATAACGACGGCACCTCCAAGTACCTGCACCTGAACCCGATCTCGCTCAAGCGTCTGGTGGCTTCGGGCACGCAGCTCAAGCGCTTCAACAAGGAGATCATCCAGGCTGCCTTCAAGGCGACGCAGGAGGTCTACGCGGAACACAGTGCCAAGAGCCCCTTCTTCAAGAAGGTGTTCGAGGACATGCGTGCCTTCCAGCGCGACCAGATCCTGTGGAACCGCATTTCCGAACTGGTTTACACGCAGGACATGGCTTCGCTCAAGATCTGATGCCACGGCCCGGGTGTCTTGATGGCACCCCGGCATGAAAAAACCGCAGCCACTGGCTGCGGTTTTTTTTTGCCTTGTTGCCCGGGTGCCCGAGGCCGGCACGAGCGCCGCGGCGTCCCTGGGCAGGGCCCCCTACTTGCCGATCGCGTTCTGGATCGCCTTCATCGGGTCGTCGGGCTCGCCCCCAGCGGGGCCGCCGCTGTGGCTGCTGTCACCGATGCCGGGCAATCCGCTGCCGCCCGCCGGCGCGTCGCTGCCGCCCGGGGCGGGCGCAGCGCTGTCCAACGACGACGGTGCCGATCCAGCGTCGGTGCCATCAGCTTCCTGGTTCAGGTCCTTCATCATCTGCTCGCCGACGGCGTCCATGTCGACCTTGACCTGTTTGTCCAGCCCACCGGTGACCAGGGCCGGGAAGGCGATCAGCACGCCCACCATCACCAGCTGCAGCAGCAGGAAGGGAATGGCACCCTTGTAGATCTGCATGGTCGTCACCGGCTCCATGGTCTTGCCGGTGTGGGCGTCCACATAGGGTTTGTCAGGCGCCACCGAACGCAGGTAGAACAGCGCAAAGCCGAACGGTGGGTGCATGAAGGAGGTCTGCATGTTCATGGCCAGCAGCACGCCAAACCAGACCAGGTCGATGCCCATCTTCTCGGCAATGGGAGCCAGCACGGGCACAACGATGAAGGACAGCTCGAAGAAGTCCAGGAAGAATGCCAGCACGAACACCAGGACGTTCACGAAGATCAGGAAACCCAGCTGTCCACCCGGCAGCTTGGCCAGCAGGTGCTCGACCCACACCGGGCCGTCGGCCGCCTGGAACACCATGCTGAAGATGGTGGCGCCGATCAGGATGAACATCACGAAGGACGACAGCTTGGTCGTGGTGCCCAGCGCCTGGCGCAGCAGCGACCAGGACAGGCGCTTGCGCAGGGTGGCCATGATCAGGGCGCCCATGGCCCCCATGGCGCCGCCCTCGGTCGGCGTGGCCACGCCCAGGAAGATGGTGCCCAGCACCAGGAAGATCAGCAGCAACGGCGGAATCAGCACGAAGGTGACGCGCTCGGCCAGCTTGGACAGCAAGCCCATGCGCGTGACGCGGTTGATCACGGCCACCAGCCAGGCAACGAAGCTGCCACCGCACATGGCGACGACGATTTTCTCGTCCGTGGGCACCATGGTGACTTCCTTGCCCTGCCACCAGCTGTGCACCGCCTCCATGTTCTGCGCCAGCGCCACGGCCACCACCGCCGACAGCGCGACCAGCACCGTCAGCGACAGGTAGCCGGACTTGCCGCTGGGCTCGCGGAAGGTGCGCGCCTCTGGCGGCAGCGCCGGCACCATGGCCGGCTTGACGAACGCCAGGATGGCCACCCACAGGATGTACAGGCCCATCAGCGCAAAGCCGGGAATGAAGGCGCCCTTGTACAGATCGCCCACGCTCTTGCCCATCTGGTCGGCCAGCACGATCAGCACCAGCGAGGGCGGGATGATCTGCGCCAGCGTGCCCGAGGCGGCAATCACGCCGCTGGCCAGCGAGCGGCTGTAGCCGTAGCGCAGCATGATGGGCATGGAAATCAGGCCCATCGAGATGACCGAGGCGGCGACCACGCCGGTCGTGGCCGCCAGCATGGCGCCCACCAGCACCACCGCCAGCGCCAGGCCGCCGCGCAGCGGGCCGAACACCTGGCCGATGGATTCGAGCAGATCCTCGGCCATGCCGCTGCGTTCGAGAATCAGGCCCATCAGGGTGAAGAAG
>Ga0116179_1003359_pt1 | contig 11067 bp, 9 predicted proteins | sample AD_UKC071_MetaG_FD_89751 | JGI IMG/M metagenome (GOLD analysis project Ga0116179, IMG submission 89751) | Active sludge microbial communities of municipal wastewater-treating anaerobic digesters from USA - AD_UKC071_MetaG | ecosystem: Engineered > Bioreactor > Anaerobic > Digestate | place: USA...
CCCCGCACCGGAGACCGGAACCGACAGCCAAACCGGGCCAGCCGAAAACCCTCCCGCGTAGGGTCGGACCATGGCCGGCCAGCCCCAGGTGCAGACAGTGCGCGGCGCGATCCCGGTAGACAGCCTCGGCGTCACCCTGATGCACGAGCACGTCTTCGTGCTGTCACCGGAGATCATCGCCAACTACCCCGACAGCTGGGGCGACGAGTCCGCCCGCGAGGACGCCGCGGTACGGAAACTGAACGCGCTCAAGGAGATCGGGGTGGACACCATCGTCGACCCCACCGTCATCGGCCTGGGTCGCTACCTCCCCCGCATCCAACGGGTGGCGGCCCGCACCGACCTGCAGATCGTGGTCGCCACCGGCGTCTACACCTACAACGACGTCCCGATGTACTTCCACTTCACCGGACCGGGCACCGCACTGGACGGACCCGAGCCGATGGTGGAGATGTTCGTCCGCGATATCACCGAGGGCATCGCCGGAACCGGGGTCAAGGCCGCGATCCTCAAGTGCGCCACCGACGAACCCGGTCTGACCCCCGGGGTGGAACGGGTGCTGCGGGCCGTCGCGCAGGCCCACCGCGCCACCGGCGTGCCGATCACCACCCACACCCACGCGCGCACCCGCCGCGGGCTGGAGCAGCAGCGCGTCTTCGCCGCCGAGGGCGTGGACCTGAGCCGGGTGATCATCGGGCACAGTGGGGACACCACCGACCTGGCCTACCTGGATGAGCTCATCGCGGCCGGTTCCTACCTGGGTATGGACCGGTTCGGGGTGGACAACATCCTGTCCTTCGAGGATCGCGTCGACACGGTGGCCCGGATGTGCGAACGCGGGCACGCCAACCGGATGGTGCTGGCGCACGACGCGTCCTGCCACATCGACTGGCTGCCCGAGGCGATGCTTCCCGTCGCCCTGCCGAACTGGCACTACCTGCACATCCACACCGACGTGCTGCCCGCCCTGCGGGCGCGCGGGGTCACCGACGAGCAGATCACCACCATGCTCGTCGACAATCCGCGCCGGATCTTCGCCACCGGGGGTGCCTACTAGTGAGTGGCCAAGTAGTGAGTGGCCCGGTGACCACCGACGACATCCCGCCGATCGGAACCCAGATCAGCCGGTTGGCCGCCGCCGATCCGAACGCCCCGGCTGTCACCCACGGCGGCCGGACCGTCACCCGCGCCGAACTGGAGGCGTGGACCAACCGACTGGCCCGCGCCTACGCGGATCTCGGGGTGCGCCGGGGCGACTACGTCACGGTCGCGCTGCCCAACTCGATCGAGTGGGTGGCCGCGGTCGTCGCCACCTGGAAACTCGGCGCGATCCCACAGCCGCTGTCCTCCCGGCTGCCCGACGCCGAGTACGGCCACCTGCTGGATCTGCGGGAGCGGGCGCTGCTGGTCGGCCGGCCCGACCCCCGCGGGATCGTCCCGTCGGTACCCGGCGATGCCGAGCCGGACCCGGGCCTCTCCGCGGATCCGCTACCCGAGGCGGTGTCGCCGTCGCTGAAGTCGATGGCGTCGGGCGGCAGCACCGGGCGGCCGAAGCTGATCGAGGCCGGCGGGGACGGCCGGTTCAACGGGACCGCGGTCGCGGCGATGATGGGCAACCTGCCCACCGACACCCAGTTGGTGTCGGTGCCGTTGAGCCACAACACCGGTTTCACCTCGGCCACCATGGCGCTGGCCACCGGCCAGCATCTGGTGCTGATGAGTCGGTTCGATCCGGCGGAGTTCCTGCGCCTGATCGACGAGCACCGGGTGAACTACCTGGCGACGGTGCCGACCATCATGCAGCGCCTGCTGCCCGTTTACCGGCAGACCCCGGGACGCTACGACCTCACCTCGGTGCGCCGCTGGTGGCACCTGGCCGCGCCCTGTCCGCCGAACGTCAAGGAGGCCTGGATCGAGATCCTCGGCCCGGAGGTGGTGTGGGAACTGTACGGCGGCACCGAACTTCAAGCCCTGACCTTCATCAGCGGCACCGAGTGGCTGACCCATCGCGGATCGGTGGGCCGGGTGGTGTCCGGCGAGATGAAGATCCTCGACGACGAGGGGCAGGAGTGCCCGCCCGGCGTGGTCGGCGAGGTCTACATGCGCCCGCGTCCTGGCAGCCGTCCGACCTACCGCTACATCGGCTCGCAGCCCAAGACCCGCCCCGACTCGCTGGGGGCCTGGGACTCACTGGGCGATCTGGGCTGGTTCGACGATGAGGGGTACCTGTATCTGGCCGACCGGCGGGTCGACATGTTCACCGTCGGCGGGCGCAACGTCTACCCCGCGGAGATCGAGAACGCGCTCGCCGAACACCCCGAGGTGCTGTCCTGCCTGGTGGTCGGCATCCCGCACGAGGATCTCGGGCAGGTGCCGCACACCCTGGTGCACAGCGAGGCACCGCTGGACAAGGCTGCGGTCACCGCCTTCGTCGCCGAACGACTGGCCGAGTACAAGGTGCCGCGCAGCGTCGAGTTCGTCGACACCCCCCTGCGGGACGACGCCGGTAAGGCGCGGCGCACCGCGGTACGCGAGGAGGTCATCTCGCGACTGGATTCGATGGCGCGCTATCGCGCGACCGGATCCGATGGCGCGCTATCGCGCGACTGACGGCTCAGGCTGATCGGTGACCGAACTGTCCAGCGGCGGCGGTGCCACGGCTTCGGCACCGGCCTTGCGGTACTCCCAGCGGCGCAACGCGTTCCGGCACGGTGACTCGATCAACGCATAGCTGACCGCCGCCATCGCGAAGCCCAGCACCGTGGTCAGGACGAACACCACGATCAGGTCGCCGTTGAACATGAAGGTGCCCACCATCGGGAACACCATCACCAGCGCCGCCAGATGCCAGACGAACAGGCCGTAAGACCACCGGCCCAGCGTCACCATCACCGGGTTGCCCAGAATCCGGTGCGGGGTGCCCGGCCGGTCCAGCACCAATGGGGCCAGCAGTGCCGCGGCCACCACGGCGCCCATCGAGGTTCGCACCACGAACTGACCGAGCGTCGCCGGTACCAGGTTCTTCGGGCCGGCCAGCGGCGACGCCGAGATCAGATACGCGACCAGGGCGATCCCGTAGATCTGCCACGGGTTGCGGGCCAATCGGTGCGGCCAGCCGACCGGGCTGACCGTCCACTCCGCCAGCAGCATCCCGGCGGCGAACCAGGACGCGTAGGCCGGCGGCCAGTTCAGGAAGTTGACGCCCTCCGCGGTGTGGATCGGCAGCAGACCCCAGCCGAGGCTGGCCACCGCCACCGCGGCGATGGCCGGAACCCGCGCCCGCACCGGCAGCAGGTAGGCCAGGAACGCCAGCAATGGCAGCGCCAGGTAGAAGCTGACCTCCACCGACAGGCTCCACATCTGGGTCAGCCCGGCGGTCAGGGTGAGCGGCACGTAGACCTGGGTCAGGGTCAGGTTGGCCAGCCAGACGGTGAGGCTGGCGTTCTTCGCTTCCGGCAGCAGGGTCAGGATGATCACCACCGCCACCAGGTAGCCCGGCATGATCCGAACCAGCCGGGACCGCAGGTAGTGACCGGCCGGCGGCCGATGCCGCAGTCCGCGGGCCGCGGCCGCGTGGCCCCGCCACAGCAGGAAGCCCGACAGCGCGAAGAACACCGCCACCGCCAGGTCGAACCGGTGCAGCAATCGGCCGATGACACCATCGGAGGTGCCGGTCTGGAAGGCGACGTGCGTGAGCACCACCCCCATCGCCGCGCAGGCCCGCATCCCCTCCACGGCCGGCAGGAAGCTGCGGGTGCCACCCACCTGCGCCGGCTCCCGGTCCACCGGTTCCATGCCGATCAGTGTGCCGGTGGCGACCGGAACACCGACGGCGGGTACAGCAGATTCGTGCGCGGGCGCGGTTGGTTGCGGCTCCGGCTGTTAGGGTCAGGGCGGCTGGATACCGACTGACACAGCATGTGAAGAGGAGACCTGACGGCGTGAACCGCGCGAATATGTTGCGTCTCGCGGCATGCGGCATCATCGGCCTCGGCGCCGCCCTGCTGATCGCCTCGCTGCTGCTGTCCACGTACACCGCGGGCAAGATCCGCAAGATTCCGCTGACCATCGACCAGACCCTGGTCTCCAGCGGCACCGGCACCGCACTGGATCCCGCCTCGCTCAGCGGCGAGCAGTTCGTCGTCAACCAGAACGTCCCGCTGGTCTCTCAGCAGGCGATGACCGTCGAGACCCCGGCCAACGCCGATGTGGTCACCCTGCAGGTCGGCACCAGCGTGCGGCGCACCGACAAGCAGCAGGACAACGGGCTGCTGCTGGCCATGGTGGACACCGTCACGGTCAACCGCAGCACCGCCGAGGCGGTCTCCGAGGCCGACCGCCCGGGTGGTTCGGTGCAGAAGCCACGCACCATCGGGGATGACAAGCCGCCGACGGCGATCGCGCTCCCGCACGAGGGCCTGACCTATCGCTTCCCGTACGACACCGAGAAGAAGTCGTACCCGATGTTCGACCCGATCGCCCAGAAGCCGTACGACGCCAACTACGACGGCGAGGACGACGTCAACGGCCTGACCACCTATCGGTTCACCCAGAACGTCGGCTACGACGCCGACGGCAAGCTCGTCGAACCGATCAAGTACTCCTCGCTCTACGACAACGATGAGGACGGCGAGGTGACCGCCCGGGCCGGGCTGTGGGGTCTGGCGGACCTCGATCCCTACGAGCCCGTCACGATGACCCGCTACTACGCCGCACAGCGCACCTTCTGGGTGGATCCGGTCTCCGGCACCATCGTCAAGGCCCAGGAACGCGCCAACCACTACTACGCCCGCGATCCGCTCAAGCCGGAGATGGCCGTCGTCGACTACAAGGTCACCTCGACCGAGCAGACGGTCGAGTCGCAGGTGGCCGACGCCCGCGACGAACGCGACCGGGTGGCGCTGTGGTCACGGGTGCTGCCGATCAGCCTGGCCGCGGCCGGACTGGTGGCCCTGATCGGCGGCGTGGTGCTGGGCCTGTTCGGCGGCCGCACCGAGTCGGCACTGGCCGGACCCAGCGAAGAGGGCAGCGATCTCGATCTCGGGCTGTTCGGCAAGGACGAGACTGGGCCGATGCCCGCCGCCCAGGCCGTGACCGAGAAGATTCCCACCCGGCGACCGGAGTCCCCACCGCCGGTCCAGTGACCGGCCGTCTGGCTGTTCCCGGGTACGCGCTGGCACTGACGGCACTGGTGCTGGGCCCGCTCGCCGCCCCCGGCTACCTGCTGCTCCGCGATGCGGTGTCGACGCCCCGCTCCTGGCTGCCCGATTCGGCACTCGGGCTGGGCGGCACCGCCCCGCGGGCGGTTCCGCAGGACTTCGCACTCGCCGCGGTCTCGACACTTCTCGACGGCGGTGTGGTCGTCAAGGCGCTGCTCGCCGGCGCGCTGCTGGTGGCGGGCTGGGGTGCCGGACGATTGGCGGGCCTGGTCCTTCCGGAGGCCGGTCTGCCCGGACAACTGGTCGCGGCCACCCTGGCGATCTGGAATCCGTATGTCGCCGAACGGCTGCTGCAGGGACACTGGAGTCTGCTGCTCGGCTACGGCTGCCTACCCTGGGTGGCGGCGGCCGTCCTCCGACTGCGCGCCGGCGAGCTATCGCCTCGGCCGAGGGCCGCGGACTGGGCGGCGCTGGTGTTCTTCACCGCGCTGGCCGGCCTCACCCCGACCGGGGCGATCCTCGCCGCGATCGTCGCGCTGGTGTGCGTGGCCGCACCGGGTACCGGAGTGACACGCCCGCGGTGCGCGGCGGCGCTGGCCGGCATCGGCCTGCTCACCGCCGGACCGTGGCTGCTGGCCTCCGCCCTCGGCGGGACGCTGGGCGCGCCGCAGTCCGACGGACTGAGTCCGTTCGCCGCCCGTGCCGAACCGGGTCTGGCGACGCTGGGCAGCCTGGCCGGACTCGGCGGGATCTGGAATGCCGAGGCCGTTCCGCCCTCGCGGACAACGCTGGTCGCCGTCATCGGGACTGTCGCAGTGCTGGCCGTGGTGATCGCCGGGGTGCCGCAGCTCATACGCCGGCCGGTGGCGGTGTCACTGCTCGTTCTGTCCGTCGTCAGCGTGGTGTTTCCGGCGGCGATGGCGACCGGCCCGGGCCTGGCCGCGCTGCGGGCGGTGGTCGAGGCGGTGCCTGGTCTGGCAGTACTTCGCGATGGGCAGAAGTGGGTGGCGCTGGCCATGCCGGGCTATGCCCTGGCCGGCGCCGGGACGATCCTGACGCTGAGCCGGGTACGTCCGGTCCTCGCCGCCGCGGCGTGCTGCGCGGCGCTGATCGCCGCTCTCCCGGATCTGGCCTGGGGTGTCTGGGGTCGGGTCGCGCCGGTGCACTACCCGCCGGGCTGGGCCGCGGTCGCCGCCGTCGTCAATGCCGATCCGCGTCCCGTCGCCGTGCTGCCCGCCGACACCATGCGCCGGTTCGGCTGGTCCGGGCCCGCACCGGTACTGGATCCGCTGCCCCGGTGGTTACGGGCCGACGTGCTGTTCACCGGCGATCTGCAGATCTCGGGCCGGACCGTGACGGGTGAGGGTGGGCGGGCCCGGGCGGTGCAGGAGATCCTGCTCTCCGGTGCCGACCGGCAGTCGCTGGAACGGGCCGGGGTGGGCTGGGTGGTGCTGGAATCGGGTACCCCGGGCCACCTCGGCGACGCCCTCGCCGGCCTGCGGCGGCTGCCGGTGGCCTATTCCGACGTCGACCTGACCGTGTACCGGGTGGGCGCCGACAGCCCCGGTGCGTCCCGGGGCGCCCGGCTGGCCGTGCTGAGCGCGCATCTGGTCTGGGCCGGGCTGGTGGTCGGCGGCGCGGCGGCTGTTCTCTTGACCCGCCGGCGCTCCTGACCCGCCGGAACCGTCTTCAGTCCGGGGGGTGACCGTGCCGCCGCTGATAGTCCTCGCGGATCAGCGCGTCGCGGCGGCGCTGGATTTCGTCGACGAGTTCGGGGTCGAGTCCGTGCTGACGCAACCGGTGGGCACGCCAGATCTTGTCCAGCGCGTGCGCGAAGTAGACGAACGGCACCAGCAGCAGCGCGGACATCGCCAGGTGCATCCCCACCGAAGTCGGGATCAGCCACAGCGGCGACACCACCAGCAGGGCGGGGATCGTCACCCGGACGAAGTTGCGCCGCTGCGCACCGCGACCGGCGAGGTCGTGGCGGACCCAGTCCGCGTACTGCGCGGGCAGGATCCGGCCGTAGCAGTAGCCGAGGTACTGCACCAGGCCGGGACGCACGGGGTCGGGCGACACCGGGTTAGAGGACACCGCTCACCCTTCGTCCGTCGTGTACCGACTCGCACACGGTGCGCATCGCGTCCGCGCTCTGCTGCCAGGAGAACTCCCGACTGCGGGCGGCGGCCTTCGCGCCGAGTTCCTCGCGCAGCACCTGATCGGCGAGCAGTCGCTCGAGGGAGCCGACGAGTTCGCGGTGGTCATCGACCAGGACCCCGGTCACCCCGTCGATGACCGAGTCGGTGAGCCCACCGGATTCGCGGTAGCCGATCGTCGGCACTCCGTGCTGGGCCGCTTCGACGACGGCCAGCCCCCAGCCCTCCTTGCGGGACGGCAGCACGTGCACCCAACTGCGTTGCACCACAGCGTGTTTGGCGGTGTCGTCGACGTGACCCCAGAAGGTGACCGCATCGGAGATGCCGAGGTCGGCGGCGTGTTGCACCAGCCGGTCCAGCCACCACCCGCCGCCGACGATGTCGAGATGCAACCCCGGCACCCGCCCACGCAGCGCGGCCACCGCGTCAAGGGCGTCCTCGATCTGCTTGTGCGGCACCAACCGGGAGAGCACCACCACCCGGGGATCCGGTGACCGCGGTGCGGTCAGGGTCTCGGGGGGCGCCTCATCCAGCCCGTTGCGGACCACCGCCACCCGGGAGCCGTCGACTCCCAGTTCGGTCAGATCACGGGCCGACGGCAGCGACACCGTCACGTACTGGTTGCGCCGGTGCAGACGCGGGGACAGCCAGGATTCGACGAACCAGCCGACCCGGCTGAGCAGGGGGCCGGCGACCGGCCACTGCTCGCGATGGCAGTGGTGCACCAGAACGATGACGCGGCGGCCGAAGGCCAGCCGGGCCAGGAACGGCAGCCCGTTCTGGCTGTCGATGACCACGTCCGGGCGGACGTGCCGCAGCGGTCCGAGCCCCACCCGGGCGGCCACCATCGCCAGACCCGCCCAGATGTAGACGGTGTAGTGCCCGCCCCCGCGGCTGACCCGGACCCCGTCGACCACCTCGCGCCGGGCCGCGCCGCGATAACGGGCGGTGCGCAGGGTGACCTCGACGCCGGAGGCCGCCAGCAACGCACCGATGCGCTGCAGATAGGTCTCGCTGCCCCCGCCCTGCGGATGGCCGGTGTCGCGCCAGCACAGCAGCAACACGGAGCGAACGGGGCCGGACACCGCCCGCAGTTTAGTCGTTAGGGTCTGACAGGTGCTGCTCACCGACCTGTTCGCCCGCCGGGCGACCCTGAACCGTTCGGTGCGACTGTTGCGCTCGTTCCGCTTCGAGCAGTCCGCTCCCGACCTGTTCTACGGTCCCCTGGCCGAGGACACCGCGGCGATGGTGTCCGATCTGTGGGCCGCCCGGACCGGGTCCGCACACGCGGACCGCGTCCTGCTCGACGTCGGCGGCGGTCCGGGGTACTTCGCGACCGCCTTCACCAACTCGGGCTGGCGGTATGTGGGTGTCGAACCGGATCCCACCGAGATGCACGCCGCCGGCCGGGTCGGCGCCGGCGGGCCGGGCAGTTTCGTGCGGGCCTCCGGGTTGGCGCTTCCGTTCGCCGACGCCAGCGTGGATGTGTGCCTGTCCTCCAATGTGGCTGAGCACGTCGCCGAGCCGTGGCGGTTGGGGGCGGAGATGCTGCGGGTGACCCGCCCGGGCGGGCTGGTGGTGCTGTCCTACACCGTGTGGTTGGGCCCGTTCGGCGGCCACGAAACCGGCCTGTGGCATTACCTCGGCGGGGCCCGGGCGGCGCGCCGCTACACCCGCCGGCACGGGCACCCGCCGAAGAACAACTACGGGTCGTCACTGTTCGCGGTCTCGGCCGCCGCCGGGCTGCGCTGGGCCGCCTCGACCGGCCTACCGGTGGCGGCGTTCCCGCGCTACCACCCGCGATGGGCCTGGCCGTTGACCTCGGTGCCCGGACTGCGGGAAGTGCTGGTGAGCAACCTGGTGCTGGTGCTGGCGCCCTGAGCGGCGCCGAACTGGAACCTGTTCCGGCCGGTCGGGTGTGGGTACTGTGAGCCTCATGACGCAGACGGCCTACAAGACCGAGTACGACACGCTCTTCATCGGCGGTGCCTGGGTTGCGCCGTCGACCTCCGAGGTGATCGAGGTGCGTTCCCCGGCAACCGGAGAGTACGTCGGCAAGGTCCCGTTGGCGGCGGCCGCCGATGTCGACGCCGCCTGCGCGGCCGCCCGCCGGGCCTTCGACGAGGGGCCGTGGCCGCGGATGACCCCGCAGGAGCGCCAGGGTGTGATCGCCAACGCCGTCAAGCTCATCACCGAACGCGCCGACCTGTTCAAGTTCCTACTCAAGGCCGAGACCGGTCAGCCCCAGATGATCGTCGACATGGTGCAGTACGGGGCGGCGGTGTCCGGGCTGAACTACTACGCCACCGCCGCGGACAAGTTCACCTGGAAGGACGTTCGCGACGGCCTCTACGGCCAGACCCTGGTACTGCGGGAACCGATCGGCGTGGTGGGAGCGGTGGCGGCCTGGAACGTGCCGCTGTTCCTGGCCTGCAACAAGCTGGGCCCGGCACTGCTCGCCGGGTGCACGGTGGTGCTCAAGCCGGCTGCCGAGACCCCGCTGAGCGTCAACGCCCTGGCCGAGGCGTTCGCCGAGGCCGGTCTTCCCGAGGGTGTGCTGTCGGTGGTGCCCGGCGGCGCCGAGACCGGCCGCGCGCTGACCGCCAATCCCCACGTCGACAAGTACACCTTCACCGGCAGTTCGGCGGTCGGCAAGGAGGTCGGCCGACTGGCCGCCGAGAAGCTCAAACCGTGCACGCTGGAACTCGGCGGGAAATCGGCGGCGATCATCCTCGAGGACGCCGACCTGGACTCCACCCTGCCGATGCTGCTGTTCGCCGGGCTGATGAACACCGGGCAGGCCTGCGTGGCGCAGACCCGCATCCTGGCGCCGCGGTCGCGCTACGAGGAGATCGTGGCCAAGATCGGTGCGGGCGTGGCCGCGATGCCGGTCGGACTGCCGGACTCCCCCGGCGCGATGATCGGCCCGCTGATCACCGAGAAGCAGCGGGAGCGGGTGGAGGGCTACATCGCCAAGGGCCGGCAGGAGGGCGCGCGGCTGGTCACCGGCGGCGGGCGGCCCGACGGGCTGGACAGCGGCTATTACGTGCAGCCGACGGTGTTCGCCGACGTCGACAACTCGATGACCATCGCCCAGGAGGAGATCTTCGGCCCGGTGCTCGCGGTGATCCCGTACGAGGACGAGGAGGACGCGGTGCGGATCGCCAACGACTCCCCGTACGGACTGGCCGGCAGTGTGTGGACGACGAACTTCGACAAGGCCGTCGAGATCGCCTCGAGAATCCGCACCGGCACGTACGCGGTCAACATGTACGCCTTCGATCCGGGCGCGCCGTTCGGCGGCTACAAGAACTCCGGCATCGGTCGCGAGAACGGACCGGAGGGGATCGAGGAGTACGTCGAGCACAAGAGTGTGCTGCTGCCGTTCGGGTACTCCCCGAAGCTCTGAGCGCCGGCGGTCAGTTCGGGAGCTAACCGCCGAGCAGATCGACCCGGCAGCGCACCCCGGGCGCTCGAGACAGCCTCGCGTCCCCGGTGAGCAGGGGGACGCTGAGGGCCTCAGCCAGCGCGACGTAGGCCGCATCGTAGACCGTGATCGTCTGCCGCAGTTCCCAGCAGCGTCCGATCAGGTGCTGGTGGGATGCCCGCCGAATCGGCAGCGAGAACAGGTCCGACACGGCCGCCTCCGCCCGATCCGGCGTCATGAGCCCGCCTGACACGTGCCGACGCCACACCGACAGCACCTCCAGATCGATCAGTTGCGGCGCGGCGAGTGTCTCACCGGCAAGGGC
>Ga0116179_1003362_pt1 | contig 11061 bp, 15 predicted proteins | sample AD_UKC071_MetaG_FD_89751 | JGI IMG/M metagenome (GOLD analysis project Ga0116179, IMG submission 89751) | Active sludge microbial communities of municipal wastewater-treating anaerobic digesters from USA - AD_UKC071_MetaG | ecosystem: Engineered > Bioreactor > Anaerobic > Digestate | place: USA...
CACCGACTGTAAATTCTTCCCCAGCTTGCGAACTTTCTGTATAAATTAAAGTACCCTGGGCTAAATCTTTATCACTTAGCTCCAGAACGCCTTTGCTATGTTGTATTTGAATTTTTGCTTCAAAAGTCCTAATATTTTCTTTGATTTTCTCTTTATAATCTGCACTTACTGGATACATGAGCCACCACCTTAATACTCTATTAAGTTAAAACTGATATTCCAGCGGATTTTATTATAATCTGCATCATACTTAATTATTTCAATATTTCTGTCTCCTACATACATTTTTTTAGTTTTCATCCCTGTTGGTGTTGGAAAAGTTACATTCATTTCAGGCGGTTCAATTGCAGATTCTATTAAATGCAGCTGTGAGCTAGTTATTCCTCTCCATTTTAATTCTATCTTATATACACCTTGTCTGATTCTATCTCTTTGTAAAATTCCTAACTCATTTCTCCCTGTATCTCCGCTGTCTAAATCACTTCTAGGCATCTTAAAACTAGATGGTGAAGGTAAATCTACACCATCAATGCTAATTATAGCCATACCTACACCTCCTTATACTTCTATTACAGTTTTCCCAGCTATTCTGTTTTGTCTATTTATGTTTCTTACTAGTTTTTCAGTTATTGTATCTTCTCCGATTTTTAGTGTTAGATTTAAGTTTATTGGTCCACTTTCATTACTATTTTTTACTACTGCTTGTATCATTCCTAGCAAATCATCTAATGGACTTACCACTTCCCTACCTCCAGGGTTATCTCCTATAACTGCCATCATTGGTCCATTAGTTATTCCACCTTTAGCTAAACGAGGAATAGAGATAGTAGAAATTGTGCTAAGGTTAAGCTTAAAACTTTTTCCACCAAGACTCGGTACCCAATCCGGAATACTAAAACTGATACGATTCAACGCTCTAATCATTCCGTTAATTCCGTTGATAATACCATTTGTCATTTTCTCAACACCGCTGATGATGGCGTTAATAGTACCTTTCAAACTACTCCACAAATTTTCCCAGATATTAACAACACTTGTTTTCATAGCACCAAATACAGAATCAGCCGTTGACTTGATGCTATTCCAAGTAGTGGAGAGAGAAGATTTTACGGTGTCCCAAGTGGTGTTCGTATTGCTTTTTACATCATTCCAAATGGTAGCTATGTCTGCTTTCATAGAATTAAAATCAGTAGAAGCGTTCGATTTAATGTCGCCCCAAATAGTAGACAAATTGCTTCCGATGGTATCCCATTTCTCAGATGTACCGGATTTGATGTTATCCCATGCCGTTCCAATAATGGTTTTCATATTATTCCAAGTGGTACTTGCTGTAGACTTCACATTATTCCAAGTAGAAGAAAGCGAGCTTTTAATGTTGTTCCAAATAGTCGAGGAGTTAGATTTAACATTTTCCCAAGTGGTAGATATTGTGCTTCTCATATTCGACCAAATTGTACTTGCGGTAGATTTGATATTATCCCAAATGGTCGAAAGAGTAGACTTAATACCGTTCCACTTTTCAGAGGTAACGGATTTAATGTTGTTCCATGCTTCCGAACATACTCTTTTGATATCTTCGAGTTTTTCTTTGAAAAATGCTATTATATTACCCCAAGCACCTTTAATACCTTCCAATAGTCCGGAAACAATAAAGCCGCCCATCTTTTCCATTTCGGTAGAAGGAGACTTGATACCAAAAGCATTTTTGAACCCGGTTATAAACGGGTCAAAGATGTTTTGCTTTATCCAAGAGCCAACATTTTTAAAAGCATTTAAAATTCCGTTCCATAAGCCTTCAATAATATTTCCACCTGCATCCTCAATGAAAGTATTAAAACGAGAAACTGTACTGTTCCAACTGAACTCTAAAAGATCCCAAATAGTCATAACTAATTCCTTGCCAAGTGAGGTGGCAGCTGCAATGACACCACCAAGCAAATTAAACGCTTTAGAAACAAGACCGTTCCAATCGGTATTTGTGATAAGAGAAATCAAACTAATCCAAATCTCTCTTCCGAGTTTCTCCCAATCAAGAGTTTTAACAAAGCCGATAGCAAAGTCCAACGCTCCAGCCAAAGCAACGCTAACGGTTTTAGCGAAGTTCTCAAACAAGCTAATCCAATCAATCGCATTAAGAGCGTTCGCTATTTCCGCTCCGATTTCAAACCATTTAATATTCTGAATTGCTTGTTGCAAACTCGTGAATAAACCGAGTACCAATGTTTGAGCCGTTATAGCCGCTTTAGTGATATCAAATTCCTCAAACCACCCATTTACAAAATCAGCAATAGCAAGACCAAACTTGCTCCAATCAAAGGTAGTTACAAAGCCGTAAATAAGGTCAACCAGAATCATCCACTTTTTAGCAAAAGTCTTTCCGACCAAATTAAAATCAATCTGCTCGAAAGCATTATTAAGTAAAGTAGCCACACCTTTTCCAATATTATCGAAGTTGATAGTATCGAGAAAATGATATATAGCTTCAAAAGCGGATTGTATTCTATAACCTAGTTTAGTTCCTATATTTGCGAAGTCAATGGAATCAATAACTTCGTTTACTTTTGTACCGAGAATTGTACCAACGCTAACCCAATCGCCCTCGTTAATCGCCTGTTTGATTTCATCTACCCAAGTAGCAAAACCGCTATCGAGTTCCATCTCCTCGAACATAGAACCATAATCGGGTACAGATGCACCGCCACCGCCCCTACTATCGGACAAAATATTCAACTCATCGAATCCGGCAATAAGACTTTTAACAGCATCTGCTGCACCGCCTACAGCTTCGGCATATTCAGTTTGAGTCTTAACAGCCTTTGTCCAAGTGCTTGCTCCTGTGATTCTAGCAAACAACTGATTCAAAACATTTATAAGAGCAATTGCTCTATCAATAACATATTCGATAGCAGGAGCAAGAGCATTTATAAGAGGAGCGACTGCTGCACCTATAGCATTTTTGAAATACAAAAAACTCGATGCTACTTTGTCCATAGAAGCAGCAAAAGTATTACCGAAAACTTTACTGTACTGGTACATATTTTGTGTTCCTTCTTTAATAGCTTTGGATATTTGGCTGAGAAGCATACGAATCATGCGATACATAGCGATGCGACCAATGGAAGTCATAAACTGTTTTACTTTACCCAATGCTGATTTTATGTTGTTGAAAAGATTTCCCGTCATTATGCGACTAACTATAGCCGCACCTTTTATTACGATTCTAAAAAGAGAGAAGAAAGCAGTAGCGGCACCTTTAACAATCCTGCTAATAATGCTAAACGCTGTAGCAAAAACATTCACTAAAGCTGTACCTGTAGAAACAGCTTTTTCCTTGACACTCGCAAAGAACTCGAAAAAGCTTTGTCCCTGATTTATCAACTCAGAAGTCGGCAATATTTCGACTGTTTTGTCCATAGCAGTAGGAATAGGAGTTGGCTTGACAATACTCTTGCTACCAAGCTTACTATCAACGGCATCAGCGATTTCCTTAATTTTATCCGACCCGGTAGAGATACCCGAAAAATCCAACTTGGATAATTTTCGTAATTCCGATATAGCTTTGCTAAGACCCGGATTATTCCCGGCATTTCCTAAAGCATTTACACCATCCGCCATTGCTTTTAGCTTAGAAATACCATCGCCGCTTATTTTGGCAATTCCTTCGCTCATTTCCGCTAACTTTTCGAGAGAGTTTTTAAGCCTTGTTAAACCTCGTTGTCCTCCTGTAACAGAAGATTCTATTTCAATCTGTAAATTATCAATGGTGTTGTCCATCGTTTACCTCCTTTCCGGCTCGAACCGCAAGTTGAGCATTAGTTTTTACCGCCCATGATGCCATTTTTGCTTTTGCTTTTTCATATTTAAGTTGTTCTTGCCGCCTTTGTTTTTCCTCGATTTCTTCTTTCTTTATAGTAATTGCGTAAGGTTCGGAAGGATACGGCAAAGGCTTAGGTTTTTTGGCAAAAGGTTGTAATAGAGGAGAAGCATCGCAGAGAGCTTCATAAAAATACATACCTTGTAACCATAGCTCTTGATTTAATTGCTTTCTCTTAATCTCATACGCTTTTCGATAACTTTCGGTTAAACGACAATCGCCGTTCCAAAATAAGTCATTAGGCATACCGATTGCCAAATAATATGGTAAGTGATTATAAAACACCTCTGTATAAGAAAGGGCGGTCGAATCCATAGACCCGCCGCCCCTATGGGGTAACGAGTCACCTACCAACTCGCTACCCATTCCAACTTTCCCTCCGACTCTTCCGGTTCATCTACGAGAGATTCGATGGTTTCGTTATACATTTCCGCAAGTTTCATTACTAAGTCTTTTTTGTTCGTTATCTTTTCAAAAATACGGTCTATAACTTCACGCTTAACGAATCGATGATGAGCAATAAATGCTCCCGCAAAAAGAGCAGGTAGAGTAGTAAGTGGTTTATCAGCAATATCATTGATATTGAATCCCTGTTTTTCGAGAGTAGCAACAGAAGCTCTTGTGAACTCCAAAGTATATTCCGTACCCTCAAAATTAAAAGTAATAGTCTTAGCCATAACTTATTCCTCCTTATCTTAAATTAAGAAACTGGTGTAATTGGAGACGAAGGAGCAATAGTGATAGTCATTTCGACTACTTCATTAACACCGCCACCAACAACAAACACAGAAAGAAGTCCAGTAAAATTAAATTTACCGTCACTTCCATCGGGAGTAACAACCCCACCGGCTTCCGTCCCACCAAACCAAACCGCAAAATCAGTAGGAACACCTTCAAGTTGTTTTAAGGCGGTATAATCTTCCTTAGTATAGTTAGCAGTAAACTCCAAAGCTTCGAGAGATTGGATTCCCGGGATATAAGTTTGCATACTATCGGAGAGAGTGGTAGTTTCAAGCATTTCGGGCGCACCTCCGAGGTCGGGAAAGTCTTTAATATCAATAAGTTTTTCATAAACATCGCCCGTGCCTTTCTTCATAAGAAAAACTTTATAAGTAGAAATAGCCATTTATTTTACCTCCTATAAATAGTTTGGTTTTTCGATACAATAGCATTATATCTACCGACCATTCGATAAATAGTAGCTTCGTCCATAGTCACCGGATGTTTTGCTAAACGAGTGAAACCTAAGTTTAAAAAAACATCATCGATGACTGAAAAAATTGCTTTACATTCGGTTTTCTTTCCGGCTGTTTTATTCGAGTAAACATTTACCTCATACATAAGTACAGCATGATTTTCGTTGCTTCCGCTATCTTGTGTTTTACGAAGTGTGTAATTATCCGCTTCCACAATACTCACGCATGGAAAAGAAGATGGACTACGAACATCCTCACCGGACACAGCGATTCCGGGAAACCGAGAGCGCAATTCGATAGCAATTTTATTAAATATTTCGTTTTCGACATCAATCATTACCGAACACCTCCCGGGCAATTTCGACTACTTGTTCACGCATCTCTTTTGCCGCTTCGTACATTGCACGATTGGGATTATTACCTTTTGTACTGATAACGGTTTTTTCACCTCTTCGCACAACTTTTCCCCCGGCTTTAGTCTCAGACTCATTACCATAGTAAGTCCACGATTTGTTTTTTCCTTTACCCTGTCCGTAACCTCCTCTTATAGCACCAAGCTCGACAGCTTTAGGATGAACCCCCGGATTAAACACACCTGCTCCAAATTCAATAAAAGCGATTGCTTTTCCGGATGCCGAAATGACCAACTTGTTATCAGTAACCCATGTAGGGTTTTGATTAACCTGCACATCGTTCGTTCCGTCATATATAGCATTAGCGAACCTTACAGTAGCTTCCTCAATACCAACCTCTGCTAACTTTTCCATCAAAGTTTTTAACTTTGTTTGCAAATCTTTTTCATATTCTTCTATCTCAGCGATAGCGTTTCGTATCGTACCAAGAGTACATTTGATTTTTGTCATGATACCTCAACCTTACTTATCGCATATGAAACCGTGTTGAGAGACCGAGCTACTTTCTTGACAACATAATCAAAAATAAGATTTCCCTCAGAATCATAAGAAGGAGGAGAATCAATGCAGAGTACAGAATGTTCATCAATCGGACAATCTATCTCGTCTGTAATAATCACTCGGTCGTATAAAATAGCACTTCCAAATTGCTCAACTTGTGCTTCACCTGTAGCTGCTGATATGTTAGCTCTCATTTTCACAGGTGCTTCGTAGACAACTTTGTATTCGCCACTCTCACGACCATGCTCGTCTTTGATAGCAACTTTTTCTTTGAACAAAGCGTAATAAAAAGTAGACTTGTTACGCTCCAAACATCTCACCTTAAATCACCTCCGCATAAGGGATAACGGAAGCAAGCATGGATTTAGGAACATCGGCATTTTCATACGCACGGTTGATACCATTTTCGCTATGATAAGTTTGTCCCTCAGCACCTCGTTTGTTATATAAATAAACAGCTATTTCGCATTGAAGCTGAGCATATTGCAAAGGTACTTCGGTTTTAGTGCTATCGTAAGGATAAGCTTTTCGGAGTATCTTACTTGCTGCCAAAGAGAGGTACACAGTCAAAACAGCATCTTCCGAAGAATCTGTAATACCAAGCAATGCTTTCACCATTGCGAGTTTTTCATCGTTTGTCATGACCGTGTACCTCCTTTTATTTTTTATTTACATCGGAAACAGACTCGGTTTTCTTCTTCCTCTTCGTCTCTTTAGGTTCCGTTTGTGGTTTTGCTTTTGTCGTAATAGACTCGTCCGTGACTACGAGTTTTTTATAACGGCGATGAATAAGCATACCCATTAGGTAGGAGAAACATTCTCCGTTAATTTAATTGCCTTAGAAGCATCGTAAAGATAACCAACAAAATGCTTGTCGGCGGTAATAACAGTAGATTTGTTGATAATGTCACGGTCGGTCTCAACAAGAATATCACGCTTCATATAAAGAGCAAGCGCACCCGGTTTTACAATATAAGCGGTCTCAAGAGTAGACAACTTGTTAGAAATAACTACTTGACAACCGTGGATCATTCCAACGGCTCCTCGGATAATAAGCTGTGCGGCAATCTCAGAAGCAGGACACCATTCATCAGCTTTACGAAGTCCCGCATAAGTTTCGGGAGAACAAAGTAATACTTTCTCACCTTCGATATCTTCGCCGAATTTGACAAGTGCATCGGCAATATCATCAGCGGTTACACTACCCGTACAAGGATGAGTCATATTCGCAACAATACCCGAAAGGATTGTGAGAATATCGTTATCAATTTTACTTGCAATAGCTATTTGAATCTGCTTTACAGCTTCTCCGAGAGGGTCACCATAACCGGACAAAACGGCTTCATCCGTTATCTGAACACCTTTACCAACCTTATAAATGGTTACTCCAACGGTGCTTTCGGTTAGTCTAGAGATGGGAATATCGTTGCCTTCCAAAACTTTTTCAGCATCTCCGATGTAAGTGAAGAAAGGGAGAGTGATAGTGCTACCGGGTCTACCCACAAGCGTATTATCAATACGACATAAGGGAGAAAATTTGATAGCATCTACAAGTTTTCTGTTAATCATATCACCTATAACCTGAGGGTTGAAAAGGTTGGTGAGTGTAGTAGCGTTAGTATTAAGAGCCATTATTCATTACCTCCTGTAAATTCTTTATAAAGTTCGGGGTTATCAGCAAATAGTTTTAATCGTTCGGTATAATTCATTTCGTCAAACTGTTCTTTCGTAATCTCTGGTTTCGTTCCACTACCCGCCTTAGGTTTTGGGGTATCTTTCAGAACATCAGCACGAATCTGCTTTTCAAGAGTCTCTTGATGTTTTTTCAGAGCGACGAAAAGTTTCTCTGTTTCACCATTTACCAATGCTTTCGCTGTTTCGGCAGCAAGGTTTTCATCATACCCAAGAGCAATCAATTTAGCTCGATGGTCGCTTTCAAGTTTTTCCTTGCGAAGAATTTCAAGCTCTTCACGAATCTTGTTCATCTCTTCCTCAGCTTCATTCTTTTTTCGCTCTTCCTCCGAAAGAAATGCGTTATATTTTTTCTTCCACATAGCAGCTTCTGAATTAGCCTTTGAAACCGCATTTTTATAACGCTCTAATTCGGAAGAATAATCTTCGTACTCATACGCTTCCAAAGCAGCAATCTTTTCTTCTAGGGTCATTTCTGAGTACCCCTCAATTTTGGTAGTGTCAATTTTTGCCATAATAAATACCTCCTGCGTTTTATTTGCGGTTCACTCCGCACTATTTTCCGTTTTTAAGTCTTGTCATGACTTTGCGTTTAGAGTTCACTCTCATATATCAAAAAAGGGACTACAAGCATAAATGCTCATAGTCCCGGTTGACCGTTTCCTTCTATCCCGTTATAGAAGTCTTTATTTTAGCTTTTCGCTGAATTTCAACCACAACGAGTTTGTTATTTTCCTTTTTTAGCTCTGCCGAGTTTCCACGCTTTATAATTTTGATAATTTCTTGAATCACTTCCTCGGTAAAGCACTTCGAGTTTATTGTACTCATTACCTTCCTCCTCCGTAATATGGAACGAGGTAACACCTACATCCTATATGAGGTTTAGGTGGTACTTTCGTTATATCGTAAACATTTCCATCTCTTTTTTCACACTCACTGCATCTTCTTTCGTCCTCCATTGTTATCCACTTTACTTTTTTCACACCATCGTCTATGTAAGCTTGCTTCACAGCCGCATCTGTAACCTCGATAGCATATTGAGTAACCATAGCTGACCAATACCGTAAAGCGGTTTCAACCTCTTTTGCTTTTGTGTCACTTGCTATTAAGCTTTCGGCAAATCGAGAACGCTTTCGGTCTACTTCGTGAAGATACACATATTTCGTAACAGGGTTATATGCTTTTAGTACACCAAGTAGCCAAGCAGGAACAATGTCAGTAACTTGCGATTCGGAATGTTCACGATATACCTGTCTAGCCAAAAGCAAGAACGCCTTTTCGGTTATTTGCTCCAACTCATCGTACATCTCACGAGAGTATTTGATTACATTTAATTCGTCAAAAGAAGTAAGATTTTTGGCTTTATTGAATATACGAATAAAACGCTTATTCAGATATTTAATAATTTTATCCGTATGTTCATACATGGCTCAATAACCTCTTGTTTTTATCCACTTCTGATTTAGAAAACTCTTCAAGAGTTTTTTCAATCTCTTGCTCCTTTTCTTCGGCATATTTCTTGCTCTTTGTATATGCAATCTCTGGGTCGATGAATAATCCACAATGCTCAAATGCAAGCTGAGGATGAATTTTATCGTTTGACAGCATCATGAGCAGAACCTGTGCTTTTTCCTGTATGTTTTCGTAATTACGGCGAGTAAATCGTATATCAATGTCCGAAAGCTTTAATTTCATACCTCGCAAATCGTTAACAATTTTAATAGCCAATTTCAAAAATTGCTTTTCAGACATCTTAAACATAAGCTCTGTATCTTTAGCTCTTGCTTCGGCGGCAGACCAACCATCTCGCATAATAACCGCCGACCCGGTATCACTTGTAGATCTACCACCATTACGATTCGGCATACCACAAATAGTAAGAACTGTTTGATACATATAATCAACGAGAGTTTGCGTTTGCGTTTGATTCAGTTCCTGCACTAAGTATTTTACATCACCTTCAAGAGGGACTTTTATCCCGCCTTTTTCCCTCAGAGCATCAAAATCTTCGGCAGTAACATCGACACCCTTAAACATTAACAACGCTTGCACAAATTGCTCAACACCATCCAGTCTATTTGAGCCTATTTCATTGATGGCATCAAGAAGAGGGAGAACAATCTCAAAAGAACCTAGTCGAGCTAAGTTTGCCGGGTATTCGATGATTGGAATACTACCGAGAGCATGGGATTTTTCCTCGACTATTTTATCACCAACAATTTCAAAGTATTTTTTATTTGTATATACGCTATAAACAATAGAGCCGTCCTCACGGATAATATATTTAACACCCATAACAGGTTTGTTTCCAAGACCGTTATGATAAACTACAAAAGTCTCACGAGGGTCAAGAGTATAAATCTCAAAAGGAGACTCATCTTCTTCGGCTATAGGGTTGGGTAAAATCATTCGATAGGAGGTGCCACAAATTGTAAACCAATCAGCTAATTCTTTATCTTTAGCAGCTTTATCTTCCGCAAAAACAAATTCATTTAGCCTATTAATTTCTTCGGTAACTTTTTCATCACCGCTACGATTGACATACTGTAACGGCTCACCCATGAGATAGCCTACCTTGAATGAAACTATCTCACTTGCTCTATTTTCAACAAGTTTATTGTTAATTTCCGGTCGAATTTCTTTTTTTCGACCAAGAATAGGTTGTTTACCACGGTAATAGTCGTAAAGGTACTGAATTTCATTTTTATTGACAGAATGGTCGGCGAACGCTTTATTCAACACCTTCAAGATATTTTTTCGTGTAATCTCGGACTCATCGGTGTAAATAACTCTCCGACCAAACATTGTCCTTGTCTCCATTCATGCACCTCCTTATATCTATACTTATACACATTACATTATAACATATCTCCAATGTTATTGTCAATATATTCTTTCAATACAACCATTGGAGAGCAATAAGCTAAAAAATTCTCTTAAAAACTTCAATTCTGTTTCCGGAGAGAGATTGTGCAAATTCAGCGAACATAGCCATTCCATCAGGAACATCATCATTCTTATTTTTACCCGACATTGTATATCCGCACAGAAAGCGAATCATTTTCGCATAGTCGCTATTAGGACTATACTTTGAAGCGTCTTTGAATAAACAATGCTCCTTAACCCAAGCTGAGTTTACAATGATTTTCGTCTCTTTATTGGAAGTTGTATATTTTGTTGTTATATGGGTAATACCTCCACGAGCTTTTATATCAGCTTGAATTTTTTCAGCAACTCGACCACCCGCACTATTACTCTCAAAACGACATTGTTTCACTTTGTGTCGAAGTAGAATATCTGTTAATCGAACATCGACAACTTCCGGTAGACCGTTATCACATACACAATCTTCGATATAATAATCTTCCCCATATACATATCCAAC
>Ga0116179_1003371_pt1 | contig 11045 bp, 9 predicted proteins | sample AD_UKC071_MetaG_FD_89751 | JGI IMG/M metagenome (GOLD analysis project Ga0116179, IMG submission 89751) | Active sludge microbial communities of municipal wastewater-treating anaerobic digesters from USA - AD_UKC071_MetaG | ecosystem: Engineered > Bioreactor > Anaerobic > Digestate | place: USA...
ACCCACCCCCTACCGGCTTCGCCGGCCCTCCAAGGGGGCCGAGCCCGGACATGCAAGGTCCAGTGGACCTTGCGTGCCTGGCGAGGAGCCGGGCTGCAAAGCCCGGCGCGGCCTGCAAGGCACGCCAGCGGCCCGGCGGAGCCGGTTGCGCGGCGATCGCTTGCTTGCGTTGCCGCAGGCCCGGCGTCAGCCGGCTGTGGTCAGATCCGCCGCCGGAGAGTTCCCCGGCATGCTGCATCCCCGTCCCCCGACTGCGCCCGATTCCCTGCCCGCCACGCCCGAGGCGGACTTGCCCGCCGGCGATGACCCGCCGGAATCCGGCCTGGGCCGGCACGAGCTGCAGTCGCTGACGCTGGCGCCGGTGCAGTCGGTGGGCCTGCGGCCCCTGCAGGCGGTGGACGCGGCCTGCGACGTGGTGTCGGTGGTGCGGCTGTTCCGCGAGCGCCGCTGCACCCAGGTGCTGGTGCGCGGGGTCGACGCCGCCCCCGGCGGGCTGGGCATCTTCACCACCTCGGGCCTGCAGCGGGCGATCCTGGACGGCACGCCCCTGGACACGCTGCCGGTGGGCCGGCTGGCCAGCCATCCGCTGGTGGCGGTGGGGCCGCAGACGCCGGTGTTCGAGGCCCTGGCGCTGATGATCCGCCATCGCGTGCAGCGCCTGGTGGTGCTGAAGGCGGCGCCCGACGGCCGCCTGCCGGCCCAGCCCGGCGAGGCCGACGTCGCCGGTGTGCTGGAGCAGCCGGACCTGCTGAGCTTCCTGTCCAACCACAGCTACCTGGTGACGCGGCAGATCGTCGAGGCTGCCGACCTGGACGCGCTGGCGCCGGCCGCCGCGCAGATCAACCGCGTCATCGCCCTGCTGCATGCCGGCGGCACCCGCATGGGCCTGATCGCGCGCCTGGTGCAGGCGCTGAACGCGCAGCTGTTCGAGCGGGCCTGGCAGCTGGTGGCGCCGCCGGATCTGGTGGCCAACAGCTGCCTGTTCGTGATGGGCAGCGAGGGCCGCGGCGAACAGCTGCTGAAGACCGACCAGGACAACGCCCTGGTGCTGCGTGACGGCTGGGCGCCGCCAGCCGATCTGGACGCCATCTGCCAGCGCTTCAGCGACGCGCTGGCGCGCTTCGGCTACCCGCCGTGCCCGGGCCGCATCATGCTGAGCAACCCCGAGTGGCGGCATGCGGTGGCCGACTTCCGCCTGCGCGCCCGGCGCTGGCTGCTGATGCCCACGGCCGACAGCCTGATGGCGCTGGCGATCTTCCTGGATGCCCATGCGGTGTGCGGCGACGCCACGCTGCTGGACCAGGTGCGCGACGCGGTGTGGGACCTGGTCGACGACAACGACGCGCTGCTGGCGCGCTTTGCCGCCGTGGTCAACGCGTTCGAGGGCGCCGCCGACGCCGCCCAGCCAGGCTGGTGGAACCGCATCCTGCATCCGTTGCAACCCGGCCAGGCTGCGGATGCCGCGCTGGACCTGAAGAAGGCCGGTGTCTTTCCCCTGGTGCACGGCGTGCGGGCGCTGGCCCTGGCGGCGCGGGTGCAGGCCACCGGCACCGCCGAGCGCGTGGCTGCCCTGGTGGCGGCCGGGCGCCTGCCGGCGGCCATGGGCCAGGAGCTGGTCGATGCGCTGCATGTCTTCATGCGCCTGAAGCTCGACGCCGGCCTGGCGGCCCAGGCGGCGGGCGGCAGCGGCGACGCGGTCGATGCCAGCCGGCTGGGCACGCTGGACCGCGACCTGCTGCGCGACGCGCTGGCGGTGGTCAAGCGCTTCAAGGGCCTGCTGCGCCAGCGCTTTCACCTGGACGCGGTGTAGCAGCGGCCTTGTGCCGGCCCTGTGGCCGCCCCTGTCACGGCACTGTCGTCAAACCTTCATAGACTGGTTTGATGCTTCCATCGCCAGTCCCGCCGGCCAGGCTGCCGGCACTGCTCAACCGCGAGCGGGCCATCCTTGCCTTCAATCGACGCGTGCTGGCCCAGGCCCGCCGTGCCGACGTGCCGCTGCTGGAGCGGCTGCGCTACATCACCATCGTCTCGTCGAACATGGACGAGTTCTTCGAGGTGCGCTTCGCCGACGCCATCGACGCGATGCGGGCGGCCATGAACGGCGCCGACGCGGGCGCCGACCCGCAGCGCGACGACCTGCGGGCCGTGGCCGCCGAGGCCCATGCGCTGATCGACGAGAAGTACGGCGTGTTCAACGACGAGGTGATGCCGGCGCTGCAGCAGCACGGCATCGTCATCATCAACCACGCCGAGCGCACGCCTGCGCAGCGCGCCTGGGTCGAGCGCTTCTTCCAGCGCGAGGTGCAGCCCCTGCTGCTGCCGGTGGGGCTGGACCCGGCGCACCCCTTCCCGCTGGTGGCCAACAAGAGCCTGAACTTCATCGTCAAGCTCGGCGGCCAGGACGCCTTCGGCCGCGAGAACTCGATCGCCATCGTCAAGGTGCCGCGGGCGCTGCCGCGGGTGATCCGGCTGCCGGCCGAGGTGTGCGCAGCCGGCACCCAGGGCTTCGTGCTGCTGACCAGCGTGATTCGCGCCCATCTGCAGGACCTGTTCGGCGGCCGGCCGGTGGAGAGCTTCTCGCAGTTCCGCGTCACCCGCGACTCGGACCTGGAAGTCGACGAGGTGGACGTGGCCAACCTGCGCCAGGCCCTGCGCAGCGGGCTGACCACGCGCCACTTCGGCGAGGCCATCCGCCTGGAGGTGGTGGCCAGCTGCCCCGAGCCGCTGTGGCGCTTCCTGCTGCAGCAGTTCGACCTGCCGCTGGCCGCGCTGTACCTGGTCAACGGCCCGGTCAACCTGGTGCGCATGAACCAGCTCATCGACCAGGCCGACGCCCCGGCGCTGCGCTTCGCCCCGCTGGCGCCCAGCTGGCCCGAGGCCGACCTGCCGCGCGGCAGCAACGTGTTCGCCCGCCTGCAGCGCGGCGACCTGCTGCTGCACCACCCGTTCCAGAGCTTCGACGTGGTGGTCGAGTTCCTGCGCCAGGCGGTGCACGACCCGGACGTGCTGGCCATCAAGCAGACCATCTACCGCACGGGGAGCCGCTCGGTGCTGATGGAGCTGCTGATCGAGGCCGCCCGCCGCGGCAAGGACGTGTGCGTGGTGGTCGAGCTGAAGGCCCGCTTCGACGAGGAAGCCAACATCAACTGGGCCGAGCGCCTGGAGGCGGTGGGCGCCCAGGTGGTCTACGGCATCGTCGGCTTCAAGACGCACGCCAAGCTGCTGCTGGTGACGCGGCGCGAGAAGACCGCGCGCGGCCAGCCGCTGCTGCGCCGCTATGCCCACCTGTCGACCGGCAACTACAACCCCAACACGGCGCGCCTGTACACCGACGTGGGCATGCTCACCGCCGACGCCCAGCTCACCGCCGACGCGGACGCGGTGTTCCACCAGCTGGCCAGCCTGACCAAGGTGCGCAACCCGCGCCACCTGCTGACCGCGCCGTTTGCGCTGCACCGCCGGCTGATGGCCCACATCGAGCAGGTGACCGAGGCCGCCCGCACCGGCCGCCCGGCGCGCATCGCCGCCAAGTTCAATGCCCTGACCGAGCCGGCGATGATCGCCGCCCTGGTGCGCGCGGCGCAGGCCGGGGCGCAGGTCGACCTGGTGATCCGCGGCGCCTGCATGCTGCCGCCGGGGTTGCCGGGCTTCACCGACCGCATCCGCGTGCGCTCGGTGGTGGGGCGCTTTCTGGAGCACACGCGGGTGCTGTACTTCCGCTGGGGTGAAACCGATGACGACGAGGCGCTGTACCTGTCCTCGGCCGACTGGATGGGGCGCAACATGTTCCGCCGCATCGAGGTGGCCTGGCCGGTGCGCGACGCGGTGTTGCGCCAGCGCGTGATCGACGAATGCCTGGTGCCCTACCTGCACGACGGCTGCGACGCCTGGGAACAGGCGGCCGACGGCAGCTACCAGCGCCCGCGCCACGACGGCGCCAGCGCCCAGGCCGCGCTGGCGGCGCGCTACATGGCCGCCGTCACCGGCAACGCGGCCTGAAGGGGCGGGCGATGGACCTGATCCTGTGGCGCCACGCCGAGGCCCGCGAGCTGCCGGAGGATGCGCCCTTCGACGCGGCCGCCGACCTGGCGCGCGCGCTGACCCCGCGCGGCGAGAAGCAGGCCAAGCGCATGGCCGAGTGGCTGAACCGCTTCCTGCCCGAGAGCACGCGGGTGCTGGCCAGCCCGGCGCTGCGCACCCGCCAGACCGCCGATGCGCTGGAGCGCAAGTACCGCACCGTCGACGCGCTGGCGCCGGGTGTCAGCCATGCCCAGGCGCTGGCGGTGGCGCGCTGGCCGGACAGCCGCGAGCCGGTGCTGCTGGTGGGCCACCAGCCCACGCTGGGCCAGCTGGCAGCCTACCTGATGGGCGGCCCGCAGACGCTGGACGGTGCGCCCTGGGCGGTGCGCAAGGGCGCCGTGTGGTGGCTGCGCCAGCGTGACCGCGCCGGCGTGCCCGAGGTGGTGCTGGTGTCGGTGCGCACGCCCGACCGGCTCTGACCCTGGTCAATGCCGCGGCGGCGTGGCGGCCGCGGCGGGGAGGCGACGCCAAGGCGCGACGGATCCGGCCTGGTCGGCGTTGCGGAGGCGACGACAGGTGCGCCAGAGGTGGATGCCGCGCGAACGTCGCCGGGGTGCGCTGCTTGATCAAGGTCATGCTGCTCGCGCCGCTGGCGGCTAGGCTCGCGCCGACCCGTCAGCAGGCCGTGGCCGGACGCCGCAGCAAGAACCGCCGAGATGGGTCCGCCTCCCAGCCCGCAGCACCCCACCAAGCCCCTGGTCGGGCAGATGCCCTCGCGATGAGCCGCGACGGCCAGGCACCCCGAGGCGCGGTGCCGCTGCCGCTGGCCTGCGATCTGAAGCGGCTCGTCTGGCTGGCCCTGCTGCCGCTGGCCGGGGTGATGGGCGCCGACAGCATCCGCCGCGTGCAGGCCGCCGAGGACCGTCTGGTGCACCAGGCTGCCGAGCAGCTGGCCGGCGACGTCGACGAGCTGCTGCGGCGCCACCTGCTGGCGCAGCAGCTGATGGCCGCGTCGCCCCTGCACGACGGGCCCGACCTGGCCGACTTCCACCGCAGTGCCCAGGCGGTGCGCGAGCAGCTGGGCAGCGTGTTGATCCTGGACGACACGACGGGCCGCATGCTGGTGCATTCCGGCGTGCCCCTGGGCCAGCCGCTGCCGGTGCTGCCCGCGCCCAGGCCCGGCGCCCATGCCGCGGCGCCGCAGGCCCTGGCCAGCGGCCGGCCGGCGGTGGGCGACGTGGTCATCGGCCCGGTGGTGCAGCCGGCGGCGCTGGGGCAGGACAGCGTGCTGCGGCGCGCAGCCCTGGCGCTGGCGGCGGCCATTGGCGCGGCGACGGTGGCCGGCGTCGTGGCCGGCAGCGTGGGCGGGGCCCGGCTCAGCGCCGCCGTGACCGCGCTGGCATCGCCCGCGGACGGTGCCGCCGTACCGCTGCGCATCCGCGAGATCGACAGCGCCCGCGCCGCCCTGCAGGACATGGCCGCCGAGCGCCAGCGCACGCTGCACGTGCTGCAGGAAGTGCACGAGCGCTTTGCCACGGTCTTCGACAGCGCGCCGGTGGCCATGGCGGTGGGGCCGGGCCGCTGTCGGATGCCCGCATCGCCCAGGTGAACCGGGCCTTCGAGGCGCTGACCGGCCATGCCAGCGACCAGATCATCGGCCACACCTGCGCGCAGGTGGGGCTGTGGCCCGACACGGGCTTCCGTGAGCGGGCCCTGCAGCAGATCCTGGCGCAGGGCCTGATGCCGGTGACCGTGACCCGCCTGCGCCGCCGCGACGGCACCATCGTCGACGTGTCGCTCAGCTCGTGCCGGGTGGAGATCGGCGGCGTGCCGCACTTCGTGGCGATGTTCCTGTGCATCAGCGCGCTGCAGGCGGCGCAGCGTGTGCTGCAGCAGCACCAGCAGGAACTGGAAGGGCTGGTGGCCCGCCGCACCGCCGAGCTGGAGACTGCCAACGCCGGCCTGGCCGAGCGCGCCGCGGCCATTGCCGACCTGTCCGACAACGCGCCCTGCGGCTACCACTCGCTGGGTGCCGACGGCACCTACACGGCCATCAACGCCACCGAGCTGGCGATGCTGGGCTACCGCCGCGACGAGAGGATCGGCCAGCCGGTCACGGCTTTCATGTCGGCGGACAGCCAGGCATCGTTTCAGGCGCGCTCTGCGCAGTTCCTGCAGGACGGCGCCGTCAAGGACCTCGACGACGAGCTGCGCTGCAAGGACGGCCGCCCGTTGCCGATGCTCATCAGCGCGGTGATGATGCGCGACGCCCAGGGCCGCTTCACCGGCAACCGGGCGATGATGGTCGACAACAGCGAGCGCAAGGCACGCGAGCGGCAGATCGCGGCAATGCAGGTCGAGCTGGCGCGCCGCGCCGCCGAGGCCGAGGCGGCCAACCGTGCCAAGAGCGCCTTCCTGGCCAACATGAGCCACGAGATCCGCACGCCGATGAACGCCATCATCGGCCTGGCCCACCTGATGTCCCGCGACACCGCCGACGCCACGCAGCAGGCGCGGCTGGCCAAGGTGGACGGCGCGGCGCAGCACCTGCTGCAGGTGATCAACGACATCCTGGACGTGCAGCGGGCGCTGGCGCTGCTGGATGGCGAGCCGGCGCTGCTGCAGCGCGTGCTGCAGCGCTTCGTGCAGACCTACCGCGGTGGCGCGGGGCCGCTGGACGCGGCGCGGGTGCACTCGCTGCGCGGTGCCTGCAGTGCCATCGGCGCCGTGGCGCTGGAAACCGCGCTGCAGCAGTGCGAGCTGCTGGACCGCACCCACCCCGACACCCCGGCGCGCGCCAGGCTGGCGCCCGGCATCGCCGAGGATCTGCAGCGCCTGGTCGATGACCTGACGCGGGCCCTGGCCTGAGCGGCTGCGATGGTGGTGCTGCCCGACCGGCTGCGGGTGCGGTCGGGGCTGCTCAGGCCAGCGCCGCTGCAGCCTCCACGCCCGCGCCGGTGCGCTGCCGCCACACCAGCTCTCCACCGGCAAACACCACCAGCTCGCCCGGCTGCAGGGCGGCCCAGGGTTCGCCGTGGGTCAGGGGCTCGGTGGCGACCAGGGCCATGCGGTCGGCGGGGGCGTTGTCGCGGGACAGGTCCAGGCTCAGGTCGGCGTCGACCAGGCGCACGGCGCTGAAGGGGTGGCGGCGCTGCAGCCAGTGCAGGCGTGTGCTGCAGTGGGCATAGAGCGCATCGCCGTCGCTCAGCAGGAAGTTGAACGGGCCGTGCCGGGCGATGTCGCCGGCCAGTTGGGCCAGCACCGGTGCCAGCCGGCGCCATGCGGGGGTGGTGGCGGTGGCCACCGTCGTGGCGTCAGGCCCCGGCGGCAGGCGCTGGCGCAGGGCCTGCAGCAGCCAGCAGAAGGCGCGTTCGCTGTCGGTGCTGCCCACCGGCTGGTGGTGGCCGTCCAGCGGCGGGTGGACCTGCTTCAGGTTACCGTTGTGGCCGAAGGCCCAGGGCCGGCCGGCCCACTGGCGCTGGAAGGGGTGGCAGTTGTTCAGCTGCACGGCACCCTGCGTGGCCTTGCGGATGTGGGCCAGCACCGTGGTGGCGCGGATCGGATGCTGGCGCGGGAAGGCCGCCAGCGGCGAGCGGCAGGCCGGGGCGTCGTCGATGAAGAGCCGGCAGCCGCCGTCGCCCAGGAAGGCCATGCCCCAGCCGTCGGCATGGTCGGCCGTGCCGCCGCCGCGTGCCGAGAAACCGGTGAACGCGAAGGTGGCCGCGCTGGGCGCGCTGCTGTTCAGGGCGAAGAGCTGGCACATCGGTGACGAGGTGGACGAACCGGCCGCCGCGGCGGCCCATGCCGGTGTGTCGGCAGGCGCGCCCCGCGCTTGATGGTGGAAGCGGCCCGGGCCGGGCGTTGTGCACGCCTGGCCGGCGCAACCGGCGCGTCATCCGCCGGGGCACGACGGGCGGACGTTCAGCGCATCGTCGACGGCCAGCCGTTGCAGGTTCAGCTGGCGATTGAAGTCCTGCAGCTGCGCCAGCGGCAGGCCCGCGGCCGCAGCGATGGCGGCGGCCGAATCGCCGGGCCGCACCTTGTAGCGGGCACAGCCCGGCAAGGCCTGGAGCGTGGCGCGCAGGGCCAGCATGGCCTTCTGCTCCGCGTCGCGCGCGGCCTGCGCCGAGCGTGCTTCTTCTGCCGCCTGGCGCTGCGCCTTGGCATGCAGGCGCGCCAGCGCGGCCTGCCATTCGGCTTCGCCGACGCGCCGGTAGACGATGCTGCGGTCCAGCAGCTTGGGCGCTGCGTCCACGAGGCCCAGCACAGCGCGGAAGAGGCCGACCATGTCATGGCGGGCGCCGGGTGTCAGCTCGTCGCCTTCGGCATCGAAGCCGAAGCGCCGGAACAGCGCCTGCAACTCGGCCGACTCCTTCGGCAGCGGATGGAGCACGGTGATGCGCTGGGCAGTCCAGTCCGGCTCGATCAGGTGGTAGGCGTGGAACGGGCGCAGCTTGTCCGGTTCCGACTGTTCCATCAGGAACCGCCCGCCCGGCAGGGCGGCAAAGCGCAGGGTGGCCGGTCGCGCCGCCACGGCGCCGTCCGCCGCCGGTGCCGTGGCGGCGGCGACCGGCGCCTTGTGCGGCGTTGCCAGCAGAACGCGGTCGCGGTCGGGCGACCGGGTGAGCTGCACGCCCTCGATCTCGTCGCCGGCCTCACCGAGCAGGTCGTAGCCCGTCGGCAAGGGCGGGTCGACGAGCATGTTCTCCTGGAACTGGGGCTGCGCCGTGTTGACGATGCAGCCGGACAGCAGCAGGCATCCCAGCGAGAACAGCAGGCGCTATCGGGTCATGGTGATCTGGTGGTGGTTGGTGGTGGAAGTCGGGTCGGCGCTCACATCAGCGCCACGCCCTTGACCTGGGCGAACAGCGCATCGCCGGGCTGCAGGGCCAGGGTGTCGGCGCTGCGGCGGGTGATGCGCGCCAGCAGCCATGTCGGTGCGGCCTGCGCTGCGTCCTGCGGCGCGGCGCCGCCCAGGCGCAGGCGCAGCAGGGTGGTGTGGCCGTCGGCCTGCAGGCTGTCCAGCCGCACCGGCAGCACGTTGACCACGCTGCTCTCCTGCGGGCGCACGCGCGCCACGCTGACGTCACGCGCCAGCACCCGTGCGCGCACCGGCGCCCCCGGGGCGGCGCTGGTGGCGCCCACCCACAGCGCGCCGCCATCGAAGACCACGCGGCTCAGGCCGTAGGCGGTGTCGTGGTGGTCGACCCGGGCGGCGATGACGACGCCGGCATCGTCCTGCCGGGCCAGCGGCAGGTCGGCCCGGGCCAGCAGGGTGGCCAGCGGGCCGGCGGCGCGCACCTGGCCGGCGTCCAGCAGCACCAGGTGGTCGGCCAGGCGCGCCACCTCGTCCATGGCATGCGTCACCAGCACCACGGGCAGGGCCAGCTCGCGCTGCAGGCGTTCCAGGTAGGGCAGGATCTCGGCCTTGCGCGGCGCGTCCAGCGCGGCCAGCGGCTCGTCCATCAGCAGCAGGCGCGGCGCGGTGGCCAGGGCCCGGGCGATGGCCACGCGCTGGCGTTCGCCACCCGACAGCGTGGCCGGCCGGCGCGCCATCAGCGCACCAATGCCCAGCAGGTCGATCACCGCATCCAGCGCGAAGCCCTGCGCCGCCGGCCCGGCGCGGCGTCGGCCATAGGCCAGGTTGGCGCGCACGTCCAGGTGCGGGAACAGCGCCGCCTCCTGGATCACGTAGCCCAGCGCACGCTGGTGCGGCGGCACGAACAGGCGCCGGCCGTCGTCCTGCCAGACGGCTTCGTCCAGCGCCACGCGGCCGGCGGCGCGCTCCAGCCCGGCCAGGGCGCGCAGCAGGGTGGTCTTGCCGCAGCCCGACGCGCCGAACAGCGCGGTGACGCCGCGCCCGGGCAACTGCAGATCGACGTCCAGCGTGAAATCGCGTCGGGGCAGGCGCAGACAGGCGGTGAGCGTCATGCCGCGCGGGCCCCGCGCGCCGAGCGGTTGGCCAGGTGCAGCAGCACCAGCACCACCAGCGCAAAGCCCAGCATGCCGGCGGCCAGGCGGTGGGCGGCGGCGAACTCGGCCGCCTCCACATGCTCGAACAGCGCCACCGACAGCACCCGGGTCTGGCCCGGGATGTTGCCGCCGATCATCAGCACCACGCCGAACTCGCCCACCGTGTGGGCAAAGCCCAGCACGCTGGCCGTGACCAGCCCCGGCCGGGCCAGCGGCAGGGCGATGGTGAAGAAGCGGTCCAGCGGCCCGGCGCGCAGGGTGGCCGCGGCCTCCAGCGTGCGCTCGGGAATGGCCTCGAACGCCTGCTGCAGCGGCTGCACCACGAAGGGCATGGAATAGATCACCGAGGCCACCACCAGGCCGCTGAAGGTGAAGGGCAGGCGCCCCAGCCCCAGCCACTGGGTGAACTGGCCCACCGGCCCCTGCGGCCCCATCAGCAGCAGCAGGTAGAAGCCCAGCACCGACGGTGGCAGCACCAGGGGCATGGCCACCAGCGCCGCCAGCAGCGGCTTGGCCGGCGAGGCGGTGCGCGCCAGCCACCAGGCCAGCGGCGTGCCCAGCAGCAGCAGCAGCGCGGTGCTCAGTGCCGCCAGCTCGGCGGTCAGGCGCACGACGGTCCAGGTGGCTGCGTCCATGCCGCGCTAGGCGCCGTAGCCCCAGGCCTGGATCAGCTTGCGCGCTGCAGGGCTCTTCAGGTAGGACAGCAGCGCGCTGGCGGCGGCGCTCTGCGCGCCGGGCTTGAGCAGCACGGCGTCCTGGCGGATCTCGCCGTGCAGGCTGGCCGGCACCTTCCAGTGCGATCCGGTGGGCGGCCGGCCCGGCACGGCCACCTGCGACAGCGCGACGAAGCCCAGCTCGGCATTGCCCGTGGCGACGAACTGGTAGGCCTGGGCGATGCTCTCGGCGGTGACCAGCCTGGGTGCCAGCGCATCGGCCAGGCCGCGCGCCTTCAGCACCTCCATCGCGGCAGCGCCGTAGGGCGCCAGCTTGGGGTTGGCCACCGCCAGCCTGGCGAAGCGGCCGCCGGCCAGCACCGCGCCCTGGTCGTCGAC
>Ga0116179_1003377_pt1 | contig 11033 bp, 10 predicted proteins | sample AD_UKC071_MetaG_FD_89751 | JGI IMG/M metagenome (GOLD analysis project Ga0116179, IMG submission 89751) | Active sludge microbial communities of municipal wastewater-treating anaerobic digesters from USA - AD_UKC071_MetaG | ecosystem: Engineered > Bioreactor > Anaerobic > Digestate | place: USA...
CCCATCGTGGCCTTGTTGATGATGTCGAAGCCCCAGAAGGTGAAGAACAGGTGGGTCTCGATGCCCTCGCCGACTGCGGCGTTGGCCAGGATCAGGCCGGGGTAGGCCATGTCGAGGTTGCCCTTGGAGCAGATGATCGCCAGCTTGCGACCGGTGCTCTGCGGGGCGTCGAACGACGGGACGATGGGGGCGGTCGTCGTGGTGTCACTCATGGCTCAGACACATCCCTTCGGCTTGGGCAGGCCGGAGACGTAGGCCATCTTCTTCGCGGGCTTGCCGGGGAAGAGGCCGAACAGCTCCTTGACGGGGGTCCCGGTCTGGGTGGACACGCGACGCAGCGTGGGCGTCTCACCCATCGCGGCGTGGTCGGTGCGCAGGAAGCGGATGAGCTCCCAGTGCTTGTCCGTGAGGTCGAGGCCGATGAGGGCGGCCAGCTCGGGGGCCAGTTCCTCGCTCCACTGGTCGGGTCTGGTGAGGAACCCCTCCTCGTTGACGTCGACCTCGTGGCCGGCGATCGTGGTGGTGCTCATGACGGTGATGTCCTTTCGTGTCGATCTCGAGGGGTTCAGACCGGGACCTTGCCGGCGGTCTGCATGTCGGCTGGCAGGCCGAGGGGGCGGCCGGGCAGCAGGGCGTTCCAGTAGACGTGCCGGAAGGCGAGCTTGCCGAGGTGGTTGGCGCGGCTCTCCTTGAGCAGGCTCATCGGCCCGACCTTGGGCAGCGGGAAGGTGCCACCCATGGGCTCGGTCTCGTAGTTGAAGTCGAGCAGCAGCGCCTTGCCCCCACCGGATTCGATGAAGCAGTTGGCGTGCCCGTCGAAGGAGTGCGAGAGCGGGCGTCCGGCGACGGCATCCTGGAAGTTCTCGACGAAGACGTCGACGGAGAAGTGCGCCACCGACCCTGCCTTGGAGGTGGGGATGTTGCTCGCGTCGCCCAGGGCCCAGATGTCGTCGTACTGGGTCGAGCGGCAGGTGTGCTTGTCGACCGGTACGTAGTTGAGCTCGTCGCCGAGGCCGGATGCCGCGACGAAGTCCGCGCCCATGTTCAGCGGGACGGTGACGAGCTGGTCGTAGGGCACCTCGCGTTCGTCATAGGACCGGATGACCTTGGCGTCCTGGTCGACGCTCTCGATCATGAAGTCGGTCTCGACGGTGATGTTCCTCTGCGTGAGCAGCTTGCCGAGCCGCTTGCTGGCCATCGGCTTGGTGAACGCACCGTCGAGAGGGGTGACGAAGACGATCTCCGTGGCCTCGCGCACGCCCTTGCCCTTGAGGTAGTCATCCGCGAGGAAGACGAACTCCAGCGGCGCCACCGGGCACTTGATGGGCAGCTCGGTGATGTGCATGACCAGCCGGCCACCGGTGAACGCGTCGAGCTGTGCCCGCAGCGCGACCGCACCCTCGAAGGTGTAGAACTCACCGACCTCGCGGTGCCACTGCTCGCCGAGCATCCCGGGGGTCTGGTCGGGGCGGGGGGTCGTGCCGCTGGCGATGACGAGCTGGTCGTAGTGCAGGGTGCGTCCGCCGACGAGGTGCACGGTGGAGGCTGGGGCGTCGACCCGTTCGACCTCGGCCATGACGACCTCGACGTCGTCGTGCAGGTAGGGGCGCTTGCTCTTGCGGATCTGGCCCGGCTTGTTCATCCGGAACGGGATGAACAGGTACCCCGGCTGGTAGTCGTGGATGTCGTCCTTGTCGACGACGGTGATGGACCATTCGGTGGCCGGGAGCCGCTTGCGGAGCTTGTTGACGACCATCGTCCCGGCCGTGCCCGCTCCCAGGACCACGAGGTGCTTCGTGGTGGTGGACATACGTCGACGATACCCCTGTGGGTATGACCGGAACGGCGGAAGACTGCTCCACGGGGTGTGATCTCGTAGACACCTCTGACAGGATCACCACCATGAACGCGCCCCGTGCCGGACAGCTCGCCCAGCCCTCTGACCTCGTCGACGTCGCCGCGCTCGTCACGGCGTACTACACGCGCGAGCCAGACCCCGACAACGTCGACGAGCAGGTCGCATTCGGTACTTCTGGACACCGGGGATCGAGCCTGCGCACCTCGTTCAACGAGGCGCACATCCTCGCGACGACGCAGGCGATCTGCGAGTACCGCCGCGACCAGGGTTTCGACGGCCCGCTGTTCATCGGGCGCGACACCCACGGTCTGTCCGAACCGGCGTGGGCCACCGCTCTCGAGGTGCTCGTCGCCAACGACGTCACCGTCCTCGTCGACGCCGACGACCGCTACACCCCGACCCCTGCGGTCTCGCACGCCATCCTCACCGCCAACCGCGGCAAGATCACCGGCGTCGACGGGATGCCGGCCGGCGTGGGCCTCGCGGACGGCATCGTCGTCACGCCCTCGCACAACCCCCCGGCCGACGGCGGCTTCAAGTACAACCCGCCCCACGGTGGGCCCGCCGACTCCGACGCGACGAAGGTGATCGCGGCCCGCGCGAACGAGCTGATCCGCGGCGGGCTGGCCGGGGTCAAGCGGGTGCCGTTCACCCGTGCCCGCGCTGCGGTCGGCACCTACGACTTCCTGGGCGCCTATGTCGACGACCTGCCCAACGTCCTGGACATGGCCGCGATCCGCGACGCCGGCATCCGCATCGGCGCCGACCCGCTCGGCGGGGCCGCGGTCGACTACTGGGGTGCGATCGGTGAGCGCCACGGGCTCGACCTCACCGTCGTCAACCCGCTCGTCGACGCGACGTGGCGGTTCATGACGCTGGACTGGGACGGCAAGATCCGGATGGACTGCTCCTCCCCCTCGGCGATGGCCAGCCTCATCGCGCAGCGCGACTCCTATGACATCGCCACGGGCAACGACGCCGACTCCGACCGCCACGGCATCGTCACCCCGGATGCCGGCCTGATGAACCCCAACCACTACCTCGCCGTCGCGATCCAGTACCTCTACGGCGGGGCGCGTCCGCAGTGGCGGGCGGATGGCTTCATCGGCAAGACGCTCGTGTCGAGCTCGATGATCGACCGGGTGGCGGCCGACCTCGGGCGGCGGCTCGTCGAGGTGCCGGTCGGGTTCAAGTGGTTCGTGCCCGGCCTGCTCGACGGCTCGGGGCCGTTCGGTGGTGAGGAGTCGGCCGGTGCGTCGTTCCTGCGCCACGACGGGTCGGTGTGGACCACCGACAAGGACGGCATCCTGCTGGCCCTGCTCGCCTCCGAGATCCAGGCCACCACGGGCACGAGCCCGAGCGAGCACTACCGGGCGCTGACCGCCCGGCACGGCGAGCCGGCGTACGCCCGCATCGACGCCGCTGCCAACCGCGAGCAGAAGGCCAAGCTCGGTGCGCTGTCACCCGACGACGTCAGCGCGCAGACTCTGGCCGGTGAGCCGATCACGGCCAAGCTGACCGCGGCTCCCGGCAACGGTGCGGCGATCGGCGGCCTCAAGGTCGTCACCGAGTCGGCGTGGTTCGCGGCCCGGCCCAGTGGCACCGAGGACGTCTACAAGATCTATGCCGAGTCCTTCCGTGGCCCCGAGCACCTGGCCCAGGTGCAGGCCGAGGCCAAGGACGTCGTCTCAGCAGCCCTCGGCTTCTGACCCCACCTCACGCCCCACCGTCCCCACACCCGGGGGTCGCGGGGTCGGAGGTTGTGGGCAGGGCGCCGGGCGTACAAGGATCCTCCGGTAGCGCGTATCGGCACTGCTGCGCCCCAGCACAGCAGTGTCGGCGCAGCCCACGGCGGCGGGCACCACCTCACGGGGCTGCCAGGAGGGAGCCAGTCTCCCCGAGGATCCTCCGGTAGCGCGTATCGGCACTGCTGCGCCCCAGCACAGCAGTGCCGGCGCAGCCCACGCTGACCACGTATCGGCACTGCTGCGTCCCAGCACAGCAGTGCCGGCGCAGCCCACGCTGACCACGTATCGGCACTGCTGCGTCCCAGCGCAGCAGTGCAGATACGCGCCACCGGACCCCCAACCTCGCCACCCGCCCTAAACCTCGCCCATCGACGCACTGCTGCGCCCCAGCGAAGCAGTGCCGATACGCGCCACCGGGCCCCCACCGCCCGCGTCACCGAACCTCTACCGCCCGCGCCACCGAACCCCTGGCACTTCACGGCGAGGGCGATCCCCACGGGCTTCGCTTGACGAAGGTCCAGCCCGGCGCCATCACGTTCGGTTTGCACTTGTAGCGCAACATCCAGTGCAGCGGAGTCGAGGTGAGCACGGCATGGTCCAAGTGCGCAGGGAACTTGCGAAAGCCACGATCCGCAATGTGCTCCGTCGGCGGTTCGACATCAGCCCAGACCCCAGCCTCCCGGGCATCCAGGGGCACAACCGCCAGACGGAACCCCATCCCGCGCAGCACACCGTCGATTCGTTCCAGGGCGACCGCGACGTGGCCGGACTCCCAGCGACCAACAGCAGATGCATCCCATCCGAGCCGGTCCGCCAGCTCCCGCTGGCTCAAGCGAAGCCGCCGCCGGGTGAGCCGGAAGGCCATCCCGATGGCGTGCTCGGCCTCTGCGGCAAACATCTCATCCATGCCGCCATCGGACACCACCACAGCCCGACGCGCTCACGCATCGTCGCGCCCTGTGGGCAACCGGCCGCCACCAAGGCCTCTGTGGACAACCGGCCCAGGCGGCTCACGCAGGGCCCGTCAGGCGTCGGCCCCGCGAATCCGGCGCTCATCGGACACCCACATCCCGAGCAGCCCACCGAAGTGGCCCTCGAACCGCTCCCACTCGTGCGGCGGGTACGTCTGCTGGATCGTCGACTGCAGCAACGAGCGGAAGTCGGGCCCGTCGATCCACTCGAGCACCATGTCGTCGACGTGCGGGAGCGTGCTGTCACAGAACTCGGCGTAGCGCTCGGTCTCGAAGTGGTCGTCGGCGAGCGCCTGGTAGGCCTCGAGCTTGGCCTGGTAGTCCAGCGCCTCGTCGTCGGCGATCTCGAACCACGGCCCGGTGTCCACCTGCGTCTTCGCCACCCGCCCCGTGACCACGCAGAACGTCGACCAGCGCAGCAGCGCCTTCATCGCCCACGGGAAGTAGTAGTGCAGCGAGGTCACCGCGACGTCCGGGCACGCGTTCGCGTAGTCGATCGGGTAGACCATGCCGTCCTTGACGAGCATCTCGCAGGAGTTGAACTCCCAGCGGAAGAACGCGTTGACCGTCTGCGAGATCGTCCGGGTCTCGCGCCCGACCTCCGGGGAGAGGAAGTCGTGCGCGACGGCATACCGCTCGTGCATCGGCTCGTCGGGGCGGAACTTCATGACCATGGTCTCGGGGCCGATGGTCAGCGACCTCGCGAAGTGCTCGTAGTCAGGCACCGAGGCCTGCAGGTGCATGAGCATCTCGCCAGAGTCGTCGTAGGAGCGGTGCAGGTCGGCCCGGTCCTCGATCTGCGAGACACCCCGCCAGCCCCCGCCGTCGAAAGGCTTCATGTACAGCGGGTACCCGAGCGGCTCGGCCACCTCGTCGAGGTCGAAGGACTGGTTGTAGCGCGAGGACGTGTACGCCCACCGCGCGTTGTCGACCGGGTGCTTGTAGGGCACGAGCACGGTCTCGGGCACGCGCATCCCGAGCCGGATCAGGGCGCAGTAGGCCGAGTGCTTCTCCATCGACTGGAACGTGAACGGGCTGTTGAGCAGGTACACGTCGTCCATGAGCGCGACCTTCTTCAGCCACTCGCGCGGGTGGTAGTACCAGTGGGCCAACCGGTCGATCACCAGTTCCTGGCGGGCCTTGTCACGCAGGTTGAACGGCTCGATCGTGAGCCGCTCCGTGGTGATCGTGTGCTCACCGCCGCCGGGCGGCTTCAGCACCCCGAGACGCCGAGCGAGCGCCTCGAACGCCGTCGGCCAGTCCTCCTCGGCACCGAGAAGCAACCCGACGAGGTGGTCGGTTCGTGTGGCCATGAGTGGTCTCCTACTCCTCGGGTGGAACTGCGGGTCGGATGCCGTGGCGCACCACAGCGGTCTCGCGGCGGGCCGCGGTGGTCACGTCACACGAAACGCTGGAGGTGATGAGCAAGCTGACGTTGCCACCACGGCCAGTCGTGCGCGCTGTCGTGGCCCCACACGTCGAGCTCGTAACGAATCCCCTTGTCGGCCAGCAGGGCCGCGAACTCCCGGGTGGCCGGCAGCGACCGGGTGGGTGAGACCTCGAAGGGGCCTTCGCCGACGACGAGCAGCACGGAGACACGCGACCTGATCCAGTCGAGGTGGTCACCGTCCATGTTCGCCACGTACGCCGTGGGGTTCGCGAAGTACGTCGCGTCGCCGAGCTCACCCCAGCCGTTCCAGCTCGTCGGGTCGTAGTTGCCCGAGAGGCCGATGGCCATCGGTGCGACGTCTGCGCGCTGAAAGGTCAGGTGCACGGCGTGGTAGGCGCCCAGCGAGACGCCGACGGTAATGATCTCCTGTCCCCCACCGACCTGCTCCTGGACCCACGGCAGCACCTGCTGCGACAACCACGCCGTGTAGGTCTGCGCCCGGCGGGCCCGCTCCTCGGTCGGCTGGTCATTGGCCGACCACGTCCACCCGTCCATCGAGTCGACGCAGAACAGGCTGACCCGACCTGCCTCGATGAGGGGGCGCACGGCATCCAGCATGCCGTTGCCCTGCGCGTCTCGGGCCGACCCACCCTCGGACGGGAAGAGCAGCACCGGCCGCCCCCACGCTCCGTAGCGGACGACCTCGAGGTCGACGTCGTGCCCGGGAACCTGCAGCCGCACGGCGCTCGTCTCCATGCGCACACCCTGCCGGTCACCACCCCCTCTCGCAAGCACTGCCCGCGAGAGGATCAGTCGGTCTCGCCCCAGACCGTGCGCAGCACGTGGGTCAGGCCGGGATCGAGTGCGTCGCGCCAGGCCGTGTAGTTGTGCAGGTCGGCGACCTCGGTCAGCTCGACCGTGTGCCCGGCCCGGCGCAGGGCCGCCGCCATGTCACGGTTGTTGGCCATGTTCTCCTCGATGGCCCCGCACGACATGCCGACGACGAGGGGGTGCTCGGTCTCGCGCATGTCGAGCACGCTCTGCACGAGCCGTGAGATCCGCCCGAAGAAGGGGTAGCCGCTCTCGTCGAGGTCGTGGCGCACCTGGAAGAACGACCCGGACTGCGAGTAGACCCCGCCGACCCGCGGTGCCGCCAGCAGCCCGAGCAGCACCGCGGTCAGCCCGCCGAGGCTCGCGCCTGCGACCACGACCGGGCCGCGCACGGCATACCGCTCGCCCAACCCGTCGAGTCCGGTGGCCGCGATGGTGCGCAGGTACTGGGGTGATCCCGAGTACCAGGCGTCACGGATCACCGGGGCCGCGAGGGCAACGCGGTGAGGTGGCAGCACCCCCGTCGCGATGAGGGCTGCGCTGTAGGTGGTGATCGACGCGAGCTGGTCGTACTCGGGGCCGTCGTGCACGAGCAGCAGTGGAGCGGGCTCGGTGTCGGGCAGGTCCTGCGGGATCCAGACGGTGACGGGCACCTCGTGGGTGGTCTCACCGGTGAGGGTGTGCGGGTCCAACCGTCCGGGGACGGCGGGGGCCGACAGCCACCACGGCGGCGCGTAGCCGGGCAGCTCGACCACCGACCGGTCCCCGAACGCGGTGCCCACGGTGAGGGGGTTGGCGGGGTCGAGCACGACGTCGACGGCGTCACCGCGGCCGACGGCGAAGCGGTACTCGATGCGCTGCAGGCTCGGCACCGGCAGGTCGAGGCACCAGCCCGCGTCATCACGGGTGAACTCGCGCGGGCCGGGAACGGCTCGCTCGCACTGGAGGACGACGGCCGTGACGGCCGGGTCGACGTCGTCGAGCCGGAACCGGAGGTGGTCGTCGATGAGGGTCGCTGCCACCAGGATCAGAAGAGGGCACTCATCAGGGCGGTGCGCCCCTTACGAACCCGCTCGTCGTGGTTGCCGACGACCGAGAACAGCTCGAGCAGGTGCGTGCGGGCCTTGTCGCGGTCAGCACCTTCGCTGGTTCGCACGAGGTCGAGCAACCGGGCGAAGGCGTCCTCGACGTGGCCACCGAGCACGTCGAGGTCGGCGACGACGCACGCGGCGTCGACGTCGGCAGGGTCGGCCGCGGCTGCAGCCCGGGCCGCCGTCAGGTCGACGCCGGTCGTGCGCTGCATCAGGCCCACCTGGGCCAGGCCGAGCTCGGCGTCGTGGTCCTTGGGGTTCTCGGCGAGCGCCTGCTCATAGGCGGCCGCCCCAGCAAGGTCACCGCGCTCGATCGCCTGGAACGCAGCCTCGTGCAGCGGCGGGAGCGCGTCGTCCTCGGCGCCCTCGACCGGCTCGAGCTCGACGCGACCGGCGATGCCGTTCTGCACGGCTGCCTGGAGCAGCTGGTCGATGACCGCACGCACCTCGGCCTCGGGCTGGATGCCGGGGAAGAGCGGCACCGGCTGACCCTGGAGCAGACCGAAGGTCGCCGGCACGCTCGGCTGCCCGAACGCCTGGACGAGCAACGGCTGGAAGACCTGGAGCAGCTCGGGGGATGCCGACAGGTCGGCGCTGAGCACGAGGACGCGACCCTCGAGCGACGCCGCGACCGAGACGACCGTGTCGAGCAGCTCGCGGGTCGCGGAGTAGGCCGAGCCCCACAGCACCAGGACGCCGGGAACCTGCAGGGTGCGGTTCAGTGCTTCTTGGAGGTTGCTTGCGGTGACCTCGACGACCAGACCCCCGGGAACCGCGGGGCGCGCTGCCGGCGGCTGGCCGGGAACCGGGCCGGCCGGCATCCCACTGCCTGCCGTGGCTGCGGAGGGGGCCGTCAGGCCGGCAACGGAGGACAGGTCGACGGCGCCGCGGGTACCCGCGGGGGGGGTGGTCTCGCTCATGCGCAGATTCTCTCAAACGCGCAGGGCTGCGCGATCACAGGGCCTTGCCGGAGACGAGCAGCTCGGCCCCACCGATGACCGATGCCTGCCCCGTCGGGGGGATGAGCATGACGAAGGTCTCGAGGTTGTTCAGGGTGAGCGACTTCGTCACCTTCTTCTTGCCGGTCAGCTTGGCGTACTCGGCGGGCAGGACGAGCTCCTTGGCAGCCTTGGTCACGGCCAGGGTGTCCGTGCGCTTCATCAGGCCGAAGGTGACCACTCCTCCGTCGGCGAGGCGGAAGGACACGGCGTTCTTCAGCTCGGGCGTGTGCACCTGGGTCAGGGTGCCGAGCTTGCCGAGCGCCTTGGCCTGGGCCGCGGCGGTGGTCTTCAGGGAGTTGGCGAACGCGTTGTCGACGGAGACGGCCTTCGTCGCCACGGGCTTGGGGAAGGCCAGGGCTGCCGCGTAGGCCTTGATGACCGCCTCCGGCGTGGCCGGGAGCCCCTCGCCGTCGGTGACCTCCACCATCGGGGACCCGGCGTTCTCCGGGGCCACCGCGGGAAGCGTGGCGCCGGCGAACATCGGCACGCTCGAGACGATCTTGAACGGCTGGTCGGGCTTCTCGGAGACCAGGACGTGCAGCATCTGGGTGTTCGTCGCTTCGTCGAGGGTCGACGCGACGATGGCACGGGGCCAGGCCCGACCCTGCGACTGGCCGACGATCGTCGGCTTCGGTGCAACCGCGAGGTCAGGGGTGGCCGCGGGTGCCGCGCCACGGGCCGCCATCGCGTTGGCCACGGTCAGGGCGTCACCCGCAAGGAAGACCGCACGGGCTGCGGCCGCCTTCTTGGCGTCACCCTCGATGGGCGCCTCCGCCTGCGCGAGGACCCGGGCGGCGATGTCGGCGGCGCCTTCGTCCCCGAGCGGCGCGGAGACGGACTTCTCGGCTGGCGCCGGGCGCAGGCCCACGAGGGCGTCCTGCGTCCCGCAGCCGGTGAGGAGAAGGGCACTGGCCAGGGTGGCGGCGGCAACGGCGGATGTCGTGCGGCGGGTCATCGGGTGACCTCCTCGGTGGGCGCTTCGTCGATGGATCGGCGGCTGGGCCAGGCCAACGCCACGCCGGCCACGATGAGGAAGAGTCCGGCCAGGACGGCGACGACGGCCTCGACGAACCACGTCTTGTCCGTGACGGTGAAGGTCACGGTCTCGAGCGTCCCGCCCTCGCTGGCGATGACGAGTGCCTCGGGCGCCTGAGCCTGAGTGACCGTCAGGGTCACAGGCCCCTGGGCGGACTCCTGTTGGCGCCACAGGTCGGCAAGGCCCAGGGCGGGAGGCTCGCCGGACCCCACCGTCCGGGTCAGCAACACCCAGTCGCGAACCCCGACCCCCGTGGCGGACACGACGCGGGCGTCGCCGAGCACGTCAGCGGCATCCGAAGGGTTGGCCAGGGCCATCCAGGCCGTGGCACCCTCGGCGGGGGTGGCGGTCACGACGACGTCGGACTCGACGCGGTTGAGCACCGAGGGCCTGATGATCACCGGGTCGGTCGTCGCCGGTCGGGCGGTGAACTGCGCCGTGCCCGAGGACCCCAGCTGGGTCGCGAACCAGGCGCCGATGACGGTGAGCACCAGGCCGAGAACGGCGAGGAGTGCACCGACGACGCTCTTCACGATCGTGGTCATGGGGATGCGGTCCTTCGGGTTGACAAGGGGGGCACCGTCGCGGAGAACGCGCCACGGCGTTCCCTCCACCATGACAAACGCCCCACCCTCCCGACAAATCCCACGGCGGGAGAACTCCCGTCAGGCCTCGAAGTCGCCTGCCCCGACGCGGACCTCACGAAGCAGTCCGAACAGCACGTCGTGCTGCTCGGCGTCGAGCATCGAGAGCCCGAAGTCGGCCGCCTCCAGATCACGGGTCACCGCCTCCATCGCCGCGCGACCGGCATCCGTGATCACCGCGAACGCGCCTCGACGGTCGGCGGGGTTGGGCACCCGCTCGACGAACCCCTGGGCCACCAGGCGCTGGACGATGTTCGTCGCGCTCGTCGGGTGCACCATGAGGCGCTCCCCGATGCGGGACATCGAGAGGCGCCCGTCGCGGCTGAAGGTGAGCAGCACCAGTGCTTCGTAGCGCGCGAAGGTCAACCCGTGGCGACCCGCGATGGCGTCGAACTGGGCGAGGAGCAGCTGCTGGACGCGCATGATCGACGTCGCCGTGGCCATCGACGAGGCGTGCGACTCC
>Ga0116179_1003380_pt1 | contig 11029 bp, 9 predicted proteins | sample AD_UKC071_MetaG_FD_89751 | JGI IMG/M metagenome (GOLD analysis project Ga0116179, IMG submission 89751) | Active sludge microbial communities of municipal wastewater-treating anaerobic digesters from USA - AD_UKC071_MetaG | ecosystem: Engineered > Bioreactor > Anaerobic > Digestate | place: USA...
ATCTGCATCGCGACGCCGTCGGACCTGCGGCGCCATCCGGACACGGCCGGTACGCCGCCCCTCGGCACGGTGGTGCGGCTGCTCGATGCCGACGGGGCCGAGGTGCCCGACGGAGAGACGGGGCGGATCTTCTGCGGCAACGAGATGGGCTTCGAGGGCTACACGTCGGGGGGTTCCAAGGAGTTCATCGACGGGATGGTCTCCACAGGGGACATGGGGCATCGTGCCGACGGGCTCTATTTCATCGACGGCCGGGACGACGACATGGTCATCAGCGGCGGCGAGAACGTCTATCCCTCCGAGGTCGAAGGCCTGGTCGTCGCCCATCCCGCGGTGCGCGAGGTATCGGTCGTCGGCGTGCCCGATCCCAACTTCGGCCAGCGGCTCGCGGCGTTCATCGCGCTCGAGCCGGGTGCCGAACTGTCGGCCGACGACGTGCGCGATCTGGTGCGCTCCCAGCGGGCCCGCCACTGCGTGCCGCGCGAGGTCGTCTTCCTCGATGAGTTGCCGCGCAACACGACCGGCAAGATCCTCACCCGGGAGCTGAAGGCCCGCTTCGTCTGACGCGGGCGCGGGGCGGGTGCGGGTGCGGGTGCGCATTTCCCAACCCGGTTCGTAGGCCGCGGGTCGCTTGGGCGGGTCGGGTCCCCATTTCCCAACCCAGTTCGTAGGCCGCGGGTCGCTTGGGCGGGTTGGGTCCCCATTTCCCAACCCGGTTCGTATGCCGCGTGCTCCCGGCCCGGGCCAGCTCCCGTCAGGCCGCGGCACGGCGCACCGGGAAGTGTCGTCGCCACTCGTTGCTGCTGATCCTGACGCGCATCCCCTTCTTGGAGAGCACCTTGACGATCCTTGACAAGGTCTGGTCGGGATGAGTGAAGAGTCCTGGCGAGCGCACGATCACGAACCGCCACTCGAGGTCGTCGAACTCCTCGCGCCGATCGATGTCGCGCTGCCATTGCTGGTCATTCTCGGCGTGCTGACGACCGTCGTACTCGATCGCGACCCGCGGCTCGCGATAGCCCATGTCCAAGCGGCGCAGGATGTTTCCCTCGTCGTCGCGGAACTCGATGTTGACCGTCGGCTCCGGCAGGCCGGCGAGGACGACCAGCAGGCGAACCTTGCTCTCCTGTGGTGAGTCGACCCCGCTGCGGACGAGGGCGGCCGCCCGGCGAGCCAGCCGCGCGCGCTTGCCGCGGTACGTCGCGGCCGCATCGACAAGCTTCTTGGGCGACGTCGCCTTCTTCACCAAGGTGTCCCCCGCGACGACAAGGTCGACCAACTCCAGTTCGGCGGCGAGTCTGAGGAAGGTCGCTTCCGGCGTCGTCACCGACACGCCGTACCGACGCGTGGTCGCCGGCCGTTGTGGTGGCCGATGCATGCGTATGCCGTGAATGGCCGTGGTCTGTCGCCGGTCGAGCAGAACCTCGATGTCGGCCGAATCGGGCACGATCGCACCCCAGAGCTTGGCGGCGGACCGGCCGCTGATGACTCCGTCAGGGAGGGCGACCAATGCAGCCCGGCACCTCGTCAGGTGATCGAGTTCCACCTCGGCGGCCACGTGGACTCCCCACAGAACCTGCGTGAATCGACCGCTGCGCAGATCACCGTCGGTGAGGCCTCGTGTGATCGCGGTGGTACGGCTGAAGGGTCGGCTGGTGTCCAGCTTTTCGGCCGGGTGTGTCCCGGCAGCGTCGGGTGCGCTCGTCATGCCCCCAGCATCCCGAAAGTGACGCAGGCGACCCGGCGGTTTCCACAGGCAGCGGGCCGCGGCATACGAACTGGGTTGGGAAATGGGGAGGGAGGCGGGCGACAGCGGGCCGCGGCATACGAACTGGGTTGGGAAATGGGGAGGGAGGCGGGGGACAGCGGGCCGCGGCATACGAACTGGGTTGGGAAATGGGGAGGGAGGCCAGCCAAAACGGGATTGACCCTCACGCGACGTCAGGCGCGACGGTGGTGACATGACCACGACGAGCCAGCACACTGCCCGCATGAAGGCGATGACCGTCGGTCAGGTGGCGGAGGAGTTCGGGATCACCGTCCGGACCCTGCACCACTATGACACCGTCGGTCTGCTCACCCCGAGCGAGCGCACCCACGCGGGCTACCGGCTCTACACCCGCGACGACATGGAGCGCCTGGCGCGCATCGTCACCTATCGGCGGCTCGGCTTCGCCCTCGAGGACATCGCCGACCTGCTCGACGGGGACGAGGACGCCACGGCCCACCTGCGTCGCCAACGGGACGCGGTCATGACCAGGATCGGCGAGCTCGACCGGCTCGTCGACGCCATTGATGCAGCACTGGAGAGAGAAATGACGCAGACACCCGCCACCAATGACGACCTCAAGGCGATCTTCGGCGACGGCTTCAACGAGGAGTACCAGACCGAGGCGCAAGAACGCTGGGGCGAGACCGACGCGTGGAAGCAGTCGGCCTCGCGCACCAAGGGCTACACCAAGGCCGACTGGGAGGAGGTCAAGGCCGAGGGCGACGCCGTCAACGCCGCCTTCGTCACCGCCAAGCAGGCCGGGTATGCCGCGGGGTCACCCGAGGCGATGGCCGCCGCAGAGCAGCACCGCCTCCACATCCACGAGCGGTTCTACGACGTGTCCTACGACTTCCATCGCGAGCTGGCCGACATGTATGTCGCCGACCCGAGGTTCACCACGACCTACGAGGACATCGAGCCCGGCCTGGCGCAGTACGTCCACGACGCGATCCACGCCAACGCCGCCCGCCACGACTGAGCGGATGCACTGGATACGAGGTGGCGCCCACGTCCGGACCAACGAGGTTCGGCACCGTGAGCGCGCCCCGCACCCTGGTCATCCGTGCCGGCCCGGCCGGCCTGGCGACGGCCCGTCGACTCGCCGAGCGGGGGCGAGCACGCCGGCCTCATGGCGGTCGGGTTCATCGAGACCAAACACCGGGGCGTGGGGGCACTTCGACCGACAGGCCCAGATGGTGGCCGGGCACCTGGCCGATCTGCGCGACCGGCCCACCGCCGCCGCGGCCTTCCGGGCCGGGATCGCGCCGGATCAGCCCGACCTCAGCGGCGGTATCGGCTTCGTCGACAGCCCCCGGCACGAGGGCTGTGTCGACAGTCACGCCTTCGCGCGACGGGCGGACCGCACGCTGGCCGACCTCGGCTGGTGACGGCCGAGTTGGGCGTCAGCGGTCGCGACTAGGCTCGCGCTCATGACCGGTGTGGGGATCTTCATCGCCTTCGAGGGCGGCGACGGCGCCGGCAAGTCCACCCAGGTGGCGCTGCTCGCCGATGCCTTCGAGCACGTCGGCCGCGAGGTCGTGCGCACCCGTCAGCCCGGCGGCACCGATTTGGGTGCCCAGATCCGCGAGCTCTTGCTCCACGGTGACCACGTGTCGCCGCGGGCCGAGGCGCTGCTCTTCGCCGCCGACAAGGCGCATCATGCCGACCTGCTGATCCGGCCCGCGCTGACCGCCGGCCAGGTCGTCATCTGTGACCGCTATGTCGACTCCTCGGTCGCCTACCAGGGAGCGGGCCGCGATCTGGGCGCCGACGAGGTGCACCAGATCCAGTCCTGGGCCGTCGACGGTCTCATGCCGGACCTGACCGTCGTCGTCGACATCCCGGCCGAGGAGGGCCGCCGGCGCCGGGGCGCCGTGCACGACCGCCTGGAGGCCGAGGCCGACGACTATCACGAGGCGGTCCGCCAGCACTTCCTCGCGATGGCGGCCGGCCACCCCGAGCGGTATCTCGTCGTCGACGGCACCTGGCCACCGGAGGAGATCCACCGCGAGATCCATCGCGCGTGCACAGTCCGCGGTTGGCTCCCGGCATGAGTGACGCCGCAGCGGCCCCCACCGCGGTCCGCCCGATCTGGGCCGACCTCGTGGGCCAGGAGCCGACCGTCACCACCTTGTCCCAGGCCGTTGCCGATCCGGCCGCCATGACCCACGCATGGCTCTTCACCGGGCCGCCGGGTTCGGGCCGCTCGACGGCGGCGCGTGCCTTCGCGGCAGCGCTGCTCTGCCCGGAGCAGGGCTGTGGTCAGTGCCGCGAGTGCCGCACCGCCCTCGAGGGCACCCACGCCGATGTCGAGGTCGTGGCCACCGAGGGACTGTCGATCAAGGTCGACGACGTGCGTGACCTCGTCCAGCTCGCGGCGATGCGCCCGAGCGTCGGCCGTTGGCGCATCATCATCATCGAGGACGCCGACCGGCTCAGCGCCTACTCCGAGGCCCCGGCCAACGCCCTCCTCAAGGCCCTCGAGGAGCCCGTGCCGCGCACTGTCTGGATGTTGTGCGCTCCCTCGGTCGAGGACGTCATGATCACGATCCGCTCCCGCTCGCGTCACGTCCGGCTGCGCACGCCCTCCGTTGAGGCGGTCGCCGGCCTGCTCGAGCGGCGTGACGGCGTGGAGCCGGCCATGGCCAGGTATGCCGCGCGCGCCGCCCAGTCGCACATCGGGATGGCTCGCCGCCTGGCTCGCGACGAGGACGCCCGGATCCGGCGTCATGACACGATCACGCGCGCCGCCCGGATCCGCGACGTCGGGGATGCGATCGACGCGGCGGCGGACTGGCACAAGATCGCGACCGAGGAGTCGGGTGCCAGCGCCGCCGAACGCAATGCGTCCGAGTTGCGCCGGCTGCTCGAGACCCTGGGGGCGGACCCGGCAGCGCGGACCCAACCACCGCACGTCCGCTCGCAGATCAACCAGTTGGAGAAGGAGCAGAAGTCGCGGGCGACGCGCCTGGCCCGGGACATGATCGACCGCGCCCTCGTCGACCTCTTCTCGGTCTATCGCGATGCGCTCGTCCTGCGCTCGAGAGGCCGCTCTCCGCTCATCAACGAGGACTCGCGCGCTGTCGTCGAACAGGTCGCCCAGTCACTCTCCGATGAGCGGTTGCTGCTCGCCATGGAGTCGATCGGCACTGCGCGCGAGCGGATTGCCCACAACGCCGCGCCCCTGCTGGCGCTCGAGGCGATGGCCCTGGACCTGCGGCTGCCTCGCTGAGTCGAGCCCGCGGCATACGAGTGGGCGACCTAGGCTGACCGCATGCGTCGCTTCTCTCTGCTCGCGTTGGCCGCCCTCCTGTCGGCCACCGCACTGGCCGGCTGCTCGGTCATCAATGACCTGCGCGGCGCCATCTCGCCGACGGAGCGGCCGGACGTGCCGGCTGAGGCGCCGCCCGCGGCGATGCCGGGCACCGAGCGCTTCTACGCCCAGCAGCTCACGTGGACCAAGTGCTCCGGTGGCCTGTGTGCGCAACTCGAGGTGCCGATCGACTATGCCAAGCCCGACGGCGCGACGATCGAACTCGCCGTTCTCATGGTGCCGGCGACCTCGGGCTCGCGGCTGGGTGCTCTCGTTGTCAATCCCGGAGGGCCCGGCGGGTCGGGCGTGGACTACGCGAGGGCTGCGGCCTTTGGCGCCGTGGTCACCGCCCCCGTGCATCGCAAGTACGACGTCGTCGGCTTCGACCCGCGTGGCGTCGGGCGATCGGCGCCCATCGACTGTCTCGACGGGGCGCAACTGGACGCCTTCATGGCGCAGGACCCCACCCCCGACACCGATGCCGAGCGGGCAGCAGCCGTGGCCACGGCCGCTGGCTTCGGAGAGGCGTGCGCCGCGAAGGACAATCCCCTCCTGCTGCATGTGTCGACGGCCGAGGCGGCCAAGGACATGGACATCCTTCGCTCCCGTTTGGGCGACGCCAAGCTCACCTACCTGGGCAAGTCCTATGGCACCTACCTGGGCGCGGTGTATGCCGGGTTGTTCCCCGAGCACGTCGGACGCCTGGTGCTCGACGGCGCCATCGACCCGACCCTGACCAGCGAGCGGCTCAACCTCGGGCAGGCGGTCGGCTTCGAGCGTGCCACCCTGGCGTGGGCAGAGGCGTGCGCGGCTGAGCAGGGATGCCCCTTTCCCGGGGACGCCACGGCGGTGATGTCAGGGCTGGGTGACCTCTTGCGCGAGCTGGACAGCAAGCCACTGACGGTGACGGGGGACCGGTCGGTGCCCGCGGTCACCGAGGGATGGGCCTCCTACGGCGTGGCGGCCGCGATGTACGACCAGGGCATGTGGGACCAGCTCAGCCAAGCCCTCACGCAGGCCACCCGGGGCGACGGCTCGGGACTCATGGACCTCGCGGATCGCTACGCCGATCGCAATCCGGGTGGCACCTACTCGACCAATCTCATGCAGGCGCTCTGGGCCGTGAACTGCCTGGACAAGCCCGAGCCCGCCGGCGCCGAGGAACGGGTGGCCCAACAGCAGCGGCTCACCGCTCAAGCGCCCCTGTGGGGGCCGTTCATGGCGTGGGGTTCCCTCGTCTGCGCGACCTGGCCGCAGCCCGACGGCACGCCGCCGCCGGACCCGGCCCCCATCACGGCTGCTGGCTCCGGACCGATCGTGGTCATCGGGACGACCCGTGACCCCGCGACGCCCTACGAGTGGGCGGTGGGCCTGGCCGATCAGCTCGAGAAGGGGACGTTGATCACCTACGACGGGGACGGCCACACGGCATACACCCGCTCGAACCAGTGTGTCGACGATGCCGTCGACAACTGGTTCATCGACGGGGTCGTGCCCGCAGCCGACCTGCGCTGCTGACCCGATTTGATCGGCACGCCCGTGCCGCACGTATACTCGTGCGGCGCCCACGAGCGCACGCCTCCTTAGCTCAGTCGGCCAGAGCGATTCACTCGTAATGAATAGGTCGTCGGTTCGATTCCGACAGGAGGCTCAGCGGTCCCGGGCCGCGACATCGTCCAGGTGTCGCGGCCCGGGACCTTTTCGTTGCCCGGTGGACGGCAACTGGTCACACCAGTCACACGACTCACGGCTATTTCGTGACCAAACCGTGACTCTGTGTTCTGACATCGGTGTGATTCGGGGCCCATCTGGATAAACACATTGGTGTCATTTCGAAAAGACAATCGTGTGATTTCTGAAATGCCATGTGTCTGTTGGCGTTCTCTGTGACACAAGTGAATTGAGGTGAATTCGCGCCATATTCTCGTCCGGCCGACCTTGAATCGACCCCTGCGACCAAAGGCCTGACGTGTTGGATTCCGCCGTGCGAGTGCGCCCGCTGCGCCCTCGGCGACCCCGCGTGCCTCGCGGTGCGGTCGGTGCCCTCACGATCGGCCTCGCCATCGGCCTCAACTTCGCCCCCGCCGGCGCTGATCCGGTCTTCCCCTCTCAGGGCCAGGTCGACGCGGCCAAGTCCGCGGCGGCCTCCGCCGCCGACTCTCTGTCGCAGATCGAGGGTGCGTATGCCGCGGCCTCCCGCCGGTTGAGCGACCTGCGGACCGAGGCGGGCTTGGCAGCTGCGGCCGAGCAGGCCGCCCAGGCCCTCCTCCAGGAGCGGACCGCGGCCGTCGCCGACGCAGAGACCGCCGCCCAGCAGGCCGCCGCCGAGAAGTCGGCTGCCGATCTGGAGCTTCGGCACACCGCGGCCCAGATCTACCAGGAACAGGGCTCCATGTCCGGGGTGGGCGCCTACTTGGCCTCCCGTGGACCGCAGGACCTGGCCGACCGCAGTGCCGCGCTGGCCATCGTCGGGGACCTCCGTCAGCAGGCACTCAGCCGCGCCACGGCCGGCGCCAACCGGCAGGCCGAGGCGCGAAAGGTCGCTGACCTGGCCCGCACCCAGCAGACGTCCGCCGCGGCAGCGGCCACATCGGCCAGCCGTGCAGCGTCGGCTTCCGCCCGGTCCGCCGCGCAGGAAACGGCACTCATCGCCGCCGAGCAGGACCACCGCATTGCTGTCCTGGCGGCGGCTCGCCAGACCTCGGTCGAGGTCGAGCGAGCGCGTCAGGACGGGTTGGCCGCGGAAGCTGCGGCGGCCGAGGCAGCCCGCAAGGCGGCCGAGGAGGCCGCGATCCAGGCCCGACTCAAGGGCGAGGCCGAGGCGGCGGCACAGGCCGAAGCAGCCGCCAAGGCGCAGGCGGACGCGGCGGCCAAGGCCGAGCGCGAGGCGGCGGCCAAGCGGGCTGCCGATGCAGCCCAGGCCGCCAAGGCGGCCGCATCCGCTGCCAGCCAGGCACCCCAGCCGGTCACCAAGCCGGCCACCCCGACCACGCCGGCAACCTCCGCAGCCCCTGCGGCCACGGCTCCAAAGCCAGTCGCCACGACCCCGGCCAGCGGCGGCGGATACAGCACCACGGCATACCGACAAGCGCACCTGGGGACCAATGCCAATGCGATCTACTCCGCGGTCCGCACCCGGTTCGGCATCACCAACATCGGCGGCTACCGGGCCGGCGACTGGGGCGATCACGGCGCGGGTAACGCGGTCGACGTCATGACCAAGTCCTTCGCCGAGGGTGATGCGGTTGCCGCCTTCGCTCAGGCGAATGCACGGCAGTTCAACATCAAATACATCATCTGGAAGCAGCGGATCTGGTTCCCGGGCAACGGTCCCGACCAGTGGCGTTGGATGGCCGACCGTGGCTCCATCACCGAGAACCACTATGACCACGTCCACCTCAGCGTGAACCCATGACGACCCGATCCAGCCTCAAGGTCCTCCGCCCGCTGGCCGTGGGCGCGCTCGCCCTGGCTCTCGCGACACCTGCCGTTGCGATGCCCCTGGACCCCGGGACACCCACTCAGCAGCAGGTCGACGCAGCCAAGGCCGCGGCCGGTGCGGCAGCCGCCTCCGTGGCGACCATCGAGTCGGCCTATGCCGCGGCCAACGTTCGCCTGGCCGATCTCGACAAGGCGGCCGCAGTGGCGGCCGAGGCCTACAACTCGGCCCGGCTCGCTCTCGAGGACGCCACCGCGAAGGCGGCGGAAAGCGAGCGCCGGGCGTCCGGGTCGGCCGCTGAGGCGGCAACCAGCGCGAAGGTCGTCCGTGCGTATGCCGCGCAGATGTATCAGTCGCAAGGCGGCCTGGACTCGCTGGGCGCGTATCTCGAGGTCAGTGGCCCTCAGCAACTTGCGGATCGAGCGGCGGCGCTCGAGGCGATCGGCGCCACTCGCCGGCAGGACCTCGACCGAGCCTCTCGCACGGCCAACACCGCCGCGGAGGATCGCCGAGCCGCCGACGTCGCGCGCCAACAGCGTGAGGCAGCCACCGTCAAGGCAGGCGCCGCCCGAGTTGCGGCCGAGGCCGCGGCGACGTCCGCCCAAGCGGATGCTGACCGGATCGCCGGCGAGCAGCAGGCGCGCCTCAGCACCCTGGCCACGCTGCGCCAGACCTCGGTGGAGGTCGAGCAGGCTCGCCAGGACGGCCTTGCGCGCCAGGCCGCGGCCGAGGAGGCGGCTCGCAAGGCCGCCGCCGCGCGGGCCGCTGCCGAAGCGGCCGCGAAGGCGGCCGCTGATCAGGCGGCCGCGGACGCCGCGGCCAAGCAGGCTGCAGCACGCGAAGCCGCTGCTCGGGAAGCAGCGGCCAAGGCGGCCGCCGACCAGGCGGCGCGCGATGCTGCGGCAGCCGCGGCGGCCGCAGCAGCTGCTGAAGCAGCCAAGAACGCCCCGGCTCCCACCAGCCCGACGGCACCGACGACACCGGCCACCCCTACCGCGCCGACGGCACCGACGACGCCGGCCGCACCGACGACGCCAGCCGCACCGACCAAGCCGGCGGTGAGCGGCAACAAGCAGAAGGTGCTCGACTACGCCTACGCGCAACTCGGCAAGCCCTACATCTGGGGCGGCGAGGGGCCGGTCGGCTATGACTGCTCCGGCCTCACCCTCATGGCCTACAAGCAGATCGGCGTCTACATGGCGCACGGAAGCCAGTGGCAGTACAACAACGGCACGAAGATCCCCCTGTCCCAGGCCCAGCCCGGCGACCTCGTCTTCTTCGGGAACAGTGGCCCGACGAACCACCACGTCGGCATCTACATCGGCAACGGGCAGATGATCCACGCCCCCAACCGCCGCACGGTCGTCAAGATCTCGTCGATCTACTACTCAGGTGATCTCATTCAGACCGTCACACGCTACTGAGCCGACGACAACGACAAAGGTGCCGTGCCCCGGGGAAGGGGCGCGGCACCTTTGTCGTTGGCGCAGAAGGCCTCTCAGTCGTCGCTGAGCGGATTGTCCTTCGTGGCCAGCTCGCGCACGGCCTTCTGGATCGCCGCCTGCAACTCGGCCTCGCTGTGCCGGACCTTGCTCTGGAACTCGGCAATGGCCTTGTTGCCCATCTCCGGGGTCCGCCAGCGCGCCGTCGACAGCCCTGCGTCCTTGGCTCGTTGCACGGCCTGCCGCACGGTCTCCTCGGCCTCGACGCGACCGGTCCAGTGGGCGCCCTCGACGGACTTGCCCGGCTCGAGGTCCTTGTAGGTCTCGAAGAAGTGCTGGATCTCGAGCCGATCGAACTCGTTGATGTCCTCGAGTTCCTTGATGTGGCTCTTGCGTGGGTCCCCGGCGGGGATGCAGAGGATCTTGTCGTCGCCGCCGGCCTCGTCACGCATGTGGAACATGCCGATCGGGCGTGCACGCACCAGGCATCCCGGCCAGGTCGGCTCGTCGAGGAGCACGAGGGCGTCGAGCGGGTCGCCGTCCTCGCCGAGGCTGTCCTCGACATAGCCGTAGTCGCTCGGGTAGGCCATCGACGTGAAGAGCATCCGGTCCAGCCGGATCCGCCCGGTCTCATGATCGACTTCGTACTTGTTGCGAGCTCCCTTGGGGATCTCGATCGTGACGTCGAACTCCACGCCTGCCTCTTTCCTTGAGTCACCTAGGCTGCTGGCCAAGTGTCGCGCATGCCGGGTGCGATGTCGTGGGGAGGTGCCGTGGGACACGCCAAGAAGGTCGTCGGAGGTCTCATCGCCCTCGCCCTGCTCGCCGGTGGCGGGTATGCCGTGGCCGACGCCAATGACCTCGCCCCCGGCATCCTCACGCTCCCCGAGCCGGTCCCGACCGGGCTCACCCCACTGCCGACGACCTCGCCCGAGCCCTGCGCCGCACTCGGCTCCGCGCCCACCAGAGAAGGGACCGCTGCCGCCATCGGCGCTCTGCTCGCCGACCCGTCCCTGGGTGGCGGCGCGGGAGCCGTGGTCCGGGACATCACGTCGGGCGAGGTC
>Ga0116179_1003381_pt1 | contig 11028 bp, 7 predicted proteins | sample AD_UKC071_MetaG_FD_89751 | JGI IMG/M metagenome (GOLD analysis project Ga0116179, IMG submission 89751) | Active sludge microbial communities of municipal wastewater-treating anaerobic digesters from USA - AD_UKC071_MetaG | ecosystem: Engineered > Bioreactor > Anaerobic > Digestate | place: USA...
AGCACTTATTGGCCGATGCAAGCCCCTGTTGTGGTGACCTTGCATCGTGCCCATGGGTGCCCGGTGATGTCGGGCTGAATGCGCCGTTGAATGCGCCGTTACTGGCAGGCTTCGCAGTCGGGGTCGTCGATCGAGCAGAAGCGGATGTCGGTGGCCGGTGCCGCGTCATTTGCGAGTTGGGCGGCCTGTGCCATCTGCTGTGCCTGCAGGGCGGCGGCGTCCAATGCTGACAGACCGCCAGCGGACCCTGCACCGCTGGAGACGGCATTCAGCGCGCCCGGGGCCACCGTGGATTTCTCGGCCGCGGTGGCGCCGATGGTGCGCAGGTAGTAGGTGGTCTTCAGGCCGCGCAGCCAGGCCAGCTTGTAGATGTCGTCGAGCTTCTTGCCCGAGGCACCGGCCATGTAGATGTTCAGGCTCTGGGCCTGGTCGATCCACTTCTGCCGGCGCGAGGCCGCCTCGATCAGCCATTGCGGGTCGATCTCGAAGGCCGTGGCGTACAGCGCCTTGATGTCCTCGGGCACGCGGTCGATGCGGCGCAGGCTGCCGTCGAAGTGCTTGAGGTCCATCACCATCACGTCGTCCCACAGGCCCAGGCGCTTCAGGTCACGCACCAGGTACTCGTTGACGACGGTGAACTCGCCCGACAGGTTGCTCTTGACCGACAGGTTGCCGAAGCAAGGCTCGATCGACGCGTCCACGCCGATGATGTTGCTGATGGTGGCGGTGGGGGCGATGGCCACGCAGTTGCTGTTGCGCATGCCGTGGGCGGCGATGCGGCCGCGCAGCGCGTCCCAGTCCAGGGTCACCGAGCGGTCGACCTCGACATGGCCGCCGCGTGCGGCGCTCAGCAGATCCAGGCTGTCGATGGGCAGGATGCCGCGATCCCAGAGGCTGCCGCGGTAGCTGCTGTAGCGCCCGCGCTCCTCGGACAGCTCGGTGCTGGCCCAGTAGGCGTGGTAGCAGACGGCCTCCATCGAGCGGTCGGCGAACTCCACCGCGTCGGGGCTGCCGTAGGGCACGCGCAACTGGTACAGCGCATCCTGGAAGCCCATGATGCCCAGCCCCACCGGACGGTGGCGCAGGTTGCTGTCGCGCGCCTTCTTCACCGCGTAGTAGTTGATGTCGATGACGTTGTCGAGCATGCGCATCGCGGTGGACACGGTGCGCTTGAGCTTGGCCTGGTCGATCTGCCCGTCCAGCAGGTGCTGGGCCAGGTTCACGCTGCCCAGGTTGCACACCGCGATCTCGGTGTCGCTGGTGTTCAGCGTGATCTCGGTGCACAGGTTGCTGCTGTGCACCACGCCCACGTGCTGCTGCGGGCTGCGCACGTTGCAGGCGTCCTTGAACGTGATCCAGGGATGGCCCGTCTCGAACAGCATCGTCAGCATCTTGCGCCACAGGTCCTTGGCCGGCATGCGCTTGAAGAGCTTGAGCTCGCCGCGGTCGGCCTTGGCCTCGTAGGCGGTGTAGGCGGCCTCGAAGTCGGCGCCGAACTTGTCGTGCAGGTCGGGACAGGTGCTGGGGCTGAACAGGGTCCACTCGCCGCCCTCGATCACCCGGCGCATGAACAGGTCGGGGATCCAGTTGGCGGTGTTCATGTCGTGCGTGCGCCGGCGGTCGTCGCCGGTGTTCTTGCGCAGCTCCAGGAACTCCTCGATGTCCAGGTGCCAGGTCTCCAGGTAGGCGCAGACCGCGCCCTTGCGCTTGCCGCCCTGGTTGACCGCCACCGCCGTGTCGTTGACCACTTTCAGGAACGGCACCACGCCCTGGCTCTTGCCGTTGGTGCCCTTGATGTAGCTGCCCAGGGCGCGCACGCGGGTCCAGTCGTTGCCCAGGCCGCCGGCGAACTTGGAGAGCAGCGCGTTTTCCTTCAGCGCCTCGTAGATGCCGTCCAGGTCGTCGGCCACGGTCGTCAGGTAGCAGCTGCTGAGCTGGCTGCGCAGCGAGCCGGCGTTGAACAGCGTGGGCGTGCTGCTCATGAAGTCGAAGCTGGAGAGCACGTTGTAGAACTCGATCGCCCGCGCCTCGCGGTCGATCTCGTTCAGGGCCAGGCCCATCGCCACGCGCATGAAGAAGGCCTGCGGCAGCTCGATGCGCTGCTCGTCGATGTGCAGGAAGTAGCGGTCGAACAGCGTCTGCAGGCCCAGGTAGTCGAACTGCAGGTCACGGTCGGCCTGCAGGGCAGCGCCCAGGCGGGCCAGGTCGTACTGCGCCAGCTTGGGGTCGAGCAGCTCGGCCCGCACGCCGCGCTGGATGAACTGCGGGAAGTACTCGGCGTAACGCTGGGCCATCTCGCCGTGCGTCACCTCCTCGCCCAGGATCTCCTTGCGGATGGTGTGCAGCAGCAGGCGCGCGGTGGCACGGGTGTAGGCCGGGTCCTTCTCGATCAGGGTGCGGGCGGCCAGGATGCTGGCCTTGTGCACCTCGTCGATGGGCACGCCGTCGTAGAGGTTGCGGCGCGTCTCGGCCAGGATCGGCTCGGCCTTGACGTCGGCCCCCAGGCCGGCGCAGGCGGATTCCACCAGCGCCTGCAGCTTGCCCATGTCCAGCGGCACGCGCTGGCCGCGGTCGGTCACGTGCAGTTGCGGCTCCTGCGGGGCGGCCACCTGCACCTGGCGGGCGCGCTCCTGCGAGCGGCGCTCGCGGTACAGCACGTAGGCCCGGGCCACCTCGTGGTGGCTGCCACGCATCAGGCCGAGCTCGACCTGGTCCTGCACGTCCTCGATGTGGAAGGTGCCGCCGCCCGGGCGGCTGCGCAGCAGGGCGCGCACCACGCTCTCGGTCAGCGCGTCCACCGTCTCGCGCACGCTGGCCGAGGCCGCGCCCTGGGTGCCATGAACCGCCAGGAAGGCCTTCATCAGCGCCACGGCGATCTTGTTCGGTTCGAACGACACCACCGAGCCGTTGCGCCGGATGATTTGGTAGCCGGCATAGGTGGCGCTGGCAGCCCCGGGCGACGCCTGCTGTGGCGCGCGGGGCGGGATCGAGGCGGTGGCGCTGGTGGCGGCGATGTTCTGCATGAAGGTCCCTTGTGGTGGCTGGCGGCGGACAGGCCGCCGGGTGATCGGTGCGGATTCAGGTCAAGGAGCGTGGGCACGCAGGCAAAAGCGCCCCCGGCGGCCATGCCGCAAGGGCTTGGTCGCATGTCGTTGGAGGGAGCGTTCAGCCGGTGGGGCCGGGGGCGCGCAGCAGGCGGGTTCAGCCAGTGGCGGCGCGTCGAATCAGGAGCTGAAGGATAGCACGGAGGGGCACTATATCTAGGGCCACCCACCGCTTCAAGCACTACCGGTAGCGTGCTTTCCCGGACCGCAAAGGCGGCGCCGGCGGCCCCCGGTTGCCACTTTCAGCAGATGCTCAGCGGTCGATGCGCAGCCCGGGCGGAAAGCCAGGCAGCGCCGCCAGCGCGGCCCAGTCGAAGCCCGGACCCGGGTCGTGCTTGCGGCCCGGCGCGATGTGCTCATGGCCAGTGACCGCCTGCAGCGGATGGCGCCGCGCCAGTGCCTGCAGCAGGGGCGCCAGGGCGCTGTACTGGGCCGCCTCGAACCGCCCGCCCTCCAGCCCTTCGAGCTCGATGCCCACCGAGTAGTCGTTGCAGTTGGGCCGACCGCGCCAGGCCGAGGCGCCGGCATGCCAGGCCCGCCGGTCGGTGGACACGAACTGCAGCACCCGACCATCGCGCCGCACAACGAAATGGGCCGACACCTCCAGGCCGCGAATGCCCTCGAAGTACGGATGCGCCGACCAGTCCAGCGTGTTGGTGAAGAGCGCGGCGATGTGGTCGCCGCCGTACTCGCCCGGCGGCAGGCTGATCGAGTGCAGCACCACCAGGTCGACCGTGGCGCCCGCCGGACGCGGGCCGTGGTTGGGTGAGCGGATGCGCGCCGCCCCCGTCCACCAGCCCAGGTTCCACCGAGGCCGGGACGCCGACCTGGCGTCGCTCATTCCGGCCCGTGCTCGGCCACCTGGATGTCCAGGCGGGCCATGCGGTAGCGCATCTGCCGCAGCGACAACCCCAGGCTGAGGCCGGCGGCCGTGCGGTTGTAGCGGTGCGCGGCCAGGGCCCGCACGATGATGTCGCGCTCCACCGCGTCGAGGTAGGCCACCAGGTCGCTGGGCAGGGGCGCGGCATCCGCCGGCGCGGCCGGCACCACCACCGGGTCGGTGCGAGGCGGCTCCAGCGGCATCGGCTCGCTGTCGGCCAGGGCCTCGTCGCCCAGGCCGAGGTCGGCGGCGCTGATCTCGTCGCCGCCCGACAGCGTGACGGCGCGGTGCAGCAGGTTCTCCAGCTCGCGCACGTTGCCCGGGAAGGGATAGCGCTGCAGCAGTTCCAGCGCATCAGCGGCCAGCCGCGGCGGCGGCTGCACGCCGGCATCGCGGGCGATGCGCGCCAGCAGCAAGCCGCTGATCTGGGCCAGGTCGCTGCCACGCTCGCGCAGCGGCGGCATGCGCACCTGGATCACGTTGAGGCGGTAGTACAGGTCCTGGCGGAAGCGCCCTTCGACGACCTCGGCGGCCAGGTCCTTGTGGGTGGCGCTGACGATGCGCACGTTGACCGGCAGCTCGGCCGTGGCGCCGACCTGGCGCACCGAGCGCTCCTGGATCGCCCGCAACAGCTTGCTCTGCATCGCCAGCGGCAGGTCGCCGATCTCGTCGAGGAAGAGGGTGCCGCCCTGCGCGGCCTGGAAGAAGCCGGCACGGTCTTCCATCGCCCCGGTGAAGGCGCCCTTGCGGTAGCCGAAGAATTCGGCCTCCAGCAGGTTCTCCGGGATGGCGCCGCAGTTCACCGCCACGAAGGGCTGGGCCGCCCGCGGGCTGACCTCGTGCAGCGCCCGCGCCACCAGCTCCTTGCCGGTGCCCGACTCGCCCTGCACCATCACCGGTGCCATGCCGCGGGCCACGCGCCCGATCAGGGCCCGCACCTGCTGCATCACGCCGGAATCACCAGCCAGCCGCAACAGCGCCGGGTGCGTGCCGGCGGCAACGCCGCCGTCGCCGCCATCACCGCCATCGGCGTCGGCAGCGTCCGCCCGGCCGGCTGCGGCGCGCGAGGCCGCCGCCGGGCGCACCGCCGCGCCGGCTGCACCCGCCGCGGCCTGCTGGCGGCCCAGCGCCGACGCCACCACGGTGCGGAACTGGCGCAAGTCCACCGGCTTGGTCAGGTAGTCGAAGGCCCCGGCCTTCAGCGCCTCGACCGCGTTCTCGGCCGAGCCGTAGGCGGTGATGACGATGGTCTTCTCGCCGCGGCCGGCGGCCTCCAGCCGGCGCAGCAGCTCGATGCCGTTGCCGTCGGGCAGGCGCATGTCGGTGATCACCGCGCTGTAGCTGCGTTCGGCCAGCCGCGCCCAGGCTTCGGTGACGGAGCCGGCGCTGTCGACGTCATAGCCCTCGCGCAGCAGGCTCAGCTCGTAGAGCGTGCGCAGGTCGGGTTCGTCGTCGACCACCAGCAGGCTGTAGGCGGAGCTGCTCATCGGGTGCCGGATGGATGGGTGAGGCTGGCGGCGGCGCTGGCCGCGCCGGCCGGGGCCGGCTGGCGCATCACCACGTTGAACACGTTGCGGTGGCGGGCGCCGGGCGGTGCCAGGCTGAAGTCCATGCTGGCGCCATGACGCTCGCACAGCTCGCGGCAAATGTACAGGCCGAGGCCGCTGCCGCGGCTGCGCGTCGAGAAGAACGGCTCGAACAGGTGGCGCTCCACGTCCGGCGGCATCGGCGCGCCGTCGCTGGCCACCGACAGCGTCACCGCGCCGATCGCCGGCCCGGTGCGCAGGCGCAGGCGGATGGCGCCCGGCTCGGGCCCGGCGTGGCGCGCCGCGTTGTCCAGCAGGTTGACCAGCACCCGGCGCAGGTGCTCGGCGTCGAAGCGCACCGGCAGCGCCTGCGCCGGCCAGTCGGTGACCAGGCGCGCACGCGCTGCGGCGTCGGGCAGCGCATCGCGGCACCAGTCGTCGGCCATGCGCGGCACCTCCTGCCGGGCGTCGATCACCACCGTGCCGGCCGCCGCGCCCGGCGCCACCGCCAGCACGTCATCGACGATGCGCTTCAGGCGCTCGACGTTGTCGGCCACGATGCGCGACAGCCGCGCATGCTGGGCCGGCAGTTCGTCCTCCAGCAGCAGCGCATTGGCCTGGGCGATGGCCGCCAGCGGGTTGCGGATCTCGTGCGCGATGCCCGCCGACATGCGGCCCATGGCGGCCAGCTTGTCGTTGCGCGCCCGGCCCTGCACCAGGCGCATGTCCTCCAGGAACAGCACGCAGATGTCCTCGGGCGCAGTGCCGTCGGCGCCGATGCCGCTGCGCCGGGTGAAGCGCGCGCGCACCTGCAGCACGCGGCGCTCGCCGTCACCCAGCGCCAGCGTCAGCGCCCGCGCCGCCGCCGGCCAGCTGCCCTCGGCATAGGCCTGCTCCAGCGCGACCTGCAGCGGCGCCAGCGCCGGCACGTCGGCCAGCGGGCTGGGCACGGCCATGCGGGTGCCGGCCGGGCCCAGCAGCAGGCGCGCCGCCGGGTTGATCGCCCGCACCCGGCCGCGCCGGTCGACCACCAGCACGCCGTCGGCCATCTCCTCGATCACCAGGCGGTTCAGCAGCGTCTGCTGGCGCGCCATCTCCAGGCTGCTGCGGGCCGATCGCTCCTCGCGCGCCAGGCGCTGCGACAGCTCGCTGGCCAGCAGCGCGATCAGGAACAGGCCGGCCCCGGCCAGGCCCGCCTGCGACAGCAGCAGCACGTCGCCACCGTCCCGCGCCAGCGGCCACACCGCCAGGATCAGGAACAGCGACAGCCCGGCCGCCGTGGCCAGGGCCACCAGGCGGCGCGTCAGCACGCCGGCCATCAGCACCGGCAGCACCAGCAGCGCGGTGTAGTTCAGCAGGGCCGCGGGCTCCAGCAGGCGCAGCGCCGAGAACGCGAACAGGTCGACGCCGATGGTCAGCATCCACTGCCGCGGCTGCAACTGGTCGAACGAGAAGCTGTCGTCGCGGCTGCCCTGCAGCAGCCACAGCGACACCGCCTGGCTGGCATAGGCCAGGCACAGCAGGATCACCAGCACCGGCGGCTTGGCGCCGCTCATCGACGCCAGCCAGGGCGCCAGCACCAGGGCCATCGACAGCCCTGCCCGCGCGGCGATGTAGGTGCGCAGGATGCGCGGCAATGCCGCGCCCTCGGTGCTGACCAGGCGCACGGCCTCGCGGGCGATGTAGCCCCCATCGGCAGCGGCATCGGCCTCGGCCTCCAGCGAGGCGCTGCCGGGCGGCCGGGGCGGCTGGCCGGCCAGCGCCGGCTCGCCCCAGGGGCTGAACCAGCCGCTCTCGGCCGGCGTCTCCGGTGGCTTGCGGCGGTCGGCCTTGCGCCGGTCGCCCTGCCGGCGGTTGCCAGGGTAAGTCATGCGCCCGGCTGCGCGGGCCCCAGGCGACGGTGGGCGTCGCTGCAGTACAGGCGCGAGCCTTCGGCCACCGCGTCGCCGGCCGGCAGGTGCAGGCCGCAGTGCGCGCACTCGACCATCTGCACGGGCCCTGCGCCGGCCTGGCCGGCAGGCCGGTCACCGGCAGCGCGGTCGTCGCGCAGGCCACGCAGCCGACTCAGCAGGCTCCACGCGCCGATCCCGACCACCAGCAACACCAGCAGGAACTTCAGCATGCGCTTTCCATGGCGATCACCCGGCCCTCAAACGGCCCGCAAACGGCCCTCAAACGGCCGGCCGGCCGACCAGCACCTCGAACACGAAGCGCGAGCCCACATAGGCCAGCAGCAGCAGCACGGCGCCGGCATACAGCCAGCGCGTGGCACGCCGGCCGCGCCAGCCCCGCACCTGACGGCCGATCAGCAGGCCGGCGAAGACCGTCCAGCCCAGCAGCGAGAACACGGTCTTGTGGTCCCACCGCCACTGCTGCGCCGTGGCCACGCCCAGCACCAGGGCCAGCGTCAGCACGACGAAGCCGGCCTCGACAAAACGGAAGGTCAGGCGTTCCAGCCGCAGCAGCGGCATGCCCATCGGCCCGGGCGCCATGCCGCTGACGGGGCCCGCCCCGCCGCCCGGCTGCAGCCCGAACACACCGCTGCCGCCGGCCTTGCGCAGGCGCAGCTGGCGCTCGGCCGAATCCAGCATCCAGGCATGCAGCACCGCAGCGCCGAACAGCGCATACGAGCCCACGCCCAGCAGCCAGTGCACCGGGGCCCAGGCCGTGGTGGCTGCACGCACCTCGCCCGGAAAGGCCCAGGCCACCAGCACCACGGCCGCGCCGTTGATCGCCAGCACCCGGCGCACGCCGGGCAGCGGCACGAAGCGGCTCTCGATCTCGTGCACGCCCAGCACCAGCCAGACGGTGAGCGACAGCACCGGCCCGAAGCCCAGCCGCGCGCCGGGCTCGCCACGGCCCCAGCCGCCGATGTCCAGCGCCAGCAGCGCGGCGTGCAGCAGCCAGCCCGCCACCAGGGCCGGCGCGGGCAGGCGCGACGGGCTGCCAAGGAAACGCCGGGCCGCTCCCAAGTTTCCTTGCCCCCCTTGGGGGGCCTGACGCGCAGCGTCAGGTGTGGGGGCAGCCACAACAGGCCAGGCGGCCACCATGTAGGCCAGCACCGCCACCAGGGCCAGCACCAGGGGCGCGACGCCCAGGGTGTGCACGGAGGCGGTCGGTAGAATCATCGGGCTGAGTGTACTTTCGCGGCCACCCGCTCAAGGCGCGCCCGCCTCCTTGCCCGCCACCCCGACGAGTTCCGATGGCCTCCACCCTGTCCGACCGCCTGTCGCGCCTCGTCAAGACGATGCGCGGCCAGGCCCGCATCACCGAAAGCAACGTCAGCGACATGCTGCGCGAGGTGCGCATGGCGCTGCTCGAAGCCGACGTGGCCCTGCCGGTGGTGCGCGACTTCATCGCCCGGGTGAAGGACAAGGCGCTGGGCACCGAGGTCATCGGCTCGCTGAACCCGGGCCAGGCCCTGGTCGGCGTGGTGCACAAGGAGCTCGCCGCCACCATGGGCGAGGGCGTCAGCGACATCAACCTGGCGACCCAGCCGCCGGCGATCATCCTGATGGCCGGCCTGCAGGGCGCGGGCAAGACCACCACCACGGCCAAGCTGGCCAAGCACCTGATCGAGAAGCGCAAGAAGAAGGTGCTGACCGTCAGCGCCGACGTCTACCGCCCCGCCGCCATCGAGCAGCTCAAGACGGTGACGCGCCAGGCCGGCGCCGAGTGGTTCCCGTCCACGCCGGAGCAGAAGCCGCACGACATCGCGCTGGCGGCCGTCGACCACGCCCGGCGCCACTACTTCGACGTGCTGCTGGTCGACACCGCCGGCCGGCTGGCGATCGACGAGGCGCTGATGGCCGAGATCCGTGACCTGCACGCCGCGCTCAAGCCGGTCGAGACGCTGTTCGTGGTCGATGCGATGCAGGGCCAGGACGCGGTCAACACCGCCAGGGCCTTCAAGGAGGCGCTGCCGCTGACCGGCATCGTGCTGACCAAGCTCGACGGCGATTCACGCGGTGGCGCGGCGCTGTCGGTGCGACAGATCACCGGCGCGCCGATCAAGTTCGCCGGCGTGTCCGAGAAGATCGACGGCCTGGAGGTCTTCGACGCCGAGCGCCATGCCGGGCGCGTGCTGGGCATGGGCGACATCGTCGCCCTGGTCGAGCAGGTGCAGCAGAACGTCGACCTGGGCGAGGCGCAGAAGCTGGCCGAGAAGCTCAAGTCCGGCGACGGCTTCGACCTCAACGACTTCCTGTCGCAGCTGGGGCAGATGAAGAAGATGGGCGGGCTGTCAGGCCTGATGGACAAGCTGCCCAGCCAGCTGACCGCCAAGGCCGGCAACGTCGACATGGACAAGGCCGAGCGCGATGTGCGGCGCATGGAGGCCATCATCCTGTCGATGACCCCGCTGGAGCGCCGCAAGCCCGAGTTGCTCAAGGCCAGCCGCAAGCGCCGCGTCGCCGCCGGCGCCGGCGTGCAGGTTCAGGAGGTGAACCGCCTGCTCAACCAGTTCGAGCAGATGCAGGGGATGATGAAGAAGATGAAGGGCGGCGGCCTGATGAAGATGATGAAGCGCATGGGCGGCCTGAAGGGCATGGGCGGCCTGGGCGGCCTCGGCGGCTGAGGCTCGCCCCGCGCTGCTTCAGTCGCGCCGCCGCCACAGCCGCCAGACCAGCAGCCCCAGGGCCAGCCCGCTGAGGGCCAGGCTGCCGGGCTCCGGCACCTGCAGCGACGCGCCAGCGCCGGTGGCGCCACCCGATCCATGGCCGCCGCCCGCGCCCCGGCCCGTGCTGCCGCTGTCCGCCGCAGGCGCCAGCGTCTCCAGGCCGCGGCCGGCAGCCGCTGCCACCCCGGCGACGCCGCGCGCCACGGCGGCCGCGGCGGTCGGCGGCACCAGCAGGCCGGTCACCCCAGCCAGCAGCGTGAACGGCGCGGGCGTGTCCACCTGCGTCGGCACTGCACCCCCACCCGTGGCCGGCGCTGCGGCCGCTCCGCCGGCTGTCACCGGCTGGCCGGGCGCGGGAGAGAGGCCGTCGGCCGCATTGGCCTGGCTGGCCGGATCGGCCGGCGAACGGGCGCCGGCCCCATCGGCGGCCCAACCAACGGCCGAACCACCGGCTGACGCACCAGCAGCGGCACCTGCCTCGCCACCCCCGGCGCCCTCCGCCTCGCCGGCGACGCCCGCCGCCGCCGCACCGCGGCCACCGTCGCCTCCGGCGCCGACCGCCCCGGCCGGATCGGCAGCAAAGGCGCCATCAGCGCCCGCCACCCAGCCCCCGCCGACCCGCGGGTCCAGTGCCTCGGCCAGTGCGACCAGGGCCTGCGCACGCTGCGACAGCGTGGCCGCGACGCCGGCCACCACGCCGCGCCCGCCACGGCTGCCGGCTGCACCCAGCACCGACACGTTGCCGCAGACGTCGGGCACCATCACCGCATGCGGCTTGCCCTGGGCGTCGCGCGCCTCGTACAGGTCGGCCATCTCGACATGGCCACCGGCGAAGTTCACGCGGGCGTCCTGGCACAGGGTCATGCCGTAGGTCAGCGCGATGCCGCGGGCCGGAAAGAC
>Ga0116179_1003393_pt1 | contig 11010 bp, 8 predicted proteins | sample AD_UKC071_MetaG_FD_89751 | JGI IMG/M metagenome (GOLD analysis project Ga0116179, IMG submission 89751) | Active sludge microbial communities of municipal wastewater-treating anaerobic digesters from USA - AD_UKC071_MetaG | ecosystem: Engineered > Bioreactor > Anaerobic > Digestate | place: USA...
CGTCTGCAACTGAAAATCCTGGCCGGACTGTTTCAAGAGCAGCCAGACGAGGCCTGGCCGCCGAACAAGAGTGGCAAAGAATTTGCCACCGCTGCCGGCTTCAAGCTCGACGAGATCGTCTCCGCGGGCCAGCCAGAGCAGGCCGTCGTCGTCAAACCAGACCCTAACCTCGGAATACCTGTCCCACTGCAGCAAGGGCGAACCGGACTCCGCACGGACGATATGGACTTCGGGCTCCAGCAAGGGGAAGTCAGCAAGTCTCATCGCGGGTCACCACTTGAATCGCCAGGCATAGTGAGGGGTGTCCGAGTCAGTCAGGTGCAGCATGTAGGTATCCCCTCGGCGGCTTGTCTCCTTGAGGCGCATGCGCTTTGTCAGAATCTTGGTTTCCTGGCTTTTCTGGCTCTGAAGTGCCACGGCCACGCCGGTGACGGGTTCGATATAAAGGCCGTCATCTTCCTTCATTGTCAGCGTGCAGATGAGTTCGCTCTCTGCATAGCTCGTGGTGCCCACCGGCGAGGCGCGCAATTCGAGCGGCGCCCGCCCCAGAACCTGAACATGGCCGGTCTTGATCCACTCCGTAAGACCTGCCTGCTGCTCCTCCTCCGACACGGAGCTATAGAGGTAGTGACGCATCAGCACGTGCTCAACGTCCTCCTGCAGGTGGTCGCAGAAGTTGCACTCAGAATCCCGGTTGAAATAAAAGCCGCTGCCGCAACCGCTGCAGTTCATGAGCCTGGCAGCGGCCGCCTCGAAGGCAGCACGCCATTCCGACATCGTCGGGCGAACCTCCGGGGCATTCCGGCCAGGGCCAAAGCACTGGTGGCAAAGGCGCTGGAGTTCCTTTGTGAGCACCCAGTCCCGTGAGACGCCTGACGAGGCCCGATTGCTGTCATCGTCCAGATCGTCGATCCACGGAAATTCCCCCCGCAGGGCACGCTTTTCGTCGTCCTGCTCACCGTCATTGACGAGATCGCCTAGCAGCGGATGCTGGAGCGTCAACAATTGGAATGCGATGACGCCAAAGCTCCACGAATCCGTGAGGCTGTCTGTGCCCGATACCTTACGGACGATCTCCGGCGCGCCGTATCCGTCTGTGTAGATCTTATGGCCGCCCTCCCGGGACAGTACGCTGATGTTGTCGCTGTCGATGAGCCAGCATTCGGCGTGCTCAACTGAGCGTGATACGAACACGTTGCCGGGCGCCAGGTCCCCATAAGCAAGGCCGCGTCCGTGCAGTTCGGCGAGGGTCCGCGCCAGTCCCGTCAACAGCCGCAGCCGCCGGGACAGACCACCGCTCTCGATAAAGAAATCAGGTCCGTTACCGTTCTTCGCTGCCTCCAGCGACAGGCCGAGCAGATGCTGCAAAGGTTCCAGGCCATCCATCAGCGCCATCACGTAACCGTGGCGCGGCGTGTCGATCAACGCCTGCGGTCGGGCGATCTTCAGACCGTCGAGGGGCTGGCGGCTTACCCACTGGAGGTGGTCGAACCAAGCCTTGGAGCGCGGGTCTTCCTTGGGAAACTTGCTCACCTTGACCAGTACATTCGGAAACTGCGTGTGGCAGACGATCCCTTGCCCGCCTTCGGACAGCTTGCTCTTTAGCTCATAGGTCGTGCCGCGGAGGTCGCAAACGAGACGTTTGCGTTCGCCGTCCTTTTCTCTCTTGTTCTTTTTGCCCATGCTTTTCATCTACCGTCACGAAATATCAACGCTATCGACTTGTCGTCCGTATGCAGTGCCGTGGGCCACGCCTTCAGCTGACCTTCGAGCCACCGCATGCCGTTACGACGACTGCGGCTTTCAGCCATGCGGATCAGGTGACTGAAGAACCCCTCCAGTCGCTCCGGGAGCAGGTCGTCGGCCAAGCCATCGGTCATCAACAGAACCCCGTCGCCCGGCTCGGATAAAACGACGCACGTGGTATGCCACGCAGCAAAAGACCTTGTTATCCCCAACGCATCGGTTTCGTTCCCGAAGCCAGGTCGGGAAGGTGTGAGTACGCCGAACACACCGCCTGCCCGGTACAGCGCCAACCCGTCGCCGAGCTGGGCAATCCGGCAGCGTCCATCGGCTTGGCAATGGGCAGCCAGCAGCGTTGTTGCCATTGCGCCTGGCGCTTTATCAGGAAGTGCCCGCAGCCAGCTTCGATAGAACTGCTGGATCGCATCCCGCGGCTCGGATGGCAGAGTGTTCAATGCCCGGTGTGCAACCTGGACCGCCAGCCGGGAACCGACATGGCTTAATGCCCTTGATCCGAGCCCGTCCGCAACCGCCGCGAACCAGCCTCCGCGGTGGCCACGAACGCTCATGGCGTCCTGGTTTGGCAGTCCTTCCCGTTGGTGTCCAGGCCCAATGACCGATGCTCCGGTTGCGCGCAGCACTCAGAAATCCAGATCCAGATCGTCGTCGGGGATGGCAGCCAGAATCAAGGGCGCGCCAGCGTTTGGTGAGGCACTGCGCGAGCGTGCCGTGACGGACATCGTCACGGCACGGAAGAAACGATGAATATCCCGGGCCTCGTGAGCTTTGAAAACGGGGGACTCCTTATCGTTGGCAAAGCGCCCGAGCATGTCCAAGTCGGCATCGGCGCCGATCGCCATCGCGAAACGGGTGGCCTTTTGAGCGCGCTCGGAGCCGCAGAGCGCATCAAATTCCTGCTCCCAAATGTCGGTGGGGTGCCCATCAGATACCAGGATAAGAACCGGCCGATAGGCACGGGAAGGAATCCGCTCCTTGTCTTCAATGAGTTTGCAGGCTTCGGAAAATGCTGCGCCCATCGGGGTGCGGCCGTCGGCACGCAGGGGTTTCACTTCCGAGATCTGATGGGCAGGCGCCAGCGGCAGATGGACCTTCGCCAGTTCGCCACCGAAAGTGATCAAGCCAACCTGAATCTCGGCACGGGTTCGGGACTCGCTGGCAAAGCCTCTGATCATCTCCTGGAGCGCCTGGTTCAGTGCCTCGATCTTCCCATCGACTGACATGCTGCCGCTGACGTCGGCAAGGACGATGACCGGCAGGGGGCGCGCTTCCGCAACCGTGAAATCCTTCAATTTGCTGGTATTCATCTTCTTCGGGGTGCCTTGGCTCGTTGATTTTTTGGTATCGCTTTCCGGCGCAAACCTATCGTGCTCGTCCCTGCGCACGATGCTGGTTCCGTGGTAGCGGCTGTAGTTGTCTTCCTGATATTTTGCGAATCCCATTTTGGGTGTATCTCCGTTGTCAGTCTCGTGACTGAATCTACTCAAGGACGCCTTGGGGGCGGGAAACTACCACGGCGCAGCTGGGCAAGGCGCTTGAATGTCATATGTTGGGCGCCTTTTTCTCATGGGCGCTCAGTGATTGATGCCGTGTCGGTGCCCGCCCGATTTGACCTTGCGAAGGTCATGGTTACGGTAGGCCGTGACGACTGCACCGTCTCCCCCAATCAGCACATGAACGCCATCAGCCTGTGACAAGTCAATACCGTCCCTGATGAAACGCTCCACCTCTTTGTGACCGATGATCCGGTAAGACAGACCTCGAGAATGGATGGTGCGGCCATAGCGGAGCGCGAGTGCAATCAGGCGAGGCGAAATGCCCCGCTGCTGCATTCGCAATGCAGCGTGGAGCGTAAGGGGGTGGTTATCAATCGAGTGGAGAACGGGAAAGGCGAGTGGCATGACAATCTCCTTTTGTGCGAGGTTGTCATGCTTGATGCGAGTTGTGTGCCAAGTGTCGCAGCGGAACGTTATTCTTTTAAATTCAGTACGTTGATGAATATCGCCACTGTCGGCAGGTTGCAATTAAAGAAGATATTATCTGCAAAAATATAGATATTTATCAGAATGTACGTTCTAGCCGAAGGCAGTCCGCCAGTGACTATTGAAGCCTGGGAAGTCATTGGTCATGCTGTAGTTCGCGAATCAATGCTGCCGCGAGCTCAACGCAAAGATGGAGGACTGAATACGTTGTACCTGGATCGATGGGTGCTCCTTCTTGGTGCTGCCCGAAGTCACCGAAGCCATGAACCGCATTCATAAGGACATAAGTTCCTCTAGTAACGTACTTCGCACACGGGACACTTTTGTCGGTGCCTGTCATGAGGTTGAGCAGCCGCACACGATGGACGCCTTGAGGAAAGGTCGTTTCCCACTTATCGATGCCGCGTTCGGCGTTGTACTTCCACACAGCCATCCAATCGGAGGGAATCCGCTTACTCGGAATCTCAGCTGTCCAGATCAGATCAAACGATTGATCTACGATGCCACGTATGTTGCTCAAGAATATGCTGGGATGGTCTGGCAGCAGCTCTGCTCCAAGTACCAAGTAGCGCTTCAGCATCGGATCGATGCCTGCGAGTTGATCGATCCGCCTCTCCATCACGCCCTTGAGATTCTTCTGGCAGGCATCGGCTGTGCCGAACAATCGCACGAGCGCACTGCCCTCGTTCGGCTGCTCCGCTAAATACTTGTCGAGCAGGCGACTCGGTCTTTGCAGTTTGTTTGCCGCGGTATGCACAAACCCACGTTCGATCAATGTCTCCGAGTCGACGGTCGCAATGCCTGTTTTTGAGACAGAGCCTTCGTCCAGAACTCTCCAGACGAGATCTTGGCAAGTAGGGGGGCAGTCGATCCAGAGTGCATCCAGTTTGTCACGTAACGTCGAGAACGCGCCGTCGCATGCTGATTTCATGTCGTCCGGGCTTACGGCACCCGCCGTGCCCGTCTCGCAAACAGCGTTAAGGACACCGAGCAGGAGTACAGGGAACCCATTACTGGCATTCCAAAGCTCTGTTTGGGCTCCAGCCGACAGCTGCAGTTCGGGTATTGTTGCCAGAACTGACCTCAAGTCTTCCTCATCGAAGCACCCCACCCGCACCGGAGTTGGGTCGAAGATGTTCCAGAAATCGCTAGTTTGGGCGTCGGGATGACGGATCAAATCTCGCAATGTGCGCCGACTGGCAGTGATCAGTCGCAGGCTAGGGTTGAGCGCCAGTTCCCGCAGTTGATCCCACAGGTTGCGCGTCAACTGGCCATTGGACAGCGGCTTATCAAAGCCATCCATGATCGCGAGCACCTTGGCGCCTTCTTCCTTCAGGGCGTTCAGCACCTCGGCTATGTCTTGGTAAGGGTTGTCCTGAGTGCTCCTCAGATGCTCAGCGTAGTCAGGATGGCTCGCCAGCAATGCTGCAGAGAGCTCACGTGCCAGGCGCTGCATGAATAGCGCATCAGTCCCAGGGGTCTGATGACCAAGATCCCACATCACGACGGCCGAATACGGTGTACCCGCCTGCCTCAGGCGCGCAGCCAGCTCATGCAGGATCACTGTCTTGCCGGCGAATCTGGGCCCGACCACTTGCAAATGATCCGGAATCGCCTTGGTCAGTGCGCCCGTCATCTTCTTCAGAATGGCCGCTCGACCGAGCATTGGTGACACCGTTGTGCCCAGTATAGGGAATCGACTGTCAGACATTTTCTTCCTCTGCTTCCGTGCGGGCGCGGCTGGCCACCACGTCTTCATCCTGCTGCTGTTCGATCCAATCCGCCATCAGGGGGATGGCCAAGCGATATTCACCATCGCCGATCTCACCCGAGAATTCGATCAGTTCCAGCTCACGCAAGTAGCTCAGATCAGCATCCAAGTGTTCATCTTCGATATCCACGCCGACGTGAGCCAATAGCTCGTGCAGAGTACCGAATCCGATGTGCGTTCCCTGTTTGAAGCTCCGCGCGCACAGCAACAAGATGAGCTGTCGACGATGGCGGCCGGCTTCCGGGCCTAGGGCCGCGTAATCCCATAGGCTGGCAAAGTGCTCGTTGTCTCGCACCAATGAGTGCGAGGCATCGTTAACCACGCTCGCGGTAATCGACCTGCTCTTGGTCTGCACTGCATAGTCGAACACGCGGTTGCACAGGCATTGCATCAGATAAGGATGGCGTGCCGTAACCTCAATCACCCGTTCAATCGCCTCCTGGGAGAACGCCAGTTGATCGCGCACGGGCTCCGTGACCACCTTGCGTGCGCTCTCCGGATCGAGTGCTGTCACTGGAATGCTTGTTCCCAGGCCATACAACGCAGACCAGTATTCCTCGCGCAGTCGCTTCAGGCGGCGTGATCCGGTCAGGATTGCCGAGAACTTCGGGTAGGTCTGGATGAGAAAACGGATGTTCTCCGGCACCTGAGGGGAGGTCACCCCGTTGTCGATGCCCTCCTGCAGCTTGTCGAACTCGTCGAGCATTAACACGAGGCCAAGTCCGAAGGGCTCAAGAACGGTTAGAACCAGCTCAAGATACTCGCGGAAGTCTGCAAACGGTGACTCGGCGCCGATACCCTCACGACAAGCCCGTGCGACACCCAACACTGGCTTGCCGGCAGAAAGCGTCTGGCCATTGGGCAACGGCACATCGATACCAAGTTTGGCTAGCGCCGTGGCGATGCTGCGGGCGACTTCGCGGAATACCTCGGCGGTGGGTACCCCCACTACTTGCGCGGCACCTTCAGCCCCTTGCAGGCTGGCATAGACCGCCAGCCAGCCGGGTATCGCGGAACGCCCCTCCAAATGCTTGAGGACCGAAGTCTTGCCAGCCCGGCGGTTACCCTCCAGAAGCACCACATTGCCATGGGTCGCGATCTGGCGACTTATCTTGTCAATCAACTCGTCACGGCCGTAGAAAACGCTGTGCCCGTGTTGCGGTTCTAGCGGGCTGCCGGTCACATAGGGGCTACCACCCAGTTCAGCGGGACTGACACCGGCCACGTGTTCGGCCTCGGTCACGCGAATGACCAACTCGATCTCCCCCTCGACCTCCTGCCCAGACAGCGCACGTGCGCGCCAAAGCAGGCGCAGCGACAGGTCGCCGCCCTGCTTAGGCACGTCCCCTCTCAGGTTGATCACGAACGCCCCCCGCTCCGCAAGATATGGATATTCAGCCCCCCCCCAGTCAGGCTCAGTTTCCACACGCAAATTGCGCAACGGCAAGGCCCCAGAGTTTTCCAGCTCCACGGAAAACTCAATGAAGCTGCCCGCAGGCAGAGACACTGGCGAGGTGCGCACCTGCAGACCGTTGGTATCGATCAGGTCCGCGATCGCAGCCCGAAGCCATTCCCGCAGGCGTTCACCGACGGCACGTGCCTGTGATTCAGCGGGCAGATAGCCCGTGGTCTGTTCCAGTGCGACCTGCACACCACGCTCGGCATCCTGCAACACGTTGAGCAGCCCGGGACCGGGAGGAATCTGGGCCACGTTTGCCATCGGTAGTAAGGCTTGGGTGAGCGCCGCCAACCAGCGAGATGCCTGGCTACTGACCTGATCCTGATCCAGCCAACGCTGCGCTTTACTAGTCAGGGCCACGACAGGCTCGAAGTGGCCCAGTGCTGGCGTGGCGTCCAGGCCGCTCAAAAACTTGGGCACCTTGCCATCCAGTTCGGCCAGCCAGCTTGCGAGGCGATCAGACTCGCTGCCACCCGTTGCCTGCGCCAGAAATGCCAGCGCATCGGTGCCGAAGTCGCGGAACTGCGCCGCAGCCCTAGCCTGCATTGACAATGGCGGCAAAGGCACCGGAAGCTCATCCAGAACAGCCCGGTTGAGATGCTGTATCACTGCCCCGCGCGACTGCGCCGACAGCCAGTTCTGACATGCCGGGCTCGCCAGATATGCAAGCAAGAAACCCGCATCCAACCGCTCCTGATCAGCGCGCAACACATACAGGCCGTTTGCCGCGACGGCACCCACAGAGCCGTTGCGTACTATCGCGGCCTTGCCGATGGTGCCCGATTTGGACACCAGCACATCACCTGGCAGCAGAGCCCAGCGTTGTTCAATGCTGGCCAACTCTGGCCGCAACCAGCTGGATGTGCGCCCCACCTTACCTTGGCTTATGTCCTTGATGCGCACGTAGCCCACGCTGCGCTCGAATGGTGGTTCGTCCAGCAGATCGACCGACTTGATGGAACGGCCCGCCGTGACCTGGGCCACGCTAGACAGCGGCGCTACCGATCCGGTGTCGCCCAGCACCTCCTTGAGACTGACCAGCAGTTCATTCAGGCCACCCTTCTCACGGCGGCGCGGGGTCAAATCCCATTCTGCAGCCTCAAGTTCGCTGATGCTGAGTTCCCAGGAAAAACGACTGATCAGGCCCCGATCCGGAGTGTTCTCTTCGTGCCCTTTGATTGGCTTTCGAAGCTCAGGGCGACGAAGCTCACTGCCAAGTTGTTCGGCGACCTCCGCACGGATCACCGGAGCCCTACGGCCTGAACGCTGCTCGAATAAAGGGGCGGCATCCACCATCCGAACCCTGCTCCCTCCGCCTTGCCTGCTCAACACCAGCAGGCTGGCTTTGACGTTGGTGTAGGGGGCAAAGGCGCCTGCGGGCAACCCAATCACCGCCTCCACCTGCCCTTGCTCCAGGAGGTAGCGGCGTAACTCCCGTTCAGCTCCACCACGAAACAGAAAACCCTCGGGCACTGCAATAACCGCACGTCCATGGGGCTTGAGCTGTGACAGCGCGTGCTGAATGAAAAGACCCGTGCTGTCGTTGGTGGCAATGGCAAAGCGCTGGTAAAGCCAATGCTCGCGGCTGGTCTTGCCCCCGATGGGCGGGTTGGCCAGCACCACATCAAAGCCCTGACGGCTAGGGCTACTCAGCGACTCACGCTCCAAGCTGTTGCCCAGTTCCAGACGAGGAGATTCGATGCCCGCCAGTAGCATGCGCGTCAGGCCGATAAGGAAAGCATTGGCATTGATCTCTATGCCAGCGACTTCCAGCAGGGAACCTGGACGCCGCAGTTCGTTGCGGCTGCGCTCGGCTTGCTGCCAGGCCGACACCAGAAAATTGCCCGAGCCAAAGCACGGGTCGTACACGCGCTCACCCGGTTGCGGGTTCGCCAGTGCAGCGACGAGGCGGGCGATGTTGACAGGCGTGGCGTACTGGCCATCGTAGGGATCGCCGGTTTCGGCAATAACCTGATCGAATACCTCCAGCAGAGCACGGCGCTCGCTCGGGGTTTCGAACGGCAGATCGGCCACCCAGCGCACGAAGTCGTGCAGGTAAACGAAGTTCACCTTCAACACGCTGCGTAACGGTTCCGCCAACGCGTGCAGATAGGCTGCCAATGGATGTGCCGCGTCGCCACGCAGGCCTTCAACGTACTGCTCCAAGTCCTGCAGCCGCTCGGCAATGACGTACGGCTGATCCAGCCGTACCCAGTGCCGCCACTGCAACGGAGCCGGCAACAGCGGCAGGTAAGTCCGACCCTCAAAGATCGCCATCGCCTCCTGCTCGGCGTCCTGCAGATCGGCCCAGCGCAGCACCAGAAAAGCGGCGAACACTTCGCGGATCAGCGACCGGGACTCGCTGACAGGCATCTGACTGCGCAGCACGTCCAAGGAGGCTACCCAATGGGTCGTCGCTTCGCGTAGTTGCTTGTCTTGTACGATGATCACATCTCCCCGGCGAACGCTTTGCGAAGGATGACTTCGCGCAAATGGCCCGATTCAATTCCAGCACCCGTCATCTCATGACTCAGCAAGTGCACCGCTTCGACCGCCGAATCCAAGTGCCCACAAATTTGCCGTTGCGCTGCCAGTGAAGGTAGCTTGAAGCGATAAGCGAACAGGTGCTCACGGTTTACTTTTGGCATGCCCGCGCGATTCGAACCGGAAATTGCATAGTCGGTGAAGCGTCGCGACATCAGAATGTAGTAAATGAAGTCTCGGGTTGCTTTGCCTAACTTAGGGGCTAGCGGATACATGTCCGCACTACACAGACCCGAGAAGTTCGGCCGCGCCACCTTCATTAGGTATGGGCGAATCTTGTTGTAGAGCACCACGGATTCATCGAAGACGAATTTGCCTGACTTCAGGTTCTCTTCGGCGGCTGTCTTCAGCTCAATCAAGCGTCCGGTCTTACTTTCGATATTAGCTCCGCCAACATGCAGCAGTGTTTGGTACTGCGCTTCGCGCGGGTCAATGAGCCGGGAATTGATCTCACATACTTCGGCCATGGAGACGTCTTCCCCATCAAGGCTTGCCAACTGGGCTTCAACTAAAGACTCAGCGAGGTATGCGCGCTCGACCGTTGATGTCTGTCTCAGACTCTCGATCTCCTCCACCCGCTCTATGCACTCACTGATGCGGGCGACGATGCGGCGCTGTTCGGGTAGTGGAGGAATAGCCACTTCAAAGTCTTTGAATTTTCCCCGAGGAATTTCAGGGAAGGTGGTCTTGCCGGCCAATTGAATGAGGTCGCTCGTGTAGCGCCCCAACAGATACGCCAAGAACCATGGGCAGACGATATCCGCCTTGGGCGTGAGATTGATGAAACCCTGATTGGTCGCACACTCTCTGTCAGTGACAGCAATCTTCCCGATGCTTGCCCGACTGGAGAACAGCACGGACCCAGCTGGAATCAACTTGGCGCTACTGTTCTGCAACCCGGCACTTGTCAAAGACTCAGCAACGTGGCCCAGCTCAACGATCTTGCCGATGGGGGCAAGATCGGTCGGTGTCACCCACGGCAGATCACCTCCAAAGTAGGAGGGTTCAGCTCGACTGGGTGTACCCCCTCCTAGGATTGTGGCGATATCCGCCATCTTGGTCGTAGTCCAATTCACGGGCATCGCTCACTGCTCCAACAAAGTTTCGAGCTCACTGAGCAGTTCAGTAATTCGATCTTCCTTGGTCCGGATCGACTGGATTAGTTCAAGTGCTGGCCGATGCTCGTAGTCATCCACCTTGTTCGGGTTCTTGGCCGAGAGGTCGTAGCCCTTGGCCACGATATCGGCCAAAGGCACAGACCACGAGTTGTCACCTTCCACGCGCCCTTGCCACTTAGCCAGGAAGTCGGGCAGTTGGTTGCCTGCAATCGGCTTGCGCGTCTGCTTGAGTTCGAACCCATCGTTCGTCAGGTCGTAATACCAGACAGACTCCGTGCCTGCGCCGTCTTGCGCTCGGTCGAAGAAGATCACATTGGTCTTGACGCCGGTGTAGGGCAGGAAACAGCCTGCGGGCAGCGACAGGATCGTGTGCAC
>Ga0116179_1003394_pt1 | contig 11005 bp, 7 predicted proteins | sample AD_UKC071_MetaG_FD_89751 | JGI IMG/M metagenome (GOLD analysis project Ga0116179, IMG submission 89751) | Active sludge microbial communities of municipal wastewater-treating anaerobic digesters from USA - AD_UKC071_MetaG | ecosystem: Engineered > Bioreactor > Anaerobic > Digestate | place: USA...
AACTCTTGACTTATTCCAGAAAGAGGGCACACTCGAGACGTGCCCACCACACCTGAGCTCGAGCAGCTGCTGCGCAAGCACAACCTTCGGGTCACCCGCCCTCGACTGGCCGTCCTCGGTGCAGTCCACTCCTCGCCGCACGCGAGCACGGATGCGGTCATCGATGCCGTCCGTGACGAGCTCGGCGTGGTGTCCCACCAGGCCGTCTACGACGTGCTGCGCGCCCTCACCACCGCGGGCCTGCTGCGCCGCATCCAACCCGCTGGCTCCGTGGCCCGGTACGAGGCCCGGGTCGGGGACAACCACCACCACGTCGTCTGTCGCACCTGCGGGGCGATCGCCGACGTGGACTGCGCGGTGTCCGCGACGCCGTGCCTCACGGCATCCGACGACCAAGGCTTCGTGATCGACGAGGCCGAAGTCACGTACTGGGGAACCTGTGCGACCTGCGCACAGGTCGCACACGCGGCACGATGAAACTGACCACCCACGCAGCCTGACCACCACCCTGCCCCACCAGCACATTGGAAGGAAGAGCATGAGCGAGCAGAACCACGACGCCGTCGTCGGAGACATGAACTCGGAGGAGAGCGAGGGACTGTGTCCCGTCATCCACACCGCCAACCACCCCACTGAGGGTGCTGGCAACCGCACGTGGTGGCCCGACCAGCTCAACCTGAAGATCCTGCGCAAGCACGCGCCCGCAGCCAACCCGATGGGTGAGGACTTCGACTACGCCGAGGCGTTCGCGAGCCTCGACCTCGACGCCCTGCGCGCCGACCTCACCGCCCTCATGACCGACTCCCAGGACTGGTGGCCGGCCGACTACGGGCACTACGGCCCGCTCTTCATCCGGATGGCCTGGCACAGCGCCGGCACCTACCGGATCAGCGACGGTCGCGGTGGCGCCGGTGCGGGGATGCAGCGTTTTGCGCCGCTGAACAGCTGGCCCGACAACGCCAACCTCGACAAGGCCCGCGCCCTGCTCTGGCCCATCAAGAAGAAGTACGGCAAGCAGATCTCCTGGGCCGACCTGATGGTCCTCACCGGCAACGTCGCACTGGAGTCGATGGGCTTCAAGACCTTCGGCTTCGGCGGCGGTCGCGCCGACGTGTGGGAGCCCGACGAGGACGTCTACTGGGGCCCGGAGGACACCTGGCTCGGCGACGAGCGCTACACCGGTGACCGCGAGCTCGAGAACCCGCTGGCCGCCGTGCAGATGGGTCTGATCTACGTCAACCCCGAAGGCCCCAACGGCACCCCGAGCGCGCTGGCCTCGGCCCGCGACATCCGCGAGACGTTCGCCCGCATGGCGATGAACGACGAGGAGACCGTGGCCCTCATCGCCGGTGGTCACACCTTCGGCAAGACCCACGGTGCCGCCGACCCCAACAAGTACGTCGGCCCCGAGCCCGAGGGCGCCTCGATGGCCGAGGTCGGCCTGGGCTGGAAGAACACCTACGGCACCGGGTCGGGCAATGACACCATCACCAGCGGCCTCGAGGGTCCGTGGACCCCGACGCCGACGACGTGGGACAACAGCTACTTCGAGACGCTGTTCAACTACGAGTGGGACCTCGCCAAGAGCCCGGCCGGCGCGTGGCAGTGGGTGCCCACCGACCCCGCCGCCAAGGATGCCGTCCCCGACCCGCACGACCCGACCAAGCGGACCGCTCCGGTCATGCTCACCACGGACCTCGCCCTGCGGATGGACCCGGCCTACGAGAAGATCTCGCGGCACTTCCTGGAGAACCCCGACGCGTTCGCCGACGCGTTCGCCCGCGCGTGGTTCAAGCTGACCCACCGCGACATGGGCCCGATCGAGCGCTACCTCGGCCCACTGGTGCCGCAGGAGGAGCTCATCTGGCAGGACCCGGTGCCCGCCGTCGACCACGAGCTCGTCGATGCTCACGACGTGGCCGAGCTCAAGGCGCGCATCCTCGCCAGCGACCTCACCGTCTCCCAGCTGGTCGCCACCGCCTGGGCGTCGGCCTCGACGTTCCGCGGCAGCGACAAGCGCGGTGGCGCGAACGGTGCCCGCATCCGCCTGGCCCCGCAGAACGGCTGGGACGTCAACGACCCGGCGCAGCTCGCGACGGTCATCAGCGCCCTCGAGGGCATCCAGGCCGAGTTCAACGGCGCCCAGACCGGCGGCAAGAAGATCTCGCTGGCCGACCTCATCGTCCTCGGCGGCACGGCCGCGGTCGAGCAGGCTGCCCGCAACGCCGGCCACGAGGTGGCTGTCCGCTTCACGCCGGGCCGCACCGACGCCACGCAGGAGCAGACCGACGTCGACTCGTTCGCCGTGCTCGAGCCCAGCGCAGACGGCTTCCGCAACTACGCGGGCAAGGGTCACCGCCTCGGCGCGGAGTTCCTGCTCGTCGACCGCGCGAACCTGCTCAACCTCAGCGCCCCGGAGATGACCGTGCTCGTCGGTGGTCTGCGCGTGCTGGGGGCGAACACGCAGGGGTCCTCACTCGGCGTGTTCACCACGAACACGGGGTCGCTCAGCAACGACTTCTTCGTCAACCTGCTCGACCAGAGCACGAAGTGGTCGGCCACGACCGAGGCCGAGGACACCTTCGAGGGACGCGACCGCGCCACCGGCGAGCTGCGCTGGACCGGCACGCGCGCCGACCTCGTCTTCGCCTCCAACTCCGAGCTGCGCGCCGTCTCCGAGGTCTACGCCAGCGACGACGCGTCGACGAAGTTCGTCAACGACTTCGCCGCGGCCTGGGCCAAGGTCATGGAGCTCGACCGCTTCGACCTGAGCTGAGGCGAACCGCGCACGGGCCTTTCTGGCCCTTCCTGCGAGGAGCCGGGCAACCTGCCGCACCTGCGGCGGTTGCCCGGCTTCTCTCGTGCGGGACGGTCAGGGGGCGGTCGGCCTCAGCACCGCGAGGGTGTCGTTCCCAGCGTTGCCCAGCACAAGCCGATCGCCGTCCAGCTCGAAGCGCTTGGTCTGCTCGAGCGCCTTGAGGAACGCGGCCTCCTGCGCCATGGCGACCTCGGGCCCAGCCATCCGCGTGCTCGCCGGCGGCGAGAAGGTGAGCTCGCCGTCAGCGGGCGACTCGTAGGAACCGCGGAAGGTGTTCACCCCGCCTGAGCCGGAGGCCTGGCCGTCCTCGAGGACGAGGGTGGACGTCACACCGGGGTCAGCCGGCGTGAGGTCGGAGACTCCACCGAGCGATTCCAGGGTCCACGACCCATCGAGTTCTGAGCTGTCGGTGCTCGCGGACGGCCCACCGCAGCCGGACAGGGCCGTCAGCACGGCCACCATGGCGGCGAGCGCAGCGAACTGTGAGGCGTGACGGGCGAGCTTCACGGACCGACCTCCGGGGTGGCGGCAAGAGATTTCTCGTCACGCTACCCCCGCGGTGTCAGGCCACGGGAACGTTCCTGATGATCACGTGGCGAGCGGGCGGCATCCGGCCGGGTCTGCCACGATGGTGCGATGGCGAAGAACGCGCGACTGAAGAAGGCCGTCTACGAGGCCGAGCTCGTCCGGCTCCAGGCCGAGCTGGTGACGATGCAGGAGTGGGTCAAGCGCGAGGGTGAGCGCGTCGTGATCGTCTTCGAGGGCCGTGACGCCGCCGGTAAGGGATCGGCCATCAAGCGGGTCACCGAATACCTCAACCCCCGCTCGGCGCGGGTCGTCGCGCTGCCCACACCGACCGAGCGCCAACGCACCCAGTGGTACTTCCAGCGGTACATCGAGCACCTGCCGGCCGCCGGTGAGATCGTGCTCTTCGACCGCAGCTGGTACAACCGCGCCGGTGTCGAGCGCGTGCTCGGGTACTGCACCCCCCAGGAGCACCAGCGCTTCCTGCGCCAGTGCCCCATCGTCGAGCGCATGTTCGTCGAGGACGGCATCCGGCTGCTCAAGTACTGGTTCTCCGTGAGCGATGCCGAGCAGCAGCGCCGCTTCGAGTCCCGCCTCACCGACCCCATGCGCCGCTGGAAGCTCTCGACGACCGACGTCGAGTCGATCACCCACTGGGAGGACTACTCGCGCGCCAAGGACGAGATGATGGTGCACACCGACATCGCGGCCGCGCCGTGGTGGGTCGTCGAGAGCGAGGACAAGCGTCGCTCGCGGCTCAACATGATCGCCCACCTGCTCTCGCAGGTGCCCTACGAGCCCGTCGAGGCGCCGTTGGTCGAGCTCCCGCCGCGGCCGCCGTCGAAGGGGTACGTGCGCCCCGACCGCTCGCTCCAGCAGGCGGTGCCCGACTACTCGGCCACCCTCGAGGGCTGAGCGGGGCCGGCACGCCGAAGGTCGCCAGTCGGTCCTGCACGACCGTGATCCCCGACCCGGGCCCTCGGATCACGTCGGGTTCATCAGCTCGTTTCCACAGCGCAGGATGCCGGGCGCGCACACCGCGCCCACGTCCAGTGAGCCAACCCCCGTCACCCGGAAGGTGGCCGACTCCCCCGGCAGCAGCGTGACCAGCCCACGGTCGACCCGAGCGGCAGGATCGACCTTGTCGATCAGCAGGGTCAGGTCTCGCACGAGCGTCCGTGCGGTCACGGAGACGTCGAACCCGGCATCCGTCGCGGCCACGCTCACCTCGAGAGCCGCGGGAGGAAGCGCACTGTCCCGCGGCTCGCAGAAGAACCAGGAGCCTCGCGTCCCGAGGGTCTCGACGACCACCACCTCGGATGCCGGGTCGTCGGCGTCCGCGACCACCGCGGGGAGGTCGATGGTCACCGACCCACGGGCGGGCACCGACACCGCAACGTCCTTCGACCCACACACCGTGCCGTCGAACCGCAACCGCCGACACGTGAGCGAGCCCTCCCACGGCACGTCCGTGTCGTTGCCGAGCGAGGCCACCAGTCGGCCACCCCGGGGCTGGACCGACACCACCCGTGGGGCGAACGCGTTCTGCAGGGCGAAGTAGAGGGGCTTCTCACGACCGCTGCCGTCGATCGCCGCCCACGACGTCACCGGCCAGCAGTCGTTGAGCTGCCAGACGACCGCACCAGAACACGAGGGCGCCAGGAAGCGGAACCAGTCGAGGGCGCACGTGATGGCGTTGGCCTGGTTCAGCTGCATCGCCCAGTGCCAGGTCGCCATGTCGTCGGGCACCCGGTGGTGGCGCACGAGCCCACCCACGAGCTTGGCGTTGCCGTCGACGGCCTTCTGGTGGGCGAGCATGCCGGGCGACTCGGGGGTGAGGGGGTCGTCGCTGATCGCCGTCGTGAGGGTCGACCAGGTCGGCGGCCCCTGCCAGCCGAACTCCGCGACGAACCGCGGGGCGATGTCCCGGTAGGTCGCCCAGTCCAGGGAGTTCCACTGCTCCCACAGGTGGGTGGTGCCGTGGCTCGGGTCATTCGGGTGCTGCCCGCCCGGGCTGAACGGGCTGCCCGGGGCGTACGGCACGTGCGGCGCCACCTCGGCGACGACGGCCGGGAGCAGCTCGTCGTAGTAGTGCGCACCCCAGGTGCGGCCGTCGAGCCGCTCCTTCCACCCCCAGTCCTCGTAGCCCCACAGGTTCTCGTTGTTACCGGTGAGCAGCGCCAACGAGGCGTGGTGCGCGAGCCGGGCCACGTTCTGCCGGGCCTCGACCTCGACCTCGGACCGCAGGGGCTCCTCCTCCGGGTAGGCCGCGCAGGCGAAGAGGAAGTCCTGCCAGGTCACCAGACCCAGCTCGTCACACAGGTCGTAGAAGGTGTCGGACTCGTAGGTGCCGCCGCCCCAGACCCGCACGAGGTTGACGTTCGCGGCCCTGGCCTGGGTGAGGCGCTGGGCGTAGCGGGCTCGGTCCACCCGCACCGGGAAGGAGTCGTCGGGGATCCAGTTGACGCCCTTGACGAGGATCGGCCGGTCGTTGACGACGAGCTGGAAGGGGGTGCCCGCGGCATCCGGCGTGGTGTCCCAGTGCAGTGTGCGAAAGCCCACCCGACGCCGAACGCGGTCGAGCACCGCACCGTCGCAGGCGAGTTCGACCTCGACGTCGTAGAGGGGCTGGTCGCCGTGCCCGGTCGGCCACCAGCGGTCGACCGTCGCGCACTCGACCGATGCCGTGACCTTCCTCTCGCCTGCGGCGGTCGTCGCCGACGCGCTCGCCCCGGCGATGGACACGGTCACCGTGCGAGCGGCATCCGATGTGGACGCGACGCGGGCGACGACCTCGACACGACCACCGTCGCCCACGGCATCCGCGCGCACCAGGACGTCGTCGAACCGCGCCCCGCTCCACGACACCAGGTGCACGGGCCGCCAGATGCCGCTCGTGAACGTCGCAGGCCCCCAGTCCCAGCCGAAGCTGCACGCCGACTTGCGGATGGCCTCGAAGGGCATCGGGTACGGACCGGGGCGCGCACCGTACGTCAGGCTCTGGGCGTTCGCGTACTTCACCGGGCTGCGAAAGCGCACCTCGAGCAGGTTGTCACCCTCGGTGAGGATGCCGGTGACGTCGAGTCGGTGGGTGCGGTGCTGGTTCGCGACCTCGGCGATGACCTGGCCGTTCAGGAGCACCGTGGCGACGGTGTCGAGCCCGTCGAAGACAATCTCGTGGCGCTCGGCCGCGGCGAGCTCGGCGGCAGTCATGGGCAGGGTGGTCCCGTACGTCCAGTCGACGAGACCGATCCAGGTGAGCAGCGACTCGTTGAGGTCGAGGTGGGGGTCGGGGATCAGCCCGGCTGCCAGCAGGTCGAGGTGGACGACGCCGGGCACGCTGGCCGCCACCGCTGCAACGCCCGTGAGCGCGGACGCGAGGTGCTCGGGTACCGGCCCGGCGGTCGCGCGCACCGTCCACCCCTGGTCGATCGCCCGCCTCACAACGCCCACGCCCATCAGACCGAGGCGCCGGTGTCGAGGTCATCGGCCGCGCGGTAGCGAGCGATGCCGTCTGGGACGGACGTCATGGTGTCGACGCTACCCCCGGCTGGTGCCAGCTATGCGGCACAGACAGCCCCAGCGCTGCGTGCAGTGACGACGGATGCCCGAGCAGACCCGGCTCACCCTCGATGACGTCGATGGCCCCGCCGATCACAGCCGGGAGGCCAAGCGCGCGGTGGGCCGCGCCCTTGACCCCCCAACAGCACCCGGCGGCATCTGACCATCCCCGAGAGCTGGCGAAGGGACTCGAACCCTCAACCCCCTGTTTACAAGACAGGTGCGCTACCAATTGCGCCACGCCAGCACGCCCGACCCGACGCAGCGGACCGGACAGCCCCGGAGTCTACGGCCCCCACCGGACACGGCGAGAACGGCGTCAGCCGCCGTCGCTGCCCTTCGGCCGCTCCCCGCGCACCGAGGTGTCCCACCGCGAGGTGAGGATCTCGCCGAAGACCGTTCCCGTCGCGATCGCGAGCAGCACGGCCCCGGCCGACAGCAGGGTCGTCAGGCCCGACTGGATCGTCAGCGACCCCGCTGACGCGCCGCCGACCGCCACCAGCTCGTAGAGGCCGCGGAAGATCGTCAGACCCGGGAGCAGCGCGAACGAGGCGGGCACGATGATGACCATCGACGGCACCCGCAAGCGCGCGGCCACGACCCGCCCGACGGCACCGAGGGCGATGGCCGCGAACCCGGTGGCCGTGATGACCCCGAACTCCAGGGAGCGCTGCAGGATCGCCCCGATCGTGGCGGCACCCACCGAGAGCAGCCCGGTCGGCAGGATGAGTCGCGCCCGACTCTGCACGGTCACCGCGGCGCTGAGCCCGACGAACAGGGCGCCGAGCAGGGCAGTGACGAGCGCGCCCTGGTCCGTGCGCAGTTCGAGCACCGTCGGCGAGACGAACTGGGTGTCGAGCGCGGTCGTGATCCACAGCATGACCTTCAGGCCGGCACCGATGCCGATGATCAGGCCCATGAGGGCGACCAGCACAGAGAGCAACCGCCCCGCGCCGGTGAGCGGGAACCCGAAGAGCACGTCCTCGATCGCCGCGGCCATCGTCCGCCCCGGCAGCATCGCGACGATGCCGCCCGCGACGATGAACGCGAAGTCCTGCTCCCCGAGCGGGGACCCGACGAGCGTCGCCACGGCATACGCCAGGCCTGCCAACACTGTGGCCACGAGCGCGTTGATCGCGTTGCCGTAGAACTCGGGCAGGTCGAACCCGGAGTGCACCCGGTTCACCCCCGTCACGACGAGCACGACGAGCACCGTGATGACGGCGGCCGCCGGGCTGGCACCGATCATCACCGCGACGGACGACGCCAGCACCGCGCTGGCCACGGATACCGCTGTGACGGAGAAGCGCCGCGGGGTCCGCTTGATCTCGCGCAGCAGGCGATCGGCATCCCGGGAGTCGATCGACCCGTCCGCGAGGCCCTCGACGAGTTCGTGCACGGCGGCCAGGCGCGCGTAGTCGTGCCGGGTGCGCCGCACGACGCGCAGCAGGGTGTGCGGTCGCCCGCTCGAGCTGCTGGCCTGGACGAGCAGGGACTGCAAGGTGATGTCGACCTCGATGACGTCGACGCCCGCCGCGGCCGCCACCGCCGCGACGCTGCCCACGACCTGTGGGGCGCCCGCACCACAGCGCAGCATGAGTTCGCCGACCCGCGCGGCGAGGTCGAGCGCGCGCCTGACCTGTGCGTCCTCGGCCGCCTCACCGGGGACCCGGATGTCGCGGTACGGCGTTCCGCGCAGCAGGTCGTTCATCGGCATCGGTTCGGTCGGCTCCTCGCCCACCATGAAGCCGCCGCGACGCCAGCCCGGCACCCTGGCCGGATGCCGTTTGGGGGGCGTCGTCATCGCGTCACCGTCGTCGTCGCGGGCGTCACGGCGCCGGAACCGCCGTGTCGACCCACGAGGGAGCGGTGGTGCGCGGCCACCAGGTCGCGCCGTCACCCGTCACCGTCACGGCGAGGATGCCGGCCGCGGCCACGAGCAGGACTGCCGCCACGACCTGACGCATCGTCTCCCCGGGCGAGATGCCGCGCACGATGCTGCGGCTGCCCCGCCGGAGGCTGGCGCCGCCCGGCCCCCACCAGGCCGTGAGCCCCGCGAAGACGCCGCCCGCCACCAGGGGGACGGTCTGGCCCGTGCTGACATCGGCCCCGGTCGCGACCCCGAGCACGAGCGCCGTCGCGAAGAGGGCACACAGCCCCACGAACAGCGGGAGCACCGCGGTGAGCAGGGCACCCAGCGTGCCGACGACCAGGTGCCACGGGCTGCTCGCGACGGCCACGGCGACATCGCTTCCGCGGGCTCCACGTTCGTGACGGCGCATGACGAGGGAGGTCACCGAGCGGTCAGCCGTGCGCGCGAGAGCGATCCAGCCGAGCAGGGCCATCGCGGCCACCACCGGGGCGGCCGCCGACACCGCCCCGAGCAGCGCCAGCAGGGCGAGCAGGGTGCCCGCCCGGCTCGGGCGACCGATCCGGGGGTCCGCGTAGGGACCCAGACCCTGCCGAGCGGCATCCCAGTCCGACTCCGATTCCGGTGCCGGGCCAGCCACCTGGCCCGGCACCGGGGCTGGCGCAGGGAGGTGCTGGCGGTAGCCGGGCTGAGGTTGCACCGGCGCGGACGCCCACTGCCGCGGTGGCGGCGCGAGCACGGGCGCAGCGGGAGGCCGTGGCGGCACGGGCGCGGGCACGGGCGCAGCGGGAGGCGCCGGCTGCATGACGCTCGTCGGGGCGATGGCGAGCACCTGCGTCTGCGGGCGCACGCGGCGCACCTCGATGGCCGCCGTCGCCGGGGCACCGTGGGCGTAGCTCTCGAGCGCCGCGACGACCTCGTGGTGGTGCGGGCGCTGGGCAGGGTCGGGCGCGAGCGCCGCGTAGAGCAGGGGTTCGATGCGCGGGTCGACGGCACGCAGGTCGGGCTCCCCCTGGGCCACCCGGGCCAGCACGGCGCTCATGGCCCCACGGCCGAACGGCGGCACCCCGCCCGCGGCGAAGGCGGTCGTCGCGGCCCACCCCCACCAGTCGGTGGCTGCGGTGACGTCCTGGCCGCTGATGACCTCGGGGGCGAGGTAGCCGGGCGTTCCCATGACCAACCCAGCCATCGTGAGTCGGACGTCGTCGGCGACGTGGGCGATGCCGAAGTCGATGAGCACGGGTTCGCCGTCGACGAGGAGGACGTTCGCCGGCTTGACGTCACGGTGGATGACGCCCGCGCCGTGGATGGCGTCGAGGGCCTCGGCGAGGCCGTGGGCCACGCGGTGCAGCTCGGCCGGTGGCAGGAGCCCCCGATCGGCGACCTGCTCGTCGTGCGAGGGGCCGGGGACGTAGCGCGTCACGATGTAGGGACGCGGGCCCTCGACGTCGGCGTCGACGATCGGGGCGACGAACGGGCTGCTCACCCGGCTGAGGGAGTTGACCTCGCGAGCCAGGCGGGTCCGCGCATCCGGGTCGAGGGCGATGTGCGGTCGCAGCACCTTCAGGGCGACCGCTCGACCGTGCCGGTCCAGGGCGAGGTGCACCACGCCCATCCCGCCCTCGCCGATGCGCTGGACAAGGCGGTACTGCCCGAGGCGCGTGTGTTCGCGGGGTTCCTCGAGCTCTTCGGCATCGTCAGGCACGGGGCCGTCGGCGATCGCGTCGGCGGTCATGGTGACCACGGTAGGCGCTCAGTCTGGGTCTGGGCTGCATGCGCGACCCAGTGCCCCTGCGGCGTCAGGACTGGATGTAGGTGCGCAGCTGGTCGCGCTCGGCCTGGAGGTCATCGATCCGGTTCTTCACGACGTCGCCGATGCTGACGATCGCGACGAGCTTGCCGTCGGAGAGCACCGGCACGTGGCGGAACCGCTTCTCCGTCATCGCCGACTCCAGGTCGTCGAGGCTGTCCTCGGGCACGCAGGTGTGCACCTCGGCCGTCATGATCTGGTGCACCGGGGCGTCGAGCAGCGCCGCACCGTCAGTGTGCAGGTGCCGCACGATGTCGCGCTCACTGACGATGCCGTGCACCGTCTCACCGTCGTCGCTGACGACGACGGCACCGATTCGGTGCTCCGAGAGCAGCGCCAGCAACTCGGTCACGGAGGCGTCCGAACGCACCGTGATGACGTCTCCACCCTTGAGCCTGACCACGTCCGAGATCCTCATGAG
>Ga0116179_1003396_pt1 | contig 10999 bp, 9 predicted proteins | sample AD_UKC071_MetaG_FD_89751 | JGI IMG/M metagenome (GOLD analysis project Ga0116179, IMG submission 89751) | Active sludge microbial communities of municipal wastewater-treating anaerobic digesters from USA - AD_UKC071_MetaG | ecosystem: Engineered > Bioreactor > Anaerobic > Digestate | place: USA...
CATGCTGGAGCCCGAACTCGTCCGTTCAGGTCAGCCCATGCGAGTGAGGGATGGCGACGTCATCTGGGTCGTGCATCCCTTTCTGTTCCAGACAAAAGAGCGTTCGATCACGATAGACTGGGAGCATACGGAGTTCCGATGGGTGAGCCCTTCCGAGATGGCGGGGCTGAACACAGTCCCAGGTCTGGAGGCCGTGTATCGCTCCCTGGTCAAGTGAACGGCCGGCCGACGAGGTCGGCCGGTCCGGCCATGTTCCGTCCGGATCTGACGCATGCGGGACCCCTGCTGACACGAGATGTCCTGGCATGGGCATGATCCGTCATGTTTTCCATCATCACGTCATCAGGAAATCGGACATGTAGATGGGCTCTCGTCGAGGCCTTCGACAAGGTTACAGCCTCGATCGAGAGGCCCAGGGGGCCAGGCCCCCATCAGTTCTTCGTTCCCGAGGGAGTGAGGGCGATATCGATCTTCAGACCGTCTACCTCCCATTCCACCAGATGCTTGCCTTGAGGGGACTCCGTGAAGTCCAGCCCCACGGCTCGGACCTCCTTCATGATGTGGTCCTGCCATGGTTTGAGGTTCTCCGTTATGTCGGCGGGAGCATGCATCTCGACCCGCACGAACTCCTCGACGTCGAGCTTCATATCCTTGCGCATCTGCTGGAACCTGCGAGTGATCTCGCGGGCGTACCCCTCGGCCTGAAGCTCCGGGGTCATGTTGAAATCTATGTAGAGGTCGCCGCCATCGAACGGCACGGCCACTACATTTTCAGGCAAGCTCGGCTCCTCTCCGGCGGGGAGGTATTCGATCTCCTTGACGTTGGATTGCGAGAGCAGAACCTCCTCCATCGGCCTTATGAGGTCCAAGGTCGCCGGGTCACTCCCCCTGACGAGTATCCTCTGCAGCGGCCAGCGAAGCTTGACGTTCTTCTTCTGCCTTTCCTTGGCGATCTCCTCCACAAGCTCCTGCATGAGCGCCATGGAGGCCTCGACATCCTCGTCGATCAGAGACCCATCGGCCTCTGGCCAGTCGGACATGTGAAGGGTGATGAGCCTCCCGTCCATCGCCTGATAGATCTCTTCCGTTATGTGCGGGCAGAATGGAGCGAGCAGCTTGACCGCGGTCATCAGCCCTTCGTAGAGCGTGTGATACGCAGCCAGCTTGTCAAGGTCCGTCGCCTCCCTCCACATGCGGTCGCGTATGAGCCTCACGTACCAGCGAGACAGGTCCTCGAGGACGTAATCCTCCAGTGCGCGGCAGGCCTTATGGAGGTCGCAGGTCTCGATGTTGCGGGTCACCTCGGTCTTCAGCTTCTCGGTCCTGGAGGTCAACCAGCGGTCCTCGGGGCGCAGGGCCGCCTTCACGGCAGCTTCATCCACGGCCAGATGGTCGTAGTTGTCCAGGCTCATGTACATGGTGGCAAAGCTGGCCACGTTCCACAGGATGTTCAGCATCTTGCGGGCGTTCTTCACGCCTTCGTTCTGGAACGATATGTCCTCCCATGGGGCCGAGACGCGAAGGAGGTAGAAGCGAAGGGCGTCTGCGCCGAACTCCGCCATGACCTTCGACGGCTCTACGACATTGCCCTTGGACTTGGACATCGGTTGCCCCTGGCTGTCAAGCATCCATCCATGGACCAGCACCGAATCGTAGGGGGCCCGATCGAAGGCGATGCAGGAAGATCCCAGCTGCGAATAGAACCAACCGCGGGTCTGGTCGTGCGCCTCGGTGATGAACTTGGCCGGCCACCACCTTTCGAACTCCATCTTGTCCCTTGGGTAGCCCAGTTGAGCCCAGGATGCCACTCCGGCGTCGAACCATACGTCCAGAACGTCCTGGACCCGCCTCATCTCCTCGCCGCACTCTTCACATTCGAACAACACGTTGTCGATCCACGGGCGGTGAAGGTCCATTCCCGGCTCGTACCCCTTCGCCCCTTCCAGGTCGTCCCGGGAGCCGACCACCTTCATGTGGCCGTTGCAGCACGTCCATACGGGGATGGGTATGCCCCAGTACCTCTGCCTGGAGATGCACCAGTCACGAGCGTTCGCCGTCCAGTCATATTCGCGGCCTGAACCTGCCCATTCCGGGACCCACTTGACCCGAGAGATCTCGCTGAGCATCAGGTCCTTCACCTGCGTCACGCGGAGATACCACTGGTCGGTGATCCGGAACAGGATGCCGGACTTGCACCTCCAGCAGTGGCCGTAGCGGTGCTCCACCGTACCGGAATGGAACATGAGGCCCTTGTCCTGGAGGCGCTCGATAATCACGGGATTGGCCTTCTTCACGAACATCCCCTGGTACTCGCCGCCTTCGGTGGTGAAGCGGCCGCCTTCGTCTATCGGGCATAAGGCCATCAGGCCGAACTTCTGCCCGATCTCGAAGTCCTCCGGACCATGGCCTGGCGCGATATGTACCAGACCGGTCATGTCTGCCTCCACGGTGTCCGAGGGCACGACGCGGTGCACCCACTCCCCAGACACCTCGTTCTGGATGGGCATCTCATCTCCCAATGGGGGCATGTACTCCGTTCCGACAAGGTCCTCGCCCTTGATGACCTGCAGGACCTCATGCCGCTCCCAGCCCTCCAGCTGTCCGATCTGCTCCGCTAGCGACTCCAGAACTATGACGATATCGCTCTCATCTCCGCGATCGTAGCGAACCTTCGCATAGAGATATTCGGGATGGGCGGCCACGGCCATGTTGGCCGGAAGCGTCCAAGGGGTCGTGGTCCATATGAGCAATGAGACGCCTGGTTCATTGCGCAGTGGGAACTTCACATAGATGGAAGGGTCCTTCTCCTCCCAGTAGTCGATCTCCGCTTCGGCCAATGCGGTCTCGCAACGCGGACACCAGGAGATGACGCGGTTCGAGGAGACCAGCAGGTCCTTGTCATGGGCCTTCTTAAGCGTCCACCACGCCGCCTCTATGTACTCGGGCGCGATGGTCATATAGGGATTCTCCCAGTCCATCCATACGCCCAGGCTCTTGAACTGCTCGTTCATCATCTTCTGATGGGTCAGCGCGAAGTCCTTGCAGCTCGATACGAAGCGGTCGATGCCGTAGGTCTCGATGTCCTTCTTGCTCTTGATGCCGATGGACTTCTCCACCTTCACCTCGATGGGAAGGCCATGCATGTCGTAGCCCGGTTGGTCGCGGACATTGAGGTTGTGCATCCGCTTGAACCGTATGATCGAATCCTTGATGATCTTGTTAAGGGCAGTGCCCAGATGAATATAGCCAGTGGTGTATGGCGGGCCATCCACGAAGTAGTAGTCCGGCCCGGAGGCCCGGAGCTCCTTGGTCTTGTGGTAGGCGTTTGTCTCGTTCCATCTCTGCTGGACCCTTTTTTCCAGCTCTAGGGGGTTATAATTTTTCTGAACCTGCTTTATCATCGCTCGGTCCCTGGCACGGTAAGGGACTACCTCTTTAAAAGATATCGTCGAGGATTGATACGCTGGCCACTTCGGCCATCATACCCATCGGTCAAGGCTGACCTGCGATCTTGGCATCTCGGCCTTCTTGCTGGGCCTCTTCCTTCCATCGAGCCGGTCCAGCGCCGAAAGGACGCGCTTCTCCGAGAAGCCATGCTCGTCGCTAAGGTAATCAAGGATCTTCTCGCGGTCCGGGCTTCGCCATTCCATATCCTGGACGTCGACCTTCTCGCTTCTCAGGAATATGTCCTGCACGCACTCCGCCTGCGGTATGCTCTCCCCCAGGGCGCGCAACGCCCCATCGAGGTCACCATGTTGCTGAATGAGCTTGAGCCCTTTCTTCGGGCCGATCCCCCTGATGCCTTGGTTGTAATCTGTCCCCATCAGGATGGCCAGGTCTATCAGCTGCTCCCTTGACCGCAGGCCATTGGCCTCCAGCACCTTGGACAATTCTATGAGCTCGATGCTGATGTCCCGGTACACCTTGGAGCCTGGCATCTTCCTCCTTCCGGTGATGTTGAGGTTCCGGACGAGCCGCGGAGCGCCGAAGAGCAGGGAATCGAAGTCCTGGGACGATGCCGCCCACACCTGTCCCGTGGATGCCATGTATGCCGCCTGGGCCTCTCCCTCCTCCGGCGCCTGAACGATAGGTATGCCGAGGTAGGTGAGCAGTATGCGGGATGATTCAGCTATCTCGTTGGTCATGCGGGACGATTGGGTGGCCTTGCACCTGGCCCTCTCGATGTCGCCTTCAGTGATGGCCTCCTCCCACTCCTGTTGCGCCTTCGACCTTCTCTCCGAGCGTTCTGCAAGCGTCTGCGACTTCAGCTCATGAGGGACGCCGTCGAAGACATAGATGGGCTTAATGCCCGCTTCGAGCAGATTGACGTTCCTGTAGAGCAATCCCGCCAGATGGGACGTCACCCTGCCACTGGCATCCTTCAGCGGGGTGCCGTCCGGTCCGCGGATGGTGCTGAGGAACTGATAGATCGCATTGTACGCATCGATGGCGACGGCCTTGCCGCTCAGGTCCTCCAGCGACAGGTTCTCTACCGGCACGATGCCGGAAAGATTCACGCCCATGGAGCTTCCTCATTCTCCGTCAGGTGATTTATCCCTTCTGGCCATCAATCCTCGTTCCTTGGCATGTACAGGATCAGGAACGCCGCGGCTATCCAGAACAGGATGATCATTATGATGCATATGCCGGCGTTCAGCGCGGCGGCCACCAACAGCAGGATGAGGGGCAGGATTATGGTTACCAGCAGCAGGAACCATTTTGAACTGGTGAATTCAAGGTTCATTCGACCAACCGGAGGATGTGGTGGGGCGGATATGAACCTTACGAGCCCATGATGTGAACGACCTGTTCCGCTTGGGCCCGTTCATCCTGCCGCCATGCATCGCATTTGACGTTCGGACGCCTACCTCTTGTATGCGCGCCACAGCTCCATCTCGGCCCGCATGTCAGGGCTCTTGAACAATGCGCTTCCTGCCGCGAGAACGCTCACACCCGCGTCGATGCATTCACGCCCCGTATCGCGGTTTATCCCTCCATCGACCGCCAGCTCCGCGCTCGATCCGATGGCGTCGAACCGCTCTCTTGCCGCGGCGATCTTGGGAAGGCCGACCGGCATGAACGACTGGCCTCCGAATCCGGGCCGGACGGTCATGACGAGTAGCAGGTCGATATGCTCCAAGTAAGGCTCGACGGCGGTGAAAGGCGTCTCGGGGTTCAGGGACAGGCCCGCCTTCTTCCCGAGCGAGTGGATCCGATCGATCGCTCCCTTGACATCCTCGGTAGCCTCCACATGCACTGTTATGTAATCAGCTCCAGCATCAGCGAATTGTTCGATGTAGCGCTCTGGAGAGGTGATCATCAGATGGACGTCGAACGGAAGTGAGGTGCATGGACGAATTGCCTTGACGACCGCAGGGCCGATGGTTATGTTGGGTACGAACACGCCGTCCATGACATCGACATGGACCCAATCAGCACCCTCCGTTTCGAGGCGTCCGACCTCTTCCCCCAGACGACTGAAGTCCGCCGAGAGTATGGATGGAGCGATCTTGATCATGCTTTCGCCTATCGTTTGCCTGCTAATAACTGTTCTGGGACGGTGCCGTGGGGGAGCACGTCCACCTTCGGAACCTATTTATCGAAAGGATGAAAATCCCTGGCCCATGGCAGAGGACAAATGCGGGGTCGCCGGCTGTGACCAGCCTGCCGTCAGATCCTATGCTCGAGAGGCATGTGAAAGCGCTGGCCTCAAGCCAGCGGATGAGAAGGCTCGAAGGATGCACCTGTGCAAGGAGCACAACAAGCAGTTCAAGAAGGCCACCCGCACGGATCGAAAGCTCGAGACCCTGGGGCGCTGACCAATCCCCCTGGGTGCAATTTCTTCACCCTTTCTGCGTACAATATATATCAGGCTGCGACTCGCCTCCTCGCCCTCGTGATCATATACCCATGAAGGGAGTGAGTCAGAAGAGGGAAAGGCAGTACGAGCACATCAAGGAGAGCGAGATGGAAAAGGGGCGCTCGGAAGAGGAAGCGGAGCGCATCGCCGCCGCAACGGTGAACAAGACCAGACGGGAGAAGGGCGAGACGAAGGACAGGTGAGCAGCGCAACCTTTAATCGGAGCAGTTGCGTTGCCATGGTGTGCAACTGACCTTCCTTGGAACCGGTGGTGGCCTCCCCTCGCCATCGCGCGGAGTCAGCGCCTTGGCCGTCCAGATAGGCCGGGAGATAATCCTTTTCGATTGCGGCGAAGGTACGCAGCGACAGTTCATGCTCTCTCCCCTATCGTTCATGAGGGTCAACAACATCTTCATCACGCACTATCATGGCGATCACTTCCTCGGGCTGCCTGGCCTGATACAGTCGATGAACTTCTCTGGTCGTGAGAACGAACTGCACGTGTATGGTCCCGAGGGAACGATCGAGACCGTGACCGCCGCGGCCACGCTCGGCGCCTTCCAACCTCTTTTCGATGTTCACGCCCACGAGATGGCCGATGGGGACGTCGTGGACCTCGGCCCATGCTCGGTCAAGGCCATATCCGCCGATCATACGGTCCCTGCCCTCTCCTACATCCTCCGGGAGCCTGATCGCAAGGGAAGGTTCAATGCGCAGCGCGCTCGAGAGCTGGGCGTACCGGAAGGTCCGATGTTCGCCCGACTTCAGGCCGGCGAGGCGGTCGTAGTCGGTGATCGGAGGATCGAACCCCATGAGGTCATGGGCCCGCCAAGGTCTGGCCGGAGGATCGTGTATTCTGGCGACACCCGCCCCAGCGAGGCGCTGCTTGAGGCTTCCAGGGGGGCGAACGTACTGGTCCATGAGGCCACCCTCGATTCGTCGCTGGAGGAGGGAGCGTTGGAATACGGCCACTCCACCGCTCGGGCGGCCGCGGAGATGGCCAAGGCGGCCGATGTCGATCAGCTCATCCTGACCCATATATCGAACCGTTATGACAGCGTCGACCTGCTCGAAGCTGAGGCCAGGGAGATATTCCCCAACACCGTGGTGGCCCACGACTTCATGTCCTTCCCGGTGAGGTTCAGCGATCGTCCGCGGTAAACATTATCCAGTTCGCGTTCGCAAACACCTGTGAGGAACATGGAACGCAACATCGTGGTGTCGAGACTGGAACAGAGGCCTATGGAACAGAGGGAGGTGGAACTTGTCGAAAGGAAGGGTATCGGGCATCCAGATTCCTTGGCCGACGGCATCGCCGAGGCGGTGAGCCGCTCGCTCTGCCTCGCGTACATCGAGGAGGTGGGGGAGATACTCCATCATAACGTCGATCAGAACGAGGTCTCAGGCGGCCAGTCGGAAACATGGTTCGGAGGGGGCAAGGTCATCGATCCTCCATACATCATCTTGCTGGGCCGGGCGGTGGAGGAGGCGATGCTCCCCGACCGAAAGATCAGGCTACCGATACGGAACCTGGCGGTCAAGGCCGCGAGGTCATACCTGAGGGAGAACTTCCACGATCCAAGCCTGGCAAGGGATACCGGGTTCAGCATCGCCGACGACACCATCGTGGATGCCAGGATGGGGAAGGGCTCCGAGGACCTCATCCGGAACTATCAGCGAAGGGCGAGGAGATGTCCGCCCGAACACCGCATGTGCCGTCCAGCGAACGACACCTCCCTGGGGGTCGGCTATGCCCCGCTGACGAAGACGGAGCGCCTTGCATATGAGCTGGAGCGGTTCATCAACGGCGAGGTGAAGAGCGTCCATGGACTTGATGCAACCGGAAAGGACGTCAAGGTGATGGCCGCCCGGAGAGGGGAAAGGATTCACCTGACGATCGCCTGCGCCATGATCTCGTCCAGGATCGCCGATGCTGCAGAGTATCGCAGCACCGTGGAACAGCTCGCCTCGCTTTGCGCTCAAAAGGCCTATGACCTGGTGGGAGATGAGGTGGCGATGTCCATAAATCAGGCGGACGACCCGGCGAGCAACGACCCTAACGATTACTACCTGACGCTCACGGGACTGTCCCTGGAGAATGGGGATGACGGCTCGGTCGGGAGGGGCAACAGGGTCAACGGACTGATCACTCCGTTCAGGCCGATGAGCACGGAGGCCGCGGCAGGCAAGAACCCAGTGACGCACATCGGGAAGCTATACAATGTGCTGGCAGGTCGGATCGCGGCCCTCATAGCGGAGGAGGCAGGAGATGAGGTGCAGGAGGTCCAGGTGCGCCTGCTCTCCCAGATCGGCAGCCCGATAGACCTGCCGGCATTGGCCAGCGTGGAACTTATCACCCGCGACGTCGATTCGTTCCGCCGTTGGAAGCGTAGGGCCGAGGAGATCGCCGATCATTCTCTGGCGAACATCGAGGACCTCACTGGGCAAATCGTTAAAGGCTCAATCACCATATTCTGAAGCGTCATGAGACTCATCGAACGCCCCAAGTACGGACCTCTCCATCGTTTCACCGATTATCATGTGTATAAGACGCTCTCCCTTCTGACCGATGGCCGGAGGAAGGGCAGGAAGATGATGGCCGACCGCATCGGCGTGGGTGAAGGCAGCATGCGAACCATAGTCGACTACCTCCGCGATGAGGGACTTGTCGACGTCAAGCAGACAGGTGTCAAGATCACCAAGATGGGCAACGAGTTCATCTCCAAACTCCCGCTCCAGGTGTACTCCATCGATGCACCCGAGATATCTCTGGGAAAGCATTCGGTGGCGGTGCAGGTGAAAGGCGTCTCCTCCAAGATCACATCAGGCATGGAGCAGCGTGACCAGGCCATCAAGGCGGGCGCCGACGGCGCGACCACGGTGGTGGTCAAGGGCGACCGGCTCACCGTACCGGTCGACTTCGACCTTGACAAGGGCCATCCGGAAACGGCCTGGGCGATCCGTCGTCTGTTCGACCTCAGCGACGGCGACGTCATCATCATCGGTACGTCCACGGACCCGCAGCGCGCAGAGGAAGGGGCCATGGCCGCTGCTTTCGAGCTGCTCTAATCTCCAAGCAGGCGTCCGAGGGACGAAGGGTCATTGACGGGGGCCAGGCAGGCCTTGTCCTTGCATACATGGGCTGCAACCTCGGCAGCGTCCCTGTCTCTGGCCAGCGGGCTCAGCTCACTTATCAGGTCATCTCCCGAGGCGTTCACCACCACCTTGCGGGGAACGAACCTGCGCCCGATCTCCGCCAGGAACGGTTCCACCTGCTCCCGTCCTCCCGTCAGGGCGATCTCGACGATGGGGCCGAGGCGAAGGTCGACCGCGTTCAGGAACTGTGCATGGGCGTCCGGGGAATCGATGACAGCCCCTGACAGCGCTTCTTCCGTTCTCTCCGCCGCCTTCAGGAGGTCCTCCCTTCCTGTGAGGGCATGCAATAGGAGCAGCACCGTCAGCGCCACCGAGTTGCCTGACGGAACTGCGCCGTCATACACTTCCTTGACCCTGCCCATGGGCCCCACATCCTCGGAGTTCTTGAAGAATCCGCCCTCCGTCGGATCGTCGAACTCCGAGAGCATCCGTTCGACAAGGTCGATGGCCTTCTCCAGCAGTTCCGGGTCTGGATCGGTGAAGTACAGCTCGATCAAGCCCCATGCCATGAATGCGAGGTCGTCCAGGAACGTGGGCCCGACCGCCGCGCCATCACGGTACATGTGGTAGCCCTCTCCCTCCATCATGGAGCTCATGACGAACTTAGCCGCCTTCCGAGCGGCATCCCGATGGCGCGGGTCCCTCCATGCTCCATACGCTTTGGCCAACCCTGCGATCATCAGCCCGTTCCAGTCGGCCATTATCTTATCGTCAAGGAAAGGCGCGGTTCTCTGGTTGCGACGTTCAAGCATCTTCGCCCTGACCCGTTCCGATGTTTCCGTCCACTCCCCATCCAGGCGCAGTACGTTACTGCGATCGCCATCGTCCCCTTCATTGTTCCCATCGGTGCTGACGCCGAAGACCCTGCGTGCCTCGGACAGCTCTTCAGGCGTCAAGAAGGAAGACAGCTTCTCTTCGCTCCAGAGATAATATCCGCCCTCCACCCCCTCGGTGTCGGCATCCTCCGCTGAACAGAAACCCCCTTCGGGCGACGTCATCCGTTCAAGGACGTAATCGGCGATCTCTCTCGCGGTCCTCTCGAACTCCTCGTCCCCGGTGGCCTGCCATCCTTCCACGTATGCCATGAGAAGCATCGCCTGGTCGTAAAGCATCTTCTCGAAGTGGGGCACGGTCCAGCTGCGGTCGGTGGAATAGCGATGGAAACCTCCGCCCAGCTGGTCATATATCCCCCCGCGCCGCATCTCCCTAAGAGTATGCCGGACCATCTCCAGCGCGTTCGGCTCCCCTGTACGCTTCCAGTACCGCAGCAGGAACGTGAGGCGGTGAGGAGTGGGAAACTTCGGTGCCAGGCCAAAGCCTCCATGGCGGGGATCATAGCTCTTCTTCAGTCGGTCGTATCCCTCCATGAGGGACTCGACACCTATCCTGCCGGCGGATGAGGGCTTGTTAACGGTCTTGATGGCCTCGGCGACCTTCACGGAGGCATCGGCGACCTCATCCCGCCGCTCTCTCCAGAACTCGGTGATGATGGGCAACAATGTGGTCAGACCGGTCATCCCCTGCCTGCTGAGCTTTGGCAGGTATGTGGCGGCGAAGAACGGCTTCCTGTCCGGCGTCATGATGATGGTAAGAGGCCATCCTCCGGTGCCTGACATGATCTGGGCGGCCGTCATGTATATCGCATCGATGTCAGGCCTCTCCTCCCTGTCCACCTTCACACTTATGAAGTTCTCATTGAGCAGCGCCGCCACGTCGTCCTCCTGAAAGGATTCCTCCGCCATCACATGGCACCAATGACATGAAGAATATCCGATGGACAGGAATACGGGCTTGTCCTCTTCGCGAGCCTTACGAAAGGCCTCCTCCCCCCATGGATACCAGTCCACGGGATTATGGGCATGCTGCAGCAGATAGGGGCTCTTCTCTTTCGCCAGTCTGTTCGCCCCCTTCGCCATGGTTCTCGGGCGGTGTTCTGTCATGGCGGAGAACCATCGGACGGTGAAGTATTTCAAGGGAAGTGCG
>Ga0116179_1003399_pt1 | contig 10993 bp, 8 predicted proteins | sample AD_UKC071_MetaG_FD_89751 | JGI IMG/M metagenome (GOLD analysis project Ga0116179, IMG submission 89751) | Active sludge microbial communities of municipal wastewater-treating anaerobic digesters from USA - AD_UKC071_MetaG | ecosystem: Engineered > Bioreactor > Anaerobic > Digestate | place: USA...
CCGTCAAGGAATGGGCTGACGCCGTAGGAAAGGACTAACCACATGTCTGTCGTGAATTTTGTGGGCGCAAGGGAGCGATGCAGCTCCTCAAGGCTGCTCGAGCGTTTCAGGGGAACCTTGAAAAAAGGCGAGCTCCAGGGCCTATTTTCCCAAGGAGAGCTGGTTGCCGTTAAGTTTGAGGCCGGTGAAAGGGATAACCTCAGATACGTGAGGCCCTTGCTCGTCAAGGCAGTGGTCGACGTGGTTTACTCCCTAGGGGGACAGCCGCTGTTGGTCGATACTTTGAGCATGAGCTCAAAGGCCTCAGAAGTGGGCCGCAGGTGGCTTGAGGCGGTGACGCTGCACGGTTTTGACGTGACAAGCCTTGGCAAAAGTCCCATGCTGGCCGATGGATATACGGGCGAGGAGGAGATGCTCCTCCAGGTCGACGGCGAGGAGCTCGGCGGCGTGGAGATCGCCAGGGCCGTTGCGGAATCGCAGGCGCTCGTCGTAATCTCTCACGTTACTGCCCATCCCTTTGCCGGCCTGTCTGGGGCGCTGGTTTCCTGCGGCGTTGGCTGTGCCTCTTTCAGGGGAAAGGAAAGGATCCATGCTCCCTTGCGCCCCCTATTTGTGCAGGATCGCTGTGACGGATGCGGGCAGTGCGAAAAACATTGCCCGCACGATGCAGTGCGCTTGAAGGACGACAGGCCTTCCCTGGACGACAAAAGGTGCAAAGGCTGCGCCTACTACTGCACGGCCGCATGCCCCGTAGGCGCAGTCGTCATAGACGGACGCATGGCCAGGCGCTTTCAAAGGCGCGTCGTCGATTCCGCCTTGGCCGTCACAGGGGCATTGCAGGGTAAGGTCTATTATGTAAATATCCTGATGGACGTGTGTCCCTATCCGGATTGCTATCCCTTTTCGGACGTTCCCTTCGTCTCGGACAGGGGAATTTTGATGTCCCATGACCCCGTGGCCCTCGACAGCGCCACTTTGAATGTCTTGGACGAATCTTCCGGCATCCGGGGCAGCATTGCCGAGGAAAGCGAAAGCCTGGGTTCAAGCGATGACAAGCTGCTTCGTATAACCGGGGTTGACCCGACGTCTATGATCGCCTATGCTAAAAAATTGGGCATGGGAAGCGACAGCTTTGAGATCCGTAAGGCGTAAAGCGGGGTGTGATCATGAACGCCGACATCGAAAGAGAACAGTTTGAGGCCATGAAATCGAAGGTGAGGGAAGAAGCTCTTAAGGCCAAAGGCCCAATGGCGATGGCCTTGAAGGACATTCGTCATAAAATAGCAATACTTAGCGGCAAGGGTGGCGTAGGAAAGACCGTCGTCACCGTTAACCTGGCCTCGACCTTGAAGAAAAAGGGTTACGAAGTATGCATCTTCGACGCCGACCTTCACGGGCCAGCCGTGCCCAAGGCGTTGGGACTGTACGGCAGGATGGACGTGGTAAGCGAACACGATCACCCCGGCCATCATGACCTTCGCTTTAATCCCTTATTGTCGTCCAACGGCATAAAGGTCGTTTCGGTGGCCTCCATGTGGGCGTCGCAAGAGCAACCCATAATGTGGAAGGGAGCCCACAAGATGCGCGCCATACGGCAGCTCATAGCGTCGGTCAACTGGGGAAGGGCTGACTTTCTTTTGGTAGACCTTCCCCCCGGAACGGGAGACGAGGTACAGACGGTCATGAGGTCCATACCCAAGCTGGACGGCATGATAGTGGTGACGACCCCGCAGGGACTCTCCACCATGGTCTGCACCAGGGCCATAAGCGCCGCCAGGGAGCTGGAGGTTCCTTTGCTTGGCCTGGTGGAAAACATGAGCTGGCTCAAATGCCCGTCCTGTGCCACGGAGATGTATCCCTTCGGCAAGGGGCAGGGAGAAAAGCTCGCCCGCCTCATGGAGATACCCTTTTGGGGAAAGATACCCATAGAGCTTGAGATGGGAGAATGCGTCGATGAGGGTGTCCCCTTTGTCGATGAAAAGCCCGACTCCGATTTCAGCAAGGCCATGGACAAGATCGTATCGAAATTGATGGAATCCCTTGGAGAGAATTGATGTGTCATGAGCTACATTAATGATGCAAGCGAAGGAGAAAAGGGAAACGACGGCGATTTCATCCGTTCCGTCATGGGGATGGGCAAGGAAGCGCTGAAGCTGCTTTATAGGCTGAACACCGACGAGATCACGTTGGACCAGTTCGTCGAGGGGATGGCCTCGCTCAACGCCGCCGATCTATTGTCCGAATATTGGGCTTACGACGAGGGGGACGAGCGAGCCTTCGACGTAGCCAGGCAGATTTTATGGCTCATCAGCTCCCTTGAAAGCGACGCCTACAATCAGTTCGAGCTCTACGGGATAACCGCCTTCCACGAGGATTTCCGCGAACTTAGGGATTACCTTTTGGCGTTGGAGAAACACTGCAGGATAAGGTTATGAATTCCAGAACTAACTAGCAAAAAACAAAGAGATGAGCAACTAATTTCTTATCGACTCCTCGTTTAAACGAGCTGTTTGCTTTATATAACCATACGTTTTGCTTTTCTCCGCCTCGAAGAATCGAAAGCCAAGATGTAATAAGAAACTTTGACGAGATAGTCAAAATCTTACTCTTTTTGGCCTATTCAATTGAGGGTAGACATTAGACCATAGTTTGTTTTATTATAATTTATAACGTTTCGAATTTGCTGAGGAAATAGGAGCTTGGGGAGGGGTGAAGCGAAGATGAAACGACGTCACTATATGCTTATCGCCTTATGTGTAATGGCGATAAGCATGACTTTATGGGCAACGTTGCCTTCCGATGAGGACCGACCGACTACCCGGGAATTTATAATTCGTGTTACCGGGACTGAGGGTTTGCCTGCCGATGGAATAGTTACTGTCGTAGATAAAAATCGAACCAAAGATGAAGCTTTCACTGTGAAAGTTCCTTGGGAAAAACGAATAACTGCCGATAGCGTCAACGCCGGTTTTCAGAAATTAAGTCCTGACGGACTCTTAAAAATACAACTTTTAGATGATGATGGAAATATAATTCATGAGTCGGAGACGACGCTGAAATATGGGGTTGTTTTTGTAATGTCAGATAAACCAGACATACAACCAAAATAGCCGGGCATATATATCCTAATTTATAAGAAATTTCAGCGGAGACGCAGCCTGCAAGTACGAAAATAAAAGGGTGCCTTGAAGGCACCCTTTTATTTTGATTATCCGTTTGGATTGGAATTTGAGGAACTGCCGGCGGTATCCGGATTCACAGAACTAAGATTTTTGCCTCCGCATACAGAACACCTTTTACCGCCTGCAATCAAAAGCACTATGCCAACCAATCCAAGTATGGGGCCCAAGATAAGGCCTATGAAAGGAATAAACAAGAATAAAACAAGTCCAATTAATATACATACTATACCACCCGTCAGATTTTTCTTTGTTCCCACCATCCTTTTGCAGTTGTTGCAATACATATCTGCCACTCTCATCGCCTCCATTTTTTATAGAGATAACTAAATCGCCTCGTCATACTTTATGTATTATTAGCTGCTAACTGCTTTACTTGATAACGGATAGCGCTCAAATATATTTACGGCGGAAAATGCCGCCCCATATCTGAGAAACTTTAAATGTCAAAGTCTCAACTCTGGTGGTCAATGTTTTTCCCATATCCCTTCGCATTCCCTTTCTTTGTAAGGTGCTGCATTGATCATAGTATTACAACTTCCTTCAAGCCTTTGTCATTGCCGGAAGACAGATGGTGCAAATCCTCTTCATTCAAGCTAACATAGTATTGAGTCGCTGCCATTCCTCCGAGAGTTTAGATTTACAGCAACTTTATTGTATTAGAAAACAGTAACCTTTTTAAATTACTTTAGGAAGGCATCATACTAAAATTCACATATGATATCACACATAACGCTCTACTTGGATTAACCTCACACATCGTACTACTTCTAATGTAACCATTATGGTTTTATTGTAGATAAGAATTATGGAAATTCAAGTTATGTACAATATTGTCATAATATACTAAATTTTCAGATACATTTAATATTTCTTTTTCTTATAGTATATCCTCCAGCGCTGATTGATTGATAAATGACTGAAGTTATCATATTATATTTGTTACATAAGTTGCGAATTCTTTTGAGGAAAGGAAGATCGATGTGTTATCAATTCCTAAAAGAGTCCTAAAAGCTTGGATAGCCTCCGAAGCATTAACGCCTCATTTGATGCCAAGGCAGCGTAATGGAGCAGAAAATTCCAAGAAATTGTTATATGTGAAAGAATCTCCAGAACCGTGGGTGCTTCCACAATACGGCAAACAAAGGGGAGAAAGTGCATTTTATTGGTTGTTGTATTTTGGAGAACTAAAACTTGATTCTGTTATGAAATATATACTGAAAAAATATCCTGATAATGCTGAGGACGAACGTTCCTACCCCAAAGGCACAGCCGCATTAGCTGCAGTTCTTTTAGATGAACAAGGCAAGCTGATCGAAGAGAAAACCTTTTTATCGAGTTTTGCGTGGAGTTACGGGCAACTTATTTCTGGTTGTCCAGAAAACCTGGTAAATTTTCAGAAAGTCGAAGCAAATATTAAGTCAAATCTCGAGAAGCGTTTGAAGAATAATGATGATAATGGCAACAGATCTTCAATAACGCACAAGGTTATAGATGACGCATTTGTTTGGCTTATCGCTGAGTTGAAAATTCCAGAAAAGAGTGTATTAAAGAAATTTTGTGCATTTCGGTTGCCTCAGTTTGAAGCTAAACAAGAACCTCCCGATATGGAACTGCTTAACAGCTTTTTTATAGAAGACCTTTCTGTTGCGCTAAGGGCTTTTGATGAAGACCGGGCGGGAAAGGCTTTAAAAAAATATATGCAAATGGAATCGAGTAAAGTCAACAGAGTTGATGTAGCAAAAAATATAGAAAAACTTAAAGACATCCTTGCTCCGGATAAAATGCCACTGGTGCGATGGCCCAGCAACTATCCCCTGGTATTGATGCAGCAGGCAGCGGTGAATCATGTGTCGGAAGAACTGGCAAACGGGGGATTGGCTGCCGTTAATGGACCTCCTGGAACTGGAAAGACTACATTGTTACGTGATGTTATAGCCAAGGTAATTTTGGATCGGGCTGTCGCTATGTCCAAGTATGATGATCCTGCAAAGGCATTCAAGCTTGATCCGAAGTTAAAAATGAGAGTCGATCAAAATAATTATATCGATCTCTACAGGCTCGACGAAAGTATAATGGGTTATGAAATTGTTGTCGCCTCGTCAAATAATAAGGCCGTCGAAAACGTGAGTCGCGAAATACCCTCAATAGACGCGATTGCCAAAGAATTGCAGGGTAAGATCAATTATTTTCGTACCCTTTCAGACGAGTTAATGTCAGGCTCCACATGGGGTATGGTTGCTGCCGTGCTGGGGAATTCCGCTCATTGCAGATTATTCGCAAAGACCTTTTACCATAACGAGAAGGTAGGTATAAGACATTATCTTAACTCTATATTAAATGGATATGATAGCACAAAGCTGTCGCAGGACGATATTGTAGCTATTGAAAATCCTCCCAGTAATAGGGGTGAAGCATTGAATCGTTGGCATGCAGCGTGCAAAAAGTTTAGTGAAAAGCTTGCGGAGTCAGAAAAATTGCGAAAAGAGGCTCAAATGGCGTGTTCAATGCTTGGCATCAGACGTAAGGTAATCAGGCTTATTGCTGCGACTCAAGAACAGCTTGGTCAATTGAGCGACAACTACGAAAAAGTCAAAGAAGAAGAAAAGGCAGCCAGAGACGAGCTCGTCAGGGCCGAAACTGCCGAAACCGAGGTTTCCCTAAGGGTTGAGACTATAGAGCGAAAACGTCCGTGTTTTTTTGTTCGGTTATTTTGTACTCGTAAATATCGCAATTGGCGTGACAGTGCAGAACAAGCACGTATTAGCCTTAATGAAGCTCAAAGGATAAAGAAGCAAGCCGAAAAAAGCTTGCAGGATAAAGAAGAAAGGGCCGCAGAGCAGGAAAACAAACTAAAAAAGCTCAAAAAAGAAAAATTACAACATGAGGCCCATCTGGTAAAACTTGAAAAAATGATAGCTGAGGAACGCAAAAAGGTTGGCGACAATTTTGCAGATGATGATTTTTGGATGCAGGAAGACGAGATATTGCAGTTAAAATCACCGTGGTTATATGATGACTGGCAGGCGGTAAGGAGTGATCTTTTTGCGGAAGCTTTCAATGTGCATCGAGCCTTCATCGATGCTGCTGCAAAGCAGCTGAGTTCTAATCTTCGTGGTGTCATTGAAATTATAGGCGGCAAGGCACTTCCCGGAGAACTTGAGCCTTTACGTCGGCATTTGTGGTCCACTCTTTTTTTGATCGTTCCAGTGATCTCCGCAACTTTTGCATCGATTGGAAGACTTTTCGGCTCATTGGACAAGGAGCAGCTTGGTTGGCTTCTCATAGACGAAGCTGGACAGGCAACGCCCCAGGCAGCCGTTGGAGCTATATGGAGAGCTAGACGCGTTCTCGTCGTAGGCGATCCCTTACAAATCCAACCTGTTGTGACGATGCCTCCAGAGTTGATTAGTAAGATATTTGTAAGCCTAGACTTTAAAAAAGAAGAAGAAAGGGATTGGGCAGCTCCAGAGGCCTCTGTTCAAACGCTGGCCGATAAGGCAAGTTTCTTTGGAACTTGCCTTAAAATTGAGGACGAAGCGGAAGGCTGCGAGAGGGATATATGGGTGGGTTGTCCGCTTCGCGTTCATCGGCGCTGTCATAGACCTATGTTCGATATTTCTAATAATGTTGCATACAATGGGATGATGATATATGGGACGATCGAAAGTGATTCTGAAATAGGAAAAATTTTAGGTGACAGCAGGTGGTTGCATGTTCCTCTTGGAGGTAATGTTAACGAAAAATGGTCTGAGGATGAGGGAAATTTTGCGTTCGGGTTGTTACGGCAATTACTTAACGAAGGCATTAATAATCCTGACATATTTTTTATTTCTCCTTTTAGAATAGTTGCGGATAACTTACGCAAATTAATAATGGAATTAATAATGAAAGATTCGACAATAACGAGGCCTGTGTCGAATGATCAAAGGTGGATCCATGACAGGGTTGGAACTATACATACTTTTCAAGGCAAGGAAGCCGATACTGTAGTGATAGTCTTGGGCGCTCCTAGCGATGATGGCAAATCTTGCGGCGCCCGCATGTGGGCAGGCCAGCAACCCAATTTACTTAACGTTGCCGTTACGAGGGCTAAACGTCGTTTGTATGTCATCGGCAACCGCGAGGCATGGAAAAACGCTGGGTACTTTCAATATCTTGACAGAGGATTAGAATAGATAGTATATGATATTGCCACGCTATTGTTTTACCATCTTCGGACAGGAGTGATCTCATGAAAAGCTGCCTCCACTGCGGCATATCCATCACAGGGGAAGGGCTTCGCTATGTGGAGCTCCAAAGGCAAGGCACCTCGGTCTGGTGCAGTTCGCGGGCCAAGGTCTACCTCTCAAAAAAGGCCATATGCACCGAAAGCGTTGCCGATGTAGATTTCCTTTATACTGCGCTTAAAAAATTGAAGCGAAAGATAGGAAGGTTTGGCAAAATCAGGGCTGCATTCGGGATCCCGATGAGGGATAGCTACGCCTGCTTCTTGGATTTTCCCGGCGACATGATCTTCGATGATGTCAAAAAATCGCTTCGTTGGCGACTTGAGGAACACTTTCCCCTTTCCGGCGAAGACGCTTACTACGATGCGGCGGAAGTGGGTTTTCCCTACAGTGGCGATTTATATGATAAAGGACCGCTTAAGAAGTATCTGGTTGTGGCATCAAGCAAACCATTTGTAGACAATATCATGAAAGCTACGACTAAAGCCGGCTTTTTTCCGACAGCCTTGGAGCCCGTATCGGTGGCGCTTTTTAGGAGCGCCTTTACTCAATTTAAGGACAAAGACGACGCTTCAGCCGTATCTAAGGGTGAATGGCAGCTCTGTTTTTTTCCCGGAGGGACAATATCGTTGATAGCGCTCGGCTACAGAGGAAATGAGATATTTTTCAGGCCTGTAATGGTTGGCCGTCAAATGGCCTTCGAGGATTTGGTCCAAAACGCCGCAAAGGAAATCAACTTTACCGTGGATTACCTTAGCGGATGCTATCCCCATTTCGAGATAAATAAATTGTTTCTGGTCTCATCTGCCAAAAGGGACCTGATCTTGCTTGATGCCTTAAGATCTGCCCTGAGGTTTGAGGTATCCTTGCTCGATCCGTGGAGGACGTTTTCTTCCCACGAGCGGCCCAAAGGATATGGCTGGGAGGCCTCGCTGGGCTTGGCCCTCAGAGATATTGTATAATTGCATGAAATATCGGTGAGGTGGCATTGTCGTGTCGAATGAGGACCTATATGCACTAAGACAAAGGATAGAATCAGTGGACGAGGGGATGCTTCGCCTTCTGGAGGAGCGCGTGAAGTTGGCCAAGGAGATAGGCAAGGTCAAAGGCGGAGATTGCATCTACGATCCCGTGAGGGAGACCGAGGTGATAGAGCGGCTTTGCCGTTTGGCCGAAGGCCTGGACCCCAGGTTTGTGAGCTTGCTGTTTAGGGAAGTCATATCCTTTTGCAGGTCCGTACAAAGGCCGACCAGGGTGGCTTGCATGGGCCCTGAGGGCTCCTTTTCTCACGAGGCCGTGATCTCGTTTTTGGGCAGGTTCGTGGACGTGGTCTTCGTCGAAAATCCGGCCGAGGTGTTTGACTACGTATCGAAGGATAAGGCCGGTATTGGGGTTGTCCCCGTGGAAAACACCACGGAGGGCACTGTCTATTCTACGCTGGACGCCTTTGCCGCGGCCGAGCCCGGCATTTCCGTGATGGGTGAGGGGCAGATCCCCATAAGGCTTGTCCTGGCAAGCATAGAAGAGGACATGACAAATATCGAAGAAGTCTACTCCCATCCCCAGCCCTTCGGTCAATGCAGGAACTGGCTTTATAAAAATTTGCCCGGGGCGCGGCAAATACCTACGTCTAGCACCAGCTTTGCGGCGAACCTGGCAAGAACAACCAAGAAAAGTGCTGCCATATGCGGAAGGCTTGCGGCGGAGCTAAGCGGATTGAAGATCTTAGAGGAGGGCATAGAAGACCAGCCTTACAACGCCACGAGGTTTTGGCTCATCGGGCGCGCCGTTGCCAGGCCCTCTGAAAGGAGCAAGACATCGATACTTTTTAACGTCGCCCACAAGCCCGGCACACTGTTTCAGGCCTTGGAGCCATTATACCGAGAAGGCCTTAACCTTACGCTCATACAGTCGCGCCCTCTTCCGGGAAACCCCTTCGAGTACTTCTTCTTCGTGGACTTCGAGGGCGACATGGAAAGCCAAAACGTCAAAGAAGCCCTTGATGTGATGAAGTCCAGGGTCGAGCGCCTGCGAGTATTGGGCTCCTATCCGCAGATCAAAAGGGTGTAAGCTGCCCCCTTGGTTTAGCACGTCGTTGCGCGGTAGGCGTCCCCTAAAAGCTCTAACGAGGTTTGAAGGACCTTACATTTTCCGCCTTCAGTGGGAAGTGCCATCGTGGGCCTTCCGCCCACGAATTTTTTGTCCTTCATCAGATAGGCGACGACTTCATCGAAAGGCCTGTCGGGCCTGACTGGCAGGCCGAAGAACTCAAGCAGTTCGAGCAGCTCGGCTAAGGTCTCGTCGCGACATAGGTTGAGCATGACGGCCATGCGAGTGGCGACGACCAATCCGATGGCCACGGCGTCTCCGTGCTTTATTTCGCTGTAGCCTGAAGATGCCTCCAAGCCGTGAGCCACGGTATGGCCCAAGTTCAGGCGCGTCCTTGCGCCCGATGTTTCCCTCTCGTCTTCTTTGACGATCGAGGCCTTGAGCTCGATACATCGTTTTACCATTTCAAGCAATGTATCCGGATCCCTTTCAAGGATCGATCTTCTGTTATCCGAAAGCCAGCGGAAAAACTCGCGGTCCTCTCCGAGGCCGTATTTTATGACTTCTGCCATCCCCTGCCTGAACTCCTCGTCGGGGAGGCTCAGGAGACAGTTTACGTCGACGATGACGCAGCAAGGCTGATGAAACGTGCCTACGAGGTTTTTGCCCTCAGGCAGGTTTACGGCCGTCTTTCCCCCGATGGCGCTGTCTACCTGCGCGATGAGGGTGGTGGGGATATGTACGATATCTATGCCCCGCATCCATGTAGAGGCGGCAAAGCCCGCCGCATCTCCCACGCAGCCTCCGCCTACGGCAAGAATTAAGCCTTTCCTGTCTACGCCGCACTGGCTCAAGTTTTCGTAGATGGCCGAAACCTGGCGCAGGGTCTTTCCTTCCTCGCCTCGGGGGAGGAGGTGAAAGCCCGAAGCCTCTTTGATCCTCCTTACAAACATCGTAAACGTAATGGGGTCGCTTATTATGAAGGGCTTTCCGCTATGAATGCCAAGGAATGCCTCAAGGGTGTCATTTAAGGCCTTATCCGAGGTGAGTATTCCTCTTCCAACGATCACGGGATAGCTCGTGCCCTTCGTTTTTACCTGCAAGGTCTCACATCTTGTCTTTGGCATGTCTTTGGCCACATCAAGGCCGAGGCCCTTTACTATGAGTGAAGCCACCTCGTCGACTAAGATCTCGTCGGTCGACACGCGAAAGTGCGCGTCCTTGTAGGCATCGCGCCGTTTGTTCAACAGCTCGGCCACGTTGTCTTCCCTTAAAAGCGGCCTTTTGCCGGGTTGGTTTGATGCGCGCTTTATTATGGTGTTCACGGCTGCATCCAGCATTATCAGGGTGCCGTTTGCCATTATCTTTGCCTTGTTTTCGGGGTTGACTAGCACACCTCCACCCAGGCCTACTATGACGTTTTTGAGCTTAAAGGTCTCGTCGAGGACGCGCCTCTCAAGCTCGCGAAAATGGCCTTCGCCGCAGGTGGCAAATATTTCTGCAATACTCATGCCTGCCATGGCCTCTATCAGGTCG